>LKMJ01007463.1_pt1 | contig 10297 bp, 13 predicted proteins | sample 643391 | NCBI WGS metagenome assembly LKMJ01 (sample SAMN04112250, study PRJNA286221) | soda lake metagenome | biome: soda lake; feature: Kulunda Steppe; material: water; isolation source: sample PL-Br10 brine of Picturesque Lake | place: Russia: Kulunda steppe | collected 2010-07
CAGAAACAGCAAAACAACTCAAAAACAAACCAAGAGTAATATCATTCTACGAAGTAACCGGTAAAACAGACATGATCATCATATCACGATTTCAAAACCGACAAAACATGAACCACTTCATAAAACAACTCCAAAAAACACCAGGCATCCAATCCACAGAAACCAACGTAATACTAACAACACCAAAAATAAACGACAACATGGACCTACAAAAAACAATAAACTAATACCCAAAAAAACATGAGATTAACACAGGAACGGAAAAAAGTTTTTGAAGACGCAATAAAAAACCACAACGGCATAGTACGAATGGGACACGTTTTCAACATATATAGCAGCAAAGAATCAGGTAAAAACACAGTAAAAACTATGGAAGCACACGGATACGTAGAATTCATTAAACCCGGATACTTCAAAGTGATAGATCTGCCTGAAGAAATGCAAGAACTAAAAGAAAAAATGGAAGAAGAGAGTTATTCAGAACGAGAATTTGTTAAAGGAATATTAGAAAGAGTTTTTTACAAAATAAAGATGAAGAATCCCTCAGTAGATGAAGAGAAAGTCAAATACGTACCAGAAAACAAAAAAACTGGTTGAAGCATCTCTCAGTCTATTTATATGAAGAAGTATGCCATGAACAGGATTGACCACCATGTAATTACCGAAATGGCGCCCGAGATACCTGCAACTAATTCAAACTTTTTAGGCAGCCCCTCAAATCCTCCTTCCACTAATTCAGCAAACTTAGGATTGATTTTAGTATTCAGTATTATCCCATTAATGAAAACTACTCCGACTAAAATCATCTTTAGCCATACGAAATTGTTGGTTAAGTCTACTCTACCATCCCATATGAAGTAAAGTCCGGAAATAGAGAGTAATAAGAAGCCTATCCAGACCATCATTGAGAGCAGCGGAGCCACTTTCTTTACAATTTTCGCGAAATTTGTATGGAAGTGCAAAAATGTTAAAAACCCGTCAGTAACTGTTACGGCACCTACAGCGATTACGACACCTGCCAGGTGCATCGCTAGCCAAGGATCAAAAGCTGTTAAATCTATCAGCCTTCAACACCTCTCACTAATTCTTTTCTAAGTTTCCAAATGAAGTAAACCGAAGTTCCTGCTATTATACTCAGAATAATCGCTAGAATCTGCTCTTGAAGCCGTGCTTCCCCCACAAAAATATATACTGCATAAAGGACTAAAGTCACTGCAACTACAGCAGAAGCCAGCTTATCACGCATAAATTGGTTTAATGAATCCTAACTTTATAAAATTGGTAAAAAATTCAAACTGTCAATTCGCTCAGAAACAACCCCTCCCTATCTCCTAGAGAGACATAGTAAAAAAAGGTTCGTATAATTAACACATCGGATAAAAACCTGAGGAATTCGCGGAACACAACCCCTCTAAACAACAACGCAAGAATACTTGGAACTGCAACCATAACAGAAATAGGCCGCGAAAACAGGAGCAGTCCAGAAAAAAATATTCGAAACATTCACAAAAATCAAGGATTAAACCCATACTTTATGACAGACATAGAGGTTGAAGAACTAGAAAACGATCCTGTAGAAAACTCCGATACTGAAATTGTTGAGCGCAAAGGTTTAGGACATCCGGACACCATCTGTGATGGTATCGCCGAAGCAGTCTCAAAAAGACTTTGTAAAGAATACAAAGAACGTTTTGGAGAAATACTGCACCACAATACTGACGAAGTACAACTAGTAGCAGGAAACACTAGTCCCGAGTTCGGCGGAGGGCAAATCAATAAGCGGATTTATATTCTTCTTGCGGGTAGAGCAACTAAAGAATTTAATGGAGAAACTATTCCGGTGGATGAACTAGCTGTGGAGGCTGCTGAAGAATATATTCGCGAAAACTTCAAAATACTAAATCCAGAACACATTGAATTTGAATCGCGAATCGGTGAAACTTCTACCGACTTAAAAGACGTATTCAACCGAGAAAAGAAAGACTTACTGTCTAACGATACTAGTTTCGGTGTCGCACACTATCCTCTAAGTAAAGCTGAAGAATTAACACTCAAACTGGAAGAAAAAGTTTGCGAAATACACGAAGCCGGAGAAGACATCAAAATAATGACGCTCCGCGAAAAAGAAAAAACTGATATAACTGTCGCTGTAGCAGGAATCAGCTCACGAATCCAAAACCTAGAAGAATACAAAGAATTCAGGAACAAAGTCAAAGAAACCGTAAAACAAAGTTCACAAGAATATTTCAACCAAGCAACTGTCCATGTGAATGTTGCAGACGATATTGAAGAAGGATCTGTTTACCTTACCGAGACAGGTACAAGCGCCGAAAACGGAGACGACGGCAGCGTAGGAAGAGGAAACCGGCTCAACGGACTAATAACACCCAACCGACCAATGACACTAGAAGCACACAGCGGCAAAAACCCAGTAACACACGTCGGCAAAATAAACCAACACAAAGCCGAAAAACTCGCGAAAAAAATCTACAAAGAAACCGGCGAATTCTCCCAAATCAAAATATTAACTAAGATCGGTCAGCCGATTAGAAATCCTAGTAAAATACATGTGGAGACGACTTCAGATAAATCAGAGGCTAGAGAAATAATAAAATCTATCCTAGATAGCGACTAAAATTTCAAAAGCCAGTAATTCCTAAAAAGTAATTATAATGACAGAGATTACCTTCTTCGTCTATCGATAGTGCTGGTGCCCAGAGTATCACTTGGTCAAACATCTCATTCGTGTTGGGGTGTGTTAGTGTGAGTTGTCCTCCGAAGGATTTACCTAGAATACCTATACTCTCACACTTACATTGTTCGCGAAGAAGCCGAGTTGCTTGGGTTATGTTTTGGTGTAGGTCTTGTAGTGTTTTTTGTTCTAGGTCTTCGGGTTTGTTCCATGTGTTTATTCTCACAATTGTGTAGTTTTCTTGTTTTGCGAATTCTACTACTTCGTCGAATGGTGTTCCGTATGGTCCTGTGCTGATGCCGGGGACTACTATTAGGCCTTTCTTGCTTTTGTTTTCTGGTTTTTCGAGTGCTAGTCCTTCAGGGTTTTGGCTCATAAATATTGGTTTTTTGATTGGTGGATGAAGTATTTTTTTGCGAGTATGAGGTTTTTTGTGCTCACATAACCCTGTTTTGTTGTTCGTTTTTGGTTAACATTCTTCTCTTAAGGAGAGTTTGTTTTTTGCGAACATTCAATGTTATTTAAAAGCTGTTGTGATTACTATTAGGTAAATTCGCAAGTTAACGAGTGTTTCAAACCAACGAACAATCCTGATTAACGAGCAATTTTCCAGCTTTAACAAAGAATATAACGAGGTTAAATTAGTTTATGAAGAGTTTGAGAATGTTGAATAGAATGATTTTGGCAATAATGGTTTTTATTGTTGGTTTTGGAGTTGTATTGGCTAGTTCGAGTCCTTTGTTGGCTGTTTTTGGTTTTTCGCTGCCTTTACTGGTTTTTACTGTTATTTACTTGGGTTTGGTTGCCGGTGTTTTTTAGTCGTCTGGTTCTTCGTGTCCCGTGATTATTCTTCCTAGTGATGTTTCTGGTAGTTCTACCCCTTCTAATTCGCTTAGGGTTACTGGTATGCTCCATAGTTTGTCTTCGATTTCTTGGTATTCTGTGTGTATGTCTGGAGGATGTTGTGCTAGATCGTAGGATATTCTTTCTTTTAGCAGGTATCTTTGGCGTGCTGTTTGTTTAGCTAGTTCTGTTAATGCTTCAGCAGGTGTTTCATAGTCTATATTGTATTGGTTGATCTGGTTTTCTATTTCAGTTGGTAGTTGTTCTTCTTTGTATAGTTCTTCTTCTATTATGTGGTCGTAGACGTCTAGGTTGTCTTTTATTTCGTCTATTAGTATTTGTGCGAAAGGATATTCTTCTGGACTCATATTTTTGGTTTTTAGTTGCTGAGGTTTTGTTATATGCATGTGTATTAGTTTACAACTAGATGAGTGTGTGGTTTAAATTCACAATCTTTTTTCTGATATAAAGAAAAGCATGCGTGCGAACCAGAGGTTTTTACTGTGTTAGCGCTTGGCTTGTTACAAACTCGTGTTCTACTTGTTTTGACTCTTTGTACATTTGTAATTTTTTGTTTAAGACTTTTGCAAGCTTTTTTTGATCCTTGATTCCTAGTATCTCTCTTAGGAGTACTGTTTGGCTTCCTTTTTTCACATATATTAGGTCTGTAACGAAATATACTGTTATAGGTTGCTTGTTTCTTTCAGCTGCTCTTACTAGCGAGTTATATGTGCTTGGTAGGCATTCTGATAGGTATCCTCCTGCTAAGAAGATAGAGTTATTTTGTCTTACTATTTTGTCTGCATCTTTGTCTTGTAGTGGTGCTCTTCCGTATTTCTTTAAAGAACCGTCTTTTTTAGGCTTAAGCTCTCCCGAGTATAGTCCTTCTCCGTAAGCTTTTTTTCTACCGTCTCTTAAGAAGTAAGATGGAGCTTTTGTTGATTTAAGAGTTTTTACTAGTCTTTGCTTGATTATTCCTTGGTCAAAGCTGTGTGGATGAGTTACTATTAGAATAGCCATTCTCGGATTCCTCTTTAACTTTTGATTTAATACCTTCTAGTTTTTATAGCACACTAAAGTAGAGATTTCTGGGTTTTGGAATTTAATGGGTGTTTGTTTTTCGCGAACTTCTTAACCTAATTTCGCGAATTTTATCCGTGGTTTTTTGCGAATATTGAATTTTGCTCATAATAAAGGAGGTATGTTAGAAGTTTGGGTGTTTGTGTTTTTTGATATGTTCTTGGTCAATTAGCGGGGGTATTTGCCATCGATTCCCTATATAATAAAGAAGGTATGTTACCGCCGCCTGAAATCAAAAATTGATCTGACATAGATCTATTATACCTTCTTTGTTCTAGGTGTTTTCTAGAGTGCACCTCAAAAATATAGAATGTTTATTAAAAGCAAACACTCATTCTAGGTCAAAGCCTTAGTCAAAATGTTTCTATTTCATAATCTCCAGCTACTTCTTCAATATCTTCGACATATTCTTCAACAACATTGTCCCTGATCTGATGCTCCCTGCCTTCAAACAAATAGTATAAACCAAAACCTGTAGCAAGTGCGGCCATAAACGCATTAGGATGTTGAGCAGCAACCGACTGAGACTCCTGAAGATATTGCTGGTACAACTCAAATGCTGCTAATCCTGATACACCCATACTAGAGGATGCTTTGGCAACCCAGTTACGACCTATAGACTCTTCTTTATCATTGTTTCTTGCAGATAGCTTTCCTAAATGATATGTCGGCGCCATTTTTTGTACAAACTCGTAGAAGGAGTATTCAATCTCTGGTTGTCTATAAGCACGTTCTATAGCTTCAGAGTCCAGTAGAACTCTTTCTTGGTCTTCTTGTATTTCGGGATCTGCTCGTCCTTCATTGAAGAATTTATAGACTGTTTCAGTATCAAATCTATCGGTTATTTCGGAGACCGTTTCGCCTTCTAGGGCGGAATGGATTGAGTCGAAGCCTCTGTAAGACATTTTTGATACTTTGTGGAAGCATTAGCTACTCTACTTTTTTTATAAGTTCTTACGGGAGTTAAATAAAAGAGTTAGAATGTTTATCCGCACTAAACACTCATTTCGGGTTTTGCAATATCACAAAATGATCGGAATCATAATATATATCTGCAAAATTGCGCTCTAGGCTTACATCCTCAAAATAATCCTCTGCCTCTTCAACTATTAGCTCTCCATATCGCTGTTGAAGTTCTTCATTACCCTCTCCATAATCCAGATTGGGATTATATGCAGACTCTATGAGCCCTCTTAACAAGTGTATTGATACTCCTTCTTCTCTTAGCATTGTTCGTGAGCTATCTAACCAATTGTTGATCCATTCAATTTGCTGGCTCATATCTTCTGGATTTTCAACATAATCAAAAATAGCAGAAGCAGTTCCGTGGCCATATTCTACATTAAATGTGTCTGGATACTTTTCAGCTATCTCATAATTACTTGCTCTTAAAGGAAAAATTTCTTCAACATCTTCCAGCCCATATAGTGCTGCTAACTCTAAAGGAGCATCTTTTCCGCTCCTATCTTGACCCTTAGTTATTGCAGCAACTCTGTCAACAGAATTTAGCTCCTTGAATGCAGTTAATTCAACATGCAATAAAGGCCATACGGCTACATAGACCTCTTCGTCTTCGTAGTCATTTATCAGATCTCTTTTATCCAGTTCTGGCGCTACTGTATCCTCCAGTGCTGATTCAGCCGGATTGTTCATTATTTTTACACTCTCAAAAACACTATAACTACTAAACAATAGTTGCAATATATTTTAAAAACAATAGAATGTTCGCTTATACAAAACAAATGGGATGTTCTATTATACAACACAATCACAGAGTTTTTGTGAGAATTATACCCCTCTATACCCATTAACTTCCCATCACACAAAGCTGCAAATAAGGGAAAAACTCCAACCAATGAGAGACTAAAGAACGTAGTCAAGTTTCTCCCACACTTTATCCTTGAGTCCTTCCCTATTCAGTTCCTTTTCGATCTCCTCCATATCATTTCTTAGTTCTTCTTGGAGTTGTGAGTAAAACTGTGTCTTGGAACGAGGGTTAGCATAATTGGAGGGATTGTCTGAAAATAGTGCAAAGTCAAGTCTTTTCCCTTCGTAAGTAGGGACTTTTTGAACTGTAAACTGGACGTCTTTTTCAGGTACTGTAACAAATCCTAGTGAGTCTTCAAGCCTGTAATGAATATCCGGATTTCTATTATGTGAGGATAAATGCTGGTATGCTGAAGATAATGCTTTGACTGTAACATATGGTGCATCTTCAGTGTATTCGATACTTGCTATATCTGATCGTCCATATTCTACAGTTTCTTCATCAACAACCAGGTTAGTTTGGCCGTCGGTCATGTCCTCCCAGTCAACTACTGCATCGATAGCTACCATTTGTTGATATCCTTCTTTCTGTTCAATAGGTGTTAGTTCTTGAAGTAATTGATCTTCTAGGCGGCTAATAGACATAGTTCAGCTTCTAAGAATCAGAACTGAAAGCTTTTATATGATGTCTCCTATGTAAGCCGCCATAATAAATAAAAAGAATTTGATACGAGAGAAAATCTTTTTCCTTACTCTTCTGGGGTCGCTGCTGGCCTACCAAGTATTTCTACTTCATAACCTTCTGGATCCTTAACGAAAGCATAGTCTCCCGGACATTCTTCAGGCGGACGATAGTCTTCTCCTCCTGCCTCTACTGCCTTCTTATATGTCTCTTGTAAGGACTGATCTCTATCAGTATGGATTGCTATATGCCCGAATCCTTCTCCTTTTTCATACTCGTCGTCCTTTCCATGATTATATGTGAGTTCTAGTTCTGCTGTTTGACCCGGATGTCTGAGAAAATATAAAGTGAAAGTATCCATTTCCTTTTTCTCTCTTAGTTCAAAGCCAAATGCCTCTTCGTAAAACTCTATCATTTTTTCAGGACTTCCCGTACGTAGCATTGTATGAGCTAATTTCATTTCTTATTCTCCTCAAGTACCATATGTACAGGCATATTTTTTATTCCTCTTTGACTTCTTCATCCAGATTTTCTGAGAAATATTTGCTGTAAAGGCCTATTATATCGCTTTTAACCTTCTTGACTTGTGAAGGCTTACTTACCCAGAAATTAAGCTCTATAACCGCTTTATTATCTTCTATATCTTTATTAGAAATTCTTGGCTCAGGCTTCTCTAGAACAGAATCCTGTTGCTTTGTTAAATTTTCTAATTCTCTTGAAACTTCATTTAACTTATCTAAAGGTACTTTAACAATCAAAGATGCTTTTGTTTTTGATCCTTTGGTATAGTTTTTAACAACCTCGCTAGTTAGCTTGTTATTTGGTACTATTTGCTTTTCCTGATCTTTTCCATTTAATATTGTTGCTCTCATCTTTATTTCTTTTACAACGCCTTCTACATCTCCCACTCTGATATAATCTCCTTTTATAAACGGATTGTCTGTATGGATAAAGATGCCTGCAACCACGCTAGCTACTTGATCTCTCATTCCAAATCCTACTGCTACTGTTGCGGCTGCAGCAATTGTTCCTAATACAGTTACTAAGTTACCAAAATTTGCAGCCTGTAACGCCAGAGTAAACGATAAAAATAAACCTATAAGCAGGCTTATATTTTCAAAAGAGTGCTTAGCTTTCACATCTCCATTTCGAGAAATTAATCTCGACATTATAGGCGTAAAAACTGTTTTAGTCACAATTATGCCTATAAATAGCACTATAACAAATCTAAGAAGTTGTATGTATATGTGCTGGCTTGTTAAAAGGCTGGTTTCTAGCATCATTTACTCGTAATATCTGTTTTTGCACCATTCTTATATTGGAAATCATTTGTTCAGACATATTTCCCGCCGAACTTGTGATAGAATAACTTTGTTAAAATACTTGTTTAAGTAGTCATATTTAATATCATGACTTCTTCAGCTATTGTTTTGATTATAAAGTGTTTATGGAAAATAAATGAATAAAAGGAAGTGTTATAAGTAATTAAATTAAAGGTGAGGAAAAATTATGAGTTTATTAGACAGACCAAACGCAGAAGCAGAAGGAGAAACAGAAGAAATGAACGAACAGGAACGCATAAGACGCTTTTCAAGAGAAATAACCCGATCAATAGAGGATCATAGAAGCATAGATGATGCCGCTAAAGAATCACACGAGAGACTTACCGATTTCCAAAAATTCGATCCTCGTTCAGAAGAAAGCTTCGAAACAGAATACAGCTGGGATTCACCTTCAGAAAGACAAGTAAGTCTAGAATCAGAAATAATGGATCTAGACGACTTTGTTGAATCCATAGACGATGAAGTAGGCGAACTACCATCCGAAGGCTTTGAACCAGACGAAGTGAAAAGCGCACTACAAGGAAGAAACTTGAAAGAACTGGAAGAAAAATACGGACTAGTAAAAGTCAAAAAAGGACTAGAAACAACCCTAGGAGCAACAATACAAGGAAAAGAAGATCTAAGCGAAAGAATGGAAGTACTGGCAGCAGGATTCGGAGGAAGCTACGACCCCGAAGGTCGAAGAGCATCCGAAGCACTATCCAAAGACACCGATGCAGAAGAGCTACTAAAAGAAAAAGAAGTAATCCAGATGGTAGAAGAAAACCGATCCGACCTCCTAGACAGAATAGAAAGCTATGAACACAGAATAACAGAAAGAGTGCAACGACTAGATAACGTATTAACTGTTTACGGTCAAGAAATGCAAGAAGCATACTCTGAAGCAATGGGCGACCTAGTAGATCAGTTAGAACAGCTTTCAGAATTCTCAAAAATCCATCAAACCGCCGGCGAACACGACTACCAGCAATTAAGCGACGGAAACAAAGTAGAACAGCAATATAAACAGCAAGCAGAAGTATACATGAGCGAAAATCTAGAAAATATCGAAGAAATACTCCTAGAAATGAACAAAATGGTTGAAGATTATGAAGGCCTAGTATCCACAGTCGAAGAAAATGCAAAACACACAAGAGAAGAGTTCCAGCCACAATCAACAGAGATCCTAAACGACATGAAAGATGCATATGAACAAGTCAAAACACACAGAGTCGGCAATGAAACAATGCAGTATGAATCTTTAGAAGACCTAATTGCAGGAATATCTGATGATGCATATGACTCAATAGGCAACGGAATAAACTTCCTTGATTACACTTTAGCCGAATCTCAGGAGGAGAGAAGCGCATAAAAACATACAATTTATTCATACCTTCTTTTTTCTTCTAACGCATTACATGTATTTCAAAACATACTCTGGTTAAAATAAAGACTATTAAAAGAATATAAATAATGTAAAACTATTCAATAGTTTTCTAATCCATTGTTAATTATACAATATATCCTACAATACACATCCTTTTATTAAATCGCAACTTGATTAACAAATAAATCGGAATTTACCAAATAAATCTAAAATAATATCAATTTCGTAAAAGGAGAGTGCAAAAACAATGACAGACGAAAAAGAACCTATAGACGCAACATTACCTCAAACCCCAACGGACACAACAAACCAAAATGACACCTACAACGACGAACAAGAAGACGAAGAACTAGAAGAAACCGAAACTCCAGCACCATGGACCGCTGACGGAATAAGACAGCGACTATCAGGAAATGAAGAAGAAACAGAAGAACTAAACGGAGAAGAACTAGAAAGCCGAGAAAGACGAAACTACCTAGGAAGCGTAGGAAAAGCAGCAGGAGTAGCAGTACTAGCTGGTGCCG
>LKMJ01007464.1_pt1 | contig 10296 bp, 13 predicted proteins | sample 643391 | NCBI WGS metagenome assembly LKMJ01 (sample SAMN04112250, study PRJNA286221) | soda lake metagenome | biome: soda lake; feature: Kulunda Steppe; material: water; isolation source: sample PL-Br10 brine of Picturesque Lake | place: Russia: Kulunda steppe | collected 2010-07
GTGCTCCAGCGAGCACCGCGTATCCGAGATCATGATCACCCAGCCTGTGTCCATCAACGGGTTCCGTACGGACGACCAGTTCGCCCCGTTCGAGCCGGTACAAGGTTCGATCGAATCGGGACGGGGCTCGTGCCAGTGCGGGAAGCGATCGGCGAATGTCCGTCCACGTCTCTTCGATGATTGCGTCAAGTTCGCTCTCGATGAGTCCTTGCTCAACGAGGAATGAGCGAACGACTGCGAGAAAGTCGAACTCCGGATCGAGCTGTCGACAGACACCCTCACCGACGGTTCCAACCCGAATGAGTAGCATCACGTCCGGCGGAATGCGAAACGGAAAATCTCGGAGCATCGTTGTTAACTCCGTGATGATCATTCGCCAGGTGATCTCCGATCGACCTTCGAGGTTCTCGATAACCAGTTCGAGAACTCGGCCGACCTCGGCACGATTGACGTGTGGTTCGAGGACGTCAAGCGCGATGAGCGCGTCTACCAAATTGTCGACGTCCCGACGGACGAGCGCCCGATAGAGCCCGATGATATCCTCCTGAACGGTGGCTGGAAGACGTTCGCTCATCCCAAAGTCGAAGAGGAGCAAACGGCCGTCGTCGGTGACAGCGAGATTGCCTGGATGGGGATCAGCGTGGAACACCCCGTCGACGAGGCCCATCTCCAGATACACTTTGGTGACCCGTGTTGCCATCTCGTGCGGCGTCACGTCGACATCGTCGAACGCGTCGTCGTCGGTTATTTTCCGGCCGGTCAGGTACTCCATCGCAAGCACACGCTCCGAGGACAGGCTTTCGTAGACGGCAGGAATGACGACTCGATCATCGTTGACGAAATTTTCCCTTATTTCTGCCATGATCGTTCCTTCTCGGTCGAAATCCAACTCGTCAAAGATTATGTCCTCGAAGTCGTCGGCGGCGTTTTCAATCGAATACTGCTGGCGTTCAGTAGTGAAGAGGCTAACCAGCGGAATCAGTCCGCGGACGACTCGAAGATCGCGCTCGATCACGGATTTCAGTCCAGGACGACGTACCTTCAGTGCGATTCGCTCACCCTGATATTGGACAGTATAGACGTACGCGAGTGATCCACCGGCGATCGGTTCGAGTGTCGACCGATCGAGTTCATCGCCGAGTTCTTCGTCGACGACTTTCTTTGGATCTCCCCCCGTGTCTTCAGGGACTTCATCCTGAAGCGTCCCGAAAACGTCGGCATAGATCGGTGGGACGATATCCGGGCGTGTTGAGAGTACCTGGCCGACTTTGATGAATGCCGGTCCAAGTTCGAGCATCGTGTCACGCATCCGTTCGGCTCGCTGTCGATGTTTCTCGTCAGCTACTTGCCTTCGGGATCCGAATAGGAAGAACCGCCGCCGATCACGGAGAAACGCCAGCGCGAAAGGTAGGAAAAGGAAGAGGACGATTAGATACCGTCGAAACAATCCGTTCATTCTATCGGGATGAATAATGGTGGGTTGTGTTCAACTGGCAACATATACCTCGTTTCGAACAGACAGTATATGTAAGTGAAGGAGTGATGGTGTCGCCTCATATAACATCTATCTCCTTAGCGCATGTCTTCAAGGCTGGTGAACGAGCCTTCTTTCGCCGTGATCCAGGTGGTCAGACGTTCGAAGTCAGTCGCGTCGGGGGGAAAGACCGTGCATTCTGCGGGACGGTTTTGAGAGACGATAATCTCGGCAGTTAACATCGGAGTCGAGTCTTCGGGGGTCGCTTTGATCGGAAGTCGATCGTCTTCGTCGTCCGTCGCGCGTTCGTTCATCGTAATAAACCTCTGTGGGGAAGCCTCTGTGAGGGAGTACGGCTGATAATCCAAAAACTACCCACTATACTTCCCATTCTTCGAGAAGTTCTGATGGTCGACACCCACTCATGAGAGAGTTCCAAGTGTTCGTCCCTGTCCACGGAGAGCATACTTACCCCTTGACTTCGTATGGAGACATCCGTATGTACGACAATATCCTCGTCCCGACTGATGGTAATCCAGGGGCCGAAAACGCGACCATTCGTGCCTTCGACCTTGCGCGAACCGGCGACGCGACGATCCACTCCCTTCACATCATCGGTCCCGACCTGCCCTCGGTCGGTTCGGATTCAACAGAGAGCAAAGAATTGCGACGGCAGTCGGAAAAGCGCGGGCGGCAGGCAACTGTCCAGATCGAAGAGCAGGCGACGGATCTCGGGCTTGATACCGTCCGGGCCGTCCACGAGGGGATCCCCTTTCGGGCGATACTCGAGTACATCGACGAGAATGAGATTGACCTGGTGGTGATGGGAACGCATGGCCGGACCGGGGGTGAACGAGCTCGACTCGGCAGTACCACGGAACGGGTGATTACGTTCGCGGACGTACCGGTCATGGCAGTTCGTCTGGCAGAGGACGGGGTCGTTCCCGAATCGGGATACGGGATGTACGACCACGTCGTGATCCCCATTGACGGGAGCGATGCCGCCGAACGGGCCGCCGATCACGCGCTGGGCATCGCCGAACGGTACGGCGCCGACGTCCACGTGATCTACGTCGTCGACACGACGACCTACGGGTTCGAGGACGCTCCCCGGAGTATCGTCGGTCTCCTCAAGCAAGGCGGTCAGAACGCGGTCGAGGAAATCGCGACCGACGCTCGCGAGCTGAACCTTCCAGTGACAACTGACATTCTCCGTGGTGTTCCCCAAGAGGAGATCCTCGAGTACGCGTCAGGTGTTGGTGCCGACGTGATTGCGATGGGGACTCGCGGTCGGTCTGCGGACACAGACCGGCTTCTCGGGAGTACGACTGCTCGCGTCGTCTGGTGGTCCGAGATTCCTGTGCTAACGACCGCGTGATTTCCATGAGCGTGGAAACTCTCTGCCAGATATGCGAATCAGCATCTGCCGAGTACCAGTGTAGACGATGTGGAGCGCTCGTATGTAGTGCCCACTATGACGAAGATACCAGCCTGTGTACCGACTGCGCGTCAAGTATTAATGACACATCGGCTGCCGAGTGAGCACTATTTTCAACTGACAAGGTCATTTCCGAGTCGCTACCTCTTGACGACCATCAAAGACTATTATCGACTACTGATGAGGTGTGACGTACAGTACGATGTCATATAACCGTCTTGCTCGGTATCTCACTGAGTCGGGATCACCGACGGTTACGACTCTACCTGATGGAAGTATCGACCACTTTTGTACCGTCGTTGAAGATGCTAATGATCGGTTCGAGACGCGCGAGTCGTTCGGCCAGGAGATCCTGGGAGATCGGTCCTCGTTCCGTTTTCGTGTCGTGTCAACCGAGCCTGGCGGACAGGCGGTCAATACCGCGAAACAACTGCACGCACTTGGGGGATCCGTCACCTGCTATGGATATCTCGATGCACCGGTGCTCGAATCGTTGCCGTTCGAGACGGTGTCGATGGGCGATCCTGCACTCGTGTACGTGTTCAGCTTCCGCGATCGGGATGTCATGTTCGTCAGGAACTCGGAGGTCACCGAGTGGACGCTCCCGGAGTTACGGCGATTCGGTGACCTCTCTGAGGTATTCACGGGCGACGCCATCTGCTGCAGCAACTGGGTATCAATTCCCGGTCTCGAGAGCGCGTTCCACCAACTGAGCGACGTGGACGTGCCACGAATTCCGTTCGTCTTCGATCCGGGCGATATCGTCGGATACGATCCCGACGAAATTGATGCGCTACTCGAGGCCCTTACTGCTCTCCAAAACACGTTCGATGTAGTTTATAATGCGAATCGACAGGAGATTCGGACGACTGCTGCACCCTTGTCCGGGTCGTTTGACGATGACCTCGAACGTCTCGCAACGATTCGAGAGGAAACAGGCATTACAGCGACTGTTATGCATGCTAGAGATGAGGCGGCCGCCGTAACGCGCGACGAACAGCTGAGTGTCAGCAATTACTACGTCGAAGACCCGAAACGCCATACTGGAGGTGGTGATCGGTTCACCGGCGGACTCGGTCACGCGCTGGCGTGTGGGTGGGATTGGGAACTAGCGTTGGCGTGTGGAAACGCATGCGCCGTCCACTACGTCGACTCAGGCAGTACTGGCACTGTCGAGGACATTGTTATCTATCTCGAAGAACAGCCCACTGTCGAGTCCTGAGTGGTTGCTATCGGACGAACACCCATCGTATTGATTTCGTAATTCTCACTGACCGGAAATCTACGGGATTGCTTTATCCGATGGTGTCCCCATTACGGACGTTATGAATACAGACCGTGTCATCGACCTCCTGAGAAAGGCGTACAGTGATGAAATCGAGACAGTGATGAACTATCAGACGAACGCGATCGTCCTCGACGGAGTCCGAGCGGAGGAAATAAAAGAAAGCCTTCAGCGAGACGTACAGGAGGAACTAGGACACGCCGAACGAATCGGCCAGCGGCTCAAGCAACTCGATGCCCGCCCCCCGGGATCTGCGGAATTCACAGCACGTCAAGATTCGCTTCAGCCGCCCGAGGATTCGACGGACGTCCTCTCGGTGATTCGGGGCGTGCTCGACGCCGAAGACGATGCCATCGAGACGTATCGATCACTCATTGATGCCGCTCAGGAGGCAAACGATCCCGTAACGGAGGATCTAGCAGTAACGATCCTCGCCGATGAAGAAGCCCATCGAACCGAGTTCCGCGGCTTCGAAACGGAATATCGGGCAGATGGAGTCTAAAACTACAGACACATGAAAACTGACGTGTGGTTACTCGTCTCTCGACGGAACACGTACGTGCGGAGGCATCGAGAATGAAAAACCAGGAAATTGCAGATGTCCTCTACGAAATCGCTGATTTCCTGGAAATCGAGGACGTCGAGTACAAGCCCCGTACCTATCGAACGGCCGCACGGAATATCGAGTCACTTTCCGAACCAGTCGAGGACGTATCCGACCGCGGGGAACTCGAGGAGATAGAGGGCGTCGGCGAGTCCATCGCCGAGAAGATCCGCGAGTACCTCGAAACCGGAGAGCTGGCGTATTATGAAGAACTCAAAGCCGATCTCCCGGTCGATATCGAGGCGATTACGAGCGTGGAGGGTGTCGGGCCGAAGACAGCGAAAACACTCTACTCCGAACTCGAGGTCGCCACCCTCGAAGATCTCGAGCGCGCCGCTGAAGAGGGTAAGATCGCCGAACTCGATGGATTCGGTGAGACGTCCCAGCAGAACATAGTCGAACACATCGAGCGGGCGAAAGAGGCCCAAGAGCGGATGCTGCTCGGCCGCGCTTTTCCGATTGCGCGAAACATCGAGACTCGATTCGAAGATTCCGATGCGTTCGATCGGGTCGATATCGTCGGATCGTTTCGACGGCGTCGTCCCACCGTCGGCGATATCGATATCCTTGCGTCGGCGGACGATCCCGAGGCAGCGATGGAGGAGTTTTGCGGCCACGACGAAGTGAAGGACATCCTCTCCCGTGGCGCGACGAAAGGATCGGTCGTCACCTCGGGAGATCTCCAGATGGATCTCCGTATCGTCGACGATACGGAGTACGGTGCCGCACTTGTCTATTTCACCGGGTCGAAGGACCACAATATCGCGCTCCGCAATCGAGCGATCGACCGCGACTGGAAACTCAACGAGTACGGCATCTTCGATACCAGTGACGTAGATGACACGCGAGCTGGCCAGCGTGTCGGCGATCGCATCGCGAGCGAAAGTGAACAAGCAGTCTACGAAGCGCTAGACCTGGAGTGGATTCCGCCGGAATTGCGCGAAGATACCGGTGAAGTCGACGCCTCGGCTGCTGGGGAATTGCCTGATCTCGTGGGACTCGACGACATCCGTGGTGATCTACAGATACACACTGAGTACTCCGACGGAACCCACAGCGTCCGTGAGATAGCCGAAGCTGCCGACGATCTGGAACTCGAGTATGTTCTCGTCACTGATCACGGTCCACATGCCCCGATTCCGAGCACGCTCGATACAGAGACTTTCGACGAGCAGCGTACGGAGGTCGAGGAAGTTAACGCGGATACCGACCTGAATGTCACAGTTCTTCAGGGTATCGAAGCCGAGATCACCAACGACGGGATCGAAATCCCTTCGGAGTGGTTCGACATCTGTGATCTCGTCGTCGCAGGAATCCATAGCCGGCCGTCCGATCCGACAGAGCAAGTGATCCAGGCTCTGCAGGAATATTCCATCGACATCCTTGCACATCCGACCAATCGGCTGATAAACGAGCGGGACCCCTTCGACTTGGACATGGATGCAGTGATAGAGACGGCTGCAGCGGAGGACGTCGCCATCGAAATCAACGCACAACCCGAACGCCTTGATCTCGACTGGCGCTCAGTCAAAGAGTATCGTGATACAGTCACCTACACCGTTTCGACTGACGCCCACACGGCTGGCGAATTGGAGTTTATGCATTTGGGCGTCTCTCAGGCCCGTCGTGGATGGTGTGACGCTGGAGCCATTCTAAATACGCGGTCCTTGGACTCCATGCTGTCGTTCTTCGAAGAATGAGGGTGTTGATCGCTTGCCGGTTCAGTACGGCTCTGGGTCATCGATGACATCGTCAAACCCGGGCGCGGTTGCAGTTGCATCGACGTACTCTGCGATTGCACTCTCTTCGTTCTGAGCGTCGAGCCGTACTGGAATCTCGGTTCGCTGGTGTTCGGTTATCGTCGACTGTCCGGTAATGGTCTCGAATAACACGGCAAAATCCGTCGTTCGGTCCGAACGATTTGCCATTTTCCTCACTCCTTCGTCGTCGATACAGGGGGTTCGACGTTCTCGGAATTTTCGCGGTGTGAAACCTGTAGTTCCATTTCACCATATGGACTGATCGAAACGACTACATCCGTGACCGAGCGAGAGTATTCACTGGCATGCTTTCCGGAGCGACGAATCCGAGTTCGTTCTTCGAGTAATCCAGCATCGGTGAGCAAGTCGAGCTTGCGGTACGCCGTTGAGAGCGGCAACTCACACGTCTCAGAGACCTCGTTTGCAGATAAGGCAGTGTCGCTGGTTGCGTCGAGAATAGCACGACAGCCTGCGTCGTCAAGTACGTCGAGCAACTCTTGTATCGAACTTTCAGCGTCGACCCGACGGACCTGATCTGAAGACGGTTTCTTGTAGCGGCCGGCCGTGGATGCCATCGGTGACTGACTCATACATAATTGTGTCGCTGGCTACGGGGAGTAAAGCACACCCACAGTACCCGGGCAGGTTTATAAACCGGGAGACAAATATGTTTTAGCTCACCCTCGGAAAATCTCCGCTCGATCGAGTAACTATCTCTGAATCACATATTCTAGAACTGATATATCGGTGGAAGGAATGAGGATAAAAGCGTTTTCTGAATGATTTCCCGGGATAAGACGACTGAGAATTTGATCGGCTCGTTTTGTTGTCTCTCGCCCAAGTCGTAACAGATACTGCGCTGTCGATATTCGCCATCGACTTGCTCAACGCGAGCGATTAATTTCATCTAAATTATAGCTTAAGGTAAGTGGCTATCTTTTGCTATGCCCGCTGCTCAGCCCTTTAGAGAAGGCATGCGAAAATTTTCCGTTCGGCTGCGGCGATGTGTTCTCGGAAGGTTGATGGGTTGATGTTGAGTTCCGTTGCAATCTCTGTCGCGTTGGTTCGGCGCGGTCGTTCGAAGTATCCCATCTTGTGCGCTGTTTCAAGGACTTCGAGTTGACGAGACGTGAGTTTACTCCGATCTACGAAGACACTATCTTCGTTCTGTTCCCCTGCTGGAGACCGGGCAAATCGTTTGATATTCATGTCAGAATAACGATCACGAAGATCGGCTATAACCTCCTGAAGCTGGTCGTAATCGGCTGCATGAAATACGAGCGTCAGTGTGCCATCCTGTGCCACGTAACGCACGACGGGACATCCGGACTGGCCGAGAACACTGCAGGGACAGTTCGAATCACCGTTGAGTGTGAGTCGGTACCGATCCGTTGACCCATGGGAAAAGATAGGCGTGATATCTGCCTCGGGATCGTGATCCGCGTTCAGAGAAAATTCGACTACGCTTTCCGCACAGTTGGGGGGACAAATGTTCGAGTGTACGGAGTCGATAGTTGTCACCATCTCCGCAGAGAGATCAACGACTGGACAGATATCCGAGGTAGTGAACTCCACTGTGGCTCGAATTCCCGCAGGCATGAGCAATACGACAGTACAGTCCGTAGCCACTTCAGTTTGCAGGTAGCTTCGCTCTTTTCAACATACGGGAATTGTCACCGTTGCTTTGTCCCCGAAGCGGCTAATTCCGAGTATGCAACTCGGACTGATCTTGGAGACAAATGAACCAGAGCGCGTTTGGAACGCGTTCCGATTGGCGAACACGGCACTTGAGACGGGGCACTCAGTGGAGACGTTCCTTCTCGGTGATGGGGTGGAAGCCCCCGATCACGAACATGAGAAGTTCAACCCTCACGGCGTGATGCTCAAGTACGTGAACAACGACGGAACGTTGTTTGCATGTGGCACCTGTATGGATTCCCGCGACATCGACCCAGATAATCTCCGACCACGTTCGACGATGAGTGAGTGTCTACGAATCGTTGAGGAAGCTGACAAGTCACTTACAATCGGGTAACTATCTTGCTCTCAGTAGTGATAGTGACACAATTCTATTCAGAATAATCTACAGATATTACAAGTAACTAATGAGAGGGTGTCATACAACAGTTGACACGCTCAGTTACTCTCAATCGGTCAGTATAGGGGATTCACTTATCGGTGCAGGCAGCTTATCGTTCATTATGCCTGAAGAAGTCCTGTTCAAATCAGAGAGTGACCAGACCCGAGAAGAAATCGCATCGTATCTCCGCAGCGTCGCTGATAAGCTCGAACAAGGGGACGCAATCACACTCAAATCCGGTTCCGAGTCCGTGACAATGGAACCACCAGCACGCCCGACGTTTGAGGTCAAAGCAGAACGGGAGGGACCAACGGACGGGCCCGGTGAATTGAGCATCGAGTTCGAACTCGAATGGGACGAGAACGGCAATGGGGGGGACAGCGGGAGCGGGAAATTAGAAATCGAGTGATCAATTAGCAGGTTCAACTGAACAGTTCTTTCACACTCAACTCACTGAAAGCAAACCCTTGTGAATAGTTCTATGACGCCCTCTAATAATCTAAAACGCTTGTGCGAATGGTTCCATAACCCCTCTCAGTGGATGAGTACGATGATCCGACTCAGGAGGAATCATCTGCTCGGTTGATTTCGATCCGACGACCACTTATTTCGTCTGGATCAAGCTGATACAACTTGACATCTAAATCTCGACGTGACTGTCCCCAGATCTCGAAGAGCGGGCGCTTTGCCTTGCCGTATTGTTCGATGTGTTCGACTGTTAAATCGTCTCGTGAAATCTCCTCAAGCGTTCCGACTGTCACGACACTTTGATAGATAGGATCGTCTTCTTCGTATATGACGAGGCGGGCTTGAGGCGAGGACGCCAGATATTTTCGTTTCTCACTTTGAGGGGTTGAAACCAACCGAAAATAGAACCGCCGATGTTCGGAGTCGTAACCGTATGAGATGGGGATGGAATACGGCTCCTCCGCCCGTGCTAAAGATAACACGCCTGTTTCGTGGCGTCCAAGAATTGAATCCGTATCTTGTTCCGATAATGAGGTCTCCTGATCCAATGACATACCCTCATAACCGGGGGGGGACAGGTAAAAAGATGTCTTGGCCTGTATCTCCTTTACTGCAAAGACCGATTTGTCAAACCGGGGTTCGCATTCGAAATGTCGAAATAATGATTAGTGGACACGAAACAGCGAATGTTGTACTTTCGAACAGGTTAGAAGAATGATCTTCCGGGGGAGGATCGTCCTGGGAGCGATCGGGATTATTCAGCAGCTGAATCTCTCGTGAACGCCTCCGCTGTTACGGTGGTTCCACAGATAACGCATCCTCGTTCGATAAGTGCATCTTTCATCGAGTCGTTGACTTCTAGAGATTCGTCACACGCCGGACAGACGAAAATATATTCCTTCTCCTGCTCGCTACTCATCGTGTCTTTTGTTAGGCGGTTCACTGATAAATGATGCTCACTACTTCCAATCGGATGGGAATGGCGGGGATCGAGTATTCGTAGTTAACTGATCCCATCCTGACTCAGGTGTTACTACCGGATCACAGCAACGGGAACCGGAACACGACGGGCGGAATTTTCAGCCACGCTTACGAGTAAGTGCTGGGCGGGGGACTGACCGACGAGGAATGATAGGCCGTTTTCTTCTCGAAACACCGAAGGTGGAGACGAGAGAACTACGCTATCA
>LKMJ01007465.1_pt1 | contig 10296 bp, 14 predicted proteins | sample 643391 | NCBI WGS metagenome assembly LKMJ01 (sample SAMN04112250, study PRJNA286221) | soda lake metagenome | biome: soda lake; feature: Kulunda Steppe; material: water; isolation source: sample PL-Br10 brine of Picturesque Lake | place: Russia: Kulunda steppe | collected 2010-07
CATACATACATACATACATACATACATACATACATACATACATACATACATACATACATACATACATACATACATACATACATACATACATACATACATACATACATACATACTTACCTACCTACCTACCTACCTACCTACCTACCTACCTACCTACCTACATACATACATACATACATACATTCGTACATACAAACATGCAGGAAGAGCATGCTGTCAAGAGTGGGGTCAGTGGGCAGTGGCTCGCACTGGTGATGTGGGTGTGTTGGGACCACAGGGAACAGTGATTCCCCACAAGGAATACACCTGCAGCGTCCAGGTCCCCTGTCCCTGCGGCTGTGGCGCGACGCCCTGCAGCTCGCACCTTCTCTTTGGTCACAACGAGGGCCGTGTTGGGCGGGCAGGCCACCCAGTCGGTGTTGCTGCCTGCGCACAGCATGAAGCCACGCAGGCTGGGGGGCCTCCAAGCAATTAAGCACCTGCCCCATGCTTGACGTCGCCTGTCCTTTTTTCATCCGGCACAACACTGCAGCTGCCTTGGGGCCTTGCGCTGGAGGGACGCACACCTGAAAGCGTGACCCTGAGAGCCTAAGCCTGAAAGCCTTAGCCTGAAAACTGCCGCCTGGCTGCTGTGGCTGAGTGGATTAGGCATCAACGACTCATGCCCTGAGGGCTGCACTTTTCCGGATGTTGCAGGAGAGAGGCTCAAAAGCTTGAGCGGAACCCCAATTGCAACAGATGCCTTTCCGGCCGCGGCGGTGCAATGGCTCTTGCAAGGGCAGGCAGCACGGAGGCTGGGGGCTTATTGCCAAAGTTCAAGCTGATGCAAGCAGGAGGCCAGCAGGCCACCCCTTGGCTCATGGACGCACAGGCGGCAATGAGAGTGCAAGTCAATGACTGCAGCAGGCCAGCCAAGCAGACCAAGGCCAAGCAGGCTGCTGTGCTTCTGCGCCACTGCAGTGCGCTGAGATACTTGGACTGCACGCAAAGAGCCGTGGCAGCGGCAGCAGCAGCAGCAGCAGCAGCGGTGGCAGCGGCAGAGGTGTGGCATCAACAGCATCAGCTCGCACTTCAGTGAGGTCAATGGCGCCCTCCCTTGTATGGGTTGCTTGTAGGGTGGAGATACGTGTATGTATGTGTGCGCGTCTGTGCAGCAGAGGAAGTCAGGGTAGGTAGGGGCCGGCCACGATGCGTGGTGATTGGCCCTTACGCGACCACCTGCTGGCGGACACCGTACGATGGCCCTGACACCCACTGGGAGCTGCTGAGTCGCCTCTTGAGTTCTGAGCTCTGAGCTGGCGCCGTATGCCAGCGCCGTGCCAGCGTGCGGCGCCAGGAAAAACCCACAGTGCACCGACGGAGCACGTGCAATTAAGTGACGGGTTTATACCATTTTTGCAAACCCGGCGAGTTCCTGGCGATGCGAACGAGGGGCGGATGAGAGGGGGGGGGGAATGTGGTAGTTGAGGATGCAAGCACATCCTGGCGCTGCTGCTGCTGCTGCTCAGCATTGGTGTGCTCCACAGCGCGCGGTCGACGCAGCGCCCTCCCCAAGTGGTGAGGCTAGGGAATAAGCGGGTGATGAGCGCAGCAGCGGCGTGGTGTAAAAAGAAGGTCAAGGCCACAGGGCTCATTTTATGCAAGCGCGCGGCGCGCCCCACTGCGCTACTGCACGACTGCGTCGTCCGCAGTCACACCCGGATGCGAGTTTTTGCTTAGGCACCATTGGAATATTAATAGTGCACCTGCCTTCCTGTCTGCCTGTTCCTGTTGTGAGCGCGCGGGTTTGGGCTTTCGGTTCGGATACATCCGTTGCAGGTTCCGTGCCTGTGCCTGTGCCTGTGCCTGTGCCTGTGCCTGTGCCTGTGCCTGTGCCTGTGCCTGTGCCTGTGCCTGTGCCTGTGCCTGTGCCTGTGCCTGTGCCTGTGTGTGTGTGTGTGTGTGTGTGTGTGTCCCACGAGGCATCAAGTCGGTGCCTGCTGGCGTGTCTCTGGCAGACCATGATTGTATGCTGCACAGGCCATATCACCAACGATGCCCCGGCTCGAGGCGCGCCAGCAGCTGGCTCACGCACCGGTAATGGGCTCCGACGCGACCACCACAACCCGCGCGCCTCGCTCGCAGTGCGTCAGCTGGTACTGTGACTCCTCAAACACACTGCTGCCGCTGGGATGGCTGGACGCCAAGCTGCACGTGTACCCGGCCTTGCTCCCCGGCGGCTCGCACCGCTTGAACTGCGCACCTGTGTGGGTAAGCCAGGGCACAACAGGGGCGGCATTGTGCACAGACCGCTTGAACGGCGCGTCTGCATGCGCAAGCCAGGGCATGGCAAGGGAGGCATTGTGCACAAACCGCAGGGCCTTAAGAGCGGCAGGTTTCCGCATCCGCAGGGCGGCACCGGTGCAGGCGTTGTGGGCCGGCTGCTGCAAGTCACCTTCACCTAGCAGGGCAAGCTTTTGGCTGCTGGCGGTCACCCGCTTCTCCAGCAAGCGGAAAAGCTTTCCGGGTGCTTTTCCAGCGCAAAACAGCTGTGCAAGCCACCCGCGCCCAGTTGGGCAGGTCTCTGACTGCTGGGGGCCACCAGTGTTGCAGCAGTGCCAGTCTTTTGCGGATGCCATTAAGGGTGTGTGCCCTGCCAAGCTGCTGGCAAGCTGCCAGACACTTGCGTGCCACCATGTAGGCGGATGGATGGGAAGGTGCGCGCGTGGGAGCAATCAGCGAGCATGTGTGTGTGCGCGCACGCGTGCATGTATGTGTGCTTGCGCATGCGTGCATGTATGTGTGTGTGTGAGTGCGCATGTGAGCATGTATTCATGCGCACGTGCGTGCATGTGTGTGCATGTGTGAATGTGTGTTGTCAGGGCTACCAGGCCTTGTTGGCGCCCGCACTCCCCAGCGCCCCACCTTCTGCATAATACAGGGAGGCTGCATTCTCAGTGGCAGGGGACACAAAGCGCGTGGCCACCAACGCGTTCCCGTCGCTGACCACAAAGTTGAGGAGCGAGGTTGAGGTGACGCCATGCTTTTGCTGCACACCCACGATGGTGGCGATGCAGGCCTGCATGCAAAGGGCGGCGGTGCGTGCAGACGATTGGATGTCACGCAGGCCTGCAGCTGCATCTAAGTGGCATGCAGGCCAGCAGCTGTGCTGCATCCAGGTGATGCAGGCCAGTCAGGCTCAAAGTATGGAGGTTTTGCAACCTGGTGGCTCTTCCAATGTGACCAAAGAGCAACAGGAAACAAGAGAACTCCAACCCTCTGAGTCCCCGCAAAATTACACGCAAAATGCATGTGCAAAACACATGCGCACGCATGTGCAATCAAGCACAACTCAGTGATGTGCTGCGCCTTAGTTTTTTTGAGCACCTCCATGGCCCTGCACCTGCACGCTCACAGGGTAGGCTGGCATATGAAGAGGAGAAACATGTGATGGCCCAGTGGCAGGCCATAACAGCCCATGCCACGCATGCACCTCCCACCCCTAAGGCCTGCGGCAGTGTGTACTAAGCAACAGATGTCGCACACACAGATGCACGCACACATGCGCACCTCCATGGCCTGCAGCAGCACCTCGGGCGGCTGCTGCGTGCGCAGGTCGCTGATGTGCCCCAAGTGGTGCAGGAATACGGCAAAAGAGACCGCGCTGTCCGAGTGAAACGACTGCACTGAGTTGTAGGCCTCATCGGACAAGATGCTCAGCAGCTCGCGCTTGATCTGCGATCACAAGCACGGACACCATGTCTGCGCCTCAGCATTTTGCGTTTGATCTATGATCACACGCATGAGCACCATGTCTGCGGCTCAGCAGCTTGCGCTTGATCTGTGATCACACGCATGGACCCCATGTCCCGAGCTCAGAAGGTCTCCCTTACCACACAAGCCATGTGCCTCATGACTCGCAACAATTGCGTCATAGGGTGCCATACCTTATGTGCTCACAAGCATGTGTGAAGAAAGCACAAAGTGCAGCACCAGAGCACACGGCATCAGACCATGTCTGGCAGTACATCTGTAGTCAACTCATCAAAACAGTGTCCCCTCTTTCCCGGTGCCGTAGCTCCCATGAAGCACGGGTGCAGAGCTAACCTAGGCGCGCCTAGAAGACGCGAGCAGCTGCGCTTGCTGCAAGCCCCTCCGCTTCTCCAGAGCTTTGCTGCCAGGCAGCACATTTGAGACGGGAGCATCTGCGCTCACTGGCAGTGCCTCCATTCCTCCAAGCCTTTGCTAGACAGCACCCTAAAAGATAGGCGCCAGAATTCCTCATTACCTCACAGAAGCCGCCAATGACGCCATCTGCAGCAAGGCATGGAATACAATCCCCAGTTGGCAGAGCGCAAGCTGGGTCAAGAGTGGCTCCTTAATATCCACGTGCTTTACATCAGGTCAGCCTGCTATGCGGACACACCACCCTTACTAATCAGGCATCTTATCAATCCTGCAATGAAAACCTCTGCTCCTCAGTAAGGCGTCACAGCTTCCAAGCACAACAGCAAGCGCAACGAATGGCCCACTTCTGGCTGGTAACATGCAAAGGCCTCAGCGCCTTGACAAACAGTGATGGAAAGCCACTGCGCAAACACAACCACCTCCCCATCAAGCATGAAGGCATCAGGAAATGATGCAGTCATCACTTACTGTGCATCCATAAGTAGCGCCCGACGGCAAACGGGTGGCAGTTGTTTTCGCTGACAGGCATGCCTGGGTACGCCGCCCTCACATGAGCAAAAATGGTGGGGCTCATGATCTTGGTCGACAGCCTGGCCAGGTTCTGCGAGGATGGGAGGGTGTGCCCATGGCGGTGTGCAGGCAGGGCAGGTGCGACGAAGTGTGAAGTGGTACACGGGATGCAGCTGTGATTGATGCGGTGTGAGGTGCTACACAGGATGCAGCTGTGATTGATGCAGTGTGAAGTGCTGCACAGGGTGCAGCTATGAATGACCCGCTCCTTTTGTTGCCCCAGCTCACGGGGGCAGTAGAGCAAGAAAACCAGCGCCCTCAGCCGCGTGCAGGTGAGGCAGAGGAAATGCTCTTAATTGTAACAGGCATGGCAACGGCGCCAGAGTCCTTTGGCTCACCAGGAGCAGCCTGCGGTTCACAGAGTGCTTGCTTGCCTGCTTGCTTGCTTGCTTGCAGTGCAGAGTGCTCGAGAGGACCTCACGCAGGACACGTTTGAGGTCTCTTGTTTGGGAATGACAGCTGGGCATGGACAGTCAAGGGAGCCCCCTTTTGGTTCCAGCGCATGAGGACAGGACACTCAGGCAGCCTCACCACAAGCATGTTTGGGCGGTGCACTCCCATCCAGACCGTGCATCATCCCCTGCATGACTGAGGCCGAGGCGGCTGGCCGGCCCAGGCTTTCATACACTGTGCATGCAAGCAGATGTGTCTGATGAGGGGCTTTGCTACTTGTAAGTCTGGACAGCGCGCATGGGCGCCCCTGCACACGCTCGCACACCCCGCAATCCTGACCTACTGGTGTTCAGCGCGGAGCATATGGTCTGCAGGCTATAGAGTGCGGCACAGGCCCACGCACCTGGTTGTTCCATGCAGGTGTCACTGACACGTACACGCAAGGAGACGGGTCCTGCGCTCTGCGCTCCGCTTCGTTCGGGAACCACCTGGGAGTTAGGGCAAAGGGGGGAGGGGGGGGGGGAATGATTTTAGAGGGCATCAGCATGAGCATGCCCCCTGCGCTCATGAGCATGTGGCCCCTTCCAGCATGTCAAGGCTGCTGGACCCATCCGACCTGACTTAAGTGGCTGAAGACGTGCACGCCTGCCCAGATCACTCCCCACTGCAACGGCTGCTGGTCGGGGCTCCCCAGGCTGGTGCTCCGGCAGGCAGGCTGCACGTACACATACAGGGTTATATGTGTACAAGCAACCTGGGTGCACCCTGGCCCACATGCGGGTTAACGGCCAACGAATGCATGGAGGCCGTGATCCCTGCCCGCTTGCCTCTCACACACCCAACGCACAGAGCTCTTCGAGGGCACTATCCCCGCCCACAAAAAGCCCCTCTCACAATTGATGCATGGAGGCCGTGATCCCTGCCCGCTTGCCCCTCCCACACCCATGCAGAGATGCTGTGATCCCCGCCCGCATGCTGCTTTTGCTGCTTCCCTAATCCATGCATGGAGGCCGTGATCCCTGCTCGCTTGCCCCTCTCACGCTCAACGCACGGAAGGAGGCTGTTATCCTCGCAAACTAGATCTTATTTTGCCCCTCTCCACTCTCACCCGATCCATGCACGGAGGCTGTAATCCCTGCCTGCTTGCCCCTCCCCCGCCCAAAGCATGGAGGGAGGCTGTGATCCCCACCCGCTTGCCCCTCTCATGCCCCTCCTCTCTCACCCGATCCATGCACGGAGGCCGTGATCCCCGCCCGCTTGCCCCTCTCATTACGCCGAACTCATGGAGGGAGGCTGTGATCACGCCCGCTTGCTATTATTTTACCCGCTTGCTGCTCTTGCTGCTCGGCTCTCACCCTATCCCAAAGCCATCACCGTTGAGGTTGCCGTGCCGCAGGTGCATCGGTAGCGCAGGGTCGCCGAGCCTCTCACGGGCGTCGTAGCTCTGCTTGATGATGGACCTGTCTGGCCACAGCACCACGTCCGCCAGCAGCATGGGCTCCAGGCCCAGGAAGGCCTGTGGGGTGCACAGGATGCGGCCAGGGAGGAGCACAGGGGGGGGATTGTGTGTGCGCAGACTGGAGGTATGTGTGCTCGTGGCGCTGGTCGCGCATGCCTGCTTCCTGCCTTCCGTTCTGGGCGCAGTTGCAAATCCAAGCGCTGTTGGTTACAAGTATCTTTGGACCATCAAGGGCTAGCCCTGCACTCAGCCTTAATCTTTGAAGAGGGGTGCAGGCCTGGCAGCGCGAGCTTGCCCCGCGGCATGCGCATCTGACACGTGACAAGGATACATGACTACACAGCCAATTTTGGCAATATGCCTCCACTCGGTGGCACAATACAAAAAAGGGTTTGCCTTTGCTTACGCTCTGCCACTCTAACTGGAGTCGTGTAGGGGAAGGGAACCCAGTATGGATCATGTGCATACACTAGGGTGGCTGCACAATACAGAGAGCGCTGTACATGCTCAAGCAGGTTTTGGCGCAAAGAATAAATGAGGAAGGGAAACAAGCAGCGTTCCCAGCTTCTTGCAAGGTGCAAATTCATGCAAGGGTAGTGAACCGCACCATTAAACGGCACATCCTGAGCCGGGCTCCCTCACCGCCTCCTTGCCTGTCCCCTGCATATGCACAAGCAGTTGTGTATACATGGACAGGGATGAATCTCAGTGTCTCAGGACAGTTTTAACGACAAATTTGCAGAACACCTGTTTCTTTCTAGCCCCCATCCATGTGGGGGCTAGTCTAGGATGCATGCAGGAGATTTAGTGCAGACGGAATTACACAAACCAGGCCCAAATTCGATTGGGCATACGTACCAGAGGGTCACTGGAAAATGTAAAAACAGACGAGCTCTACGTGATAGAATACAGATGATAAATTTATGTTATAGAGTTTCTAGTTTAATATCGCATCATCTTCCGCCTTGGTTTGAAACCCTGGTCTGCTACCTCCGATATGTAGCCAGATACAAACCTGTAAACATGCTACTCTTACATCTGGGTTAAATAGCACTGATCTGTCTTGACAGGAGACGCTTTTATTTTGACAACATCATGCTGAGGATGTATCCTTGTTCCTTTTAACAACCACTTCTTCTTATTTCTGAGACTATAGATATTTTTACCGGGCTGGCAGTGACCAGCAAGCCCAGCTGTCAACCCATCTGAAGGTCTTAAGCCGTTGTAACCTAATCTTCTCAGTTTGCGTTTTTTAAGTAATGGTTGCAACACTCGCTGTGCTTGTGCTGCTCCGCAAACAAGAAATTTTACATATCACCGTGACGCGCACCATACAGAACACTTGGTATGCGGTATCTTGAAAGAAACTTTCTTGAAGAAAGAAAGACTACGCCAACAAGGTAACCCCTGTTTGCGTGAATTCAGGAAGAAATTTACATCTGGTGCAATCTTGCTTACTTCCCTTATTCCTGGTGACCTCAGTGAACAAGATTTGGTGCTCTCGTTCTGGTGGATCCCACCTTGGATTTGATGCAGTCAAGCAGTCCTCACATTTGAACATGTTCACTGGTTTTATCCAGTGCTGGATAAGGACGTGCCGTTTTTTCTCTTCTAGGTTTTTATGTTACACACAATAACTTTTCTACGTTTTTTTACATTCAGCCTGCAGTCATACTTTGTTTACTGACGGCTTATTTCAAAATTCAACTGAGACCTGAATCTATGGTTGGCATACGCGAATGTTTGTGTGTGCATTTGTTTGTGCTTGTGCGCATGCATACAGCCGGCATGCTCGCGTCAGCCAGGTATGACCCGGCAGAGTGACCGACAAAAAAAAACAGTACGCCAAACATAATGTCTATCAATTCATCACAAATTTGTTACTTGCATGTGTAACCAGTTATGACAGACCACGCCGCTGTTGTGTGTAACAATCAGATTACAGAGACAATGTCTCAACGCATCCACATGACACAGATAAGAACTGGGCTGATTGGCGAGGGCATTGCCTGCCTTCCAGAAGGAAGCTAGAAAGGCCCATCCATCCTGACTCTCTCACAAAGCTCCAAAAATCTGGATGTACAAAGATGGGCTGGGCACACCCGCAACAAGAGCGCAAGCCTTGTGTGCTCGAGTGCAGCAACACTGTACAGGATGCCAGCAGCATAATGATGGAGGCTGTTCCACACAAGTAAGCAACATGCAGGAGCGCCATCCCAGCTTGTAATACACGGGCACTACACCTGTATCATAAGTAATTGCAGCGAGGTACATGGCAGAGCAAAATGGACGGCTTGCGCCCACGCAGTTTGCGCCCAATGACGCACTGCAGAAAACACATCACCTGGACCCTATGGCAAGCGCCAGAGGAATTATTTGTAAGGTTTTTAGTAAACATTGTGTGCTTAATCCAGAAGCGTGCCCACCGTTACAGTGACTGCTGGCACAGGTTTGCATTCACATTGTGCACTTCTCCATACACTTTGATGTAGGATGTGCAGCTAAGCTGCCCAAGGACAAGCTCCAAAAGTCCAAAATGCAAAATTTGCAGCCAGCTGCAAGCTCATGAGGACCCTGGTGCCAGCAGCAATGCTGGGTTGACAAAGGAGAAGCCCGTAGACCAGTACCTGAGAGCAGGAGGGGGAAGCAAGGACGGATGAGGGAGTGTGCCCGTCACATCTGCAGCTCTGCTCTGTGCACTTTGCGCAAAGGGAGGGAAGCGAGGCAGGTGGTGGAGGCAGGCAAAGCTGGCATTGGAGCAGGCAGCGGGAGCCATCAAGGTCTGCATGCAGCATGGCGCACATATAGCAGCCTGACCCACACATTGCAGTTTGTACACACCAGGCGGCGCGCTCACAACAGCAGTTCCCAGTGTCCCCAACCCATGCTGGCTACTGCACTGCCGCCTGCTTCCGCTGACTGCAGCGCAGCCTGCAGCACCCTTGCCACTGCTGCCCAGGCCTGCTGCCTGGCTCTGCTGACCGCAGCGCAGCCTGCAGAGCCCTTGCCACACTGCAACCTCCCAAACCAGCTGCCTGCACTCACCCCAGGCCGTCATACTCCAAAACCCACCAACCCACCCAACCTCCTGCCGCCTGCACTCACCCCAGGTCGTTGTACTCATCATTAGACACCGGCAACACGTCCTCTGTGTGGGGCATCCGGGCTCGCGGCGGCAGCAGGCCCACAAAGCCATCCTCAGTGCCGGAGGAGGCGGGGCCTGGAGGCGCCCAGTCGCCTGCCAGGCTTGTCGCGGCGCTGCTGCCGGGGCTTGGGCCGCCCGCCCTGGCCTCACCAGCGCCACTCTCCTTGCCTGCCACGTCCCCGGCTTCAGTCTCCTTCCCCGCCTCTGCGGCCATGTGGCTACCAGAGACTTGCTGAGAGCCTGGCTGCCCATCCTCATGCTGCTGCTGGTGCTGCTGCTGGTGCTGCTGCTGGGTGAATGGCCGTGAGCTGGGTGGGATGGCAGTCAGAGGCTGCAGGCGGTTGATGGGCGGGAAGATGTCGTGCACCAGGTCGTTGATGGCAGCCAGAGTGTTCCACGTGGATGACTGGATTGCCAGCGTTGCCTTACGCAGCTCGCCCTGTGAGAGCAAGCAAACCACAGGTGTGCGCGTGCATGTGGGTATTGTGTGAGCGTGTGTGCGTGTGTGTGTGCGCGCGCGCGCGCGCGCGCGAGAGAGAGAGAGAGAGAGAGAGAGAGAGAG
>LKMJ01007466.1_pt1 | contig 10296 bp, 13 predicted proteins | sample 643391 | NCBI WGS metagenome assembly LKMJ01 (sample SAMN04112250, study PRJNA286221) | soda lake metagenome | biome: soda lake; feature: Kulunda Steppe; material: water; isolation source: sample PL-Br10 brine of Picturesque Lake | place: Russia: Kulunda steppe | collected 2010-07
GCTCGTTGCCGATCGCGTCCGGTCGCTCGGCGGCGAGGCGACGCTCCGGGACGCCGTACGGAAAGACGGCCCCGTGGTCACCGACGACGGCGCGCTGGTAGTCGACGCCGACTTCGGTGCGATTTCCCAGCCGGCCGAACTGGCCGACGACCTCAGAGCCGTTCCAGGCGTGCTGGCTCACGGGCTCTTCCTCGAGATGGCAGACGTAACGTACGTCGGCACCGACAACGGCATCGAGATACGCGAGTACTGACCGTGGGTGGTAGCTGGTGACCACCGACGGCCGTCAGTCAGTCGGCGACCCAAATCGCGCTGACAGGGAGGACGGACGGTGGGCGAGGACGATTCCTGTCACTCTGTTTGTCTGTATAGGCGGCCACCCTGCTTGTCCCAGAAAACGGAACTGATGAACACGTTTTCAACCTCGCCTCACAGTTCATCGATCAGAGCATTCGATGCCAGAGACATCCGATCGAAAGCGCGACCACATCCGAATTATCGAGGAAGAAGACGTCGAAACCGACGGAACGGGCTTTGGCGATATCGAGTTCGTCCACGAGGCGCTGCCCGAACTCCACCGCGACGAAATCGACACGACGACGACGCTGTTCGGACACGAGCTGTCGGCGCCGATCGTCATCGAGAGTATGACTGGCGGCCACGCCAACACGACGGCGCTCAACCGCGCGCTCGCTGCAGCAGCCCAGGAGACAAATATCGCGATGGGGCTTGGCAGCCAGCGGGCGGGGCTCGAACTCGCAGACGAGGACGTCCTCGAATCGTACACCGTCGTCCGCGACGTTGCACCCGATGCGTTCGTCTACGGAAACGTCGGCGCAGCACAACTACTCGAGTACGACCTCGGCGATATCGAGGCAGCCGTCGAGATGATCGCGGCCGATGCGATGGCCATCCACCTGAACTTCCTCCAGGAAGCCGTCCAGCCGGAGGGTGACGTTGACGGTCGGGGCTGCCTCGAGGCGATCGAACGCGTCGCTGCCGACCTCTCGGTGCCGGTGATCGTCAAGGAGACGGGCAACGGCATCTCTGGCGAGACGGCCCGGCGGTTGACCGAGGCGGGTGTCGACGCGATCGACGTCGCCGGGAAGGGCGGGACGACCTGGTCAGGCATCGAGGCCCACCGAGCGGCCGCCGTCGGTGCGAACCGCCAGGAACAGGTCGGGCGGCTGTTTCGGGCCTGGGGCGTTCCGACCGCGATCAGCACGCTACAAGCGGCGTCGGTCCACGACTGTGTCATCGCCAGCGGCGGCGTCCGGTCGGGGCTCGACATCGCGAAGGCAATTGCCCTGGGTGCTCGGGCGGGCGGGCTCGCGAGTCCGTTTCTCGCACCGGCGGGCCGCGGTACCGACGCCGTCGTCGACCTAATCGAGACGCTGACCCTCGAGTTCCGAACGGCGATGTTCGTCACCGGCTCGGCGACCGTCGACGACCTCGGGTCGGCCGAGCACGTCATCCTCGGTCGGACCAGGGAGTATCTCGAGGGGGTGGGGAAGCCGGCGTCTCCTCACGGCAGTCTGTGACTCTCCTGGTTCGGGTGACGGTGCCAGCGGCTGTAGAACCAGGCCTGTCGGTAGGTGGCGCTAGGTGACTAAAAATCGAGCTGCAGCGACGCTGTTACAGGTCGCGGGGCTGGACCGTCTTCCGGTCGTTGGCCTCGGCGCGGCGGGCAGCGTCTTCGAGGAGGCCAGCGACTTCCTCGTCGAGGGCATCGTAGAAGTCAGAGGCGACGTTCTTGTCATCCAGCGCTTCCTTGACGGCGGCTTTGACGATAAGGTCTGCCATACGGTGTATTCGTTTCCCCTTTCACCATATAACCATTGTGGTTATGTAGAAGAATACGGGGGTTGCAGCGGTTCCAGCGGCGGTTTCGACCGTGCTGACGACCGGAAGGTATTTGTTCAATGAACGGCGCCAGCTGCCGACTGTCTACCGGAGCGACGACCGACGACTCGCACGCGCCGCGGTCGACGGCTTCGAGTAGGCGGACAACCCACTGATGGTATGCGCGACATTCTCGAGGCCGTTGCCGACGGCACCCTCTCGCCCGCCCGGGCGGAGGCAGAACTCGCCGGATACGTCACGAGCGACGCGGGGCGATTCGACGCGGCACGCGACGGACGACGTGGCATTCCGGAGGCGATCCTCGCCGAGGGGAAGTCGATCGACCAACTCCGTTACTTGCTCGACACAGCACTCGAGACGACCGACCGAGCCCTCCTCACCCGCGTCTCGGAGTCCCACCGAGAGGAACTCGAGGACCACCTCGCAGCGGAGTGGCCGGAGAGCCACTGCGAGTGCCGCGGGTCGACCGTCCGCGTCCTGACGGGAGCGTTCGAGCAGCCATCACTCGCTGCGACCGTCGCGCTCGTCACTGCCGGGTCGGTCGACGCAGCCGTCGCTGACGAAGCACACGTGGTCTGTACGGACGCCGGCGCGACCGTCGAGCGCATCGACGACGTCGGCGTGGCAGCCCTGGATCGGACCCTCGATCAGGCCGAGCGGATTCGCGAGGCTGACGTCGTCATCGTCGCGGCCGGACGCGAGGGCGCGCTGCCGACGGTGGTCGCCGGCCTCGTCGACAGCCCGGTGATCGGGCTGCCTGTCTCGAGTGGGTACGGCCACGGTGGCGACGGCGAGGCTGCCGTGCTGGGGATGCTCCAGTCGTGTACCGTCCTGTCGGTCGTGAACGTCGACGCCGGCTTCGTCGCCGGGGCGCAGGCAGCGTTGATCGCCCGAGCCATCGACGCGGCGCGTCGGTGAGTGGTTCGTATCTCGAAAAGCTATCTTTTCGCAGCGGAAAATTCGTATTCGATCGTGTGAAAAGGTTACAGCGTTTGGCTAAGCGTTTTTAAGGGTGTGTTGTATATCACCATATGCCGGCCCCAGCCGGATGTCACTATGCCCACGTGTGATCACTGCGGCGGCCACGTTTCAGAACGCTTCGCGCGCGTCTTTGCCGACGCCGACGGCGAAATACGCGCTTGTATCAGCTGCTCGGCCAACGCCGGGATTGCGGAAGTCGCAAAGGAACGCGCACGAAGCGCCTAACCCCCGAACTGTTCCCACACTACCCCGAACCCCTACAGCCGCGAGCCTTTTGCGGCCACGCTCGCAACTGACGAGGGATGGCCGGAGACCACGTCGTCTACGTCCTCGAGTGTGCCGACGGGACGTTCTACACCGGGTACACGACCGACCTCGAGCGACGGGTGGCCGAACACGAGTCCGGCGAGGGCGCGAAGTACACCCGCGGGCGGACGCCAGTGACCCTGCGATATCACGAACACTACGAGAGTCGGTCGGCAGCTCTGTCTCGCGAGTACGAGATCAAACAGTTGTCCCGCGCCGCGAAAGAACGCCTCCTCGAGTAGCGAAACACCGAAGCCGCCCGTCGTCGAGCATCGCACAATGGCACTGGACGTCCTCGAGCGAGTTCGCCAGCCCGAATACACCGGCGCCAATCGCTGTGTTCCGTGTACGGTCCTCAACCTCGGTCTCGCCGTCGGAATCGGCCTCCTGCTCGGCCGACGCCGCCGTGTGATGGGGCTCGTTGCAACGGCCAGCGCGGTGGCCCTCATCGCGCTACGGGGCTACCTCGTCCCTGGGACGCCGACGCTGACGAAGCGCTATCTACCAGCGAGCGTGCGCGAGCGCTTCGGGAAGAACCCCGCCGTCGCGAGCGGGTTCAGCGGGATAGATCCGGCGACTGACGGCGATCGGCCTCCAGCCACGCCCGCGACCGATGACTCCGCGGCTGAGTCGGGACACAGGGCGGACCCCACTGGCGACAGCGAGGTGGGCGACGGTGCACAGACGACTCCGGACGGCTCCGCAGCGAGCGATCTCGAGGCGTTCTTCCTGGATCAGGGCATTCTCGAACCGTGTGCCGACGGCGAGGATCTCCGTCTGACCGATGCGTTCGATGGCAAGTGGGTCGACGCGATGGAACTGGTCGAAAGCGAGGGGATCGACGCCGCTAGCGTGGACGAGGCGTTGGGGCTCGAGTTGACTGTCGCGGACGCAGTGATCGTCGAACAGGGTGACGCACACGTGTTGCGGACCGATGCTGGGATCGCCGGTCGGTGGCCCTCTCGTGCGGCTCTGCTGGCCGACATCGCAGCCTGTCGGGTGCTCACCGAGTGGGATCCCGATTGGGACGAACGCCAGCCCGCGGCGAAAGGGCAGTTCGCCAATGCGTTGCGACTGTTTCTCGAGCGCTGTCCTACCGGCGGCCCCGTCACGATGGGCGAGGAGGTCGTCGAATCCTGTTGTTCGAGTCACGACGTGATCGCCGTCACCTGCGAGGAGAGTGGTGAACGGCTGTTCGAACAGCGAGTCGACGACGGCACCGTGTGAGCGACCTCGCGGCGGTGGGGCTCGAGTGAACGGTTGCACAGGCCAGGCCCGGCTTTACTCACCAGACGGCCATCGACCCACTATGAGCAACCGGAACGCCGAGGCCGCGTACACGGAGCTACCGCCCGACGCCTGGCACCAGAACGGCGAGGGAACGTACTACCTCGACTGTCCGGAGTGTGGCTCGGCGGCCACCCTGATGAACGTCGTCACACACGGCCGCTGCAACGCCTACATGGATCAGCGCGAGCACGAGACCGAACTCGACGAGGAAACGGTCGACTGCACCGCGAAGCTCTGGCTCGAGTTGGGGTACACCTCCCAGCCGGAGGCGACCACGACCGACGAGGCCCCCGGCGAGTCCGCGAGCGACGCCGAAACCGACGAGGGCGTGGCGGCGGAAGGAGAACCGCCAGGAACCGATGGGGCGGTCGAAGAGTGAGTGCAGGTGCTTACTCACGGTCTCGCTCGAGTTGGGCCAGTATCTCTACTCGGTCGCTCGTCGGCGGGTGTGTATCGAACAACCAGCGCTCGAGTCGGTAGAGTCGCCGTTGCAACCACCAGTGGGATCGCTCCCGATCACCATCGGGACCGAGCATCACGTTCTCTCCCGTCGGTGGTTCGAGTGGGAGGATCGACAGGGAGGAGACGCCCGATACCTCTCGGAGGTCACTGGCGGGCATTCCGTCGATCTCCCGATCCAGTGTTTCGAGTGCGCTCGCGACCGTCGCGGGCGATCCAACGAGTTCGGCAGCAGCCCGATCGGCGGCCACCTCCCTGGCCCTCGAGAGCCGGGCCGTGATCGCTCGACCGACGATCCAGAACACAGTCGAGAGGAGCCCGAACGTGGCGGCGACGATCATCGCATTACGAGGATTCTCGATCGCGTCGATGCGCGACCGGAGGCCATCGGCGACGATCACGGGCAGCGAGGTGATCGTGACGATCATCGCGTCCCGGTTGCGGACGTGAGCGAGTTCGTGCGCGACGACGGCCTCGAGTTCCCCAGGAGAGAGTGCCTCGATCGTCCCTTGCGAGAGGATTAACTGGACGTTCCCCGGCCGGAAGCCGACGGCTAAGGCCTCGGGCGTCCGCCGATCGGCAATTGCGATCGTCGGCACGGGAACACCGAGCTGGGAGGCCACACGGGTCGTGACCTCGTAGAGCTCGGGAGCAGCCGCCTCGTCGACTTGATCGGCGTCGGCACGACGTTCGATCGTCTTGAGTTGCTGGAACTCGAGAACGCCGATTCCGACGAGCGCGAGGACGCTGAAGAGAGTCGCGGCGAAGGCAGCAGAGTCGCTGTCGGAGTTATCTAAGATGCCATTGAACAGCAGCCAGATCCCGGCAAGAAAGCCGGCCGTGGCGAGTGCCATCGCGACGAGCGTCGCGACCATCCGGACCTGAAGGAGGCGGCGGGACTGGGACATAGTTTCCAGTTTGTCCGCCTCCGCAAAAATCCTCCCCAGGACGTCATCAGTCCTCGACCGGCCGCGCCGGGACGCCAGCGACGGTGGTCTCCGGGTCGACGTCGCGGGTCAACACCGAGCCAGCACCGACGGTCGCGCCCTCACCGACGGTGATGTCACCCAGCAGCGTCGCATTGGCACCGAGGCGGACGCCGGACTCGATCGTCGGATGGCGTTTTACCGGCTCGTTGACGTCGCCCCCGAGGGTCACCCCGTGGTACATGTGGACGTCGTCGCCGATGACGGCCGTCTCACCGATGACGACACCCATCCCGTGGTCGATCGTCACCCGCCGCCCGATCTCCGCGCCGGGATGGATCTCGACGCCCGTCAGCAGCCGGACGAGGTGGGCCACGAAACGAGCGAGTATCGTGAACCCGGCGCCGTGAATGCGGTGTGTGCATCGGTGGGCCCACAGCGCGTGGACACCGGGGTAGGTGAGCGCGACCTCGAGACAGCCGGTCGCTGCGGGGTCGCGGTCGCACATCGCCCGGATGTCCTCACGCAGTCGGCTTAGCATCGGTCGGCGAGATCGTCACGGTGGTCGACGGGCTGTAGCGCAGGGCGAACGTGGGCCTCGAGTGTGGGGCGTGGCGGCCACGCGAGCGAGCGACCCTGGTCGATCGTCATTGCTCGAGGTAGTGAAAGGCGGCGAGTAAAGTGGTTCGCTTCAGAAAGCGAGAATCAGTGCTCTGCGGGACTCGGACGCGACCGTGAGCCACGCTGTCTCCACCCTTCGGATCCAGGTCCGTGGCGGTCTCGCTAACGACGGTGAGTGGATTGGGGGCGCCTGGAAGTCGAAGGGGCGCAGTCTTGGTCGTCCGTCGACCCCAACGGCGTATCGGTGAGCCATCCACGCCGCGTCGCGGTCGCCCCACCCAGAAACCGACGCACGCGAGGCTGACACCCCGCGGCGAAGCGGCGCTGTTACGAACGCGGTGGGTCCACCAATTTCGGCACGAATACCCGCGCCGGTTCCGAGTAGCGGCGATCTGTCCGAGGACGGCTGGTGGTCGAGACGAGGTGGGCTGGACGGCGCCCTCGGGTGCGTGCCGACGGCGCACTCACTGGCCACGAGCCAGCCGGCTGCCGATCCGGTCGGGGAGTCCGGCCTCCCGAACGGCGTCCTGGACGGCCTCGAGGTCGTAGTCGACGCGGTGGGTGTCGACGGTCATCGCAGCGAGGTCGACGACGGCGTAGGCGGCCCGCGGGTCGCCATCGCGTGGCTGACCAACGCTGCCAGGGTTGACGACGATCCCCTCGGCGAACCGTTCGACCCCCTGGATGTGGGTGTGACCGAGGACGAGGACATCTTCGTCGCCGAGTAGCCCGGCCGAGACGTCCTCGGGGTACGTATACCGGGTGTACCGATCCGGATCGTCGGGGTGGCCGTGGACGACCTTGAGACGGCCCTCGCAGGCAGTTCGCTCGAGCGGCAGGTCGGCGAGCCACGCGAGCTGGTCGTCCGAGAGTTGGGTTCGGGCGTGCTCGACGCCAGCGCGTGCCATCTCGTTGAACCGGAACGCGGTGCCCTCGACGACGGCCGCGTCGTGGTTCCCCATCACCGTCGGAACCGCTCGCTCGCGGAGTTCGTCGACGCAGTCGCCCGGCCACGGGTTGTAGCCCACGACGTCACCGGCACAGAGGAGGGCGTCGACCGGTGGCATCGCCGCCAGGACGGCCTCGAGGGCGAACCGGTTCCCGTGGATGTCGGAGATGAGTCCGACTTTCATATGGACCTCTAACAGATGCCAGCGATTTGTAGGTTAGCACGGGTTCCCGTATGGTGTGATTCGTTCTCGTCCTAGGTGATCATCGACAATGGAGCTGAACGACTGTACCGTGGCTCTCCGTGCACAATAGCAACCGGGATCATGACGATGAACAGTCAGCCGATAACCGAAAGCATGGAGCGGCGGACCTGCCTGTCGTATGCGGACAGTTCCTGAGTGCTGGAGTTGACCAACGCCACCAGGTAGAGGGGGTAGTTACCGGATTCAGAGCGGGAGATCAACCTCCGTCACGGCGCATTCGGCTGAGGTTTCGGATAGACCACAGAGTGTACCCAACGAGCGACAGCAACATACTGGCCCACGATACTGCAGGAACCAGAACGACCGGATGAACGATAGTCAGCGTCGGATTCTCTGTGGGGCTTTGCCAAACGAACAGCACAAACCCAACCAGCGACGAATAAAACACCACTGCACTCGCGCCAAACAGTAGCCCAAACGTTCGTCCCGGATTATCGAGGCTGAAACGAGAGGACTGGGGACCCAGGTCCGTGCCGGGTGTCGGCCGTTTGCTCTTGCGTTCCAAGTCGTCTGTCTCGCTTCCGTCCTCTCGATTATCGGTCTCCTGTCTCAGGGCGGTACAAATATCGAGGTACGATGGTCCAAGGAGGTATACACTACTCACAACCACAACCCCAGCGACCACCCCGAGACGTGGTGTTGCCCCGATACCAACAATACTCATCGTCCACGCAGCCGACCACAGCCCGTGCCCAAATATAGCCGGCCGTGTATGGGTCTCACTACGACGGACGGTCTCGAAAACCGAACGATCTTCGTCTGGGTCTTCTGGAACGCCAGACACCGCGCTGTACACGTTTTTGTTTTAAATCACACCCATACCAGCAGATAGTCCCACAAGTACTGCGTACGAGCTGTCCCCGACCGCAAAAAGAACAAGGATCATACGGAGGCGTATTGTTGACATCCTCCCCGCAATTCAGCGCGATGAGGATGTCAACGCTGTTCAAAGAACCAGCAGAGTAAAGACGACCAAGCTCCGTCGCTTAGTCCCACTGACTGCCACGATCGACGTCAGTCACGAACATATCGACGGAGAGGTCCCCGTCGAGGCGCATCCAACTGGGACGGCTAGCGACCGGATCGTAGAGATCTAGTGTACTAGTTAACGAAGCAGACTCCTTTTTGAACCCGGCCGTCTGGTATTTATCGACATCACTAATTTCACCGAAGATAGCGACGCCGTCGTGTTTTTGATTGCGGTTACTGAGGTCGCGACTGCTGCGTCGGAACTGGTTATCGAGATGGGCGTCGTCGCCAGCGTACTCGGCAGCGGTGATTTGATCCGTTGGAGCAACTTCAATACTGACTGAGCGCGTGCCACCACTCGTTCCAACTGTATTCCCCGGCTCGTGATCGGTTGTGTCACCGACTCCCCAGGCGTCACCGTGTTCGCTACTTCTGGCCGTGTGAATGCCGGTTACGTACGGAGTCACGATCACGTAATCGCCATCTCCGGAGATTTCGATCTGGCAGTAGCGAGTAGGTCGATTGTCATTGTCAGGTCCACCATACGTCGACTGGAAATTATCCTCGATAAACTCTGCACCAAACACGAGCGACCCGTCGTTGAGATCGATCGACTCGAGGGTGTAACTATCGACGCCGATGGTCGCCGTCCCCCTGTCGATGGAACCCGTGACTGTCCTATCGCCGCTCTCACAGTGGCCATCTAACGGCTCCGACGCTACCTCCGGATTCGCCCCCCAACCGAACTCGAACTCGAACGATGTACTCTCCCGAAACGGGCGTATGTTGATTTGATATTCTTTGTCCGTAATGGCCGCAGCAGCAGACTGGCTGCTGATGCTGATACCCGTGCCGAGAGCAAGCGTTCCAGCGGTTCCTCGCAGTAGCTGTCGACGAGTAGTATCTTCTTGCATTACAATCACTACTGCAATAGACCAATGGTTATTACTTACGGTTTTACGCTCATAAGTTTTAATTATTGTATTTTATATATAAAGTCAAGAAGCCGCAGCGTGGGCGACACCATCTGGCGGCTAAAACTTCCACGAACCTGGAACCTGTCTACTTTTGAGTTAGCATGACTTACTGACGTCGCTCATGAGTAGCAGATTGTTGATTTCACAGCGTCGCTCTGACGGCGTGTTTGAGTGCGCATCGTCCGGGTTTTCTGTATACTTCTCGCCGAAGCTGGAACGCTCTAAGATACTGTGTTAGCCTGTCTTTGGAGATCCCCCGATGAGGCGAGAGCCACCGTCACACCAGCGACGCGTGGCTCTCACAGACGTTGACATGGACCTCGTTGTCGGCGTCTTCGCCGTTGCCATGGACGACGTATTCGCGGTCGAATGCGTCGTCCTTTTCCAGTGGGCCGTAGGCTCGAAAGCCTTCGGTATAGACAGTGAGCGACGCCTGCTCGAGGTTCGCCAGCAGGAGTCGAATCGTCGATTCATCGGCGGATTTAAAGCACAGCGGCGATCGGTCCACGAATCCCAATCGATCACCCGTCGCCGCGTCCGCCGATCGGCTCGCCGTTCAGTTTCCGTTCTCGATCGCCGTCTCGAACCCGTCGTCAGTCCGGACGACGCCAGCAGCACAGACTGCGTGCTCGAACTCGTGGTCGTAGACGTCGCTGGCGGCCGCGGCAGCCGTCTCGGCCTCGAGGGCGA
>LKMJ01007468.1_pt1 | contig 10295 bp, 13 predicted proteins | sample 643391 | NCBI WGS metagenome assembly LKMJ01 (sample SAMN04112250, study PRJNA286221) | soda lake metagenome | biome: soda lake; feature: Kulunda Steppe; material: water; isolation source: sample PL-Br10 brine of Picturesque Lake | place: Russia: Kulunda steppe | collected 2010-07
AGTCATCGCAGACAGCAACCTTTTTGCCCATGCCGCAAGCACAGTTATTGGTGCATCAGAGACCAATGCTTGTATTGATGAAGGGGCAGATGTTGCACTGATGTGGATCCGTCCGCACTTTCATTCTTCGCTTCATAAGAAAGGCATGAACTCAGTCTCTGCTACTCAGACCAACCAAACAGTTAATCAGTCTGGTCCCTCAGAAGACCTTATTCCTGAAAATGAGCTCAGAGAAAATTTGGATAATTTCAGAGATGCTTCTTGAAGAAGTGAGTCTGTCTCTTCGGTTGTGGTTTATAGCAAAAATCCAAGCCGGAGGAACTCTGGATTCTGCTGTCACAGGTATTTGAATCCCATTGCAGTTGGAAAAACCGCATTTCAACCGCACTTCAACCGTGCCAGGAAATTTCTTACGTTGGTGTGACTCAAGGGAGAGGTTTACTAAGCTGTAGTACAGCTAGTGGGAGCACCAGGTAAATCCCACCACAAACACCGTGTTTATGGCAACAGTGTGACGTCACACATGAAATTCCAGAGACAGCTTGGAGCCCTGCCTCCCAGCCGCTAAAATTCAGACTGACCCTCTTGACTTTTGGAGCAAATGTGAGAGGATTTACAACAAAGGCCAACGTTTAAAAGGAACATAGGAAATAAGTTGGAGAAATGTAGAGGGATGAAAAAGAATGGACAGCCAAGAGTCTCACTGAATCCCAGCCTCTGCAGGCGTCTTTGTTGTCATTGAATCAACTGCATGCACAGCCTCCTGAAGCTCCAGCCAAATGGCCTGAAAGAATAGTGGGAAAACAACTAGAGGGTGATTAAGTTGTGTGTAAAATTTCAAGTAGAATTTCATAATGGAAAAGCAATTAACCATCATGCAAAGCAGAGCAAGGGTCGGTATTGCTTGGGTCAGGCAAAGCCTGATGATTTACACTTGATGGTCTCCACCGCACCTTGTAAACCATTCGTTGGCGTTTGACTGCACTCTGACCTTCGAATAAAGGGCTCACAACCTCAATTGAGACGTGCCTCCCATCCCTGAATTGCAAGCACAACCACAATTTTGGCAGTATGGTGGGCAAGCACTAAGCACAAACTGACTTTTCCTTGCTGCATCAGCGGCGAGTAACCCCACAGCAGCGGATGACGCACACTGATGTGAGCCATCCAATACAGCATAAGCCCTATGTTAGGGATGCATTCTATCAAGCCCTGACATGCAAAAGAGAGCAGTAAGTTCCAGAGTGCATTGCAGCGATGGTCAAGGAAAGGGATTAAGACAGAAAGAATCTTAACAAGCTTAGTGCATGAGTAAATGACGAGGAAAACGCCATGAAAGTGCTGCTCCGTGAAAATGAGCAAGCCTTTTCTGACATTTGCTCCCCAATGCATGCATTTCGTATTCATGCTGCCATGATATTACAGGTCTGCTAGTGAAAAATTGGCACTTTCAATTTTAGTCTGCCAATACTCGATAAACTCACCCATAGGCGTCTGTTATGCGCACATTCTCAGTGGCCAGCTCGGCTGAAATTTTGGAGTGCATGGATGCAATGAGGCCTGCAATCTGGCCTGGCTGAGCTGGGTTCATAGCTGAGGGCTGGCTATCATTTGCTGAGGGCTGCGGCCCAGACACAGGGATGCTCTTCACAATGATGGTTTCCCCACTGGGCCCCTCCCCATGCCTTTGGGGAGGGTAGTAGAGTGAGGCTTTCCTGGACTGACCATTTGCCACTACTCTCCTCCAGCTAGGGCGTGTCCTTGCACAAGTCTGGGACAGAGTTGCAAACGGTGGGGAACGGCCCAGGAGCTGGCCAGCGCTGATTGATCCAACTGCAGATGCCATAATACGTCCGCTCGACAATTACTTAATAAGAAAATTATTTAATTTAGTCTCTGTGTCCATGCTACGTGTTCAATTTCTGTATTGCCTGTTTTTTTGTGCTGTGCGATGGTGCTGTTGCTGCACCTTTCCATGGCTCATGGTCTTGGCAGCAGGCACCTTAATTTAAGGAGTAACCATCATGCAATTAGCCAACACCACCAGCTCACCCTCCTGGCCAGGGCTGCCCCAGCGTCAACGCCTCAGCTGGCTCCTGACGCCAGCAAGAAACCTCTGGGACCAGACTCAGAAGGAGTTCAGCATCTCTCACATGCCAATCAAGGCGCTGTGCCAGCAGCCGGGCTTGATGGTGACCTTGCTGCTTCCACCAAGACGTCCCTCATGAAGTGGAAAGTGGTGGACCTGAAGGCAACGCTACAGGCCCTGCAGCAGCCCAAGTCAGGCAACAAGGAGGAGCTTGTGGAGAGGCTGCTTGGGGCCATCCAGCGCACTCGCGAGGGCCAGGGTGCACCTGCCAGGCGGTCCAGCAAACGGCTGAAAGCGTCTACCAGCAGTGACTCTGACGAATCCAGTAGCGGCAGCGGCAGAACAAAAACAAGCAGGTCCATTAATCCTGACACCTCCTCCAGTGCAGGTAGCAGCAGCAGCAGCAGCAGCAGCAGTAGCCGCATCCCCGGGAGAGGTGTTACCAAAGGTGCAGCTGCCACGAAAGAAAGCACCTCGGCTGCACCGCTGGGAGATTCCCCTGATGAAGTTGGCTGGGATGACAATGAGGGGGTGCGCAGGTACCAGAGCCCAGCAAGAGGGAGCAGGAAGGCAGCCGCAACATCCCCGGGGGTGCCTGCTCAGGTGGACTCTGACAAGCCATCAGTGTCCCTGCAGCACCTTGGAGAAAATGAGCAAGGGCGGGAGCAGCAAGGAACTGCAGCAGTGCTTGAGCCAAGCAGCATCAGCAAGCAGCAGGATAGAAGGAAGGTGCCCAGAGCAGAGAAGGGGGCTGGACAGTCATCAGCAAGCTATGGAAATGGCAGGAAGGTCACACCAGACGCTCATAAGGGCACTAGCGCTTTTAGTGCTACCTTGACACAGACAGGAGCAAACAATATGCCATTAGCAGATGACTCCTTTCTACCACCCATGCCGGTAAGGTGCTGTCAGTGAGTTGTTGAACTTGGGTCATTGTGCATCTGACCTCGGCGAGGCGGCCATCTAGCAACCCACACTGAAAAGTTGGGCACAGGGCTCATGACTCATGATGATTCACAAAAGAAGCATGGTGAATGAAGTTTCTGAGCATGTATGCTTTCCTGTACATCATGAGGTGCTGCTGATTTTCAGGAATTTTGAGTCGCAGCTGCATGTTGTGCCTGAAGGACTGCTAGGCCAGCCTCTGACCTGCCTCGTCTGACTACAGTCTTTGATGAAGTCTTATTAAACGCTTCACCTTGCCAATACCTATTGATTGACCATTGGGAGGCATTTGTTCTAGTGCCTGTCAGAGGATTTTGATGTTTTGCTCAACAGCATGTCAGCTGTTTGCTTTCAGCTTTGCTTATCTCGACATTCAGTGACCCAACTCATCTCTTGATAGTTGCCTGGTTCAGGTCCGTACTTATCGTGTGCACCAATGATTTGCTGCATGGTCTCAGGTGATGCCTCGAGGACAGAATTATGGCCTGCACGAGTCAAACCTGCCTCTGCATCAGGTGCGACTGCCATGGAGGTGTTAAAACATTTCCCACACATCATCGCGAGGTGAAAGTGTGCTTATTAGGTTTTCATCTGTTTTGCTGAGAGGCGCAGGATGTGGAGCACTTCGAACCATGCTTGCGCGCTGCATGTTACCTGCGCGTGCATTGCAGCTGAAGCTCTTGTTGGAGGCCAACCAGACAGACATGCAGCTCGCCTTCCTGGGTACTGCTGCATTTAAGCCACATAGGGGCCGTGCTCTAGCCTCCTTGGCGCTGCTTCGTGGTAAAGATGTGTGGATATTTGATGCAGGTGAGTTAAAAATCAATGGATTCTTTTAAGGAACTTCCTTGAGCGACCAAGTGGATCTGGATTTTCTGGAAGCACAGTTTGAACACCTTGGAGAGCCTAGTTCAATCATATTGGCTCAGAAACATCTCGTCCCTGGAATGCCTTGGAACCATTTGCTCCATAAGCTGCCTGTGAAACTAGGCAAGCCCTTGCATGACTTGTCTCTTGGCGTCTTGGCACACATTTTCTTGCTTGCTAAAGCATTTTTGGCTGGTTACACCAGCGACCCGCTCTGTGCCGGGCATAGGCATCAACATACATTCTAAGTATTGCGTGCTGCTGCATCCTTGCTTCAGGTGATGACCTTCAAAGGCAGCTGGGCGCGATGCCCACTGTGCGGCCCTCCAAGGTGTTCCGCATCTTCATCACATGCATCACGCCGGATTGCCTCCTGGGGCTGCCTGGCTTGATGTGCACCATTGGCGCTGCACGCACACGGGGCCATGCCAGCGCAGACATACCTGTCCACATCTACGGGCCCCAGGGCATTGCTGAGTTCCTGTGCACTGTGTTCAAGGTGAGTGCTTGGTGAAAGCTTGCAGGCGTGTGAGGGGGAGAGGTGGGTACACTGTGGTGCAGAAGGTTTTTGAGGGAGGGGGTGAGGAAAATGGGGCGCATGAGGCTCTTTGCACCCATGTGCAGCCATTTGTGGCAAGCTTCTGTGTGGCTCTTTTTAGGCCCACCCGTATAAGGGTGCCTTCTGTGAGAAGGGTGTGCTCATGATTTCCTGTTAACGCTTCTGCCGGTGCGAGTGCGTGGAGAGCCTGCGGGTTAGGGGGATGCGGGGTCATCAGAGTTCACTGGCCCTGACCCCCCCAAGCATGAGGCGCCTGTGCACGCTGACAGTGCCCTTGGTGAGGTCACTGACACCTTCCGTTTAACCCTGTCCAATGTTCTGAGGCATTGCCTTTGGCCTGCCCTGCCCATTGACATTTTGCAGGTCTCAAATACGTACCAGGAAATAAATATAATGGTGTACGAGCTGGTGCCCCATGCAGTGAGCGAGGAGGAACGCCACCCAACGCTCTTCAACAAGTGCGTCCACATGTGATTGAGTCTGCTTCTTTCGCTCTGGCCTTGTGCCCTGAAGTACTCGTCAGCAGCTAAGGAGCGTCTTAAGATGTGTGAGGGCATGCTTTTTTGCCATTGCTGCAGGCGTGCTCGTGTCTTTCGTGCGCTGGTGCCCCCTGATGCCCTGAATCCTCAAGGGGCGACCAACGGCAACCTGGACAGCTTCATGCCTACCCTCGGGGTGAGCTGATTGGCTGGCCATCTTAATTTGCTGCTGGCAGCATGAGCAGAGGGGGCAAGCAGACTGCAACCAATGCAGGTGCTCATGTTGAATGGCAAGGGAATGCAAGACCTAATGATTAAAGGGAGGCGTGCCGAAGAGTCTGTTGTTGAATGATGTCCACTGCAACTGTCCATGTACTCTTGCTTTGCCCATTAAAGCCAGTCAAGCTGGTTTGTGACTTTGGCTAAAAAGCACACAGGTCTACACCCACATACAGCAAAGCACAAACAAGGCGGCTGCTGTTTCCCCCGCTCGCCTTCTCTATTCTGCCCTTATGCAGCGGGCCAAGATGCAGAAGGGCCACTTTGCATCCGGAGGCGTGCTAGCTTATGATCCGCGAGCAGGCTTCCTACCCTTCCCACCACCTGTTCCTGGGGACCCTTCCAGGTGAGAGTGGACTAAGCTCTGCATGAGCATGCAAGGTGACGCCCCTCTGCTTGTACATTGGGAGCAGGCCATGCAGTGCCCATTCATCTGCAGCTCAGAGAGACACTATTTGCGGATGCAGCTCTTCTGCCACAGTGCAGCATAAAACTCCGGCCTAACAATGCACCTGCCTGCCTTGGGCGTATTGGGTGCCTTTGACGCTTTTGCTGTGTCGCGATGCTTCACTAGCAGGCAGCAGGAGAACTTGCCCTTGGAGAGCCTGACATGGACTGTGCAAGCAGACATCTCTGCTCGCTTTACTGTCGTGGCACTTCCACACGGTGGACCAGCCCAACAGAAGGACAATTCCTGGGATGGGACAACCAGAGAGCAGCTCATTCTGGCCTGCATCATTCAGGTGCAGCATTCGGACAGCAGGGATGTGTGCTAGCTGCATGGCAGGTGGTAGACATGTTCATGTTCATGCTGCAGCGCCCATGGGCTACATTCACTGCACCTGCACAACAAACCTTGTGTGCAGAAGTGTCCCAGCCTTGCTAAGCAAAGGGCATTTAGCAGAGACTTGGAAACACTCAAGGAATTGTGAACTGTGCTGTGCTGTGGCTTGTGCACTGCTTCTTGGACAAAGCTCAATAGTTGCATGTTCACATTCAGTTCATCCTGGTGTACACTGCATTCCTGCTGCCCAGGAGGCAGATCGAGCAGGTTCCCTTCAAGTAGACCGAGCAAAGGCCCTAGGGGTTGACCCTGGCCAGAATTTTACTAGACTGAAAGACGGCTTCACAGTTAAGGTGGGTTGGGGTGGACCAGCAATTCCAACAGAAAAATTGGGGAGTTTGCGTGCTCCACGGCCAACTTTCCAGGGCCGCTGCATGCAATGGTCGCCATGCTGCAACAACCCCTTTTTGATGTTGACTCAAACATCTGCTGGCTCAAGCATGTCAAACATTTCCAATGATGCACTTGAGCATGCCAACCTGTTTTAGCAGCTCGGCTTGATCACCTCCTGTTCTTCGGTGTTATGTTTCTACCAATGTAGCATGCAACTGGCATGGGCCATGTTGAGTCCTCTTGCACAGCAGCTGCATCTGCAGCACTGGCACAAGAAAAAATTGCCATTTAAATTCTGCATCTGCCATGCCAAGTCTGTTTCCCTGCCCTGCTCCTGCTTTCAGAACAAAGAAGGCCTTGGGGTCACAAGTGCAATGTGTGTTACAGCGCCCAAAATGGGCCGGAAGGTAGCTGTCATGGGCAGCGGCCCAGTCCTGCCAGCTCCAGACTCGGCATTTGTGCAGCTGGCCCAGAAGGCAGATGTGCTGGTGTCAGGTGCTGTGGCGCCGCCCTCGAGCACCACAAGCAGGGGCCACGCAGCAGCAAATGCTGGAGCCTTGGCTGGTCTGAGTGCTGCTGAATTTGGCGAGCTTGCAGCACGGCTCCAAGTAGACCGCCTGATGCTAGCCCGCCTCGACCTGAGGTAAGAGCAGGGGTCGGTGCTATTGGAGGCATTTTTGGGACAAACAGACATGCTTGTTCTAATCTTGCTTCTTAGACTAGAATACTAGAGTATGCGCAGCGCATACGTGAAGTCTCTTTCTGTGTAGAACTGGGGCATGGAGGTAGGCACTGGCATGGGGATGGCAGCATATCCAAATCGTAGCTCGCCCTTGCATCCTTGACCTGTATTAATCTTTTTGACAAAGCCAGTCATAGTCATATACAGCAGTGACCAAGAGCGCAAGTTGGCTCTGCTTGCCCAGAGTGCTTTACAGTCATGCACGTTTTTGCTTTCAGCTCTTGCCTTTTTAGCATCTTTTGTCATCATGAGCATCCTACTGGTACTGCAGACCAATGCCCTCTACCCCACCTTGTACTCTACTTCTTCAGGCAGCTGCAATATGTCTTGCAGCAAGGAGCTACATCTTATCGGCAAGGCCAAAATGACCACAATGGCTTGAACGAGATTGGCCAGCAGGGGCTTGCTGGGTGGAGCGACGAGGCCCTTGAAGCTGCAGAGGCAGCTTATGTGAAGCAGTTGCAGGATGAAGCCTTGGAGAGCGTGAAAAAGTGTGGAGCAGGATGTAAGGTCACAATACCCTTCGACTTCTGGCTTCATGTGCTGGAAAAACATGGATGAGTGCAGGCTGTCCTTTGTGGTTAGCTGCACGTCTTGCTCAGCATGAGCCGATGAATTGTTCTGGACATGCTCTAATCATCTGGCCACCTCATTTCGAGGGATCTTTGTCCTCTTTGCCACCAAGGGATTTTTAAGGGCGTGGTCTTTCTACTTATTTATACTTAATATTTATACTTGTTTCAAGTTATCTACACGGACCTGTTCTAAAACACGCTTCCGAGTTATCTGGTTGGCGCAGACTTCTTTCTTGTTTGCCTCATGCTCCATGGATCTTCACAGTGACTCACCCACGCATCACTAAATTTTCACAGCATTTTTCTTAATCTATAACCTCGATCCACATAAAGCCCAACTAAACTGCTCTCAAATTATATGCTCACTATGAGCACAAACTGACAAGAACTAGACACGCTCTTGAAAACCAGTTGCTCTCAAGATCTTGGTCTGGAGCAGGGGGCGGCTTGTCACCCTCCAGATCCTAACTCGTCCTTCTTTTTCCCTGGTGGAGGCTAATTGGGCCTCAAATAATTCGACGCGGCATGTTCAAGGCTCAGGCCCATCTCCTCCGTTCCTGCACCTTACGCTACGATCGCATGGTCGATATTTTGCGATATTCTTGAAAAAACAATGGATCGCTTCCCCTCGTTCTCGATCGCCTCGATCGCCAAGCAACCCAGCGCCCGGCACGCTGCGCAGCTCAAAGGCAAGGTATCCCCCTGCCCTCCCAGCCCTGCGAAAGCGTTCAGCAAGGATATATTTTCATATGGCTGTACTGCCTTGGTGCGTTAGGCAGCGTGTGCTTGCCACGGTGTGTTTGAACCGAGAGGTTCTTCCAACAATTGGTGTTCAAACCCCTTATGTGCTGATGCCAATGCATGCAGCAGAAAGCAAACGGCCATGCAGGGCAGCGACATAGCACTCTGAACATTGTCTGCCAGCCAGTAGTGCATGCCGGTAGCAACAGCAGCGAGGAAGAGGAGGAGGAGGAGGAGGAGGAGGAGGAGGAGGAAATCTCAACAAGCAGCAGCAGCAGCAGCGATGAGGAGTTCATGCCAGCCACCAAGAAGAGGGCAACAGGCAGCAGCACTGCAAGCAGACATGGAAAGGCTGGCAAAGCCCGCAAGCCTGTGATATTGCACGCAAAGAAATGCAACGCTGATGCACCTGGGCATGCACAGCCTAAGCAGCACCAAGCCTTGGACACAGCGAATAAGACTCTGTGCCAGCCAAGGCTAAAGCTGCAACCTGCTGCACAAGGAGCTGAGAAGTCCCTGAAGAAGAGGGTGCCAAGCCTGGCTGCTACTGGGGTGCGGTCCTCAAATAACTGCAGGGCACCCTGGTACACAGACACCAGACTTGGTAGCGCTTTTAGCACAGCTGATGTGGTGCACTTTCCCCCAATACTGTAATGTCACACAGGCTGAATACTTTTTGTGAAGGTGACGGCTGCCCCACACTTTTGTATGCTTGTTGAGCAACAGCGTGTAAAAAGCTAGAAGTTTGCTTAACACTGTGGTAATTCGCCATGTTTTTGGAGTGCAGCTGTATCATTCAATGTTAAGGCTTATCTCACCCACATATAATCACAACTGACCAAGGCTCTCCTCTGTATGTGATTTGCCCTTCACAGGTCCCCCATCGTATGGACTTGATGTTCCCAGCAGCTGTTGCTATGCGGCGTGCAGAAGAGAAATGCGTGCTATTTGAAATTCAAGATCCCAGCTTTGATCTTGAGGGTGATGTTGGCGTCGTGGGCAGGTGAGTGGTGGGTGCGAGTCAGTGCTGCAAATCTTGCTTCCCAGCAATTGTCTTGCAAGACGATCTAACCAAGTACACATGCAATCCTTTTTTGCTTTCCGTGAAAGTCAGTGTTGTAAGAATCAAAGCATGCAAACGCTTGGATTTGTAAAAGGCTGGCAAAGTGCCTGCAGTGTCAAGTGTGCCAGCCCCACACAGCGCCCTGCAGGTCCCACGCAGTTCCCTCCAGGTACCACCTGGATCACAAACAAAACATTTGCTTAATGCAGACAAGCCATAAGCCAGAGGAGCATGCTTTTGCAGGTTTGGCCACAATCTGGCAAATGACCCTGCCAGCAGTGACGAGCAGATGCAAGAGAGTGAGAAGGAGGAGCAAAAGCTGGTGCCTGCAAAAGACTCTACATCCCATGCCTACAACAACAACTCAACAACGGGCAGTGGGACAGCCACGGGCAGGTGTGAAGTTCACAATGGCTCAGAGTAAGGTGCTTGTGATGGTCAAGTAAAGGCACCTTGCACCTTGGCGCACAAGTTGAAAAAGCTTATGCTTTAGATGGTGATGTCTCAATGCCTTGCCTGCAAGGTTCCTGTTTGAGAAAGAAGAAAGAAAAGAAAAAGAAAAACTACGCAAGGAGCAAAAAGCTCCTCACATCAATTAAGGAAAAGGAGCCACTTGGGAAGAAAAGCCCCTTCACCAGAAAAAGAAAGGGGAGGTCAGTGAGGATCAGGAGGGTTGCGAGCAGACAAGCTAGCAGACCTCTCCTGATTGGTTTGAAGGTGGGGAGAATGCTCAAGAGAACGTCTGGTCTGGACAAGCTTATGAGCATAGTGCACAGAAT
>LKMJ01007469.1_pt1 | contig 10295 bp, 9 predicted proteins | sample 643391 | NCBI WGS metagenome assembly LKMJ01 (sample SAMN04112250, study PRJNA286221) | soda lake metagenome | biome: soda lake; feature: Kulunda Steppe; material: water; isolation source: sample PL-Br10 brine of Picturesque Lake | place: Russia: Kulunda steppe | collected 2010-07
GATTCACAAGGCGAACCTGTTCAACTTCGGCCTCGTCCCGCTGGAAATTGACGAGGAAACCTACGAGAACATCGACCAGGGCGACGATATCGAAATCGTCGACAACGTTGCCGAGGCTGTTGCCTCCGGCCAGCGGGAGTTCACAATCCGTATCAACGACGACTGGGAAGCGACCGGCGTTCTCAAAGCGAGCGAACGCGAACGCGAAATCCTCGCCTCGGGCGGAAAGCTCTCACACACCAAACAGCAGTACGAAGAGGGCGGCGCTGCACCAGCCGACGACTGATCGAGCAGCTAGCGGAACCATCCTCTCGTCCGATTATTTTTTGTTCCCTGTTGAGAACACCGCCTAGACGGTTAATGTGTGTCAACTCGTACCACAATCATGGATGCGACAATCGACGATATCGAATACCTCGTCAGTTCAGACCATCGTGTCGGGGTGCTCGACGCGCTGGCCAACGGACCGAATGACCGGGGTGATCTGCGCGCCACAACAGGAGCGTCTTCCCCGACCATGGGACGAATCCTCACCGACTTCCAGGACCGCCACTGGATCGAACGAGATGGGAATACGTATCAGCTAACCAGTCTGGGCGAGTTCGTCGCCGATCAGTTCGAAGAGTTTCGCAACGCGATGACGTATCAACGGCGACTCCGCGAGGTCTGGCCATGGTTGCCCCACGAAATCGACGGATTCAGCATTGACCTGTTCACCGACGTGGTAGTCTCCCAGCCAGGGTCTGGGTACCCCTACGAGCCTGTCGAACGTCTCACGGAGTGCATCACGACGACGGAAACGATGCGTGGATTCGGCATGGCACTACTCAAATCGAGAAATCTGGAGCCGTTTTTCGACCACATTAGAGATGGCCTGGAGTGTGAGTACATCTATCCACCCGCCGTCTTCGAGGAACTCCTCAAGTGGGATAGAGAAACAGTCCTGAATGCGGTGAATCGCTCGAACTACACCGTCTTGCTACACGACGATCTTCCGCTCGACGAGCGGTGTGGAATCTGCCTGTTCGATGACTCTGTTAGCATCTGCTGTTACAATCCAGAGACAGGGGCGTTACAGTCACTCGTCGACACTCGAAGCGACGAGATGCGTGCGTGGGCAAACACCTATTACGAACAGTTCCGAGACGGGGCCCAACCGCTCAATGACGCAACTGATCTGCTCTCAGCCGATTCAATTCGGTGATCGATGCTATTTTCCCGGGTTGGTCTCGCCGCCCATGCTTTCACGGCGTGAAATATTTCACTGAGCAGTTATACTTCCGTTCGCACCGTATCCGGTCTCAGGGTGTTCGTCCATGAACAATCACGCAAATCAATCGACTGGCTGGCAGGTCGAACAGAGCGCTTCCGAGGCCTACGAACAGTATCTCGTCCCACATCTGTTCACGCAATGGGCTGACAGACTGATAGAGAGTAGTGCTATCCACGAGGGAGACCGAGTCCTGGACGTTGCCTGCGGGACCGGTATCGTGGCGCGGCGTGTTGCATCCCGGGTTGGCGAGAGCGGGTCTGTCGTGGGCCTCGATATCAACGAAGGGATGCTCACAGTAGCGGAGGAAGCCGCTGCCGACAGCCACGCTTCAATTGAGTGGCGACAGGGCGACGCGACCGACCTCCCGTTCGCCAACGAGAGTTTCGACGTCGTCTGCTGTCAACAGGCACTCCAGTTTTTCGACGACCCTGTCGCGGCACTCCGACAGATGCGTCGTGTTCTCACACCAGGTGGACGTCTGGCGGTGAGTGTTTGGCGACCGCTCGAGTACCAGCCCGTGTACGTAGTGTTGGCCGATGCTCTGGAGAACCACATCAGTGACGAGGCCGGGACAATGATGCGCTCCCCGTTCCCCGAATGGGACGAGACGGACATACGAACACTCGTCGAGGATGCTGGCTTCGACACGGTATCAGCCACCATTGAGATCGGTTCTGTGCGCTATCCGTCGGTCGAGGAGTTCGTTCGCCGCGAAGCAGCAAGCTCACCGCTAGCTGAACCAATCGCAGCTACCGAGCGAGACGTACGGGATGAACTGATTCGAGAGGTCGAGGAGGCGTTAGGCACGTATCGTGACGACGAAGGAATCATCTCGCCAATGGAATCGTACGTCGTCATTGCAGAGAGATAACAGGAGCAGAGGTGAAATGGCGGCACATCCAAACCGTCGAACTCGTCACAGGACTCGCCCGTACAGCAGATTCGAACTGTTCGATGAAGGTGGGCCACTGTCTCACTATCGAGAAGCCTGAGCGTTTCGACCGGGTCGTGAGCGGTTTTGTTGACTCACTTTGATTCAGAGATGCACTACGAGTGGGACTCGATACCGGCGAACTCGAAGCGGGCACCACCGTTAGCTCCATCGGTTACCGAAATCTTCCAGCCGTGAGCGTTCGCAATCTGTGAGACGATGGAGAGACCGAATCCGGTTCCCTCGTCGTTGGTCGTGTATCCCGATTCCAGCACGTCTCCTCGTCTGTCCGGAGGGATTCCGGGACCGTCGTCCTCGACGTAAACGCACCCGTCTTCGAGTCCGATTCTTACTGTCACATCGCTCCCTGCATGTTCGTGTGCGTTTCGAAAGAGGTTCTCGAGCAGTTGCAGTAGACGCACCCGGTCGGCTTCGAACGAACCGTTTTCTGTCACGACGAGTTCCGCCTCGTCCGTCGAAACGTGATCCCACGCCTCCTGTGCGGTCGCTTCGAGATTCACCGGCTCGGTTTCACCAATTGCCTCTCCCTGTCGGGCAAGCGTGAGCACGTCGTCGATTATCGCGCCCATCCGGTCGAGTGACCTATCGACTTTCTCGAAGTGCTCGTCATCACCGAGTTCTCGGGCGAGGTCGAGATGTCCTTTGGCGACGTTCAGCGGGTTGCGGAGGTCGTGGCTGATGACGCTCGCGAACTCTTCGAGTTGCTCGTTTGCCGTCTCGAGTTCTTCGTTCGCCTTGGCCAGTTCTCGCTCGCGTTCTTTGCGCTCTGTTATCTCCCGTGCGTTGATGACGATGCCATCGACGAACGGGTCGTGGAGCATATTCCGTGCGACGGCCTCCAGCACTCGAACGGTTCCATCGTCGTCGCGGGTCCGATACTCCCTGCGTGTCGTCGCTCCTGGCTCGTTCAGTATCTCTGCAAATCCATCACGGAGGACATCCTGGTCGGCCTCGAACGCCAGTTCGAAAGCGTTGCGCCCGACGAGATCCGCCGGGTTCGAGTCCATGAGGTTCCGAATGGACGGACTGACGTACGTAATAGTCCCATCCTTCTCTGCGACGAAGATGATGTCCGAGGAGTTCTCTATCAGCGCCTGATACCGCTTCTGGACAGCACGCCGCTCCGTAATATCCCGGAGCAAGAGGAGACGCCCGATGGTGTTTTCGTTGTGTGTAAGCGAGGAGATGTTCGCAAAGAGAACTCGCGTCTCGCCGTCGATATCGACCGTCAGCTCGTCCTCGGTTCGAGTTCCGTGGTCGTGATTGTTTATTAGCGGTGTTGCTTCCGGCATCACGGCCCCAATCCCGTTTCCGACGAGTTCGTCGGTTGTCCCCCACAGCTCGCTTGCGGCATCGTTGTGGTCGACAATCCGGCCTTTCGTATCGATGACGACGTATCCGTCCCGCATACTTTCGATAACCGTGTCTCTGGCAATCGGAATCAAATCGAGCATACGGTGGCGGAATATCGCGTATCCGAAACAGAGACCAGCGACCGCGAACCCGAGCGGTGTCGGGTCGAAGTACGTCGGTAACCCCGGAACGGCATCCAGTGTATACAGCAAGCCGAAACCGAAGGGGACTGCGGTCCCGACGACGAATGCGAGAGTCTGGCGACGGTACACCTGCGCTGACGAGAGGGCCATCCGCAGCAACAGATACGCTGCGGAAAGAAACAGGAAATAGACGTATCCCAGATAGATGAACAGTAGCAGACTGAACTCCCGTTCGAAGAGGAGGAGTTCCCCGACAGTGACGAACTCGCCGGTCCAGAACAGGTTGTGGAACTGATTCGTCCCGGCGACGGCGACTGCTACTGCCGGTACCACCAGAACGAGTGCGACGTTCCGGCGAGTCAGCAGGTTGTTCCGACCAGTAAATGCGAGTGCAAAAAACAGCACCGACGACGTCGCACCACCGAGTCCGACGTACAGAACGGTAATCCAGAATCGGGTGATGGTTTCGTCGACGAAGAGGAACTCCCCGATTCGGGCGATACTCCAGATGGTCACCATCGTCACGATGGCGATGAACGCGAGAATCGTCTTGTCGGCCCTGTCTTCCTGTGCTTGTCTGAGGGCGTACACTGCCAGTGCTGCAGTCACCGCTGCCGACGCAATATACGGCACCAACAGAACGGACGGTTGGAGTGCATCCATCACAGACGTTGTTATCTCTCTGCTTTGCCTGCAATCCCCATTAGAGTACCGAATAGATACCAGATTGTTGCCGAAGACGGCGTTTCAGGCCTCCAGTGCCTCAGCCAGCAGTTCCGTCAATCCAACGACCTCGATATCGTCCTCGAAGTCCCCAGTCTTGCGGCCGTCCTCGTACATCGTCATACACATCGGACAGGCGACGACGAACTTCTCGACGGCGTTCCCTGCATCCGTATCTTCGAGCGCCTCACGGAGCCGTTCTTCGCTGGGTTTGGGTTCCTCGTCGAAATCCATCCAGAGGCCGCCACCGCCACCACCACAGCAGAACGAATCGGCACGGTTTCGCGGCATCTCGTGGAGGTCACAGCCAGTCTCTGCGACGAGTTCCCGGGGTGCGTCGAACACTTCGTTGTATCGTCCGAGATGACACGGGTCGTGATACGTGACAGTGTACGAGAGTGTTCCGGGTACGTCGAGCGCTCCCGATTCGGTCAGGCTTGCGACGACCTCCGTGTAGTGTTTCACGTCGAACGCCCCGTCTGCGTTCCAGTAGCCCTCGACAGGAATCTCCATCATGGGGTCGTCGGCGTACTCGCCGAAGTCGATTTCGGGGTACTCGTTCGTGATGGTGTTGTAGGAGTGTGGGTCCGTACAGACGATTGTCTCGAACTCGCAGTCTTCGAACGCGCCGATGAGCTGGGACGCCTGGTCGATATACAGCAACTCCTCACCCATCCGGCGGACGTCGTTCGCGTCGTACACCTCGTCCTCATAGAGGATGCCGTACTCGACATCGGCAGCCTCGAAAATTCGTGCGAGACTTCGTGCGACTTTCTGATTTCGCTCGTCGTAGCTCGGATAGTCACCGACGTACCAGAGGAACTCGACCGGTTCGTCACGGGCGTCTGGAACCTCGAACTCGAGGTCTTCGGTCCACTCCGGCCGTTTTCGTGCCGGGTCACCGAACGTGTTGCCCTGTTGCATCACACTCTGGAAGACGTCCTGTACGTTCGAGTCCACGTCCGCCTGCTCGACCAGCTGGCGTTGCATATCGGTGAAGTGTGTGAGGTGTTCGATCTCTACCGGGCAGGCGTCCATACAGGCCATACAGGCCATACAGGACTCCATCGTCTCGGCGTCGATAACGCTCGTTCCACCATCCGCGATGATGGGAACGTCGCCGCCGCCGGCATCCCGCTCCTCGCGGTAGGTTTTGAGGTCGAGAATCACGTCACGTGGGTCGAGCGGTCGACCGGAGGCTTTCGCCGGACAGACCGACGAACAGCGGCCGCACTTGGTACAGGCATCCTGGTCGAGGAGCTGTTTCCACGAGAAATCGTCTATGTCCTCCGTGGCTGTATCGGCCATCGGGTCAGCGGGCACGCTCGGCAGACGGACACCGGCTTTCGTATCCCGTGTAACGACGTTGGCGAACGACGAGAGCATATGAAACGGTTTCGCGTAGGGAATCCACGCGATAAACCAGAGCGCGACGAGCGCGTGGCTCCACCAGACCGCGGGATAGAACACGGTGGCAGCCTCCGCAGTCAGCCCGACTTCCATCATCGTAATGGCCATGAAGTAACTGACAAAACTCGCCTGTTCGAACGACTGTGGTCCGCCCTGCCAGCCGACAATCCGGAACGCTTCGAGCAGAAAGCCGCCCGCACCCAGAACGAACAGCGACCAGACGAAGAGGTCGTCCTCGTAGCTGGTATGTTTGCCCCAGAGTCGATGATTGTGGACGACGTAGCGGCGATAGATCGCAACGGAGATACCGCACATGAACAACAACCCCATCAGGTTCATCACGAACGAGTACGAGAGGAAGAAATCACCGATGTAGAAGGATTCTCCTGTAGCCGGTATGTAGGCGTACTTGTCGATGGTGAGAACCACTGTTCCGATGAACAGTGTCAGAAATCCCCAGAGGATGAACGCGTGCATCATCCCACCCACGAAGTCGCGGTCGAAGTTCTTCTCGTTCGAAAAGGCGATGCGCGTCGCCTCACGAACCCGTGTTCCGAGGTTCGAGAGACGATCGAACGGATCTTCTTTCCCGCGCGTATACCGTGCAAACCGGCTGTACACGCCGTAGACGAACACCAGAATTGCGACAGCAGACAGGAAATAAAAGAGTACCTCCTCGGTTCGGCTTATCTGCCAGAACGTCTCTCGGGTTACCTCCTCACTCATAGTATGTAGGTGCGGGAATGGAATCCGCTTAAACCTTTTCTCCACCCGGCGTGAGTTTCCGTCGGTTCACGGTCTGTCAGCCCTGTCTCTCGGAACGAATCACAGAGTCAGATTTTTATACTCGAACGGCGCATCTCCGTGTCAGATGGACGAGAAAACATCGGAACTCCGGGATATCTTCCTCGATGTCACTGACGAGGAGACGGTGACCGAATCACAGGAGGAGTCACGTGGGTCAGTCGCTGCCAGTGGAACGTCCGACCCAGAGCGACTGAACGCGGCCATCGACGAGATGCAGGAGAAATTCGACTTCGAGACGGACCTCGATACCGGAACGCTCGAACACCTCCTCGAGTTGTACTACGACGACTGCACCGATGATGAGATTGCGTCGGCGCTTTCGGTCTCGTCGGAGGCGGTCTTTACAGCGCGCATGGACCTCCATCTCGTCCGTGACGACGACCCGCCAGGGGTATCAGCGACCGACGAGGAGTGGGACGTGATACGGACGCAGATTGATGACCCTGTAGAGGCGGTCGCTACCGAACTCGACCGTGAAACTGAACAGATAGAGAGCGTGCAAGCGGTTATTCGTGCGAACTCACGGACCCGCCGTGTGAGCAACCGGTTTCGAATCACCTTCGAGGAGTGTCTCACTGATGCAGACCTGAGCACGCAGTTGGCGGCTGAGGCTCATCGCGATGGCCTCGCCGATGCGACCGAGGACGCCGAAGTCGACGTCGATTTCTGACAGCAGGAACGAGTTCGACAGCACCCAGTCCCGACCGACACCCCGTGGAAAGACAAAGCGGTTTATATCGTGCCCACCTGTATCCGATACCGAACAGAGAGGGGACGATGGAGGAGATACTAACGCAACTCGACGGTACGACCAATGTCTTGCTCGCAGAACCACCGATGGGACAGGGACGTGATATCTGTACGTCGTTGCTTCTCGACCAGTATCCGACTCCAAGCGTCCTGTTTGTCACGTACACACGCACCGTAAGAGCGTGTGTAGACGAACTCGATGCGCTCGATGATGTCCAGAATATCGGCGTTATCACCGTCGGCAATAGCTCGACAGCGGGCGTCGATGACCGTGTTGTGACCGAATCTGTCTCGACGGCGAGTGATTTGACCGGGCTCGGTATCACGATTGGGAAGTTTCTCTCCGAGTGGGACTCGCCAGTGTTCGTCTGTTTCGATTCGCTCACCTCGATGCTGCAGTACGTCGACCTGCAAACCGCCTACGAGTTCCTGCACGCGATTACCGGCCAGATACACGCTGCGGGTGCGAAATCGCACTTTCATATCGATCCCAACGCACACGACGAGAAACACGTTGGCGCTATCACGTCGCTGTTCGACGGGAAAATCTCACTCGAAGGAGAGCCGACCGTCCGTACGCGAAAGCTGCTAGAACCAGTCCGCTGAAACAATCTCAGCGTATTGTGAGTGAAGCCACATCGGGCGGACACTAATTGGGCAGATGACTAGAGCGCACGCATGATGTACCAGAGGCCGTCCTCGTCGGCGACACGGTAGTAGATCTCGGTGTCACCATCGGAGCCCGTTTCGATGTCACCGTATATGTATGCTACTTCGTCGAATCCTTGCATTTCGGTGAGCGATTCGTCCTCTTCTTCGAGTTCACCGAGGTCGTGGTCGGTGGCGTCTGCGACGTCCTCACGGTCCCACTCCTCGAGTTCGTTTATCGTGATATCTTCCTGTTCTTCGTACGGTCTCTCTCCGTTGCTGTGAACGAGGCTGTCAGCAAGTTCCATATCGCCGTCATCGACAGCGTCGAGGTAGTCCTCGACGAGTTCGATTCGCTCGTTGTCTCCCCCGAGACAACCAGCAAGCGCGAGAGTTGCTGCTGTGCCAACGCTAGCCAGGTACGTTCGTCGGTTCATATCCAGCTTTCAAACTGAGTATATTTATATTCTCCGCAACAAAACCGGTCAAATCTCAGATTTTCTCTGGAGTCCTCGGCCGTATTTTTCCAATTTATTTCAAAAATAACGATATATTCACCGAAAGACTCCTCGGGGGTGGGAATCCGGTATTTCCCGACGGAAAATAGATACGTTTACAGGTTTTTCACTCGCCACCATCTCGTGTGCTGCTCGTAATTGCCTACTCACGACGGGCACGACAGAGCCTTCGAAACGTCTGTCGTGGCCACGACGACAGTGTCGTTCGGCAGTTTGGCCGAGTTGCGCTCTTCGAGGCGACCGAGTTTGCCGCCTTTCAGGCACTCCGACTGCGAGAGAAACACGGCGTGGATATCCAGGTCGAACAGACCGTTCCGTTCAACGAGTTTCAGTCCGTTCGTCCTGCCGTCCGAGAGGCGGCGACTGCATACGAATCTCGGGAGACTGCCGCCCTCCCCTACGAGCAGTTCAGACGTGACACTGCTCACCCCTCACCCGAAGAGATGAAGGAGCGGTCACTGTGATCTGTCGTATCGATTCTGTCGCCCGCTGTGGGCGTGTCGTCACCCCTGTCGCGGATGTAGAACCGTCGGCGGTAGCGGCTGCCGTTCGAGCGGACGGTTCGACGACCGGTGACCGGATTGCAGTCTCCTGTCCGAGTCCAACGCCGCTTCACGCGTTCGTCGGCTGTATCCACGACAGGATGGGACTGCGCCCCAGAACAGCACTCGCAGCGGCCGCTCGAACACGAGGAATGAGCACACCCTACGACGACGAGCTTCGCGAAAAACGGGAGACACTCCATGAGCACCAGACGGAATCACTCTCGCTCGAAACCCACCGCGAGAGGGTTGCATCGACTGCGACAGAACTCGACCACGAGAGGGTTCGTGTTGCAGAGCTCCGTGGTCGGCTGCAGGAACGAGACGAACAGGGCGAGGAGACCGGAGCACTTCAAGCGCAACTCGACAGCGCACTGCAGGAGTTGACAGAGGCCGAAACCACGGCAATCGCCGCGAGACAGCAGTACACCAGCGCCCGGAAACGCCTGCGTGACCTGCGTGACCGCCGCGAGCGGACCTTTCGACTCGAAGAGGAGGTGGCAAATCTCGAACGACAGGCTCGTTCCCATCTCGTCGGACAGCTACACGAACCCTACCGGATGGCGCTGTCCGAACTCCCGCAATCGAACACGCAGACGGACGAGAGCGACCAGAGAGACGAACGCCAGAACCAGAAAGGCGAGTTCGATACCGACGCCGTTTCGATGGCACTCGCGATAGCCCGTCTCGGTGAGCTGTCTGCACCTGTCGTTCTCGCCGTCGAGCGCTTCGAGTCGGCACACGAAGCCAGCGAGTGGCTCGACTGTGCGGTCATCTACCTTTAAGTACCATGACGGGACCAGAGCGCCTATGGCATCGCTCGACTGGCAGCTCAGGCGAACCGGAGGGGTGACGTTCGTCGAGCTCTCCGTCCACAGTGACTTCGACCAGCACGTTTGTATCGAGAGCCGGTTGACTCCGGTCTGGCCACCCCGACAGCGCGGCGTCCCCGTTGCAGGCTGGAGTGGACCCACCTTCGAGACCGTCGTAACGGGGAATCAACCGTTCGTGTTCGGATATGCTTCGCCTGCTGAACCGACGGAACCTCCAGCAGAAAAACAGCTACCAGAGCCCCGACCGAAGAGACGACGGTCACGTCACGCGATATCGTTCGGGCGCTCGGTGAGGCGAATCCACCCCGGGATGTTCTCTGTGATCGGTCTCTGCCAGAGACAC
>LKMJ01007470.1_pt1 | contig 10294 bp, 8 predicted proteins | sample 643391 | NCBI WGS metagenome assembly LKMJ01 (sample SAMN04112250, study PRJNA286221) | soda lake metagenome | biome: soda lake; feature: Kulunda Steppe; material: water; isolation source: sample PL-Br10 brine of Picturesque Lake | place: Russia: Kulunda steppe | collected 2010-07
GACCACCAGACAACGGTGACACCGGACCACCAGACAAGTAATTTTTCTCACCTCTGTACACCAGTGTCGTACGTTCGTCGGCAGTATCAAGTTCGTACTGACGGGTAGCGCTCCGTATCACACTGTCGAACAACAGTGAGGACCGATTTCGACAGGTCGGTCGCTCGAAAATCAGTACCTGTAGGTTACTATCGGACACAAGTGAGTAAACCGAATATCGGCGTATCCAACGGTTTCAGATCGTTTCAAACCCGATCTGGCTACAGAACGATCAGTTGTTTGTGTCCGACAGTATCAGTGACCCGTGTCGTGGGGGTTGAGTTCGGTGCCGTACCACTCGGCGTGCTCGGTGTACTCGATGAACCGAGGTGCGCTGGGGTCGAACGGCCGTTCTAAGCTCTCGAAGGCTTTCTTTTTGTCCCAGCCCTGGAGTTTGCCGACTGCGGATTTGTCTTCCAGATCGTGGTAGTCCAGATCGGGTTCGGTCAGCTCCCAGGCGTTTACGCCCTGTTCGGTCCGCAAGATGACACTGGAGTACTCATCAGAGGAGCCGACGGAGCCGACCGTGATGTCGGCACAGAAGCCGGTGAAGTCGGCACACTCATCACAGCCTTTGAGCGTTGCGTCGTGGAAGTTTTTCACATCCTCTTTGACGATCAACTCGCCGTCGTGGCTGTAGACCATCATGTCGCCGTGGAGCACGTCCATCTTGCCGATCTCGTCGGTCGAAATACCCCGTTTCTCCTCGAGTTGCTCACCGATCAGGCGCTTGTAATTGAAGTTTTTCGTACACATCAGCGCGATCGTGTAGTCGATCGCGCGGACGCCCTCTTCGTGGGCGGCGTACTCCCAGTCGAAGTCCTGGAGGGCGCGGATGCCTTCGATCTCACAGGGCGTGCCGACCAGCGCAAGCGAGAGTTCGTCCAGCGGTTTGTCAGGGAGTTTGTGCTCCCACTGGTCGATGTTGAGGTTGCCAAGCGCCATCGTCTGGTTGTAGAAACTCCCCGCGTTGGCGACAACCTCCTCGTGGGTCGTCGCGAGGAAGCTCTCGGCTTTCCAGGGCTCGTCCTCGCTTTCGGTTGCGATCAACGCGCCGTCGATTTCGCCGGCTTCGAGCAGGTGTGAGAGGATCGAGGTGACGACGCCACCGTCCTGGGCGTTCTCTCGCCACTCCTCTTCGACCTTCGCAGAGAACTCCGTGATCGGGTCGCCAGCGCCCTTGACGTTGTCCTTCCCGCCGGTGATGACCCACTGGCGCTCGTAGCGGAGGCCACCGCGGGGACAGAAGTCCCAACAGAGCGAACAGCCGGTACACATTTTGACCAGTTCGGGAAGATCGTCGTCGCCGATCCCGATCGAGTCGGACGGACAGGCGGCGACACAGGTCCCACACTGGATACACCGACCCTCGTCGATGACGGCCTCGTCGAGTTCCATAAACCAGGTTTTCTCGTCGGGCGTCTCGATGTCGTTCATCTCCGATCGGATGGAGTAGTCGGGTGTATCGAGTTCGACACCGTCGGGAACGCCAACGCGGACATCTGGCGCGCCGTTGTCGACGTCTTGGCTGATACCCTCAGCCGGTTTGGTGAACTCGATGTCACCGAGATTACCGTCTGCGTCGACGTTTGCGACGCCGCCACCGTCGGAGCGGAGCGCCGACGAGGACCGCGAACCGTCGGTTCGCTCACCCCCGTCCGTAGCGACTGGCTGGCCCGAAGCGGGCTGGTCTGACACCGTCTCCACCGTTTTCTCGCCGCACGTGCAGGTATCCGTCGAGCAACTGTCTCCCTCACTCGCCGTCTGCATCGCCTTGTCACGCGCCTGTTTCGTGTTCTCGCGCGATCGCGGCGCACTCCCCGTCTCGGGAACGATCACGTCCGCCTGGTCGTCATCGGATTTTGGGACGTGCGGGAAGTTGCGTTCGTCCTCGTTATCAATCCCCATGGGCAACACCCCCCGAAACCGGGGCCTCGGCCTGTTGCATGATCGATCGCAACTGGGCGTTGTCGACGCGGCGACACCACTCGTAGAACTGTTCGCCGTCGAGACGATCGTCGGCGTAGGCGTCGAAGAGCTGTTCGATCGCCGGGATCACGGCGTCGGCGGGAACGGCGCTTTCGATCCAATCTAAGAACTCGTTGTCGGTACCGAGCGAACCCCCGAGACCGAAGTCCATCCCTTCGACGATATCGTCGTCTGTGTTCCCCTCGGTTTCGAGTTTGACCGTCTCACCACGGAAGCCGATGTCGGCGATCTGTGGCTGGGCACACGAGGCCGAACAGCCCGACATGTGCATGCGGATGGCCTCGATGTCGTCGGGGACGTTGATTCGCTCGTCGAGTTCGCGCGCCCAGCGTTTGGTGCGCTTTTTCGTCTCGATGATCGCGTACTTACAGAACTCACTGCCGGTACAGCCGACTGCACCGCGGGCGAACGCGCCGGGGTCGGGCTGGTAGTCCTCGGCGAAGGGCTCTGCCAGCAGGTCCTCGACGTTCTCTTCTGGAATGTGGGTGATGAGGAAGTTCTGGTCGGTCGCGAGTCGCACCGAGGCGTCTTCGGTCCCGTATTGTTCGGCAGCACGGGCGGCCTGGGCGAACTCGTCGCCACCCATTCGGCCGGCGACGACGTTGAATCCGACGTACTTGAGCCCGTCCTGTTTCTGGTCGTGAACACCGACGTGGTCACCCTGGTACTTCGTCGTCAGGCCGTCGCCAGCCGTCGGGAACTCGACAGTCGATCGGTCCCGGACGGCTTCCTCGAACTTCTCGGGGCCCATCTGTTCGACGAGATACCGCATCCGGCAGACACCGCGGTTGTGCCGATCGCCAAGCTCTTTGAATGTCTGGGCGACGGCACGGCAGAATTCGACGGCGTCTTCGGGCTTGATGAAAACGTCGAGTTCGGAGCCCATCCGTGGGCCATCGGAGAGGCCGCCACCGACGCGGGCGTGGAATCCGTAGTACGACTGGCCGTCGATCGCTTTTTTCGCGGGGACGAGGCCGATATCGTTGATCTGGGACTGCGCACAGTCGTGGGCACAGCCCGTGATCGTCATCTTGAACTTCCGTGGGAGATTCGCATACTCGCGGTTGCCAGTAAAGAACTCAGAGACGGCTTCGATGACGGGTTGGGCGTTGAAACACTCGTGGTCGCTGATCCCCGCAGCAGGACAGCCAAGCACGTTCCGGGCGGAGTCACCACAGCCCTGGACCGTCGTCAGGCCGACCTCGTCGTAGCGGTCCCACATCTCGGGGATGTCTTCGACACGAATCCAGTGTTTCTGGATGTCCTGTCGGGTCGTGATATCGAGGTAGGCGTCACCCCAGAGTTCGTTCTGGTTCTCGCCGCCGTATTCTTCGGGGGCAACGGCAAGGTCGCTCGTGACCGCACCGATCACTTCGGCCTGCTCGGGCGTGAGATAGCCACCCGGGACCTTGGTCCGGATCATAAAGAAGTTGTCCTGTTTCTGGGCGTACATTCCGGCCCATTTCAGGCGCTCCCACTCGCCGCCGCCAGCCTCTTCTTCAATCTCCTCGAAGGACAGCTCGTCTTCGGCGTAGTCGTAGACATCCTCGATAACGTCGAGTGGATGTTTCTCCTGTTTCCACTGTTCTTTGGTATTCATTCCGACCACCGTGTATATATGACACCGTCAGCCACCGTCCGTCCACTGTCCTGTGTTACCATTGTTCTATCTGACACAATCATCCCTGCCATATACCCCCCAGTAATCAGGCGAATCATGACGGCGATCGATCGCAGGGTCAAATGTTGCCGGCTCTTTGTGCCGATCGGGGGCGCTCGTGGCTCACATCCGACGAAATCCGGACAGAGCCGCGTTCTCGTGACTGGCTCCGAACGTTCCCGTCGTGGGTAGCGGCAATCGGTGCCGGTGAGAAGCGTGCGAGGCCGACTGGAGATGGATCGGCTTGCCAGTCATCGATGGATCTCGTAGCGACATCAGATACTGCCGATGAAAACGGATACCGACAGCTGGGCGATCAGTCTTCGATCAACCGATCGGCCATCTCCTCGGGGTCGAAGCGTTCGAGGTGGTCGTACTCTTGGCCGGTGCCGAGGAACAGAATGGGTTTGCCGGTGACGTGGGCGATCGAGATTGCCGCGCCGCCGTTCGAGTCGGCATCGGCTTTCGTCAGGATCGCGCCGTCCATCTCGACGGCCTCGTTGAACTCGCGGGCACGGTTGACCGCGTCCTGACCGGCGACTGCCTCGTCGACGAACAGCGTCATATCAGGATCGACGACGCGGCCGATCTTTTCGAGTTGGTCCATCAGCCCCTCGTCGGTGTGGAGTCGACCGGCCGTATCGCCGAGCACGATATCAATGTCGTTGGCTTCGGCGTACTCGACAGCGTCGTACAGGACGGCGGCGGGATCGCCACCCTGCTGGTGGCTGATACACTTCGTGTCGAGCGCGTCGGCGTGTTCCTGAATCTGTTCGTTCGCGCCCGCACGATAGGTGTCGCCGTTTGCCATCACCGTCGAGTAGCCACGCTCCTCGAAGTAGCGGCTCATCTTGGCGATCGATGTCGTCTTGCCGACGCCGTTGACGCCGGTGAAGACGATCGTGACGGGTTTGTCTTCGATGGCGATGCGTTCGTCGAAGTCGAACTGTCCGACGCTGATCACGTCGTAGATGGCATCCCGCAGGGCCTCCTCGACGACCTGTCCCGTCGAGGTGGTAAACGTCCGGGTTTCGCCGACCAGCTCCTCGCGGATGTTATCGAGGATCTCTTCGGCGACGCCCATTTCGACGTCACCCGAGAGCAGTGCCAGTTCGAGTTCGTGGAGGGGCCCATCGAGATCACCCTCATCGATGACGAACTTCCCTTTGACCAGGGATTTCGCCTTCCGGCCGATCCCGGTGTCCTCGCCGTCTTCTACGGCTTGCCCACCGTCATCGTCGGCCGGCTGGCTCTCGGTTGTCGATCTACCAGTGCTGCGTTGGCTCGACGACGAGCCGCCAGTCATCGGTGAGCCAGTCATCGGTGACGATCGTTGCTCTGGTGGCGGAACCTCGGGTTCTGGCTCGGGTTCGGCGTCTGACTCCGTTGCGGTTGGTTCGGCGGCACCCTCACCCTCTGGCTCAGAAACGGACTCTGCATCCACCTCCGTTTCTGGAGCGGGTTCAGCGTCCGGCTCTGGCTCCCCGGCTGGTTCCGACGATTCAGTTGGCTCTGGGGACGCAACCGGCTCTGTGGAGGATGATTCGGGATCTGCTACAGTGTCCGCCTCGGCCACGTCAGGCGACCCCGACGCCGCCCCATCGGAGTCGCTGTCTGGTTCGGCGACATCGATCGGCTCACTGTCAGCGTCGCCGGGCGCTCGATCCGCAACTGTGTCGTCGGCTTCTGCGCCGTCGGATTCCACGCTATCGGCTTCCGCGCTATCGGATTCTACGCTATCGGCTTCCGCGCCATCGGATTCCACGCTATCGGCTTCCGCGCCATCGGATTCTACGCTGTCGGCTTCCGCGTCTGCGATCGCCTCCTCGCTAGGTGGTTCGTCGGGCTCCGCGTCGCTGGCTGCGTCCGCACTGGCGTCATCGACTGCGTCTTCGTCGGCAGGCGCTGGGCTGTCGTCGTCGAGTTCTTCCTCGGAGACGTCGGCAGGTCCCTCTTCGGAGACCTCCTCGACGTTCTCTTCGGCGGCCGCTTCAGCGTCTTTGCGGAAGCTCCCGAGCTTCTTTTTGAGATTGTCGAACATGGGTAGTACCCGTCGGTAGGCCGTTACTCGTCAGGGCCCTGCATTCCCTGCATCTGCTGTTGCATCGCCTGCTGTTGGAGCTGCTGGGCCTGCTGTTCGAGCTGGCTGCTCCGGCCTTCGAGTTCGGAAATCTCGCTTGTGACCTCGTCGATCCGATCGTCGAGGTGGTCTTTTTTGTTTTCGAGCGCGTCGACCGCGTCGTCCTGGTCGAACTCTGCGGCGTAGTCGGCACCGATGTCGACGATCACTTCGTCGATATCCTGAATTTCTGCGTGCAGGTACGCGCCACCGCCGAGTGGAACCTGAACGTTCGATCCGGATTCGAGCGTGTCGAGAGCGTCGATCGCCTCGTCGATTTCGGTCTGTTCTTCGTGGAGCCCTTCAACGGACGCTTCGAGGGCTTCGATCTGTTCTTGGATCTCCTGAAGCTCCTGTGAGAGCTGCTGGAGCTGTTGTTGACTGCTCATCGCTGGGACACCTCGTCGAGTTCGATCTGGGTTCGTTTGAGTCGGTGCTGGCTCCCAAGCTGGGAGAGGACGTGCTCACGGGCGACGTTCTCGTTTACTGCTTCGATCGTCGTCTCGAACGGCGTGTAGCCGTCCCGGTTTTTGTACTGACCACTGACCGTAAATTCGCTCATGTCTTCCCCTCCGGCAGGCAGTCGGAAGAATGTTCCTTTCCCGTTCCGGGAAGTGGTGGAGATCCGTACCCTTTAGGCTGCCCCCGTCCCACCGTCGAACGGTGAACCCAGATCGGATCGCCGACGAGTTTCCCGCACCGAGTTATCGCGGGGCTCAAAAACAGGCGTTAGAAGACATCCGGGAGGCGTTCGTGGCGGGCAACGATGTCGTGCTCGTCCGTGCGCCGACTGGAAGCGGCAAATCGTTGCTGGCCAGAGCGATCGCTGGCTGTGCTGAGACGGCCGAGGAGGCCAAGCCGAGTGAGCCCTCGGGTGCGTACTACACGACGCCACAGGTCTCACAGTTAGATGACGTCGCTGCCGACGAGCTGCTTTCTGATCTGAACATTATCAGGGGCAAATCGAACTACAACTGCATCCTTCCCGAAGAACGCAGTACGCCGGTCAATCAGGCCCCCTGTGTCCGCGAGCGAGGCTATGACTGTTCAGTCAAACATCGCTGTCCGTACTTTTCGGATCGGGCGATCGCCTCGAACAGGGAGATTGCGGCAATGACGCTCGCGTATTTCATGCAAACGGCCGGTAGTGAGGTCTTTCGGACGCGGGATGTCGTCGTCATCGATGAGGCCCACGGACTCGCCGAGTGGGCCGAAATGTACGCAACGATCCAGCTTGGCCCGCGAACGGTACCCTTCTGGGACGAGTTGGACGTTCCCGCGATCGACGGACTCGATCGGGCTGCCCGCTATGCAGACGCACTCGCCCAGCAGTGTCGCCGTCGGAAAGACGAGTTGCTGGGCCAGGAGTCGCTCACGCCCGGCGAGGTTCGCGAACGCGATCGGCTCCAGGAGTTGATCGGCGAGCTCGACTGGTTCGTCTCCGACTACCGCGATCCGGAGAGTCAGACGACGTGGCTGATCGACCAATCCGAGCCACGATCGGCCGCAGCCGACGAGGAGGCGGGTGGCCCGCTGACGATCAAGCCGATGAACCCCGAGCAGTATCTCAGACACACCGTCTGGGATCGTGGAAACCGTTTTGCGCTCCTGTCGGCGACGATTCTGAACAAAGCGGCCTTCTGCCGACAGGTCGGCCTCGATCCGGCCACCGTCGCTCTCGTCGACGTACCGCACACGTTCCCCGTCGAAAACCGGCCACTGTACGACGTCACACAGGGGAAGATGACCTACGACCACCGGGCCGAAACGACGCCGAAACTCGCCAGAACGATCGTCCGGATCATGCAAGCTCACCCCGACGAGAAGGGGCTCGTTCATGCTCACTCCTATGACATCCAAGAGCAGCTGGCCGACCTCCTCGCGGATTTCGGCGTCGGCGATCGGGTCCGGACCCACAGCCGCGAAGACCGCGATGGGGCCCTCGAAGCGTGGAAAGCAAGCAACGAGCCCGACGTGTTCCTCTCGGTGAAAATGGAGGAAGCACTGGATCTCAAGGGGCCGCTCTGTCGGTGGCAGGTGCTCTGTAAGGCACCGTTTCTCAACACAAACGACTCGCGGGTTGCCCACCGCCTCGAAGCGGGACAGTGGGCGTGGTACTTCCGGACGGCGCTGCGAACCGTCATCCAAGCCTGTGGCCGGGTCGTCCGCGCACCCGACGACCACGGCGCGACCTACCTCGCCGATTCGAGCCTGCTCGATGTCTTCGAGCGGGCCCGATCGGATATGCCCGACTGGTTCGCCGAACAGGTCGATCGGCTGGCCGAACCCGCGTTGCCGGCGTTCGATCCACAGGCGGCTCTTAGCGGCTCGACGAGCCAGCAGGCCAGCGGTAGCAGCGCCGCCGATCGCGGCCGCCGATCGGGGCGATCCTCACGAACGAGTCCGGTTGCAGATGTCTGGGACACCGATGGGTAGTCGACGGCCAGCGCGATCGACGCTGCCCGCGTCAGAAGATTGCGGTTGCACCCCAGGCGATCATCGACGTCACCATGAGGAACGCAAACAACAGCGCGATTATCTGATTCTTTTCCATACGGAAGTGGATTCGTTCCGCAACCATGAATTTGACGGGACTAGCCGAATCGAGCGTCGACGACGACGTGTTCGACGCCTGCGCTGTGGGTTTTGATGCGGCGTCGGTCGAGGATCGCAACGTCTCTGGCAGCGTCGTCGGCCGCCCGTTCGAGGCGATCGATCGGCCGCTCCCAGAGGCGAGGCTCCGGCGTCGCCTCGTGATAATGGACGACACCGCCGGGAGCGAGTGCAGTGAGTGCATCGTCGAGAAAGGTGTACGCCTCGTTCTCGCGGTCACCGTTGCTCTCCTCGTCGTCAGTTGGCGTCCCGTAGTAGCCCATGACGATCCGATCGGCGGCGATCTCGGTCGTCAACTCCCGACAGTCGGTCATGTAGGCGTCGATCCGATCGGCGACGCCGTTTGCCATCGCGTTCTCGACGAGATACCGGAATGCAGTCGGATTGAGCTCGGTCGCGGTCACCTTGGCACCGGCTCGGGCCATCGGCAGCGTAAAGTAGCCGATGCCGGCGAACATATCGAAGATGTGCTCGTCGGGCTCACAGACCTCGCCCATTCGGACCCGCTCGGCCTGATTCCCCGGCGAGAACATCACTGCCGTCGGATCGAGTCCGTACCGGACGCCGTGTTCGACGTGTACCGTCTCGGTGTCGCGATCGCCCGCGATGAGTCGTGTTCGTGGCTCGCGGTAGGTTCCCGCCGCTCCGTCGTTTTCGATCCCCTCATCTGCCAACACGGTGTCGGCTTCGCCGTGGAGGTCGAGCAGTGCTGTGCCGAGTTCAGCCTCGTCTGGGCAGTCTTCGGGCACTGTCACAAGGATGACTGAGCCGATGACTGCCCACGAGCCCGGTGCTCGATCGATCGCTGCCTCGCTCCAGCCCCGTTCAGCGAGCAGGTCGGCGAGCTCCCGAACGCGGGGCTCTGGGTCGAGCTGGCGGACGATGTCTATGACCAGCGTCTCGGAGGGGGCTGTCGTCACTGGAACAGCGACCTGCTCGTCGCCGGCTTCGCGGATTTTCCGCGAGTCGTCGTAGACGCCTTCGGCTCGCAGCGACTCGATCGCGACCTCGACGCGGGGTTTGTCGACGATCGCCGCGAGTGGAGCCTCGGCTCGATCGAGTGCGTTCTCACTCGTCATCTGCGTCCTCGGGAAGAATGTGGAGCCCAGCGCGGCTTTTCAGTACTGGAACCGTCTCGGCGTCGGGATCGAAGTACGACGGCCGCGAAACGGTCGTCGCCTGATAACTCTCGGGATCGAGCAGTTGGACGGCGTTGTCGTCTTCGACGGTGACGACCGTCGTCTCGACGGCATCCTCGCGCTCGCCGAGCTTGCGTGCGTCGGGCGCGTTGCCCTCCTCGTAGTCTGCTTCGTACCGATCGCCAGTCCGCAGCCGCGTTCCCTTGAGATTGCCGTGGGCGCTACGGACGAGCACCGGCCCGTCAGTGTCGTCGGCGAGATCGATCACGTCGCCAGAGATGAACGGAGGGAGCCGAACGGCAAACGTCACGCGGTAGACCTCGTTGCCGTCTGAGTCCTCAGTGACGAGGGTTTCGGCGTCGGTCACCGTGCCGCCGAACTCCTCGACCATCTTGTTCGCGATCTTCTTGCCAATCTTGTTCGTCGAGACCTTGATGTTCAGTCCGTCCGGGGTCTCGGTCATCTCCGTGACGAACGCGTTCCGATCGCCTGTCGCCTCCATATCGGCGACGACCGTGTTCGCAATCGCTTTGGCTCGCTCGATTTCGTCGGCCGTCGGCGTTCGATCGGCAGCACGGATCTGGACGATACTCGCGTAGTAGCTGCCAGCGATCCGCCCACACCGGGTACACGTCTGGCGGGCGATCCTGACCAACACCGTCTCCTGTTCCTCGACTGGCGTCCCCCGAACGACGCCGGTAAAGTAACAGTGCATCCGGATCGTGTTCTGGTCGA
>LKMJ01007471.1_pt1 | contig 10292 bp, 7 predicted proteins | sample 643391 | NCBI WGS metagenome assembly LKMJ01 (sample SAMN04112250, study PRJNA286221) | soda lake metagenome | biome: soda lake; feature: Kulunda Steppe; material: water; isolation source: sample PL-Br10 brine of Picturesque Lake | place: Russia: Kulunda steppe | collected 2010-07
ACCTAAACCTAATAAACCACTTAAGTGGTGGTTTAACATTGATTCAACGTTTTGGAACCATTCTAGTTTAGGTGCTGCTTTGTGGTAGTGGAACCAACCAGCAAAGAAACATGCTGCTGCTAATACTAAACCACCAATAGCAGTTGAGTATAATTGTAATTCACTTGTGATACCGCTAGCACGCCATAATTGGAAGAATCCAGATGTAATTTGAACACCTTGGAAACCACCACCTACGTCACCGTTTAAAATTTCTTGACCTACAATTGGCCATACTACTTGTGCACTCGGTTTAATGTGAGTTGGGTCAGATAACCAACCTTCATAGTTTGAGAAACGAGCACCGTGGAAGTACATAGTTAGGTTTACTGTTTTTACCTATACTCGGCCCCCTTATACTTTTTGTCGCTAGTATAAGTAGCCTAGTATAGATTTTCCTCATAGAGGTAACCTACAGATCCATGCATGCAACTTTCATTGCACACGGCTCCTATTCGTTATTTCATTACAATTATATGTATACATATCTTTTCTTTATTTTGAACTGTGTTAGAATTTATTTTTTAAAACTTTAATACGGACGCAAAACTTTTTTCTCGTAAAAAATCTAAAAGTTATATTTCTATTTTCTTAAAATAACTTAGTTATATACTACATATATCATTATATAATAATTATATATTTTTTTTTCTTTACGTATACGTATGTTTTTTACATTTTATATTTAAAATTTTTTATTCTTTCTATTGCTATTGTCAAAAAAACAGGGATCGCGCGCGTTTTTAAACGCGGAGACTTAAATCAAAACCGTCTAAATTTTTGCTATGACGAAAAACCTTTATAAAACAAAATTTTTTATAATTTTCTAAAATTCGACGTATTCCAAACCGGACCTTCGCGTTTTACCAAAAAACGCGAAGAAACACCTTTATAGTATAGAGTTTTGTCAATTTTAAAGTCCGAGTACTCGTCACCCGTAGATATCATATAGTCAAGGCCGAAGGGAAGTCGCGAGTCTAGGTTACCGAGTTTGTCGTCAGGCGGGGTTGACGACTTCGTGTAGAGGTTCTCCTCTGCGAGGAAACCTACCGAGTAGAAGTTTACGATGAAACCTACCCAACGAAGAGATAAATTTTTACAAATGAGAAACGTCTAAAATTTTAAATAACCTTTTAAGTTTATATTACACTTAGAAATTGAAAACTTCGGCTCTTTGTAAATTTTTGAAATAAAGTTTTTATTCTTTATATTGTCATAATACTTAGACAAAACTCCGCGTTTCATTGAAACGCGGAGTTAAGATCAAATTAAGATTCGAAAATCTCAAAAAACTTAGCGTTTCTTTTTAGAAACGCTAAGTTTCCGCTTTAATTAAAAGTTTTTTGATTTAACGGCTACTTGATAGCGTGCTTTTGAACGTTTAAAAGCAAAATTTGCTTCTACTTTATCTTTAACTCCTTCAGCTTTTTCTAAATTATTTTTTGCTGTTTCAAAATCATTTTTTGCTTCTTCAGGATCAATATTTTCTGAAGACTGTGCTTCGTTTGCTAAAATAGTTACAACATTTTGTTTAACTAATGCGAAACCACCCATAATAGCTAAAGAAGTCCATTCTTGATTTGTACGAATAAGCATTGCACCTACATCTAAACCTGTAATAATAGGAGCGTGATTTTTTAAAACACCCATATCACCTGTTTCAGTTGGTAAAATAATTTCATCAGCTTGACCATTCCAAAAAGGACGTTCTGGAGTTAAAATTGAAATTTGTAAATTCATTTTTTATTTTTTTTTTTATTAGGTTTTTGTATGCCAAGTAACGAAAATTTAACGGAGGGCCCCTACGCGATTTATACATCGTCTTCAGACGAGGTCTAAGACCTCGTGGAGCACAAAGTCCACTAGGGCTTCAACATTATAACGTTAAATTTTTTCTAAAAATTTTTTAAATAAAAAAAAAAACGTTACTTAGAATCATTTTAACCTAATTTACTTTTTTGACCCCGTGTTTTTATTTAAGAACCACGGAGAGTCGTTCATAAATAAATTCTTTTAAAAAATTTATAGTATTTGTTATTTATGAAATAAAATTTCGTAAACTTTAAAAAACCCTTCAGAGGGATTTTTTAAAACTTCGAGTTTTTACAAACGAATATAGAATCTTTTATATAAAAACAATTTAATAAAATTTTAATATAAGAGATTTATTTTTTTTTTTTCTTTAACTTAATAACTTTATTCAAGGATTCTATTTACGTTTTTTACTAAAGAAAACTAACTAATTCTTATTTAGTAAACAAAATAATATCAACAACTCTTTAACAAAAAATAACTCAATACTTTTAATTTTTTTTATACTTTATTAATTTCACAAAATCAGAACTTAACGTTAAATATCTACTATTTTTTAATATATCTACTATTTTTTAATATATCTACTATTTTTTAATATATCTACTATTTTTTAATATATCTAATATGTAACCTTACCTAAATAGTTATTTGTTATCAAACAAATTTATTAAATAATTCTCTAATAATTAATTGAAAAATTACGAACGTAGCGAGGGAACCCTATTAATTTTTACAATTAAGAAATTCTGGCCGCTACGTCTCTTTCTTCGTAGAGATTTAAAGGATCCTCCGTGTTTCTTTAAAGAAACACGGAGTTTAATATTATTTAAAACGTCGAAATTTGAGTAACAGCATTAATTACAATCTGTGGTCTTTTCGAATACATGGCATTATTTACGGCAATTTTATGTAACTCATCTTTTTTTCTAGTAGCATATCCTGTTTTTTTATAAGCTTCAATAATTTCATTTTTTAATCTATTCAACATGGGTTGACCTGTACGTTTATGACACCCTTCTAAAATCCATCTTAGTGCAGTTGCTTTTGATCTATCCCCTGTACGTAATACACGAGGTACTAGTTGAATAGCACCTGCACGACGTCGAGGTTTAATTTCTACTCTAGGAGTTACATTATCTAATGCTGTTTCAAAAACTTCAACAGGATTTTGGCCTAAAGTTTCTCCAATTTCTTTTAATGAATTGTAAACGATTCTATAAGCTAGTGATTTTTTCCCACTTTTTAACACACGATTAATTAACATATGCACAGTAACACTATTATAAACTGGATCCGGTAATAGTGTACGTTTATTTTTTACTGGACGACGTGGCATTTAAAAATTTTAGTATTTTTTTAACCAAAGAGGCAAATAGGCCCTTTTAAAAAAACCTAAACACTAAGTTATAAATTTGCCTATAGGAATTTTTTTTTTATAATTTATACATTTCTAATTTATAATATTCAACAATTTTTACGAAAAGGTTGTAAAGTTCGTTTTTTTTTTTTTCTTTAATAAAACAAATAAATTTGTATTCGAAAGGTAAATAATTATATAAAGGGCAACGCAAAATACATTTTTAAGAGGAAGATGATAATTAAGTCAAAACTTATTTCTATTTATATAATTGTCTAGGATTCTTTTAGTTTAGTATGAGTTTGTAGAATATGTTATAAAACATTGAAGTTTTTAACCACCTTTAATAATCCTTAAAAACTAGCGTAGTGGTCAGTCTTTATCAAACTTAAACATTCCGTAGTAATTTTTCAATATATAAAATCTTATAAAGAAATCTCCGTGTTTTTTCTAAAAACACGGAGTACTGGTTGTTTATAATTAGACTTAAAAATATCCTACTTAAAAACTATTTTGCGTATTTTTTTTTCAAATTTAATTAGCGAATACTATACTTAGCTTATATAGTACTTAGCTGATATTATACTTCATCATATTTTAAAAATATGACAGGATTTTTTTGTTGTTAAAACTCAAAAAGTTTTTCGGTCGAAAAGTTTTTTATAGATTACCAACTTGATTTTTGCACACCAGGTAATAATCCTTGATGAGCCATTTCACGTAAAACATGACGTGATAAACCAAAATCTCTATAAAAACCTCTTGGTCGACCAGTAATCATACAACGATTATGTAATCGTACATAAGAACTATTTTTTGGTAACTTTTGAATTTTTCTATGTAAAGCTAATTTATCTTTTAAAATAGTAGATTCTTTCATTAGTTTTTTTAAAACTTCACGTTTTTTTGCGTATTTCATTACAAGACGTTGACGCTTTAATTCACGCTGAACCATGCTTTTTTTTGCCATTTTTAACTCTTAATTTTATTATATTATTTTTAATATTCTTTATTGTTTTAAAGTTTAGTATAATTAACTGTTTTTTTTTTTAGTTAAATATACTATTATTTTCATAATCTCAAAACACTTGTGTACTTTTATAGATCGGGATTAACCTTTTAAGCTAACCTGAGAAAAATCGTAGTTTTGATTTAAAACGACAATTTTATAGTTAAATGTCAATAAGTTAATTTTTATTATTGTTTTTAAATTGCACAAAATTTACATTAGTTTCTGTAATGTATTTTGTTAATTTTTTGTCGTTATATAGGAATAAATATCCTAAGAATGTTTCTATATATAGTTGTAAATTTTTATAATAATTAAATCTTAATAAAAAGAACCGAAATTTATTTTTTTCTATCAAAAAGCTAGAATTATCTAAATATAAAGTACTGTATGGGATTTTCTAGGGCTACTTTATATTTTTGCAAAAAATTTATTTAGTATAACATAGTTATGTTTAAAAAATAAACTAGCCATAAATGTTATAGTCCTACGTTAAACTTACAAAACTATATTACAAAAGGACGAGTAACCCCATCTATACTAAAAAGAAAATATCTATATATATATCTATATATAATCTTTTAATTTAGTTATAAAATTTTGTTATTTATAAAATTTTGAAGGCGGACCGGGTTCCCTCCGTGTTTTAAAACACGGAGTTCGCGTTTTTTGAAAAAAACGCGGAGTTTTCTTGATTTTTTAAGAAAAACTTTTATTCTCGTTTAAAAAAGGTACCGGACCTCCGCGTTTTTCAAAAACGCGGAGTAAAATCAATTTTGTTTTTGTGTTGTTTAAACTACAAAAAAAAAACTACAAAATAATAGTTAATTAGTACTATTTTTATACACGAGCTACATTAAATTTCCTAGTAGAGTAAAATATCTATTAGGCAAGACTTCTTTAATCTTTAATAGGAGTGATAGGAGGTTTCCTCTTTAAACTCGGCTAGGCAATCTATAAAAGTCTCTCTTGAGAAAATATAAATTCTACCATGTATAACATACAAAGGATGACTTTATTAAACTTCGCGTTTCTTAGAAACGCGAAGTTTAATAGTCTAACTTAAATTTTTTTTTACAAAAATATTAAGATTCCGCTTCTTCAGAGGCAGCTGTTTTAACGTAAAGAATTAATAAAAAAGAAGTTGGAATAATAATAAATAAAGCAGTTGCAATTAAACCTAGAATATTTACTTCCATATGGTTAAGTTTTAGTTTTTAAGGAAAATTTATTGAATTCTTTTAGAATTCTTGAGAAAAAGAATTAAATACAGTTGAATTTAAAATAAATTTTATTAAATTAATTTATTAATTAAATTAATAAAAATTTTTAAAAATAAAACTCAATCTCCGTGTTAGTTCAAACACGGAGTAAAAATGAATTTAAAAACAAATATCCGCGTTTTTCAAAAAACGCGGATAGTCTCTCTCGGACCCTCTGTGTTTATTAAAAAAAACACGGAGTGTAAAACTCACAGAGAGGCGCTTTTAAAATCACACTTTATGAAGAATTTAGATTCAATCATAAAGTTGGAAATTGACATAATATTATTAACTCAAGCACAAAAACCTTATTAAAATTTTTCATAGAAACTTTAATAAGGAAGGGCGTAAAAATAGTAAAAAAATATTATATTTTTTATTCGTGTATAATAAAAACACGTAGGGTTTTCTCTCACAAAAAGATGAACCTATAAAGGATTTGTAAGTAAATCAGTCCTATAAATGTTTTTTAGTCTAGAGTTTAATTTAAAATTGTAAAAATAATTTTTTAACTTCACGCAAAAAACACTCTTATAAATTTTTTGCAATATATACTTAATAAATTTTAAAACGCCGCGTTATAAAGAAACGCGGCGTCTATTTATTGAATTGGATTCAAATTCTTAAACTAAAACAAATCTATAAATCGCTAGATTTTTTGCCGATTTATTTTTCCGTAATAAAGTTCTTATTTTATTAAATTAATTAAAATTACTCTAAGTATTTAATATCAATGCAGGTTTTTTGATATTATCGAGTTTTATGAAAAAAGTTCGTGAATTCTAAACAATTTTCTTTGCTAATATTGGTATATTAACTTTTTTCTATAATATAAATACTAATAACTAAAAAAACTAAAAAAAAATACTCAAAAAAATTCCGGATTATTTAAATCCGGAATTCATAGTTTATAATAGAATAAAATGAAATTTTTTAGAATTAAACTGCGAAAGAATTAAATACACCTACAGCAAAAACTAATAAGAACCATACACTTAAACCAGAGAAAACCACTCCTTTATTTTCAGTCCATCCATTAGGAGATGCGAATACTACTGGTACTCCTACTACTAACGCTAAAGAAACTAAAACTAAACCAAATAAGGCAATTTGAAGAATTGATGTCATATGAATAAAAATTCAATATTAAGTTTTTGTTACAAAAAAACTTTATTAATTATCTAAAACGGACCGGACTCCCTCCGTGTTTGTTATAACAAACACGGAGTCCACGTTTTTTGGAAAAAACGCGGATAGTTTTTATTTTTTAAACATATCATATGATCTATAAGATAATTAACTTTGTATTTAGCATTATAGTTTTTAATGCTAGTTTTTAAAGTCCTTTCGGGAAATATAAACTAATAAAATTATTCCGAGTCTCCTAAAAATTTTTTCAAGGTATACCTACTAAACCAGAAACTCCGTGTTTCTTTAAAGAAACACGGATATAATTTTTTTTTTCGTAAAAAAAATTATTATTTTCGGTTTTATAACAAATATTTAAGAGTAAATTTTTTCCATAAATAAAGTACTTTGAACAAAAATTTTTCCATCATATGATATGTCATTATGCCCACCCATTAATTAATAAGTAATAAGGGGGTGGATTATCGTTTTAGACAATTAATCTAAAGTTTTTCTTACTAGTAACAAAATAACACTATAAAGGGAAATTTTTTAAAAAATTTCCCTTACAAATATATGTACATGTATACAAAATTTTATTTCTATATAAAATAGAACAACGAGAACCTAATAATTTTATAATAAAAAAACATTTTGTAAGAAATGTTTTTTCATAATTAATAGAACTCTTATTTATTATGTTTTTAGTATATAGTCAAATAACTAACTATATAAACTTGTAACTGTCTGCATATCCAAAAATTGGAACCATTACAGGTTAGTTATGAAAACCAGTCCTATAAAAAATTAAAGAATTGTTATATATTTAACAAAAGATTTCAAATTTCGAAGTAATAAACTTCCCTGAAAGTCTTATAAACTCTTGAAGTTTATAAAAAATAAATAAAAAACACCTTTATACTACGGGTCCTCCTTGTAAAGAAACACGGAGGTTTTTATAATCTTTATAAAAGATTAAATAAGTAGTTTACTTATGGATACGTATAGATATATATTTTTTCTCTTTTATATAATTTATATTTTACAATATTTTGTAGGGTTTACAAAAGATAATAGTATAGAAATAAAGAATTCTTACACTATGTAGGTTAACTTTTTGAGGGTTACCTCAAAAAGTTAACCTGGACCTCTTTATCATGTAAAAGGTACCTAGTACACGAAGAGCCCGCTTTAATAGATTAAATTATTTAATAATCCAACCATAGCTATGTAACCCTTCCCCAATTAAATTTACACCTAAATAGCATATCCAAGTTACAATAAAGCCTAAAGAAGCAATGATAGCTGGTTTCTTACCAACCCATCCTTTATTTAGTCTAGTATGTAAGTAAATGGCATATACTAACCAAGTTAAAAATGCCCAAGTTTCTTTTGGATCCCAACTCCAATAAGAGCCCCAAGCCTCATTAGCCCAGACAGCTCCAGATAAAATACCTATAGTTAAAAAAGGAAAACCTATACCTAAAATTCTATAACTTAAATTATCGAAGGTTAAAGCTACAGACCCAAGTAAATTTTTCTTAGATTTATTGGTACCCTCGTTACGTTCCATTGTGTTTGTAGGAATAAATGATTCAGTATTGGTAGAAAAATTATTTTGTAGGTTTTCTACTGATGCTTGAGCAGCACTAGGTTTCTTCCCCGCGTTCGGTGTAGTTTCTTTAAAATTTGGTGATACAGTAATAATTAAATAAGCAATAGATAATAATGAACCTAAAATTAAAGCTGCATAACTTATAATCATTACTGTAACATGCATCATTAACCAATTGGATTGTAGAGCAGGTACCAATGAAGAAGAAGCTTGCATTTCTTTAGGTAAAGTAAAAGTAGCAAAAGCATTAGTAAATAATGCGCTCGGTGTAGTGATAGCCCCAATAAATTTACCTACACTTTGATTTGAAAGTGTTTGAGAATTTAATAAATTCTCAAGGAATAAATGAATTCCAGTGAAACTCCAAGATAAAAACATTAAGGATTCATAAAGATTGCTTAAAGGAAAGTGTCCAGATTCTAACCAACGATTACATAATAAAACCATTAATAATATGTTGGCTAAAATAATACCTGAACGGCCCACAAATTGTAAAATGTTGTTAACATTGAAAGAAATTTTTCTATATTCAAATTTTGATCTAATCTTATTAAATATTTCTCCTAGATACCAGTATGTTTTTTGTAAAACAGAGGAATTCATTTCTGGAGGTAACAAAGCTGATATACTAAGTCCTTCAGAACTACGCCCAGACGTGTAATCGGCGCCCGTAGACATCTTCAAGGAATCTAGGTTGTACTCGTCTCCCGTAGACGTCGTCAAGGGTGATGAGTCTAGGTTACCGATTATAGGTTTACTTCCATTAGATAGTATAGGGAACCCATCATAGTTTGTTCCATTATCTTTTTGTAAATTTTTGTTTAAAGTAGGGTTTCCATATAAATCACGACTTAAAGGCCCTATCCAATAACAAATCATAGAACAAAATAAAACTAAAAAAGAAAGATTTGCAAGTTGCGCATTCATTAATATTTTTTATGTAATTTATAATGTGTTTGTGCGACATAAAATAATTTATGTGTACTTCCGTGTTTATAAACACGGATATAATTTTTTTTTTTCGAAAAAAATTATTAAGTCCGGAGTACATTTTTAAATTTTTCAAAAATTTTTTGTTTAAGTAACTATATATATTACAAAAAGGATAGAATATTTAGTATTCATAAAATTATAATTTTATGAAACACTATTATTCTATTTATATTGTGAAAAATCAAAAAACAACTCTAAACTCCGCGTTTTTTGAAAAACGCGGAGATTTTTTTTTTAACATTTTATTATTAATTTTTCCCAAGTTAGCTTTTTCAAAGTATAAAAAACTAAAAAAATTTTTGTTTTATTATTTTTTATTTCATAGTAAAAAAATCTAAGAAACTTTTTCTTCGATAAATGTATTAAAGAACTAGTTTCGGCTACGTTTCCGAGTAGGTTTTGACTTTACTTGTCAATCTATACTTTTCACTTTTTTTTTAAGGTGTATAAGGGGACTTAGTAAAAAAATTTTTTTGTTAATTAAACTCGGTGTCCTTAGACATTATATTATTATTATAAAGTCAAGGGCACCGAGTTTAATTAAACTTAATATTTATTAATACTCCATGTTTCTGTAAAGAAACACGGAGTAAAAGGTAAGAAAGTTAGGTTTTTATATTAACCGAAACGTCCTGAAGTAGATGCAATTAAGAAAGCAGCATAAGTAAAAATGTAACCTACTGAGAAGTGAGCTAAACCTACTAAACGAGCTTGAACAATTGATAAAGCTACCGGTTTGTCTTTCCAGTAAACTAAGTTAGCTAAAGGAGTTTTTTCGTGAGCCCAAACAAGAGTTTCGATTAACTCTTGCCAGTAACCACGCCATGAAATAAGGAACATGAAACCAGTTGCGTAAATTAAGTGTCCAAAAAGGAAAGTCCATGCCCAAACAGAAAGACTGTTCATACCGAATGGGTTGTAACCGTTAATTAATTGAGAAGAGTTTAACCATAAGTAGTCACGTAACCAACCCATTAAGTAAGTAGAAGATTCATCGAATTGTGCTACGTTACCTTGCCATAAAGCTAAGTGTTTCCAGTGCCAGTAGAAAGTAACCCAACCAATAGTGTTTAA
>LKMJ01007472.1_pt1 | contig 10292 bp, 12 predicted proteins | sample 643391 | NCBI WGS metagenome assembly LKMJ01 (sample SAMN04112250, study PRJNA286221) | soda lake metagenome | biome: soda lake; feature: Kulunda Steppe; material: water; isolation source: sample PL-Br10 brine of Picturesque Lake | place: Russia: Kulunda steppe | collected 2010-07
CAACAATCACAATACAATTAAACCCGCAATCCGAACCCCCTCTCATGTTTAACGAGCTGGGGATCGCGATCGGGTTCAGTCTGACCCTGATCGCCGTGCTCATGCATTTCTCCCGTGGGACGGGATGGACATCGAACGAAGATATCTCCCAGGAAGTTCTCGAACGACGCGCGGAGTCGGTACCCGAGACGGACTTCCCCGAGCCGATGAATCGGTCGATCGGCGGCGGCGCACCGGTGGGTGCGATCGGCGGCGGCGAGGCCGGTGGCGAGCTCGCCGAGGGTGGCGAGGCCGTCGAGGAGGAGAGCGGACCGGGCGATATCCCCGAAGACGAGATCGAGTACTACGAGATCGAATTCGTCAAGGAAGGGGAGACGATCGAAGTAGCGAACAACGAGACGATCCTCGAAGCGGGCGAGGACGAGGGCTGGGATCTGCCCTACGCCTGTCGTGAAGGATCGTGTGTCTCGTGTGCGGGTCAGATCGACGGCAACACGAACGATTTCATCGAGCACGACGATCAGTCGATGCTCGGCGACGCCGAACTCGAAGATGGCTACACGCTGACGTGTGTCGCGTACCCCCGCGGGGAGTTCTCGATCGAGACCGGCGAACAGCCCTGAAACCGGTTCACCGCTATTTTTCCAGGTACTCGTTGATCCGTTCGGAGAGCCGTGCTCGAACTGTACCCAGCTCCGCGTCTCCCTCAACCAGCGATCGATGTTCCTGCCGTAGCAGTCGGTCGAACAGGTGATCGAACAGGGCCTCTGCGTCGGGAGTGTCTCCACGTTTCGAGAGCGTCGTTGCCGCGCGCTCCAGCCGCCCCGGCGTGGCGAACTCGTCGACGATGGTTGCCGGATCCGCGGTACTCGGTCCCGTCTCCTTCGGCTCACGGAACTCCTCGGCGCGGAGCGTCGCGCGTCCCCCTGTCTTCGAGCGAAGAACGACGCCGTAGGCCTGCCCGTCGTACCAGTCCGACCCCGGGACAGTGTACGATTCGGGATCGAAATCGACGGCACGAACCTCTTTTTCGAATGTGTTGACCGGCGAGAGGCCGAGTTGCTCGAAGGCCTGCCCGACCGCGTCCGGGGGCAAAAACCGCTCGCCGTTCCAGACGCCGATCCCCAGCACTGGCGGAATCCGATCCCAGTCGTACGGAACGGTCCGTTCGTGCGTCGCGACACAGTAGAAGACGACGCCATCGAGATCGGTACTCAGGGCGGCCTCGTAATCGAGCGCCCGCTCGACGAACCGTGTCGCATAGCGGTACTCCATGGGGACATCACCCGGCTGAAAGACGGTAGACCGGTCCCCAAACTGGAGACCGCCCGAGTCGTCGATTCGGAATCGGAGCAGGGCAGCGTCGACCAGTTCCTGAATCCAGAGGTGTCCCCCGTCTAGTAGCTCGTCGGGAGCCGAATCGAGTGACGGGATCGACGGATACGGATGCATACTCTCCGGGACGGGTTCTCGCGTCTTACGTGCTCGGTCAGTGGAGCGTTCCCTCTCGTTTCTCGACATCGTAGGCGAACAGCGCGTACCCGACCTCTGCGGCCGAGTAGCCGGTTTCCGCCGCAATCTCGCGGATCGGCCCGATCATCGTCACGTAGTCGTCGGCATCGAAGGATTCCTTTCGGCCGTCGAGATAGTTCAGTCGGTCAAGCGACGCCCAAACGCGGGTATCAACCACGGCGTGACGCTCCGGATCGAGTGCCGCGAGGATACAGGAGGCGGTAGGTGCTTTGAAGCCCGAGAGCCCGGTCAGGAGTTGGATCTGTGAAAAGTCATCGTCGAGTTGCAGGACGTTCGCCGTCACCGTCTCACAGCGTTCTTCCGGATTTTTCTCGACGTGGTAGGCGCTCCGCGTCGAGGACTCGTAAGCGATATCGTACAGCTGGTCGCGCGTGAGATATCCCTGCTCGCGAAACTGCTCGCCAAAGGCGGCGAGCCGTTCGGGCAATACGCCCTGAGTCTCGGCGTAGCGGTCGAGATACGTTTCGACGTCCATGGTCGAGCGTTGTAGGCCTCGTGTAACATTGGTTTCGGTCCCGGCCAACAGGTATTTTTATCCGGGACGACCCAGGGTAGATATGTCCCAATCGGACAGCCGCCTCCAGAACGTACCGCTGGTCCAGGGAAGCGTCGCTGGGCTGTTGACGTGGGTCCTCGGCTATCTGTTCACGTATCTGATCACCGCAGGAGATGTCCGGGAGTCGGATCTCAATCAGTTTCTCGAGTTCATCGGCGAGGAGCCAGCGACCTACGAGATGGTCGGCTGGGTGTTCTACAACGCCCACTTCGTCGATACCACGTTCCAGAACGTCCCCTTCTTCGGGTCCGAAGCATTCATCGGCGGCGAGGACGGGTTCACGATGCTTCTCTACGTGATCCCACCGCTGCTTCTGATCGGCGGCGGACTGGCAGTGGCACGATACAGCGCAGCACAGAACGCCAACGACGGTGCGATCGCCGGGCTAAGCGTCGTCCCCGGTTACTTGCTCCTCTCGATCGCGGGGATATTCCTGTTCGAGGTGACGCTTGGCGACGCGAGCGCAGCACCCGACCTCGTGGCAGGGATCTTCCTCGCGGGTCTCGTTTTCCCGGCGCTGTTCGGAGCAATCGGCGGCGTACTGGCTGGCGTGACCGCCGAGTAAGCAGACCTTATCGGGTATCGATCCCGGGGAACGACCTATCGGGATGTCGTGCCGGAAGCTCCGACCCCCGCTCTTCCTCGACGATTACGAAATCCGTCTCCTCGGAGCCTGTCGGCTCTTCGATGATCACGAATCCGGTCTCGCCGATCGATTCGACCGGCTGCAGTCCGGGATAGCGCGCGTCAGCATCCGGCACCGAGACGAGATCCGTCTCCTCGTCCTCCTCGACGAGGACGAAGTCGGTCGATTCCTCGTCGTCCACCAGAACGAACCCCGTTTCCGAATCGTCAGGAGTCATGTGATAACGTACACCACACTACGATATTAGTCTACCGACGAGATCGTTCCGGGCGGGACGACTACCATTCCCGGAGCGCCCCGGTTCCGTGGAAGCCCACGAGGATCAACAGGAATGTGATCGCACCAGTGACCGCAAACGCGCCGCCGACGTAGAACACTGATGCCATACTCACCGATGTCATCAGCCAGCCCCCCAGCATCGGGGCGATCACGCTGCCGGGCCGCCAGATAAGCTCCCGGATACCGAAGCTCGACGCGACGCCACCCTCTTCGGTTCCCTCGTCGGCGAACAGCGCCATACTCGCCGGTTCTCGGAAGCTATCTGCGACGCCGAGGAGTCCCGAAAGGACAACGAGCGGCAGGAACGCGGCCGATAGCTCACCGACGAGCGGATAGGTCGCCGGAAGCCCGAGCGCGCTACCGATCATCGGGGAGAAGGGAACGATAACGGCGACGAGGCCGTACGCGGCGCCACCAGCGAACACGAAGAGTGCTCGCCCGTAACCGTCCGAGAGCCGCCCGGTAAATGGCTGGCAGAGCATGTTCGTGAACTTCTCCGCAACGACGGTGAGACTCACCGCGAGCGCACCGTAGGCGAGACCGCCCTGTGCAGCAGTGACACCGGCGTAGATCGGCACCCAGGTCCGGACCAGCGTGACGGCGAAGGCGTACTGGAACCGGAACGTCGAGAGCGTGAGAATTCGGCGGTTGAGTGCCAGATCGGTGAACGGGAAGCCGGGGATCCGGGTTTCGTCCGGCTCGATGTAGCGGATCGATCCCAGCCAGGCGACGACGAAGATGGAGACGATGATCGTGAAGATGGGTGCAAACCCGAACGCCTCGTAGAGGACGCCTGCACTGATACTGCCGATAATCGATGCCCCGAAACTCGCGGCGTTTGCCTTCCCGATCTGGTTCGCCCGCGTCCCGACGTCAGCGATCTGTCCCACCAGCGATAGCGACATGAGACCCGCACCGGTGACTGCGATTCCCTGCAGGCCGCGGAGGAGAATGAACGACGCACTGGAGTCGACGAGCGGGAAGAGTGCATAGACGACGACAGAAAGGCCCAGTATCGACAGCAGTACAGTCCGCTTGTCGAACCGGTCCCCGGCCCAGGCAAGCGGAACGACTGCAATCGTTTGCGCGAGTGTGAAGCCGGTCGTATACAGGCCGATGATTACCCCAGCACTGACTGTGACCCCGAGGACGGTCGTCGTCGAGGGATCGAGCGTATTGATGTAGTACGGCAACAGCGTAATGAGGGTAATAAACCCGAACCCCTCGGCAAATCGGACGAGATAGAGCGCCCAGAACTGGCGGCGTGTGTCGTTCACGTCGGAACTCGCTGGGGATATCGAATAGTCGTTTCGAATCGGCGAGAAGTCGATAGTAGCTGCTTACTGCAGTACGCCCGCCACATCACGGACGAACTTCACACCCAGACCGACGGTTGCAAGTCCAATCAGGGCGGCAAAGGCGACGACGACGGTCGAGATCGGATCGCTCGCCACGGTCGCCACTTCGTCTGAGACGAAGCCAGCAGCGAGGACGCCCGCGATACCGATCAGGACGACACCGCCGACGTTCGCCAGGAGCGGATTCGTTTCCGGGACTGCGTCGGGATCGTTCAGGAGGTAGAGGACAACGACCAGCGCGAACGGCGTCCCAACCAGTCCGAACGCAAGCACCAGCACGAGCAGCGGGAAGAAGGCACCTTCGAGGAAGGCACCGAGCGCGCCGATCATCGCGACGGCCACGACTGCAGCGCGGAATCGATCGTCCGAGACGTCCTGCCCCCAGTCGAGTTTGTCGGCGACGAGATAGGGTGGAACCACGGTGTTTGCGCCCAGCGTCGAGATCGCCGCACCCCACAGACCCGCGAGGAACAGCCACTGGGCGTAGTCGCCCGCGAGCGGTCCGAGCGCCTCTGCGGCGACGATTGCGTCGAGTTCTCCGGCAGCGATCTCCGGCGAGTGGAGCACGCTTGCGGCGACGAGGAACGTTGCGAGGCTGAAGATCCCAAAGGCGGCAAGCATCGACGTTCCGATGTCGAACAGCCCGAGATCGTACTCCTCGCGCGTCCATCCCCGGGCACGCAGGGTGTACGTGTGCATCGTAATCAGCGTGATATGGACCGCACCGCCGAGGACGCCAGCAGCGATCAGCGCGCCGTCGATCCCGGCAGGGACCGTCGGCACGAGTCCCGATGCTGCTGCGGTACCGTCGATCGGCACGACAAACAGGGACGCGACGAAGGCCACTACGACGGCGGAGACGATAACTTTCGCGCCGAGTTCGGCGATGTAGTAGCCCCCGCCAGCCAGACCGACCGCGAGGAAGATCGCCCAGAACAGTCCCCAGACTCGGGGGTCGACGCCGGTGATCGAGGCGCTGACGTCCGCGACGGTTTTCATGATCACGATCTGTGCGAGGCCGGATGCGAGCACCGTGTCGATCACCAGTACCCACGCCCAGAACTCCCCAAGGTGGTCTTCGACCGTCGCGACGATCCCCTGCTCGGTCAGGAGCCCGAGCCGCATCGAGAGGTACTGCGCCGTCGTCCCGAGGACGGCTGAGAGTACGACGACCCAGAGCAACGCGTACTGGAAGGACGCGCCGGCAGTAAGCACGCTCGCCATCGTCGCCGGTCCGGCAGCGATCGCTCCCGCGAGCCAGGCGGGTCCGAGCTTCGAGAAGTACGATCTCACTCGTCCGATACTCACCGTCGTTCCGGTTGAAACGTCCATCATTATCTCTCCGAACCGGATACAGGGTTAAAAGTGATTTTACTTGGTTGTACCACCTCCGCATACGACACCGATCGAAACCATTACGGCCAGATACCACTGAACGATACATATGCAACTGACTGACGGGGAGTTCGAACAGTACCAGCGAGAAGGGTATCTCGTGGTCGAGAACGTGCTGTCCCCCGACGAGACTCAGCAGGTCAAAGAGCGTCTGAGAGAGTACACGCACGGCGAGCGGGAACCGGAATCATTCAAAAGTCAGATCGAACCGAGCGTCGAGCGTGGCGAGGTCGAAGTCGAACACGAGGGTGACGCAGTGCGGAAGTTCGAGGGGCTGGGGATGGTCGGGGAGGACGATGTCTTCAGTGATGTGGCAACTAACGAGAGAATCACCGCCGTCGCCGAACAGTTGCTGGGGCCGAACCTCAAACTGCTCCGCAGCGCGGCGATGTTCAAACCGCCCGAAGTCGGGAGCGAGAAAGGCTATCATCAGGACGCCGCCTACTACCCGATCCGGCCGATGGATCACGTCACCGTGTGGATCGCGCTGGACGAGGCGACGACCGAGAACGGCTGTATGAACGTCGTCCCGGGCGCACACATGGACGGTATCCTCGGTCACGAGGCCCAGGAGTACGATACCGATATCGTCATCGCCGAAAAAGACTACGACGAGGACGACGCGATCCCGATCCCGATGGACGCCGGGAGCGCCCTCTTTACTCACTGTCTCGTCCCCCACTACACCGCGCCGAACCGGAGCGAGCACTGGCGGCGCGCACTGATCATGGCATATATGGATTCGCGGTCCCGGTTTACGAAGCCCGACGAGGAGCTTCCCGACTGGGTGGATTCGGTACACATTCAGGGCGAGGAGTTCCCGGGCTGCGTCTGAGCCGCCCGATCCCCGAACGGCGAGGAGACTCACGCGCGACCACTTTCTGCCGGAGGCTTTTCTTCATCTGCAACCGTAGTGAGCGTCATGTGTGGTCGTAGCTCCCTGTTCGCCCCGCCCTCAACGATCGAAGAGCGGTTCGAAGTGTCGGTACCTGCCGAATACGAGCCGTCGTACAACGTCGCCCCCGAGGACGACATCCCTATAATCCGCGACGAGACGTCTGGCCGCGTCGAGCTCCGCTCGTGGGGATTCGTCCCGCACTGGGCTGACGATCCCAGCGAGTGGAACGGCCTCATCAACGCGCGGACCGAGACCGTCGACGAGAAACCAGCCTTCCGCGACGCGTTTACCCGGAACGAGCAAGCGGACGCGGACCCTTCGACCGGCGGGCACTGTCTCGTACTTGCGGACGGCTTCTACGAGTGGCAAGAACGCACCGACGGCAAACAACCGTTCCGGGTCGAACGCGTAGATGGAACGCCGTTCGCGATGGCCGGTCTCTGGTCGCGCTGGACCGACGGCAATCACTCGACGATCACCGTGACGGTGCTGACGACGACCCCGAACGAGCTAATGGAGCCACTCCACCACCGAATGCCGGTCGTCTTCGACGCCGACGAGGAGCGCGCGTGGCTGAGCGACTCGCCGCAGCCGAAAGCGGAACTGCTCGACCCACACCCGGGCGACGGCTTCGAGAAGTACCCAATCTCCGCTACGGTGAACGATCCCAGAAACGACTCCCCCGAGATAATCGAACGGGTCGACGCGCCAGCAAGCGACCCACAGACCGGTCTCGATCAGTTCGGATAGGCGACAGCTATACCTACGACACGCCGAAACAGAACACGAGATGCCAGTTCGGACCGGCGAGGTCGGGCCAACGGAACCCGAAGTACTCGCCCACACGAAACGCGCCCTCTTCCCCGGGAATAATCGGGAGCACGGCTACGCAGTCGTCGACACACAGTTCGCGACCGACCGGTGGCTCGCGGAGCGGCGCGTCGACCCGCGGATAACGGAGTCGCTATCGCCGTTCAACAGGGTCGAGATCGGAACGGGCTATCCCGACCTCGTCGGCGTGGGGTGGCTCGACGACGAATGGGTCTTCGGCGAGCCGGCGCGGGATCACCCGCCGCTGATCGCCGTCGAGGCAAAGGGCTACCGGGAGAACGACTACGTTGACGTCGAACAGGGGATCGTCCAGGCTCACGACCGAATCGCGGAGGCCAATGCCGCCTATCTCGCCGCGCCAGAGGACGCGATCAGCGCCGCCGCCCAGTCGCTCGCACAGGATCTGAACGTGGGCGTACTCGGCGTCGCGGCGGGGGGCGACGTCGACGTGCTCGAAGCGCCACGGCTCGTCGGGGCAGAGTCGCCGACGACTGCCAGCGCGATCCGGTTTCAGACGACCGCTCAGGGGGTCGCCGATCAGTCGTTCGGCCTGAACCACCCGAAGAACTACCTCGCATACCCGCTGGCGGTCCATCACGACGGCCCCACCGAGGAGTTGATGGAAAAATACGTCGTCGGTGCGGTCGACAGTGCCCGAACCGGCGCGCGGTTTCTCGGTCTGATCCAGACGGAGCCGAGCGGGGACAATTACAATACCGCACTCGGGCGCGAGGTCGTACGGTTCGCGCTCGAACGAACGGATGGGTCGCTCGACGACGCCCTGGCTCAGTTCGACGACTGGCGGCGGACCCGACAGCGATTCGCCGAGCAAGCGCCAGCGTGGGGGCAGCTCACCCGTCGTGTACTCTCCGAGTACCCCGCAACACCACTGCTGGTCGAGGAGCTACAGGCACTCGCCGACGCCGGAGTCCCCGATCCATCGCTGCGCCAGCTGGTGCTCCACCTGCACGAACACCATCCAGCCTTTGCGATCGAGCTGTTTGTTCGCGGGACTGACGACGCCCGCGAGCGAGTGTTCGCCGACGAGAATACGCTCGACCGGGAGGCCCTCGCTGACGGAAACGTCTATCACTCGGCGACGACCTTCCAGCTCAAGGCGTTGCTCTACCACGCGGGGATCCTCGCCGAGCGCGGCGCGGAACCCCACCGGATCGATCCGACGACCGACTGCTGGGCGCTGGCGACGCCGCTGTAGCACCCTGCCGATCCGTCGCGCACAGGTATATAACCGAAACCGGGGCAATCTCTCGATATCCTCGGTCAACCCACCCGCTGTGGACCGACGTAGCGCGACACACCGCATCGGGATGCCGTCGTGTCGCCTGTTCGCCAACTTATTCGTCTCGAAGGGCCTGCAGCACTGGCATCTCCTCGATCCGCTCGTCGTCGAGCGCCGACCAGTCGATCCCCGTCGACCGGCCGTAGCTCGTGTTCGTCTCGATAGCTCGCTCGGGCGTCACGACGAGATCGAGCGGGACGTCGTGCTCGTCGACCGTGATGTCCTCGTCGACGACCTGTAACTCGTGGACGGTCGTGACGACCGGCGTCGTGTCGTCGACCAGTCCCAGCGTATTCAGCAGTGCGTACTCCAGATCGCTGTACCCCTCTCCCTTACCGATCCGTGCCCCGGCTTCGGTGACGGCGACGCTCCCGGAGACGATCAGGTCGACCGACTCGACTGCGTCGGGACCGACCTGGACGCCGAGTTCGCTCGATCCGGCGATCGTCGTCGCCCGATCGTAGTCGTCGATCCCGTCCGGATCGAGCCGGAGAAAACAGTCGGCATCGCGGAGACGCGGGACAGCCATGTATAGCGTCTTCCCGGCTTCGAGTGCTCGCTGTCGGACCGGCCGCTGTGGCGAGTCCGGATTGATTTTGATGGTATCAGCGGCGCTCCACTCGGGTCGATCAGAGAGACGCTCTGCGGCGGTGTCAGCGCCTGCGAAATTGGGAATCCGACCATGTGGCGGAAAAGGGAACCGCGCGTCGCCACTCTCCTCTATCTCGTCCCAGACGCGCTCGCGGAGGTCCTGTTTGTCCATAGACGACCGTTGTCCGGGATGGCCCTCAGTGTTTCACTCTGCGACGGCGACGAACTCGACGTCGTCGCTCTCGGTATCGACGATCGCGATGCTGTGGTGTTCTTCCGGCACCGTGGGGAAGTGAGCCCCTGGGTTTAGCACGGTCGTCCCGTCGACCTCGCGCTCCTCGGCGACGTGGTGGTGGCCGTAACAGACGTACTCGTACTCGCCCGATTCGGCATGTGCCTCGACGTCGTCCAGACTCTCACCGTGAAGGACGGCAAACGTCGTCCCGTCGAACTCCAGTTCGGTGAACCGCCCGTGGAGTTTGCTTCCGTTTCCAAGGTGACGGAAAGCGGCCTCCAGTCCGTCGAGCTCGCCGTCGTTGTTCCCGAGAACGGCGTGGACTTCCAGCCCATCGAAGTGGGGAACGACCGGCGGTGCGATCACGTCGCCACAGTGGATGACCGTCTCGACACCTCGCTGCTCGAATATCGATACCGCGCGGTCTACAGCCGACACGTTGTCGTGTGTGTCCGAAATGACGCCTACCAGCATGCCTGTTCGAAACGTAGCGGATCGAGCACTACAGTAGTTCTGGTCACAAAGTGCTCAAACAGTCGGCCAAAAAAACGGCCGGTACGGTCAGCTCCGGGACTGAATCAGCTCTTCGATCGTCTCACGGACGTTCCCGCCCGACCCCGAGAGCGGCATCGACTGGAGCTGTTGTTCGATGTCGCGCTGCTTGAAGTGG
>LKMJ01007473.1_pt1 | contig 10292 bp, 15 predicted proteins | sample 643391 | NCBI WGS metagenome assembly LKMJ01 (sample SAMN04112250, study PRJNA286221) | soda lake metagenome | biome: soda lake; feature: Kulunda Steppe; material: water; isolation source: sample PL-Br10 brine of Picturesque Lake | place: Russia: Kulunda steppe | collected 2010-07
GGGGGCAGGAGGGGGGCAGGAGGCGGAGGCGCGTGCTTGAGGGAGAGGTTGGAAGGGTGCGTGCCGCACTGCGCGGTCAGGCCTTTGCACTCATGGATGGGGAGCCCTTAACTTCTGTGAGGATGTCTGCCCACAGGATGTGTGCAGCTCTTGGACGGGGTGTTCCTAGCTGTGGCGCTCCACATAAATGGGGTGTTCCTAGCTGTGACCCTCCACATGGATGGGGTGTTCCCAGCTGTGGCGCTCCACATGTGTGGATGTGCAAGCACGCAAATTGCAAGTGGCCCTAAGCCTGTAGGGTCATGGCGCGCATGGCCTGGGCAGTTGCTTTGGGCCCCCTGAGAGGCCATCTGCTACACACAGCCGCGGCCGCATGCACACCCATGCACGCGTTTACATGAGCACACACACACACACGTAAGGCGTGTAGGACACATGCATGCGCATTGGCGGCTGCAGATGCCTTTGGTACCAGCGCCGCGCCGTGCCCCACTCCTTGCTGTGTGCGCACGCGCGCCGCCTCCCCCTTGCGCAGCCACGCCCTGCACGTGTGCGCGCTGCTGATGGACTGCCACCTCGCGCACCAGCAGCCACACGCCGCTGCGGAGGTGCTGCGGATGCTGGAGCAGTCGGCCGTGCTGCTGCATGTGGGCCGGCCGCCGGAGGATAGCACGAGGCAGCAGCAGCAGCAGCAGCAGCAGCAGCAAGACACAGCTGCAGCCGCGCAGTGGAGCTCACCCGCCCATGGGCCTGGCTCTCGCCTAGACCCTGCTCATGCTCCGCCCCAGCAACAGCAGCAGCAGCAGCAGCAGCAGCAGCGGCAGCAGCACAGAAGCGAAGCCGGCACAGGTGCTGGTCTTGACTCAGTCACAGCCGCACCGTGTGCCAGCGCGACCAGCCCCGATGCTGCCACTGTCGTGCCTGACTTGGGGCTGCAGCCACCGCAAGGAGGGGGGGGGCTTGGCGGCGGCGACGGTGGTGCGAGCACGGCTGTCGGTGCGGCTGGGGAGGTGCTGGGAGGGGCAGGGGCGGGGGCGCGGGAAGATGACGGCAGGGGCGCAGCACTGCACCAGCGCGTGGCGGCGCTGCCGTCCGTGACGCATTGGGACTCTGAGGCCATGGGCCAAGCGCGCAGGCTGCTGCGGCAGCAGGGCCATGTGAGTGTGGCGCACGCGTGTGGGTGTGGGTGTGGGTGTGGGTGTGATGCAAACCAACAAAGAGGCCATAGCAGTGTTCGGTCGTGCGTGGTGCAGGAGGCTCTGTTGCGCACCGCAGCACAGACATGAAGGTTGTGCGTGTGCCGCACCTCGCCCTCCCCTGCACCTGTCCCCACGAGCCATGCCCTGCCACCGTCATCTACCCTGCCTCGTCTCTCCCCCTCCTTACCCCCTGCCCTGCTACCCTTGACCTCTGCACCGTGCAGGTGCTGGCAGTACCCTACCCCATCCCCATCACCGCCTTCCTCCCCCTTAACCTTCCTCACCCTCCCCTGCCTGCCTGGCATCCTGTGCGCAGGTGCTGGCCGTGCCTGACGGGCAGCTGCTGGCACGGCTCTACCGCACGGAACTGCTGCTGCACCAGCAGGCCACCACCGCGGCCGCAGCCGCCCTGCAGCCCGTGCTTGTGCAGGTATGCACGCACGCGGCCTGTGCTTGGCGGCAGGGCCGGCCTGGCGCGCGGCCTGCGCCCTGCTGTGCCCCGGCAAGCAGCACATGCAGTGTGTGCGTGCGTGTGTGCGTGCGCGCATGTGTACACTCGTGAGCGCATGGTTGTTGTTCGATTGTGTGTGGACGGGTGTGTTTGGCATACACGCACGCACATGCACACACATGGTTGTGGTCACAGGATCCGGGAAGCCTTGCTGTGGCGCTGCTGCATGCCCGCCTGCGTGCCGCGCAAGGCGGCGCTCACGGTGCTGTTCAGGAGCTGCTTGACACCTGGCAGCGCCAGCAGCAGCGGCAACAGGCGCAGCAGGTGCAACAAGGCGCAGCTGTCCCAGGGACAAGCGAGGATGGCTTGCCGGGGCTGTTACCTGTACCTCCTCACCTGCAAGCTGCAGCGCAGGTGCGTGCATGTGTGCGTGCACATGCGTATGCATGTTTGTGAGCAGGTGCATATGTGTGTGTGCATGCATGTGCATACATGCGTGTGCGTGCATGTGTGCATTTTCCTATCTCACTTGGCATACTTGCGCGCGCGGGTTTGTGTGTCCTACTAAGAGTACGTGCATGGAAGTGCGAATATGTGCGCAGGTGTGCTGCCGGCATGTGCTCTGCCGCCCCTGGCGCCTGGCAAACTGCACTCTCCTCCCCTCTTCTTAGCTACTTTTATGCATGCCTCCACCAATGCTGCCAATGCCCCGCACGGCCTGACGCAAACGCAGCCAACACCCCACCCCTCCCTGCCCGACATGCCCCTGCTGCGCACAGGCGGCCCTGCTGAACCACCTCGGCCTGCTGCACCAGCAGGCAGGCCGGCCCAGCCTGGCGACCCTGCTGCTGCAGCGCGCGCTGGTGGAGGCAAGTGCCGTAGACGCCGCCGCGCACATGGGCGGCGTGCTTCTATGCAAGCAAGCCTCGCCCAGGCCTCCGTCTGCTGCGCCTTACGCGACGTTGGAGGGCATGACCGCCACAGGGGCGGCTGGGTGTGGCAGCAGCGTGCCTGAGGGCAGCGGGGGCACGGGCACGCAGGCGGCTGCAGGCGCATCCTCCTCCACTTCTGCCCCTTCCAGCCTCCCTGGGGACAGCGTCGGCGGCGCGGCTGCCTCCCGGCTGAGCCAGCTGTCCAGCCACCCCATCTCCTTCACCGCCGATTACACCTCGCCCCCCCCCAGCGGCACCCTCCCCCCCTCCCTCGGCAGCCGCCCAGCCGCCCTGCTCAGCGGTAGCCCTGCCCAGCCATCGGGCGGCAGGCCCCCGCAGCAGGCGTCACTGCCCGCAGGGTGGTGCACAGGGGGGGGGGAGGGCGGCAGGCCAGGCGGCGCGTGCGGGGGGGTGGCGGCGCGCGTGCTGTACAACCTGGGCATGCAGCACCTGCAGCTGGGCCAGTGGGGGCCGGCCAGGAGTTGCCTATGGCAGGCGGGCGTGGGCGCCGCGCTGGGTGTGTGGGGAGGATGGGAGGCGGGAGAGGGGGCAGAAGCAGGCAGTGACAGCAGCGGGTGCAGTGCGGGCGCGCCTTGTTGCAGAGGGGAAGGGGGGCTGGTGGCGCGGATGCAGGTGCAGCAGGAGGGGGGCGGAGGCAGGGCAGAGGTGGTGGTCATTGATGCCAGGGACGTGGCGGCGGGGGGGTGGCATGCTGGCGGCAGTGGCGGCGGCGGCGGCCAGCTGTGGCAGCAGGAGCCGCTGGCACTGCTGCGTGTGGCGGAGGCGGCCATCAACCTGTACCTACAGCAACAGGGGGGTGAGGCTGCCGCGCGGCAGCAGCAGCGCCAGCACGGCAGCGCACTCGTGCCCGCAAGCACGCACGTCGCAGGGGCAAGTGCGCCTCACTTGCCGCCGCTGCCACCGCCAACGGCGCTGCTGGAGGAGGCGGTGCGCGCGCTGGCTGCAGGGCTGGAGGCGGTGCACGTGCAGGTGTGTGGCAATCAAGGGAGGGGGACAGTTGGGCCAGGCCAGCGGCACCTAGTGATGCTCCAGCTCACAGTGACGGCAGGAGGGTGGTGTGTTCAGGTGCAGGTGGGTAGGTGCGGACTAGGTACGGAGAACAGGGAGAAGGGAGCAGGGGGGGTTCAGGAGGGCTTGCTGGTGCGGCCTGCCAGTCAAGCAGTGCAGTGCCAGAAAAGGAGGGAATGTGGAGCTGAGCCACACCAAGGAAGGGCAGCGCCAAGGAAGGGCAGCACCAAGGAAGGGCAGTGCCAAGGAGGGTGAAGTGCTTGCATAGCCCCAGGAGATAAGCAAAGCGTGGTGAGGCTTCATATGGTATCTCCCACTGTTGGCTGTGACAGCTGCTGCGGCAACAGCAGTGGTGGCGGGGGCTGCGGCAGCTGCTGGCAGCAGCCACGGGTGCCTGTGGTACTTTGTTGCCAGGGACCTGAGTTTGGCGCCAGCATGCGTGTGCACACGCCTGGAGCATGCATATGCGTGAACATGCACGCCGTCATGCGTGTTTAGTACACGCATGCGCACACTCAGGCACATACGCACACGCACATGCACACAAACATGCACAGGCGCACACGGGCGCACATGTGCTCAAGGGCTTGTCGTGCGCGACACACAGACTGGGGCCTGTGCACGTGTGTGCATGCGTGCGCGCAGCTGCGGCTGCGAGGGCGGCAGGCCGCCCAGGCAGAGGCGGCGGCCACGGAGGATGCGCTGCAGAGGGCGGTGCGCGCTGAGGAGCAACAGCTGGTGCGTGCATGGCACACCCCCAAGAGGCTCCACGCACATGGGCGCCCCTCTGTGTGCTGCACACGGGCGCCTCTCTCTGTGTGCTGCATGTGCACCCCTTTCTGTAGTCCCCTCTGTGCGCTGTCCCTGCCCGTGTGGGGTTGTTGTGTGCTTACGCCTGCCCGTGTGGGGTTGTTGTGTGTTTGCGCCTGCCCGTGTGGGGTTGTTGTGTGCTTGCGCCTGCCCGTGTGGGGTTGTTATGTGCTTGCGCCTGCCCGTGTGGGGTTGTTGTTTGCTTGCGCCTGCTCGTGTGGGGTTGTTATGTGCTTGCGCCTGCCCGTGTGGGGTTGTTGTGTGCTTACGCCTGCCCGTGTGGGGTTGTTGTTTGCTTGCGCCTGCCCGTGTGGGGTTGTTGTGTGCTTGCGCCTGCCCGTGTGGGGTTGTTGTGTGCTTGCGCCTGTGTGCTTGATGCATCCACGGGCCCAGCGCAGATGTTGCTGTTGTGGAAAGATGAAGGGGAAGCTGCGCTGCATGCACGTGCGCACACGCTCCACCCAGCCTCTGCTGCCTCGTCAGTCCTGCACGTGCCGCGCATTCCAGCTTTGTCCCCCTTCTGTTGCCTGCTGCATGCTGCGGTCCACGTCCATCCTTTTGGATGCATGCATGCATGCATGCGTGCGTGTGTGGGGCCTGGGGGGCAGGCGGGAACGCAAGCCAGTCCTTGCATGGCGCGTGAGGCCTGTGGGCAGGCAGGAACACACGCCAGTCCTTGCATGGTGCGTGAGGCCTGTGGGGCAGGCAGGAACACACGCCAGTCCTTGCATGGCGCGTGAGGCCTGTGGGGCAGGCAGGAACACACGCCAGTCCTTGCATGGTGCGTGGTGTCGGGGCGGGCGGCACGCACGCTGGCCCTTGCAGGGCCCATATGGGGCCTGCGGTCAAGTGGTTGAGTCAAGGGGGTGAGTCAAGTGGTTGAGTTAAGGGGGTGAGTCAAGGGGGTGAGTCAAGGGGGTTTGTGGGCAGGCGAGCGAGCAAACGAGAGACGGCCTTTGAGTCTGTTGGTGACGTTGCCTGTGACCCTTGCGCCCTACCAGCACGCTTTCAGGGCGTACCCGCCCTTTCCACGCGTGTTGCCTGCTTTTAAAAGGGATCCCCCCCTCTGTTGTGCAGCGTGCGTGACGCACAGCATGGCGGCGCGGTCGACCTACCTGGCAGTGCTGCTGAGGCAGATTGCTTGGCATGGCTCGCACAGCTGCACATTCTCCCTCCCCTCTCCTGCAGGATGGTGGCCTCGCAGATGAGGCATCAGCATCAGCATCAGCATCAGTAAGGCCCCCCGGATGGGGTGCAGGCGGCAGCACAAGCAGCAGGCTGCTGGCCCTCGACGACGGAGGCGTGGGCGCGCCAGGCTGCGATGACGCGCTTGCAGTGGAGGCGGCCGAGGAGTTGGACCGCATGGCCCAAGGAGGTGAGTATGTGTGTGTACGTGTGTGTGTGTGCGTGCGCTGGTGGGTGGGTGCCCGCGCCCGCGTGTATGTGTGTGCGATGTGTGTGCTTTTGAGTGTGCGTGTGTATGTAATCCCAGGGGCTGTGGCTGGGAGCAGGACTGGGTCTCAAAGAGCAGGCCTGAGCCTGGGACTGGGAGTGGAGGATAGGGCCCAGGAATGAGAGCAGGAATGAGAGCAGGATAGGGCCCAGGAATGAGAGCGGAGGATAGGGCCCAGGAACGAGAGCAGGACAGGAGCTGAGAGCCGGGTAGGGATTGGGGCTTGATCCGACCAGCGTGATGCGATGCCTGCCTGCCTGCATTGCCTTGATTGGTGGGCGTGCACCGGCACACTCACGCACGTGCAAGTGCGTGCTCTCCTCCACACGCCCAAGCTCATGAACACACATCCACACATGGGCGCGCACCCTCCCTCATCCCACCCCTTCCCTGATGCGTGTGCCGCCGCCCCTGCAGTGCCCCCAGCCTGGGCCACCCAGTGCGGCGCGCAGGTGCATGCCGCCCTGCTGTCCAACCTCGCGTTCTTGCACCTTCTGCGCGGCGACTACCAGCAGGCGCTGCAGGCCGCGCAGGTGTGCGGTTGGATGTGCGTTTGCGTCTGTGCATTTGTGTGTTTGTGTGCTGACCCTGGGGCGCATCTCAAGTGCTGTGCATTCACAAATGCATGCACTTGTGTGTGCGTGTGTGTGCATGTGTGTGTGCATGTGTGTGTGCAGACCCTGCTGGACCTCCCTTATGCTGTGTACACTCACAGATGCATGCTCTCACTCCTGTACTGTTCACCATGTGTGCGCCGTTCCCTGTGCGTGCGCAGACCTTGCTGGACCTCCCGGACGACAGCCTGTCCCTGCAGGCGCTGCTGCTGGGCAGGTGCTACGCGGCGGAGGCGCAGGTGGCCATGGGCAATCACACCGAGGCCGCCAGCTACCTCAGCGCCGCAGTGCTGCAGGTGCGCACAGCGCGTGCGCGTGGGCCGTGGCTGGCTGGGCGGGAGCAGGGCTTGGGCGCTGCAGGTGCACAGTCACGTTCCCCTTTGACAACAGCGCGCGTGTGTGCATGTGCATGTGTGTGTGCAATGCATGTGCATGTATGCGCAACCTCCTGTGGTGCAGGGGCCGAGCACGAGCGCCTGCGCGCCCAGGCTCCAGTCTCTACGTACGGCACATGCAGTATGGTCGCATCACATTGTTTGCTGTATACCAAACTCAATGCACGCGCACGCATCCCTGCACTACTGCAGATGCTGGAGCAGCCGCAGCTCCTGGCCGTGATGAGTGGAGGGTCACGGCCACACGTGCCCCCCCTCGGCGCGCCCTCCCACGCGCACGTGCCGCCCTGCCAGATTGCTGCCGCTGCCGCCTGTGCCGCTGCCGGAGGGGGCGGGGGAGAGAATGCGCATGACGTGGTGGCTGGGCCCCCCGCGTCGCCCTGCTGCCCCGGCATGCAAGCCGGTTCGGCATCCGTGGCTTCCATGCTAGTGAACCTGGCGTACACACTGTGCACGGAGGGCCGGCACGAGCAGGTGGGCGCGCGCGCATGCGCATGTGTGGGCAGGGTGGCTGGTGCAAGGGCCGCGGTCGTTGCTCTGATGCAGTGGGTGGCACCGTATTCTCTTTGGCCAAGAGGCGTCTCCAGAGCACAGGTATTGCTGCTGCTGCTGCTGCTGCTGCACCCCTTCAGACCAGCAGCTGCTGCTGCGCCTTACGGCCACAGCTCCACCGCTGGGTAGCAACACACACACAGCGCGGCACGCGCACTCTCTGTGACTGTTTTGTTGCCTGTCAGCACAACCTGCTGATAGCTCTTGGCTACATACGCATTTAGGTCATGGACATGGCAGTCAGCACCCGTATGCCCGCCACATATAGAGAGCTCCGGCTTGCTCGCTGCAGCATGCTGCCTGCTCGCACATGTACCTGCAGCCGTGCCTGTTGCCCAGCTTGCCACGGGCAAAAGGTGCTGCGCTGGCTCTAGAGTGCTGTAGGTGGGCACTGCACCGCACCCAGTGCATGCAGCCCAGCGGCGCTCTGTCGTCATGCCATGCCTGCACGACCCCCCCAGCACAGCAACACACAGCCCCCACCCTACCCCATCCTCCCGCCTCATCCCCACGCCCTCCTGTCCCGCGCCTGCTGCTGCCCCACGCAGGCCCGCGGATTTGTGGAGCGCGCCCTCACGTGCGACCCCCACTCGCGGCCCGCGTGCCTGCTGCTTGTGTGGCTGGAGCTGGCGCAGGGACGCACGCAGCAGGCGCTGCAGCTGCTGAGGGACGGCCGCAGTGGGCGCTGCAGCTGCTGAGGGACGGGCACAGCGGGCGCTGCAGCTGCTGAGGGGCAGGCGCTGCAGCTTCTGAAGGGCGTACGCGGTGATGGGTGTGCACCTGGGCCGGGGAGAGGGGGGGCTGCGAGGTGGGCTGCGAGGGCATGGGCTGCGAGGTGGGCAGGCAGGCACTCGAGCATGGGCTGCGAGGGCATGGGCTGCGAGGTGGGCTGCGAGGCAGGCACTCGAGCATGGGCTGCGAGGTGGGCAGGCAGGCACTCGAGCATGTCTGGGCCCAATGCGCGTGAGCAGGCGCGTGTCGGTGAGCGCCCGCGAGGGAGCGTGAGTGCCTTAGGGTGCGACAGCATTGATCAGAGGCGGCCAGGCGCAGGCTTGAGCAAGTAGAGCAAGGGGTGCTTGCTACCAGCAAGCAGTCAGGCATGCAGTGCTCCTTGGCAAGCAGCTGGGCATGCCATGCGGCCGGCCTCCGCTGTTGATTAGCCTGCCGGGACAAGGAGCCAATGGGTCCAAGGCCAGGAGCTGCACACGATGCATGGCCATTTTGTTTGTGTGGAAGAGGCGCGGCTTTTTACATGTGCTGCGCGAACACGTGAATAGTTTTGTAGGTTGCCGATCAGAGTAGGCAAGTATATTATGGACATAGACAGTATCAACATTGGCTGATGTCAATTCCTTGAAAACCTGACAAAAGATGATTTAAATTGTATTAGGCAAGCATGACTTTGATGGCCAACCGTCTGAAACTTTTTTAACCTTGCCTGACTTTTTTATACATGGTCTTCGTAGTTACATGGCTTGGAAAATGGGCCAATTCAAATGGCACTATACGACATTCCCCTGTACTAATTGCAAAGCTCATCACTTGAAATGAGGAGTATATGGGAAATGGCATACCCCTATATACTCCTTGCAAAGCTCATCACTTGAAATGTCCCAAAAGCACTGCCAGGCAGTAATGCTCTCAGGATTTGGGGACTACATCCGGTGAACTCAGTGACCTGGCTTCAACTCTTCCCAACATACATCAACGTCGCCCCTTCATGGGCTATCTTTGAAACATTCTAGATCATTTACAAGCCTGCTATTGCTCAGGGACCATCCGTCTGTCAGCTCAGCAAAGAAAATTGGGTTTGATCATTGCTGTGCACTTCATGTCATATCCACATCTGCAGCCCCTCCCTTAACTCTGCTGCCAGGATACAGCATGAAGCTTACTGCGTACTCCTGTCACGCAGTGGTGTAGGCTTGGTAACTTGCTGCGTGCTCCTCCCTTTAAGATTAGGCAACTTATTGCAGCTGGAGCGGCCTCCTAACATCACATGGAAGGACAGCACATAGCAAGTGAAGGCTCATTTTTGAAAGTACTCGTGCCTTCAACTCCAAGATTATGAGGCGCCCAGCGGGGATACCCTAGTGCCTTTGAGAGGAAGAGGTGTATGACTGGAGCAAGCACCTAAGGGGTTAAAAGGGTGTACAAGAAAAGGCCTTCAGTCAAGTGCACCAGGTATCCAGCTCACGAAAGCACTTAGTGCATGAAGGAAGAAGTACATTCCTGGCTCAGAAAAGCAGACACATTGTGAAAACCTGTGGGAGGAAGTAGTGATGTATAAGTCCTGTGGAGAGAGACCACGTGCCACGCATGTGGATGGGTGCAGTGGAAAAGGACGTGCTGCTCGTCTTCAACAAAGTATACGTCATGAGCATTGCACAAGTCACAAGTAGTGGAGGTATTATGAGTCCAGGTCACTGTTTTAACTCATAGGTTGTGAGCACGAAGCCTGGAGCGTGCTAGACTGCGGATTTCGTTCTGAGGAAGGTCAAGAAACATGTATCTGGGGAGGATGTATGCCAAACTTGTGACCAATGCCCTCTATGAAGGGAGGGCGCACCATTGATTATAAGTGGAGCGTTTGCTGTTGCGCTCTCGTGGATGTATATCAGAATAAGATGCCCAATAATCCAAATTCCTCTCCCAAAGGTCCACAACAAAACGACCAAGATAAATGGGCTCACACTTCAGCAGCCTTTCTTTGAACTGTCACGCCAGATAAGTGCAGTGCCAGATTTATGCTGCATTGTGACCTGGAGGTTGGTTGAGTCAGTTGGTAGAGTATTTGATCCCTTGCTCAGTTCAGCTAGAGCTGTATTTGAGCACGTCAAAGACGAACTCGCAGTAA
>LKMJ01007474.1_pt1 | contig 10291 bp, 19 predicted proteins | sample 643391 | NCBI WGS metagenome assembly LKMJ01 (sample SAMN04112250, study PRJNA286221) | soda lake metagenome | biome: soda lake; feature: Kulunda Steppe; material: water; isolation source: sample PL-Br10 brine of Picturesque Lake | place: Russia: Kulunda steppe | collected 2010-07
CCCCCCCCTTTTCCCCTCCAACCTGGCCCCAAGCCCCTGAGCAGCTTGCGGGAGGCGTGCATGCCGCGGGAGGCGTACATGCGCTCCCCTCTGGTGCCAGCTCAGACCTCATCGTGGTGCCTTTGTGCTCTCAGCCGGCCATGCCCCTCATGCACACACAGCGGGTCACACACAGGGCTGCCACCCCCCTCAGCCCGCCCGCGCCTGTGCCGCCTCCCAAGCTTGCCCGTGGAAACCTGTAGAAGCACAGACCATGGAAGTTTGGGTGAACACAGCCCAAAGCACACCTGGGTGACCACAGCACCACACAACCCTTGGATGCGCCACGTTGCTTTGCAGGTGCCACGGAGGACAACCACAGCAATAGCCAGCTGGCGGAGGAGATATGGTGAGTCCGCCCGCCTGCCGCAGTTTTGCTGGAGGCCACTGGCTTGAACGCAGGTCTGCTGGACGCGTGCAGCGCAGTGTTGCAGGGCATGTGTGCAGCAGCATGTGTGGTGCATTTTGCTGTGCAGCCTAGGCGGCTGCACCCTGCAGGAGGAAGCATATCAGGCCGCTGCTGCACTTTGACGCGTGGCGCTGCGTCCCTACGGTGTGTGCTTGTGGCGCCACATTGTGCCTCCGTGCAGCTGCTGCGCCCGCTAGGGCACGGTGCTTGCCACCCCCACGCGCTTGTTGCCGTCTCGCTGCTCCTCATGCTTTGAGGCCCGCCTGTCGTGAGGACATGCCGACCCCTGCTTGAAGGGGCAGAGGCACCCGCCGCACAGGTGCTCATGCAGACAAGGCGCCTGCACTGCGCGCGCGCTCGTGCACGGGAGCTGGGAGGGTGCGTGTGTGCGCGCAGCCCTTTTGACGGTGTGCGTGCTGCATGTGTGCTGGGCTGCAGGAACCTGGGGCGCTCACTGTCGCCCGCCAACAGCGGGCCTGTCAAGCGGGCGCGCGTGTTCCACCACCAGTACTGCGGGCGCTACCAGGTGAGTAGTGCTGCGGGTGCTGCCAGGTGGGCGGTGATCTTAAGCAGGCCATGCCTTGCATGCTACTTTGAGAGCACGCACTGTTGATCCTCAGCAGACCATGCCTTGTGAACTAAAACAGGCGGGGCTGTGGCCCGTCGTGCGTTCACCAGGTGATGAGCGTGGATGATGACCCGATCAACCAGAACGTGGTGTGCTCCATCTTCAACTCCTCCGGCTTCGAGGTTGGTGGAAGGGTGCTGCCAAGCAGAAGCAGTAGCAGCAGCAGCAGGAGCAGCAGGGCAAAAGCTATAGCTGCACTGCCAGTTGCAGCCATGATGGCTGTGGCATCGCACCTCTCACACCATCCGTGCAAGCGTGGTCAACCATTGTGCGCCACCATTTTGGTGCCCAGTGAGGCACACGTGGCTGTAAGGCTGTTTGGCTGGCGTGCGCTGCAGAGCCTCAGCCCCCTCCCTGACCCACAAAAATGAGCCCCGCGAGGCCTCTGCCTGCCTCACAGAGCTTGACCCCGCACATGAGAGCCCTGGGATGTCATCCGAGTTATTCAGGGTTTATGAAAGCAGCACTGTTAACACACACGCAGTAGATTTGCCAAGTTCTGTGCCGACCTGCCAAATCATGCGAGGTCTTACTTCGGTTTTCAACAGCAACTCTGCAAGTGTGACTTGCCGCAGAGGTTGTCTGACAGGAACAACGGGAGCGCAACAGCCCCATGCTGCCCACAAACGGCACGCACTTTGCGCCTCCCACAATCGGCATGGCGTCCCACAGCCGCCGACACAACAAAACCCCTGCACCAGCCAGGGCGCCTGGCATCTCACACGTGTCACGGCACCTGGCAATGCGATGATGACCCACCCCCCGCCTTTGCGCTACGCGCGCTCTTGGCATGCTGGCACGCCGCGGGCGTTCACAGCACACACAACCGCACGCCGCCGCGTGCAGGTGCTGCCGTTCTCGGGCGGCGAGGAGGCGCTGCACCACCTGGCCACCTGCATGGTGCTGCCCGACCTGGTGCTGCTCGACTGCATGATGCCGTCCATGGACGGGTTTGAAGTGCTGCGCCGCCTGCGCGCCATGTCCCAGAGCATGCACCTGCCCGTCATCATGGTGTCCGCACGGGTGGGTGGTACTCGACCCAGGCAGCGCGTGGGTGCGCACGGCCTTGCCTCTATGCTGGGGCCGGCGTGTTTTGCGGCGGGCGAGAAGCTGCGTGCGTTTGCACGCATGCGTGTGTGCGTGTGTGTGTGTGCATGCATGCGTGTATGTGCGTGCTTGCATGTGTGTGCTTGTGCATGTGTGTGTGTGCATGTGTGAGTGCGTGCTTGCATGATTTGTGAGCGCATGCGCCTAGTGTGTGAGTTGGTGTATGCTTGTGTGCTTGTGTGCATGCATTTGCATGTGCCTTTTGCACAGCCGCCACGCTTGCACACCACCTTGAAGCAGAACCCAAAAGGGAAGCTGCGCGATGGCTGCTGCTTACACACACACACACACACACACACACACGCAAACATGCACCCCCCCCCACACACACACACAAAAGCATGCACACACACAAATAAACATGCACGCACATGCACATGCGTACACACACGCGCGTACGCACACAGGCACACACACGCACGTGCACGCACACACGCGCACACACACAACACGCACACACACACACATACACAGGTCGAGGAGGAGAACATTGTCATGGGGCTGAGCAGCGGTGCTGACGACTACGTCACTAAGCCCTTCAGGTCCGTGCGTGCTGCCCCGGTGGCGGGGCTCGGTGCGCTGGGGCGCTGCATGCAGTCTGCCACTGCTGAGCTCATGCTTACCCTCCCCAGCATTACGTGGGTGATGCTGTGCTGGGGGCACCCGCAGCTTTGGCTGTGGCTGTCTGCAGATGCCGCTGAGCGCATGTGGCTTGGGGGAAGAGGTGTGGACACCTAGGCGTGTGCCTGGAGGTGCTGGTTGTCTTGCATGGGGGGGAGACCTGGCAAATTAAGGGGTCCAGCAAGCAGAAGATGGTGGGGTGCAACCTGCAGGGGCTTCAGCGCTGGCGTCCTGTTGTTATTGGCATGGCACCAGGCACTGAATTGCATGCTGTGGATCCTGCGCTCCTGCACGGTGGCCTGCACCCATCTGACTCCCTTAAAGCCGGAGATGCAGACACTGGCCGCGCCAGCTGCTACCACTCCACGGCGGCTGAGCCCTTGTTATGCGAGTGAGCGCTTGTTATGCGAGTGAGCGCTTGTCATGCGATTGAGCGCTTGTTGTGCGAGTGAGCGCTTGTCATGCGATTGAGCGCTTGTCATGCGATTGAGCGCTTGTCATGCGATTGAGCGCTTGTCATGCGAGTGAGCGCTTGTCATGCGAGTGAGCGCTTGTCATGCGAGTGAGCGCTTGTCATGCGAGTGAGCGCTTGTCATGCGAGTGAGCGCTTGTCATGCGAGTGAGCCCTTTTGTCATGCGAGTGAGCGCTTGTGGCCTTTGTGCTGCCCATGCTTGCGCAGGCGAGCTGAGCTGCTTGCGCGCGCGAGGTGCCAGCTTGGCAGCGAGACCTCCTCAGACAAGGGTGGGTTCATGCTGCACTTTCAGCAGCGTGGGCAGCACAGGGCATATGCGTGAGAAGAGCGCTCAGAGCACGGCACACCCAAGGATCGAGCCTGCGTCCGTCCCAAAGCTGTGCCAGGACGATGGATGGCAGTGTGGGGCGCGCACACGCACGCACACACACATACACACACAAATACACATTGGCACTCACACACATGGACAAACACACCCGTGCACAGACATGCACACACACTTCCGCTCATGTACACGTACACGTACACAGATACACACTGGCACATGCACACACGCACACGCACATGGACAAACACACCCGCGCACAAACAACTGACACACTTCCGCTCACGTACACATGCACAATCACAGGCGCAGGCAGCGAGATCTCCTCGTTGGGCTCCATCAGCTCTCGCGCCGCGGCCATCCCCCCCAGCAGGATCGCCACCTCGACGGCCCCTCAGGTGTCCCTGCTATGTGTGGACGATGACGAGGTCAGCCAGCTCATCCTGAGGCAGCTGCTAGAGCCTGAGGGCTGGAGGTGCGCTGCTGCCCGCCTGCTTGCTTGCCCGGCACGCCCTCCACTTGGGCCACGTGCTGCGCCCCTTCCCCCAAAGTGAGACAGATGTGCCGGGCAACCGCAGGCAAATTCTGCCCGCTCGTCAGTGTCGTATGCATCTGTGTGTCCATTTTGTGCGGGGGTGCTTCCTGCTGGCTCTGCGCCACCCTAACCCTCCATCTCACTTCCGCCCTGCGCTCTGTACATGAGAGCCTCGAGGCTTCATGGCCTGCAAGGGTGTGCATGCAGCCCGGCTGATGTGCCATAACTCTTAGGCTGTGCCTACCCATGCTCGCGCACCCCTGCACGCACCCCAGCAACGCAGGCAGGCCTCTGCGCACATGCATGCGCGCGGGCAACACGGGCGAGCATGCATGCCTTGTTTCATTCCACTTGCAGGCGATTTGACTGACCCGCTGTGTTTCCTGTGTATGCAGGCATGTGCCCATCAAGAGTAGCCGGGAAGCGCTGGAGTACGTCATGCAGCACAGGGGACAGCTGCCAGACCTGGTGCTGCTGGACGCGTCTCTTCCGGATGGCTCTGGCTTTGACCTGTGCAGGCAGATCCGCAAGCGGTATTCCCGGAGCAAGGTGCGCCGGCAGAGGCATCCCCCTGCGGCATGTTGTTGCTGCCACGGCTGCCGCCTTGCTGACGTTGTCGTCTCAGCCACTGCTGCTGTTGCCGTGAGCTGCGTGCCGCCAGCCTGTGTGCGCGTGCTACGCGCTGTGTGCACTGGCGTACACCGACTTGATGCCTCGTGGGATAATACATAGGCCTGATTGCAGACAGTTGGTAGGTGTGCGCGAGCACACACACACACACACACACACGCTGGCGCGGCATAATTCCATGGAAGCCGGGTTGTGCTTGCGCGGCACGAAGGCGCTGCTGTGCGCGCCCATGCTTGAAACTTCTGGCAGAGGAAGCTCTTGTGTGCGGTGCGCAGTGTGCTGTGGGCATGTGGGTGCCAGTGTGGGGGGGTATTTAGAGTATGCGGACCACATGAGGGCAGCAGGTGGTGCATGGCACGGCAGGCGCTCCATGTAAGGCATATGCAAGCAGCAGCATATCATAATTGTCATCACCTCTGCCGCCACCGCCACCACCACCATCATAAACGTCACCACCAATACCATTGCCAACATCACGACCTCCATCTTTGCCTGCCTGTGCATCCCCAGCTGCCCATCATCATCTTCTCCGCCTTCCACAACGAGGAGTCCATCGTGGAGGGGCTGAGCGCGGGCGCCAACGACTATGTGTCCAAGCCCTTCAGGTGATGGGGGTAGGGAGGGAGGGGGGGAGGGAGGGAGCGCCACAGAGGGGCACGCTGCGCGCGTCCCATGAACCCTCCCTCCCACAAGGGCATCCTTTGCAACAGGGGTTTGCCAGGCAGAGCTGCTTGTGCGCGAGGTTGCAAGCACATGGGCACCTGCACCCTCGCCAGCACCGGCCCAGCAGAGCATAGGGGCCGCGTGCTTGGGCTGTGCACAGCTGCCTCTGTGGGCGCATGGCCGTGCACACGCAAATGCCTGTGTACGGCTGCCTGTGCGCGCATGCTTGTGCACTTGCAAATGCCTGTGCGCGCATGGTCGTGCACATGCAAATGTGTGTTGCCGGACACAGCCCGCCACTCAGCGACACTACTACCTCTGCCGACGCAGCCTTTCTCCCTCCCTTGCTTGAGCACATGAACGCGCATCAACACCGACACGTACACGCACACTCGCATGCATGCAGGCGTACATACAAAAGCGCACACACACGCACACGCACATACACACAAATACACACACGTGCGCACGCACAGGCGGCAAGAGCTGCTGGCGCGTATGCGCATGCACATGCGGCATGTCCACCCGAGCGTGGGAACAAGCAAGCAGCGTGATGAGCTTGAGACTGAGATTGTGGAGACAAAGAAGAAGCGGATGATGGAGCACACAGCACATTTGACCGCGGCGGTGAGTGCTGTGTCTTGGTTCAAGGGAAAGGGGGGATATGGGGTTTCACACGAGCAAGGGCTGTGGGTGCTGCATGTGCGGAGGAAGTGGGCGCGGCATGCGCGGAAGGCTTTGTGCGTGATCAGCAAGTTGGATGCAGTGCGCGCTGTGCATGTTGCATGCCACTGCGCGCAGTGGCGTGAGGCTCTCTGAGCCGCGGTCCGTGGCTATGCATGCCAAAGCTGAGAGTGGGAGTACCTCACCCATATGTTCATGTGATGCGTGGCTGCACGAGTGTGCAGACATGCATGAAAACTCTGACAGCATGCATGCAAGCACTACCCTAACCGACACAAACACACGCACGCAAGCACGCACGCACACACACATGGAACACAAGCTCATCCACCCATGCACACACATACATGCACACGCACGCACGCCATGCTCACTTCGCTGCTTGCGTTTGACAACCCCCTCACAGACCATTGTGCCCTCACAGACCATTGTGCTTGCGTTTGACAACCCCCTCACAGACCATTGTGCCGTCCCCTGGCCAGAGCACGGCGCCCCCTGCAGCTCCAGTCTCCGCCTTTGCGGGCGCAAGCGCAGGCAACCTGGCCCCCCCCGGCCCTGATGCCAGCCAGGCAGGGGCAGCGCCCATGCTGCCGCTTCCCCCCACGCTTCCCTCTCCAAAGTCCACCATTAACCCTGCCACGCCCACCTCCACTCCTGCCACCGCTGATGAACCCCTGCCCACCAACACAGGCAGCACAGCTGTGCCTGCTGCCCAAGCGGCAGCGGCGTCTGTCCCTGCCAGCCAGCAGCCACAGCAGCAGGAGCAGGAGCAGCTGCAGCAGCCACAGGATCAAGTGCAGCAGGAGCAGCAGCTACAGCAGCCACAGCATCAAGTGCAGCAGCAGCAGCAGCAGCAGCAACTGTCCCATGTGGTGAGTGGGCATGCCTCGCAGCTGCGCACTCTACGCCCGCACAGTTCTCTGCCCGCCGCAAAGGCATGTGGCTGAGCGCTGCGTGAGCAGGGGGCAGCAGCCGGCACGCAAACAATCACGAGCGCTGTGCATATCTCACGCGCGTAGCGTGCACAGCAGGAGGGCTGGAGGGGGGCTGCCCTGCCCATGATGCAACTCTGCCACTGAGTGCTGTCAACACCCCCTACAAGTGCGCTCCGGTTCTTCTTTTCTTTCCAATGCCAGGAGCCGCAAGCGCGCCCAGCCCTCATTGCTGCCCCAGCACCCGCAGCCCTACCAGTGTGCGCAGCACCAAGCCAACCAAGCGCATGCGGTCGATGCGCCCCTTTGCCCGTTTGTTTCCCCCCCTTCTCACTGCACGCTCCGCACCCTCTGCATGCCTCTGCAGGCACCGCAGGCCGCGGCCCCTCAGGCCCTGTCCGCTGCATCCCCCTGGCAGGGCGCCGGCGCACCGGGCAACATGAGCACCTACAGCGGGCTGGACCCTGGGGTGCGTGTGTGGGGTGGGGGTGGGTTGGGGGGGGTTTAGGGGGGTGGCGCTTCCCTGAATTGCAGGTAGCTGCCAGGCAGGAGGCGGCGAAGCAAGGGGAGGGTCATGGCGTGTTGCCGAGCACATGTTGCGCTCCTGCCTCAGGCTCTGCGTTGGTGCTGTGCCCCTTGTTCCATGACCAGCTTTTGGTCATGTTGGTCGCGCCGTGGGCCTCCCCAGTCCGACAAGCAGTGCTTGGTACCGCAGGTATGGCTGCTGCTGTGGGTGCTGCTGCTGCCTCGTGAGCCGTCATGGCTCAAACAGAGGGCCTGCGCCCGCCTGTGGGCCAAAAGGGTCTGCTCTTGTTGCCGCGCATTCTGAGCACTCGGCTGCAGTCCACGCGCCCTCTGCAGCGCAGGTGCCGCACAATGGGCCGCTGTGGGTGTCATAGCTGTGGGTGCATTGAGTGCATTGAGTGCCCTGGCCTTGATGGCGCGTGCTGACACACTTACATGGAAAATATCATTTGTCTGCCGATAGACCTGAACACCAGACGGTACAAACGCGTATTACATGCCATCCTTTGACCCTCTAGCTTTGTGACATACACTTGACTGCACATCAGAAACAACTGAACAGTTCAAGGTACTGCACATATGCACACAGCCGCGCTGTGCACGCCTCGTCTTGTGTGGCCTGCGCTCGTCTCTGTGACATGAGAGGTGTCTGATGATATTGGGACTGAGCGTGGGGTGTGGTGCGCGCGCGCGCGCATGCGTGCATGCAGGTGCAAGCCACCTGGGGCTGCGCTGGCGTGCTGGTGGCGGAGGTACACCGCTGGGACGACTTCAGCCGCCCCGTGCCGGAGCGCGAGATGAGCGCGGTCATGCAGACGCTGGTGACTGCGTTCAGCCAGATGGCGGAGAGCGTGGGGCTCGTCATGGTGCGTGTTTGTGTGTCTGTGTGTGAGCGCGCGAGGGCGTGCGCTCGTGTGTCCATGTGTGCGTGTGTGAATGCGCGCGCGCGAGCCAATTTAATGCGCTTTTGCATGTGCTTGCGCATGTGTGTTTCCGGCTACTTGCGCGGGCGTACATGCGCCAGTGCTTGGCGCGTGTGGTGCGCTTGCTTTCTGTGTGCACATGCATACGCACGTGCACTTGTGGAGGGAAAAGGGCGGGTGAGCACAAGTGGGTGGTGTGCGTGCATGAAGTTGTGCCAGCATGCCGGCGCACGAGCATCCGCCAGCATGCACATGCCATCGCACGGGCATGCGTGCCACCTTGCAAGCTGCCGCAGGCATATGGGAGGAGAGTGGGGGCCATCCTCTGTGTGCTGCATGCACGCGCACAGGCCAGCGCTCCCCCTCGTACCCTAGGATCACACCCACACCCGCGCACCCACGCATGGGCGGGTTTGCGCGCTCGCACCCACCCACGCCTGTGCCAGTGCCCCTCCTGTGCCACGCAGCTTGAGTCCAGTGGGCGCACATTCCGCGCGGGCACACTGCACCAGCACACGAGCGCGCAGCTGCACCCGCTGCACGCGGTGGCGCTGCTGCAGCTGGCGCAGGGCCTCGTGGACACCGCAGCAGAGGTCCACCTGCCCCCGGCCTACCAGCCGCTGCCCCTGCAGGTGCGCACGCGCGTGCGCGGGTCAGGCGCGCTCAGGCGGTGCGTGGCGCCAGTGAGCTGAGGCACGTGCAGTGTGTGCAATGCGAGCAGAGCTCAGGCATGCCGTGTGTGCAATGCGTGCGTGCGTGCATGCGTGGCTGAGCATGTGCGCGTGTGTGTGCGTGCGTGTGTGTGTGTGCGGGTGCAGGTGTGCAAACGAGGGCGGCCAGCTTTGGAAGAGGATGCTTTGTGCTGCCTCTTCATACGCACATGCACTCTGCCCTGCACATATCCCCACCGCGCCGAGCCCCGCCCCCTGCCCCCTTGTGCACACTGCGCAGCTTGTGCTGCACTGCGGCCACGTGTCCACCGCCGGCGGCTCCGCCTCGGGCAACGCGCTGCGGGATGCACACGCGCTGCTGGCGAGCTCACCCCCTCTCAGCATCACAGCCAGCACCAGCATGGTGGAGCGGCTGACCGCGGCGGGAATGTCGCACCCGCTGCACGCGCTGCGAACGGCCAGCGTGGAGGAGGCGCTGTGGGTAGTTGAGGTGGGTGCCTCAGCGCGTGCGTGTGCATGTGAGATGTAGAGTGTGTAGTATTTTGGGTGGGGACTGCGCGGGTGCTATGTGGGGGGACGGAGTGTATGTTGTGTGAACAAATGCGTGGGCCTTTGATTGTGCGCAGATGCGGGGTGGCGGCATGGTTCTAGGACGTGTGTGTGTGTGTGTGTGTGTGCATGCGCATGTGGTGTGTGCGTGTGGGTGTGCATGTGTGTGAGTGTGTGCGTGTGTGCGTGTGTGCGCGTGTGCAAATGCGTGTGTGTGGGTGTGTGCATTTACTGTGCGCTCACTGCCTTGCGACTGCATGTGCACCCCCACCCTAGAAACCGCTGATGCGCCTCCTCGCAGGTGCATACCGCCGCCAGCCAGGCCGCGCTGGCCTTCCCTGGTGCCCCCTCCCTCACCCCCACGCCCTCCCAGCCGGCTGCACCAGAGCCCGGCCTGGTGCAGGGGGCCTTAGGCGCGCAGCCTATCCCCATCTCCCAGCAGTTCCCAAGCGCCAGCATCGGCACCAATGCCAGCAGCAACCATGCCCACAGCGTCAGCAGCGGGAGTGCGACCAGGTGGGCGGAGGCGCGAATGCACCAGTGCAAGCGCGTGCATGTGCGCGCGCGTGCATGC
>LKMJ01007475.1_pt1 | contig 10291 bp, 9 predicted proteins | sample 643391 | NCBI WGS metagenome assembly LKMJ01 (sample SAMN04112250, study PRJNA286221) | soda lake metagenome | biome: soda lake; feature: Kulunda Steppe; material: water; isolation source: sample PL-Br10 brine of Picturesque Lake | place: Russia: Kulunda steppe | collected 2010-07
AAATAATGACAAAAGATCTTGATGACGTGACGGTATTTCCACGATATCCAGACGGCCCGATTGACGCCGTATCATCATTCCCCGCGGGTGTGATTGGTAAATTGACCGCGATGAATCAGAGAGATTTTGAGGATGTGGAAGCCTATCACGATTGGTTTGGTCACGTGACTCGTTTAATGGGACTTGCTGGATATGAACTTATTAAATTCACATCACGAGGTCGTGTAGTTGACGACACTGAGGATATGGAATTATCGACGAAAGGATTGGAAACTCTAAAACTTGATAAAACTGCAGAACAAAAACCAAGAGTTGATGAAGCCCGAACACCTATGTTCTCCAAAGAAGAAATTGATGAACTCGTGGATGAGGCGATTAAAGAACTAACAATCCATTTAGGATACCCATCACAAAAACAATATGACAAAAAGTTAAAAGATTTGGACAAACTCCAAACGAAGTTGGACAAACTGAAAGACGATGATGATGAGTATAAACCCATCAAAGAAGAATATGACCGACTTTCATTTTATCTTGAATATTATAAGAATTTAACTCCAGAAGGATTTACTGTCACAAATGATACGGATTCCATCAATATCAAATTGAATAATGTGATAAACGAACGGACAGATATACAGAAAATTCAGAAATCACTTGGAGTTCCAAGACATAAGATGCCCCAAATCTTCTCAAAGGATATGAGAGATTATATAAACTTTCTGAAAAATAATGATGTAAGGGTTAGTTCCAAACGAATACCTGTCAAGTCCGTTCATATGACCCAAAAAGAAATAAATACGGATAAGGTTAGAAATTTGATGGGTGATGAAATAAAGAACTTGGATAAACCTGTAATCCTATCAAATGATTATTACATATTAGATGGGCACCACCGAGTGGTTGCGATCCTAAACTTGGATTCATCATATAAATTGACAGCAATATGGGTGGATTTACCGATAAGTGAATTATTGAAATTGACAAAAGAGTACCCAAAGGTATCATATAAGTCAGTATCAGAACAAGTTTTATTAGAGTCAAGAATACTTGGAGAAAGTCAACTTAAATTGACAGTTCCAAAGGATATCAAAGATATTCATAAACTTTTCAAGAGAAATGGTAAGAAATTGTATATTGTCGGTGGTGCCGTCCGTGACGCCATTCTTGGGAAACGACCAAAAGATTTTGACTTAGCAACGGACGCAACTCCAGACGAAGTATTGGATATTGCGAAAAAGGGTGGTCTGTCAACTGTGGAAGTTGGTAAATCGTTTGGTGTGGTTGTTATTAACGGACATGAAGTCGCAACTTTCCGTAAAGACATTGGAAAGGGAAGACGGCCAGATTCTGTAGAATATACAGACATAGAGGGTGACGTTCGACGACGTGACTTGACAATCAACGCACTCTTTTACGATTTAGACCGTGAAGAAATTGTGGACTTGGTTGGTGGAATTGACGACTTGAAATCAAAACAAGTTAGAACCGTCGGTGACCCAGTTGAAAGGTTTGATGAAGACCCATTGAGAAAATTACGGGCATTGAGATTTGCTGGTCAATTAGGTGGTCGTATTGACCCACAGACCGAACGGGCGTTAAACGCTGACCCATCATTAAGGGGTGTTTCACCTGAACGGATACGAGATGAATTTATCAAGGGTGTAACTAAGTCAAAATCAGTATCACAGTATTTACAAATCGCGGATGACTTGGGATTATTACCAAATATTTTTCCAAATATGAAATTGGTGAAACCATATATCAACGAACGAAATTACCAAATTCTATTAGGGTATCTATTCCAAAAAGAAAGTACGGACAAACTTGGTAAATACCTAAATAAATTAACTTATTCTGTTGAAGATATTAGAAATATTAAGTTTTTGATAAGATTACTTAATTTTAATCCACAAACGGACTTGGTTGATATGAAACGACATCAAGAACATGTGACATTAACGGACAACGACATCAAATCATTTGGTAAGTGGGTTGGTAAGGACTTCCGTAAGTTCCTGAAATTCAACTTATCAGTACAAGGTCAAGATGTTGTTTCACAAGGGTTCAAGGGTAGAGAAGTTGGTGACGAAATTCAACGTAGAGAGTATGAAAAATACATCAACGAATCGTTAACTGAAAGTCCTATGAAATTACGAAAAGGATTTCAATTCGTTGCGGATAAAAACTTTCAAGATATAAAGAAAGGTGCCAAGTACATCGTTAAAAGTGTGAAAGGTACGATTGGTGATTTGAGAATCATTGTAAGTAAAATTGGTGGTGGAACTGAAGAAATCAATGTCCGTTCTGTTCCTGAATTTTACTCAAATGTAATTGGTAAAGGTATTACACGATTTCATAGTGAATCATTATCTGAAAATAAAGATGTCAAATTCAGTTATGGATGTGTGATGTTAAATACACCATTTAACGGGTGGGATAAAATAACATCAATGATAGATGAAGGTGATGTATTTCATGGTGACGATGGATCATTTGGAATTGAAGAAGAACCACATATTACAGTTTTATATGGACTACATGATAATATTAATCTGTCAGAAATAAAATCATTATGTGACGATGTGAGTATTGTTGATTATAAAATCACAGGAATTTCTATATTTGAAAATGAAAACTTTGATGTTGTGAAACTTGATATTGAAAGTGATACATTGAACGAACTTAATAGTAGAATGAAATCATTACCACACACAAGTAGTTATCCAGATTATAATCCACATATGACTATATCTTATGTCAAACGTGGACTCGGACACAAATATATAAAGGAATTCAATAAACCAATTGAATTATCTTCAAATAAAATAATGTATTCAACTCCATTAAAGGAAAAATCTTATTGGAAACTTGGAAAATAGTTAAAATTATAAATTTATATACTTATATATTAAGAGAGTATATACACACAACTAATTAAGAAAATCATGACAATAGAACAACAATCAGCATACCATTTAAGTGTTTCAGTTGATGACAATGAAGTTGTATCTACGGAGTTTTACCCAACTGGAGCCACAATACATTTTTCACTATACAGATAAAACTAAATAAAGGTTATTATGAGTAAAAAAGAGTTTCAAAAGAAATTCGTACATCCTACTCGACGAAAGTTGGTGGATATGGTTCATACTGGAAAGTATGATAAGGACACTAAAATTTCACAAACAACGGGTAAGAAAAAAGAAGAACATCGTGAAGTTGGTGACGAATGGGAAGATTCCACTGGAAACATTTGGGTACAACGTGACGGATACAAAGTCAAAAAAAGTAAAAATACCGACACATTATCACAAGTACGTCGAGATATAGAATCCAAACTCAAATGTTCAGGTGACACCTGTGATAAAAAAGGAAGGTATGGTTCAACTGATAAACAATTGATCAAGGAAGTTGGATATTGTACGAATTGTTTGATTGACCGTGAAGTTCCAATACGAAGTGATGGGAACTATGAAACCTACACTCGTTATCGTATGTTTTGTAAATTATTTATTGAGGGTGAAACATTTCTTGATAAATTAGAAGATGCGAAAAAAGAAGCAAAACAAGAATACACGTATGTAGATGGTGATGGTAAGACCCAAACTTGGACACTGGAACGTCCAGTTGAAGAATTGAAAGAGGAAATTCAAGAAGAAATTGACATAACAAAAGGTCAATTAGAAGAAGTAGAAGAAAAAATGAAAGAACTCTATGGTAAGTTGAAAGACTTTAACTATGAGTTAGTTGAGAAAATTAAAACGGAAATAGAAGATGATTAACGTAGGTTCTATAATAACTGGGATAACTCGTGGATTCAAAGATATGATTTCCTGGGTATCCGACCCGAAAAATCACAAGTTTGTTTTGATAGTGATAGTTGTAATACTATCATTTTTCATATTCAGACAATGTGGAACTATAAATGAACTCGAACAAGATAAACAAGTATCACAAAGTAATGTCGCCGCCCTAACCGATTCATTGGTGACAACGGTCGACGAACTTGGAAATGTAAAATCAGAAAGAGGAGCATTCCAAGCGAGAAATCGTGATCTTCGTCAATTAAATGAATCACTATCAGAAACGGTAGATTCACTCAAAAACAATCCAATCATTATAACACGAACACGAACAGTTGTCGAGAGAGACACGGTATTTGACATTGATTCCGCTGGTGAATTTTTAGGTGATAATGAATTTCGTATTACATTTGAGTCGCTTGATCGTGGAGATTGGGGGGTTCGTGAAATTGCAGGAGCATCCAGATTCCGAATGATTGGTGACACTACCATTACGGATATACAAACTGACATTGTGAGAGATGTAATTGAAATGACTATAACAACAGGATTCAGAGAAACAGAAGATGGTATGTTGAGAATTTTTGCAACAACCAATTTTCCTGGAGTCCAAACACTTGATGTCGAAGGGGCACTTTTAGACCCACGACTTTATGTGAGTAGAGACGAAGTACAAAGACAAAGATTTGGAATTGGATTCCAATTAGGTTATGGGTTTACATCCGATATGAGACTATCACCATATATTGGTGTTGGTGTATCGTATAATTTGATACGATGGTAAAATGAGTATTACGGGACAAAAGAAAACGTTGAAACAAATAGTAGCAGAAGAATACAAAAAGTGTGCTTCGGATGCAATCTATTTTATGAAGAAGTACTGTAAGATACAACATCCACAACGTGGTAAAATACCGTTTCACCTATATCCATTTCAGGAAGAAACTCTTGAAGATATAATTGAGCATAGATTTAACATTATCCTAAAATCACGCCAGTTAGGTATATCCACATTAACTGCGGGTTACGCATTATGGAAAATGTTATTTCACTCTGATTTTAATGTTTTGGTTATCGCGATCAAACAAGATGTTGCGAAAAACTTGATTACAAAAGTTCGTGTGATGTATGAACTCCTACCATCTTGGTTAAAGGGTGGTTCATTGGAAGATAATAAAATGTCATTACGACTACAAAATGGATCACAAATCAAAGCAGTTTCTTCATCACCAGACGCCGGTCGGTCAGAAGCCCTATCACTTTTGGTAATTGATGAGGCCGCTTTTGTCGATTACGCAGACGAAATTTGGACATCTGCACAACAAACACTTTCAACTGGGGGTTCTGCAATTCTTCTTTCAACTCCAAACGGTGTGGGTAATTTCTTCCACAAAATGTGGGTTGGTGCAGAGGAAGGTAAGAATCCATTTAATCCTATTAGACTCCATTGGACAGTTCATCCAGAACGAGATCAAAGTTGGAGAGACGAACAAGATGAACTACTTGGGCCAAAACAAGCTGCTCAAGAATGTGATTGTTCATTCATTTCATCAGGTCAGTCCGTTATCCAACCAGAACTACTCGAATTTTACAAACAAACATATGTTATAGATCCTGTTGAAAAGAGGGGTATTGATGGAAACTTTTGGATATGGGAGTATCCAGACTACACACGGTCTTATATGGTGGTTGCTGACGTTGCTCGTGGTGATGGAAGTGATTACTCTACATTTCACGTTATTGATATAGAATCCGTGACACAGGTTGCAGAATACAGAGGTAAAATGAATACGAAGGAATTTGGTAATTTCTTGGTAGCAGTTTCTACGGAGTATAATAACGCATTACTTGTAATTGAGAATGCAAATATTGGTTGGGCGACCATTCAACAGGTGATTGACAGAGGTTATCCAAATCTATTTTATATGTCCAAAGATCTAAAGTATGTGGATGTGGAACGTCAATTGACAAATAAATATCAAAGAGAAGAACGACAGATGACTGCTGGATTCTCAACAACATCCAAAACCAGACCACTTATCATATCCAAACTCGATGAATATTTCAGGGATAAATCTGTAATTATAAAGTCGAGACGAACAATTGATGAACTTTTCACATTTATTTGGAAAGGTGCGAGAGCGGAATCAATGAAAGGGTATAATGATGACTTGGTTATGGCATTGTCTATTGGATTATGGGTACGAGATACCGCGTTGAGATTACGACAAGAGGGAATTGATCTTGTGAAAAACGCACTTGGAAATATACAAGTAAACAATACACAGATGTATAGTGGTATGTATGGTGGTGCTAATCAACGAGAAAATCCATACGAAATTGACGACGGACACGGAAATAAAGAAGATTTAAAGTGGTTATTATAATAACTTTATATTTATAGACTATGGAATCAACTATACACGAAATTTTAAAACAACTTATCCGAGAGGAACTTGGATTGTTACGTGAAAGTAACTTTGGAACGTCACCAAAATGTATTTTTTTAGGTGGGCCTTCTGGTGCTGGTAAATCAACATTGATACGAGAATACATACCGAAGGGTTTCAAAGAAATCAATTCCGACGACGAGTATGAGAAATTATTGAGACGGGCGAATATTGGGATGAAACAGAAGGACTTTGATTCCGAGAAACTTTCCAAAGCTGCAAAAATGCAAGCCAGAGCTCGTAAATCAACTGAATACCGATTACAACATTCAGTCGATCAGAGGTTGGATATTATTATTGATGGAACCGCGGCTTCTGTTAATCCAGTTAAAAAACAAAAGAAAGAGTTGGAAGACATTGGTTATGATACATTTATGATACTCTTATTTGTATCACCACTTGTATCACTTCAGAGAAATATGATGAGAGGTGACGCTGGTGGTCGTGAATTACAACCCGACATTGTATTGAGAACGTGGAGAGGTGTCCGAAAGAACATTGATGATTACAGACGTTTGTTTGGTAATGATATCGTGGTCTTGGACAACAATCCTGACGATGCAATTACAAACTTTAAGAAAGATATGATTGAACCATTCTTTAGTAAAGTTGATAGAAAATTCAAACCGAAGTCACCAGAAGAAATTGCAAAACGACAGGCTCAAAAAGACAAAATGTATAAGGAGATCGAAGACCTTTCAAAAGAAATTCCAAAAACTGACACACGGTCAGATTTGAAATCACAATTAAATCGGTTTCTGCGGAAATGATAAAATTAAAATCATTATTATTTGAGTCCGACAGTCAGTATGATATTTTTTGTGATATGGATGGTGTATTGACCGACTTTGACAAGGCGTATTATGAATTGACAGGTGAGAGGGCAAATGTCGTAAAAGACAAATTGTCACCACAAGAATTTTGGTTTCCTATAAAGAACGCTGGCCGTGAGTGGTGGTCAAATATGGATTGGATGCCTGACGGAAAGAAGTTATGGTCGTATATTAAAAAGTATGACCCTACACTATTATCAGCACCATCCATTGAAAAATCATCAAAAGTTGGAAAACGTAATTGGGTAAATAACAATCTGTCGGGAACCAAATTGATAATGACACGTTCAGCCAACAAAAAGAAATATGCAAGTCCAACATCCATTTTGATCGACGACACAAAACGAAATATTGACGATTGGATTAGTAGTGGTGGAATTGGTATCCATCACACATCAACATCCAATACAATAAATCAATTAAAAAAATTGGGACTATGAAAGGAGCATTCTACGGTAAGAAAATAACAATAGGTGGTCGAACATTCGAACAAGGTCGAGTGTATGCGAATCCATACGCATCCGCTTTTTCAAAAATGAATCATTCGACAATGATATTTGAAGTTAGAGATATAGTTGATTTGAGTGATGGATTGAAATATCATATCGAAAACGAAATACCACTACACCGTAATATATACCGTGCAGGTTCATCTGAATATTTAAAACTTTTCAAAGAGTGCCGAACTCTTGTAAATGAGAATAAGTTGGCAATTTTTGACGATTATGATAAATGGTTTGTGGAAAGTGATATTGGTGAAGTTGGAAGATATGAAGGTAAATCTGTATTATTGGATTTTCCACACACTGTAAGTGAAGAATTACGATCAAAACCACTTTCAGAAGCTGAATATCAAGGTAAGGAAGTTGAATTGAATAAACCATCCAGATCATCAGGCCCTAAAAAGTATCAAGTATATGTAACGAATGATAAAGGTAATGTTATTAAAGTAAACTTTGGAGATGAAAAGGGTGGACTATCATCAAAGATAAATGATCCAGACGCTCGTAAAGCATTCGCTGATAGACACAATTGTTCTGACAAGAAAGATAAAACGAAAGCGGGTTATTGGTCTTGTAATTTACCGAAGTACGCAGATCAATTGGGTTTGAGTGGTGGGGGGAATTTCTACTGGTGATAAATTTATTAAATATTTTAATGGAAACTGGTACAATCACCGAAGTAGATCACGATAAAAAGACTGATTATTATAAAAAATTAGTTAAAAAAGAAAAAATACTTAAAAAATTAAAGAAAGGTGATTTTGAATATATTTTAACTGATAGAAATTCTACCGACGAGTTCTTTCATGGAGCGATAACCGTATTTCACATACCATCTGGATTATACGCAGCTGATATGGATATTGCAATTTGGGGTGGAATCGATGATAATTTTTTAGAGGGTGCTGTTGAAGTTCATCCAGATTTTAGACGTAAGGGAATTGCAACACAAATGTATAATATAGGTGAAAGATATTTCAGAAAAAAATTCAAACCGGCATCAAATCATTCCAAAGATGCATCAAAATTTTGGAAAAGTAGAAAATAGATACTTATAGTATAGAGCATATGAAACCATACAATGAAGTTCGTCAGAACGATGTTATATACAGGAAATTTGATAAAGATGTGGATAACCATGAATTGGTTTGGCATCGTGACAAAGAGAATAGAAAAGTTGAAGTTTTGGATGGTGATGGTTGGTTGTTTCAATTTGACAATCAAATCCCATTTGAACTAAAAAAAGGTGTGATTTTTGAAATTGAAAAGGAAACATACCATAGGGTAATAAAAGGTGAATCACCTTTAACAATAAAAATAGTAGAGTATTAAATGGCTGACAATTCAACATTTTTTAACAGATTAAAGAAACTGTTTTCGACACAAGCGATTGTGACCGTCGACAGTGACGGTAATCGTAATGTGGTTGATGTCGATGAAAGACAACAAACAAACTTATCACATTTACGTGACAGGTATACCAAAATTCAAAGGTCATTCTTTGAGTCCGCAGGTCTACACAACTCTATGGCGTATCAACAAATCCGTAGAGAGTTATTCCGTGACTATGATTCAATGGATCAAGATCCAATTATATCATCAGCTTTAGATATTTATGCCGATGAATCTACTACTCTAAATGAGTTCGGTGATATTATACAAATCAACTCAAGTAATGAGAGAATTCGTGACTCACTCGAAAATCTTTTCTATGATGTATTAAACATTGAGTTTAACTTATGGCCATGGGTAAGAAACTTATGTAAGTATGGTGATATGTTTTTATCACTTGAAATTGCACAAGACACAGGTATTGTAAATGCAAGACCATTTTCCGTTTATAATATACAGAGAATGGAAGACACCGACCCACAGAATCCAAATTATGTGTATTTCGAGGTCGAAAATGATGACAAAAAGAAATATGAGAATTTTGAGGTAGCCCATTTCCGTCTTCTATCCGATATGAATTACCTACCATATGGTAAGTCAATGATTGAAAACGGAAGACGACTTTGGAAGCAATTGACTCTGATGGAAGACGCGATGTTAATCCACAGAATTATGAGAGCCCCTGAAAAGAGAATCTTTAAGATTGACATTGGTAATATCCCACCAAATGAAATTGATAATTACATGCAACAAATTATCAATAAAATGAAGAAAATCCCATTCACGGACAGAAAGACTGGAGATTATAATCTAAAATACAACATGCAGAATATCACAGAAGATTTCTACATGCCAGTTCGTGGTTCAGATAGTGGAACCGAGATAGATTCCCTTCCAGGTCTTGAATACAACGCGATTGAGGATATTGAGTATTTAAAGAACAAATTATTCGCGGCGTTAAAAATTCCACGAGCCTATTTAGGGTATGAAGAAAATGTGAGTGGTAAGGCAACTCTGGCCGCAGAAGATGTGAGATTCGCACGGACAATTGAAAGAATCCAAAAAATTGTGGTTTCTGAATTGACAAAGATTGCGATTGTCCATTTATACGCCATCGGAATTGACGATGAGGAAATGGCCAATTTTGAATTGACTCTCACAAACGCATCTACAATATACGAACAAGAGAAGATACAACTGTGGTCAGAAAAGATACGATTAGCGGACGATATGATTCGTACCAAAATGTTTTCACGGGATTGGATTTACGATCATGTATTTGGTATGTCCGATGATGAAGTTGATGT
>LKMJ01007476.1_pt1 | contig 10290 bp, 10 predicted proteins | sample 643391 | NCBI WGS metagenome assembly LKMJ01 (sample SAMN04112250, study PRJNA286221) | soda lake metagenome | biome: soda lake; feature: Kulunda Steppe; material: water; isolation source: sample PL-Br10 brine of Picturesque Lake | place: Russia: Kulunda steppe | collected 2010-07
GAATTACATTCCTTGCCATTCCGTTAACACCGTTGTTGGTCGTTTTGAACACTGCTGGTGCGTTATGGGGATGGGTTTCGCCTGTCCAGACCTTCGCTGTGACAGAAAAAGTCGCCCCGAAATCCGAGCCAGTTTCGCCCGAGATAATTGAAGAGAAAAATCCATGGCTTGAAAAAGGAGATCTCGAAGCCCACGGTGGCGAGGAGTTACTCATTACTGACGGTGGTATCGATGATGTGGTATTCGATGATTGACAGCCGGAGTAACTTCATATGCATTCCGGCCAACGGTACAAATGATGCCGTCAGATCGGTTGTCCCGGAGAGCAGTGCTCGCAACTGTGGGATCAGTTGGCGTCGCTGGCTGTCTCACTGGTGGAGGGGATGACGAGATGGTGGATGATTCACAGGCTGGCAGTGTTCCACCGGGCGACTGGCAGCTTATTGTTGACGAGCAATGGGAGGCATTCGATACGGATCGGTGGGGAGTCGGTTTTATTGACCGCGAGGAGTGGATTCCCGACGACGATGCAACAGTGAGTGAAGATCACGTGACAATCGAAGACGGAAACTGTGTGCTTGAAATCGAGTCCGAGGGGCGAGGGCCCGAGGGCTGTTTTCAGGGTGTGATTAATTCGAGTCCTGGTGACGAGGATCATCATCCATCCGAAGGGATTCCAATCGATCCTGTCCCGGGTCAGTATGTTGAATCGCGGCTCACGCTCCCGGGGAGAACCGGCATCTTACCCGCGTTCTGGATGCATCCAGCAAATATGAACTGGCCACCAGAAATTGATATTATGGAGCTGTTTCAGCCCGGAGATGATCCACAGTCCGAACGGCAGCAGGTGAACGTGAATGTTCACTGGAGTGCGTCAGGAGAACCCGACGACAGGGACCGGGTCAGGGATGCACCGTTCCCGATGGAGACTGAGATCGATCTTACAGAGAGCTTCAATACCTACGGGTGTGCATGGTTTGAGGATCGAGTTGAATGGTACTTCAACGGCGACCACCTCCTCACGCGCTCATCGCCACCAGCCATGGTGCAATCCTTGACTGCCCCCGAAGCCCGTCCGTTCGGACTGATTTTTTCGAATCACGTGAACCGGATTGGTCAGGCAAATCTCGACGAACAGTGGACGGAACGACTCACAATCGATTGGGTCCGGGTGTGGGAACAAGATACCTAGCAGTCAGTATCTGATAGAATGGCTTTGGTGAATCGCCAGATGTGAGTTACTGTAGGTGGGTAACGGCACGTTTGCTGGTGTAGACGCGACACGAATCACAGGAGTAGTTGTATCAAGCCGTGAAACGGGCAATATCTTCCTGCCCGGCGGTAAAGAGTCACAGCAATCAGTATCAGAGGTTATCGTACAGGCAGGCAAATGGTATGTTCAACGAGACAGTGAACAGGCTACCGCTTCCTTGGGTTATGCATCTTAATTTCGGAGTCCAGGTGCAACGTGAATTTACAAATATCCGGCAGACATCCACTTCGAGATGGACCTCACAGCGCCGACGCAAATTAAAGAGCTGCCACACACCCTTGCGTTCGGCATCGCATTTCTCTTAGGAATCGGCCTCATGCTTGCTTCGGAGATGGAAGCAATCGGTGTTGTTATTCTGATTCTCTTTTTTATCGGATTGTTTCTCTACGGCGATTTCAGAGATGCTATGTCTGAGTAACAACCCATGCAGACAGAACATTTACTCATCGGGATTGTACCTCGCACGATAGGCCAACCATCGCGATCAATCTTGGTCCAAACGAGAACAGAATACTGTGTAGATGGTTACCAGATGGCGTCGCTAGTGAATTCGCGTGATTCAATCACGAATATGAATATCACCGAACAGTGAAACGCCAGTGACGACGAGATGTGGGTAATCTCCTGATTCTTGCTGCTCGTCGGGTGCTGGCCGTCGGTCGGTCGTGTCCCCGAAGACGTTGAGTGTCTCGAGTCGAACATCCCACTCACGGGGAACCCTGACTTCGGAATCGCCGAAAATTGCAATCGCTTCAATGACGGCCGGCTTCGCTCTGACGTCTGCATCCCTCAAATCAATGATGGCACTCCCGAAGACAGAGACGACTTCTCCACCAGTGAACTGTTCGGTTCGAAGTCGCCGCTCGTCGTTCCCGAACACGGCCACAGTGACCGTTTCGTTGGCAGTGCCGACACCTTCGAGTCGGATTCGCTGCCGACGCCGCGAACGATTGACCATGATTAGCAAACCAAAGAGGACGATGAACAACGGCCACCAGGTCGAGATCGCACCGTCGGGAATCAACCCAATGTTGCGACCAAAGAACGTCCCCGCGATAGCGATGATCATCACTGGACCCACGATATTTCGGAATCCGCTTCGAACCAGTGCCCAGACTCCGAGCACGACAAAAATCAGTGGGATCCATTGCCAGACGGATGTGAATTCGATAACGTCGGTGGTCGCCAGCAGTAACAGTACCCCGATGAAGACGATGATTCCTCCTGTGGACAAGCGACCGACTAGATTACCAGACATTTTTAGAGATCAGCTCGGTTGAACCGATAGTAGCCGATTGCGAGCGGGACCACGAGCCACAGGGCGAGGTATACGAAACCCATCTCGGAACTGGCGTAAAACGCGTCCCCATACTGGAAGCCGGTTTCGACACCAGTGATTGCTGTGTCATCCGAAGTGATGACCACGGGCAGACCAGCATTTATCGCGGAAATGAACGCGTTCGTCGGGGCAACCATTACGAAAGTCATGAACCAGTCCGGAATCTCCGCAGGGAGACTGAATCCTTCGACTATGTAGAGAATACCCAGCGGAATGACATCCCAGAGCAGTTCGAAGAAAACGAAAAAGCCGACCGCGTAGGTCGTCGCCCTGGTTGTTGACCCAGTTGCAGCCGACAGACTAACCATGATACCTGTGTAGACCAGCGCAAAGACGAGTGTGAGGAGAACGAACACCAGTGCCGGGAGAATATCGAAGGTCCCCATAAGGAGAGAGCCCAAAGCGATGCCGATGACAACACCGACCCCGAGCGCAGAGGAAATCACTGCGCCGCGGCCGAGTACTTTACCGAAGAATACGTCGGTTCTGGTCGCAGGTAGAGACATCATAATCTTGATACTACCGAGTTCGCGCTCGCCAGCGACGGATTTGTAGCAGGCGATAATTGCGATCAGCGGAATGAACAGTCCAATGCCTGCGGCAGTAAAGAAGATCAGTCCCTCGAACGTTGGGTCAGTTTGGCCACCGAACAACTCCGGTGCCTCCACGTAGACGTACGACGAAATGACTGTCATCAGCACGAGCACAGTTGTGATTGTCCACAGCGCCCGCGATTGAGAGGCATCACGGAAGTCCTTCTTTGCGATGGTGAGGATGCGACCGGGTGCTCCCGCGTTCTCGCTCATGCGCGCACCTCCTGTTCGTCGCTTGTGTACTGGATAAAGAGGTCGCTAAGCGAGGAAGTCACGACCGAGAAGTCCTCGATTGTGGTTATCGCGTCGATCTCTTCCAGGACTCTGAACTTCGACCGGTCACCGAGTGTGACGCGAATCCGACCGTCGTCGATTGTGGCGAACTCGACGCCTTCGACCCCTGTAATCTCCTCCAGTGTCGCATCCGAAAGCGTCGCCACCTGGAGATACAACGTTTCGCCGGCTCCGCTCGCTGTTCGCAATTCTTCGACAGAATCGACGGCCACGAGCTTGCCTCGATTGATAATAGCAACACGATCACAGACTGCCTCGACCTGTTCCATCACATGGCTAGAAAAAAAGACCGTCGTGCCGCGATCGTTCTCTTGGCGAATGATCTCCCGCATTTCCTTGGCACCGTTTGGGTCGAGTCCGGTCGAAGGCTCATCGAGGATGAGCAAGTCTGGGTCGCCAAGTAGCGCGATAGCCATCATGAGGCGTTGTTTCATCCCTTTCGAGTAGCCGCCGGCTTTCCGGTCGGCGGCATCCGCGATTCCGACACGTTCGAGCATCTCTATCGGGTCGTCATCTGTTCCCTTCAGTTCGGTTGCGAACTCGATGTGTTGCCGACCACTTAAGCGGTTGTAGACGTGATAGGCGTCGGGAAGCACGCCGGTTCGCCGACGTACTTGCAAGCTCTCGGCCTGTGCGTCGTGGCCCAGCACTGTGACACTCCCAGATGTCGGGCGGAGAAAATCCAGAATGATGTCGATGGTCGTTGATTTCCCTGCGCCGTTGGGACCGAGAAAGCCGAAAATCTCGCCGTCCTCGACGGTCAGATCTAATCCGTCGACGGCAACCACGTCGCCATACTGCTTCGTGAGGCCGTCGATATCGATGGCAGCCATAAGATGCTATACTAAAGTTCAATAGTTAAAGTGGTCGATTAGTACGTAATTAATTATGTTATATTTCTTTAATTATATTGAGATTTAAATTTTGTATAATATACATATCGGGCAAAGATCAGCCATACAATTTTATCATTCTATTAAAGTATTAAACTACAGTATGATTAAGAATGCCAAGAGATAGCTAAAAACCGTTTGCCGTGTAGAGTACTATACCAAAGGAAAATAATAAGACGATTGCTGAAAGTAATACTATCTAATGAAGTTCTATTCTCGAGAGGCCACAGCTAACGTACAGAAGACCGACCCATATATTTTGCTTAGAATCGCCGCATTGCGTTAAGTTTGGCGTGGGTTGTGGTAGACGGCGAATGATTCGAACCAATTTTGAGGTGTCTCTATCTCGACGTAGCTGAAACTATTTGCAAACGATGATGTTCGACGTTCTATCTCCCGAAAGACACGTTCGATGGCATTCCGAATTCCATGTGCGATCACCTGAAATCGATAGCCACCTTCGGCCAGCACTGGACCGAGGTAATCGGCATCATCGACGAGAAACAGCACATCAGTGAGCTGATAACGGCGGTGCAGTTCGGCCTGAAACCATCGTGTCGTCTGTATCGTTGCCGTCGAAAAGAGGTTGACGTGGAGGATTTCGTTTGTATGTGAATCCACCATACAGCCAGAACTTTTGGCCGTGGAGGCGGATCATCTTCTCATCTACCGCAATTTGATCCGTAGTAACTGTCGAGATCGGCTGTATTTCAGCGTTATGAACCCACTGATGAATCGCGACGTGACTCCGTTGGACTCTCAAATTTTCAAGAAACCTACTGACATCCCGACGTGACATGCCCGCTAAGTGACACCGGATGCCCACTTGAATCGCCCACTCGGGAGTTCGCTGGCGATCCACAAACGACAACTCTATCCAATCGATACATTCGCTGAGGCGTTCGATTTCGGCAATAGTCACTCTGATGTCGAATGCCTCATTCTCTAACTTAACGCGACCGATTCATTGGTGGTGTTTAGTTTGGTGCATTGTGCCAGCAGGCGAAGCTCTGGAGCCAATTTTCGGCTGTTTCTGGTTCGACGTGACTGAAACAGTTTGAAAACGAAGATGTTCGGCGTTTTAATTCTCGAAAGATACGTTCGACAGCATTCAGATTTCCATGGCGTTGGGTTTGAAATCGCAGTCCTGCTCGATGAAATGCAGCCTGGAGATGATTCGCGCCATCAACGAGAAATACAGCATCTTCAACATCGTGTTTTTGCCGCAGTTCTTTGAGGAATATTTCAGTTAGAGCGGTTGTCGTGGCAGTAAACAGTCGGAGATGAAGTAGTTCGTTAGTCTCTGGATCGGCAGCGGCGTACAGCCAAAACTGCTGATCGTTGATGCGAATCACTGTCTCGTCGACCGCTACTTGATTCGGAGCCTTCCCGCTCGTTGGCTGTAGATCGGCTTTGTGTACCCAGTCGTGGACAGCTTTTCGTGATCGTTGGACACCCAACCTCTCAAGAATCGAGATAGTATTCGAAAGTGATAGTCCAGCCAGATGCATCTGAATACCCAGCTTCATCGCCTGCTCGGGTGTCCGTTCGCGCTCCCAAAATCCAAATCAATCCACTCTCTATGACCGGTGAGGCGGGCGATTTCTGCCATGAACCAGCAAGAAATTCTCCCGCCTCACTTTTCACGCTTAACTAAACACCGCCGATTCATTTGTCGAAATACCGACTTTAGTGCAATGGACCTGAGCAAGATATAATATTCTTAGGACTTACATAATGCATATCGAACAGTTTCTTGCCGATCGTTGAATCGGTCTGGAGAATGGGCCTTGTCAATTCCTTCACCAGTGGCAGTAATTGGTTTGTTGCAATACTCGAGGAAGTTTCTAAATTGGTCTTCCATCGAATCACTACTTTCACTTCCCAGATCACTTTTATTCACAGTCGCGCCCGATATCACGCATTCCAGAGCCGGTATAGACAGTCTAGTCTCAACTTCCGAATATGGCCAGTAGTTGAGAGTGGCCGTCTCAATGCATATGGTCCCGATCACCGAGGCGTAATACAAATATAGTTGTACTACATCAATCTAATTGGGAAGGTTTTATATATGTGCCGTGGACACCATATATTGCGGATAAAAGATACACACCCTACATATGGGGTTAAGAAGCTGGAGGGACAACTAGTGACAACGATGAACTGCCCGGACTGCGGGGACGAGCGAACACACGTCGTCGATACTGAAACCAGCGCGGACGGAGACTCTGTTCGACGGCGCCGCGAGTGTCAACGCTGTTCGTTCCGCTTTACGACCTATGAACGTCCTGAGTGGAACTCACTCCAGGTGAAGAAACGCGACGGAACCATCGAATCGTTCGAGCGACAGAAACTCCGCGCAGGGATCGAGCGAGCCGTTGAAAAGCGAGGTGTAAATGAGACAACAGTGACTGCTCTCGTCGACGATATCGAGAGCGAACTGCAAGATCGAGAGGCACGTATCGTCTCTTCGAGTCTCATCGGCGAACTCGTCTCTGAGAACCTCCGAACGCTCGATAAGGTAGCCTACATTCGATTTGTCTCCGTTTATAAAGCATTCTCTGAGCCGCAAGAATTCCTGAGAGAACTTGATGCAGTCTTGGATGCAGAACTTGATGACTTCGAAGCCTCGAACCGCTCACTATGACACAAACATACGCAGGTCAAACGACTGTTCGGTCAATTCTTGACCGGGCGAGCATGGCCCACGTCCAGACGTACAGAGAACGACGGAAACAGAAACCAACCAACAGAAGACGATTCATCCGAAGTACGTGCCAATGACTGAAAACAAAACCACAGGCGGAGATTCAGAGACAAACATCTTCTCCGAACGAACGCACCTCAAGCCGTACGAGTACCCCGACGTCCTTGAGTACAAAGACGCGATACGGAACAGCTACTGGGTTCACACGGAGTTCAACTTCTCGGGAGATGTACAGGACTTCAAGGTCAACACGACTCCGGCCGAAAAGACCGTCATCAAGCGGACGATGCTGGCCATCGCGCAGATCGAGGTCCAAGTCAAGACCTTCTGGGCAGAAATCTACGACGAGATGCCCAAAGCGGAGGTCGGAAACGTTGGCATGACCTTCGCCGAGAGCGAGGTCAGACACATGGACGCGTACAGCCACCTCCTCGACATCCTGGGGATCACAGAGGACTTCGAGGAGGTGACTGACGTCCCCGCAATCAAGGAGCGGATCGACTACCTCGACGAGCATCTCGAAAAAAGCGAAAGCGACGATACACAGGAGTACGTGATGAGTCTCCTGCTGTTCTCCACCTTTGTCGAGCACGTCTCGCTGTTTTCGCAGTTTCTCATCATGACGAGCTTCGACAAACACGAAAAGAAGTTCAAGGGGATCGCGAACGCCGTCGAAGCGACCAGCAAGGAGGAGCAGATCCACGGACTGTTCGGTGTCGAACTCGTAGAGACGATTCGCGAGGAGAACCCGGACCTCTTGGACGAGGACTTCGAAGAAGAGGTCCAAGCGGCCTGTCAGCAGGCGTTCGAGGCAGAGATGAAGATACTGGACTGGATCTTCGATGAGGGCGAACTTGAGTTCCTTCCCCGGGCGCACGTCGACGCATTCCTGCGGGACCGGTTCAACCAGAGCCTCGAGAACGTCGGTGTCGAGCCGATATTCGACCCGGACGATGACCTGCTCAAGGAGACACGGTGGTTCGACGAGGACATCATGATGACGAAGGACAACGACTTCTTCAGCAAGCGGTCGACCACGTACAACAAACACGCACAGAGCGTCACCGCGGAGGACATGTTCTAACGATGGCACAAACAGAACCAGCACTCGACGAGGTCAACCAGCAACACGAGGAACCGTTCTACTGGCTGAACGAGGACAGCCGGGCGTTCCTCGACGAAGGGTACCTGATCGAGGGCGTCACGGCCGAGGAGCGAGTGAGGGAGATCGCGAAGCGGGCCGAGGATATCCTTGACGACGACGGCTTCGCTGACAGGTTTTACGACTACATGAGTCGGGGCTTCTACAGCCTCGCGAGTCCGGTGTGGTCGAACTTCGGTCTGGACCGAGGCCTGCCCATCAGCTGCTTCGGTAGCTATATGCAGGACAACATGGAGAGCATCCTCTACACGCAGGCCGAAGTGGGCGAGATGACCAAGCTGGGCGGCGGGACCAGCGGGTACTTCGGCGAGATCCGGCCCCGAGGCAGCCCGATCACGAACAACGGCAAGAGCAACGGGAGCTACAGCTTCACCGAACTGTTCGATACGATCATCAACGTCGTCAGCCAGGGCGAGACGCGGCGCGGCCAGTTCGCGGGGTACATCGACGTTGAACACGACGACCTGGACGAGTGGCTCAACATCAAGACCGAGGGCGACCCCGTACAGGACATCTACTACGGCGTCATCATCGGTGATGACTGGTTCCAGGCGATGATCGACGGTGACGAAAAGAAGCGAGAAACGTGGGCAGAAATCATCGAGGCGCGGATCAACATCGGCGTCCCGTACATCATCTTCCGGGACAACATGAACGAAGGGAAGCCACAGGTCTACAAGGACAAGGGGTACGATATCAATGCCTCCAACCTGTGTACCGAGATTGCACTGCCAGCCACGCCAGATGAGAGTTTCGTCTGTTGTCTCTCATCGATGAACGCGCTCCACTATGACGAGTGGAAGGATACCGACGCAGTGGAAACGCTGACGCGATTCCTTGATGCCGTCATGGAGGAGTTTATTAAAGAGGCGGAGGGGACGCAGTTCATGAATCGAGCGGTGCGGTTTGCGAAACGACACAGGGCGATTGGTATCGGCGTCCTTGGCTGGCACAGCTACCTCCAGAGCAAGATGATTCCGTTCGACAGCATGGAGGCGATGGAAAAAAACGAGGCACTCTTCCGCACGATCAAGGAGCGAAGTTACGAGGAGAGTCGTCGGCTCGCCGACGAGTTCGGCGAGCCGGAGGTGCTCGAGGGCTACGGTCGCCGGAACGCGACGACGATGAGCGTGGCCCCGACGAAATCCAGCAGTGTCATCCTGGGGCAGGTCAGTCCGAGCATCGAACCGCTGAAATCGAACTACTTCGTCCGCGACGGTGCGAAGCTGAAATCGACGCAGAAGAACCGGTTCCTCGAGGCGACACTGAAACAGCGAGGCAGAGACGAGCGCGAGGTCTGGGACAGCATCGCACAGAACGACGGTAGCGTGCAACACCTCGACTGCCTGACAGAGGAGGAGAAGGAGGTGTTCAAAACCTTCGCCGAGATCCCACAGATGTCTATCATCAATCAGGCAGCACAACGGCAGAAACACATCGATCAGGCACAGAGCCTGAACGTCTCGATCGATCCGAGCGAAGTGAGTGTCAGGCAGATCAACCAGCTCTACATCGAGGCTTGGAAGAAAGGGGTGAAGAGCCTCTACTACCAACACAGCGTAAACGCCGCACAGAAGTTCAGCCGAGACATCCTCGAATGCAAGGCCTGTGAGAGCTAATCTCCCATCGGCCGATATGATAGAGTCATCGGCTGGTGGATACGAGCACTCGCCGATCGTGACCGCCGATAACACCCTCACGTTGGTGAACAAAGAGGTTGGTATCGGCTAGAAAACTGCTCAGTCCGGACAAATATTGGCTTTCCGAGTGGCAACACTGACGATACTCTCGGAAAAATTCCGAAATGGTTATTCTACTGATTGGAATGGTGGTTTGGAAGCCTATCTGAACCGGCTCTTTCTCATTGGCTCGCCTGATATCGCACATTCAAGACCCGCTATAGCCGGTTTAGTCTCAACTTCCAATTCTGCACAGTAGTTGAGACTGGTGATCTCAATGCATATGGGTACGTGGTCTCATTGTGTTCGAGATATTTTTGACTGTCTCTGCCGGTCAGTAGCTGTGTGAA
>LKMJ01007477.1_pt1 | contig 10290 bp, 12 predicted proteins | sample 643391 | NCBI WGS metagenome assembly LKMJ01 (sample SAMN04112250, study PRJNA286221) | soda lake metagenome | biome: soda lake; feature: Kulunda Steppe; material: water; isolation source: sample PL-Br10 brine of Picturesque Lake | place: Russia: Kulunda steppe | collected 2010-07
GTGACGATCTGAGCACGTTTGCCCACAAGTATGTCAAAATACACAAAGCATCGACTGTGCCTGAGAAGCGAGCTGTGCTTATGCTCATGCAAAAAGTGAAGCATGTTCCGGAGCTGCACCGGCGCATGCTGCAGGTCTACATGGCACATCAGGACGTACAAGTTGAGAGCTTGACTGACATAATGCACCAGTACCAGCAGCTGCTAAACCAGATGGAATCCATCGTACCAAAGAGGATCGAGAAGGTGGTAGGTCTTGCTACTTGCTCTGCCCCACAGTCACCAAACCTGCATGGAAGTGCACCACAGCAAACCACCAGCAGCACTGCTCATATCAAGCACTCACTATATACTCAAGCCACACATGGAGCTAAGCCTCAAGGGGACAAGAGATGCATCATAGCCTCTGCTCGCATACCACAGATGAGTGCCGCCTGGTGATGCAGATGTTTGGTAACATGCACCGCTCACAGTCTGCTGCAACAAATCACAAGCCGAAACTGCATACAGAGGGACTGGACAGGCTAAATATGGAGAAATGCTGCAACATATCCTGCGTAACCCACACAACCTTGAAACTGGACGTTTTGGCAACATGGACCCACCATGATCATTCACACCACAATCCAGGCAACCCAGGCATGATGCTTGTGATATCCATCACCCACCGCATGTCAATCGCTATGGACCTGATCATACACCACATAAGCCTGCACCTGACTTGCAGGGAATACATACACTCTAGCAACACAGCTGCTACCGCACATACGCAATCGCTGCAATCACACATGACTGCTTCCGCTGCACCTGATGCTGCATACACACCTGATATTGCAAGTGCTTTAGAAGCCTGCCACTACATGTGGCCACCCAAGCAAGCACTTATGACCGAGCGTGCAGAATCGAGCGATGCCGATCACAAAGTCTCAGCTGCCACGCCAGTGCCATTCAGAGCTGCGCCTGTCAACAGGTCCAGCACACCAGGGGTAGCACCTTTGCCACAGAAGCCTCCTCCGCCTGTCATGGCGACTGTTCGTGTGCCGCCAGGTGACAAGCTGACCATCACTGATGTAGTAGCATTGCAGAAACTGCCTGCTTTGAAGTCTCATTTCAGGTCCCAATGGTCAAACTGATCAACGCTCTCAAGCGCACTGATCTCCAAGCACATCAGTGAGAGCTCATACACCAGTCGCTGCTGTCACTAAAGCAGAAGCCTTCTTAAAGGCCAAAATGGCAGATCCTAACCCACGCAATAGCACCAAAGAGTCACAAGGCAAGAGTGAGTCTGCCACATCACCAGCCCAACATGCAGTTCGCATTGCAGATAATGCACAGAACAAATTTGATGCAAGCAAATATGCATCCCAGACAGCAGGCCTGTATCGCCTGAAAGAAGGTGTCGCTCTGATGTACAGAGGCCACACACAGCACTCTGCCCGCATTTTGTTTGATACATGCTCCCAGACAAACCTGCTCTCCAAGAAGTTCAAAGATAAGAATGGGATCTTCTATGGGCCAACACCCTCCCAGATCCACACATCCATCGGGACGTCCAGCGGTGTTTTCAATAAAGTGGTGGGCCCCATTCACACGGTGCTTAACCAAGGCACACCACATGAGTGCAAAACATAACATTAACAACAGAAGGTGTACGATTCCTGGTTACACAAGGTATTGACCACTTGTATGATGTGCTGCTCAGCACACACGTGGCACGTGATTGGGGTGCGCGTGCCGACCCTATTTGCAATGTGCTTGAAAACCGCCCACACTTGATGTCTGGTGATGCACACACCATTGCCAGTGTCCCATTGATCAGCACTGGTAAAAGCCATGTTCCATGCGCATCGGCCTCTGCAGTTTTGTGTGCTAGCACACAGGGGGGTGTTCCCGCCGATGCTTCAGAAGTGCCCAAAACTGAACCCTATGCCTCCCAGGAGTCTACATGCAAGACAATGCACCCTGCATCTTCACATGCTACACCACTGAACATGCTAAATGTCAAATCATACTTTCAAGATTTCTGCCACACTGGAAAAGGATTCATTTCCACAACCTACTTACCCCAGGCATATATGGAAAAAGGGTGTTGTCAATCAATTGGTTTGTCGTTTTTTGCCAATGCCTGGAATCTATCTTGTTAATAACTGTGCCTCTATTATATTGGACACTCCTGCGTCGCAGTCAGGGTGGATCATCTATGCAAAATGTCAGCCAGGGAAGTACACATCTAGCAATTGAGCAGGTGGAACCATTGCCCATGGTTCTAGTAGCCCTTGCTCTGAGTACAGCTGCACAGGAGTGCGCCTAGAAGCTTGCAGAGCTCAGCATGTGTCGTCGCTATGAATGGGAGAGCATTTAGATCTGGACAGAGCATTCAGGCTGGCCATCATGCTCGATTGGCTGAGTTGGCGCTTCAGGAGTCATTTGCATATGAGTCATTTGCATACAGCAGCTTCATACATCCAAGCCCAACAGAGGGATTAGGAAATGCAGTTCCAGCACGGCAACAGCACTTGGGTGCTGGCCGAAATCCTCCTAAGTTTGCTCCCCCTGGATGTTCATAGGTGTAACCAGTGAAGGATGAGCCTACAGGCGCTACCAGGTGAGGCTGGTTCCCAAGGGGCTTGGGTTAAGGGCAGGATAAGACTTCAAGGGACATCAATGTAACTTCTTCTTCTTACGTAACTTATTCAGGTGAAGGCTTCAAGGGACATCAGTGTAACTTCTTTTCGCTTTGCCAGGACGCTAGGGGTACTGCATGGGCATATACGTACAGCACGCCTTTTGCCGGTTCAGACAATTACCAGGTTCATATTTCATGGGTTGCTCTTGCCAAGCCACAGTAATTGCTACATCAAGGGACAAAATGGGAATTTTGAAGAAATGAACTCAAGGTTAATACCTCAAAAATCCCCTTCAGCTTACTCAGGCAATCTAGCTACGATCCATCGCTGACATGTGCTAATGACACAACAGGCAAGATGAATTAATGGCTCTGCCGAAGAGGTGGGCCAGCTTCTGAGCGATAAGAAGTCTTTCTTTTAAGTTATCCATTTCAGTGTTTCACGTCTAGATGATAATGTTCTTTCCTTTTCTGTTATACATTTCAATATTACATAATTAATCGGTAATATTCTTTCCTTGTCAGTTATACATTTCTAAATGATAATGTTCTTAAAAGAATTGTTAGTTGTCAGGTTCACTAACATAACCAGTCTTGTCTACTGTACTATTGTAGTGACTTATGTTATTACCAAGTATGTGATGCTCGCTTAAGTAAGCTTAAAGTTTGTCTTTCATGTTCTGTAGGGGAACAACGCTGGTATTAGCGATAGGGTGGTAAGTTTAGTATTCCTCCCTCAAGAGTGAGAAAACGGTAATAAAGATGCCATCAGGTGAAGTGGGAAGAAATACTTTCCATGCTCACAGCAATAGAGTGCACTCTATTTCTGCAGCATGTTTTTTATTGTGTCCGCAAACTCTTTTAAACTACACAAGTGTGGGCCTTTGTATGAGTGTTTGGGTGTATCTGAGACTCGAACATCATGGAGATGACTTGTCCTTTTATATTCATTTGCCTCCTTTCAACTAAGAAAAAAAGCCTGTTTCCGTACCTCTATTTATGGTATTGCTCATCCAAATCTGCCATGGTCAACACAAACGATTGCTCTGTCACATATTCACTTGTTTCTTGACAAAAGCCAGGGAAAAGCCTCTGCTTAGCTGGGAAGAACGGACCGGACGGGAAACATTTTCTTTAGAAAGCATCCATATGAAATTCTGTTAAGATTCTGCCAGAAGACTTCAGGCCCCCCCGCCAAATTGCAGGGCCGTCGGCCTTTGCGTTCCGTGGGGGCCATTAACAATAATATAATCAGTCCTGGGAAGCCCGAACTTGTCCATTTAAACCAAGCCAGCGATGGCGATGAAGAGGTAGGAGGAGGCTTGCCTAACCCTGCCTGAGCAGCCCATGACTCCTCTTGAGGGCTACTGGAAGTGAGAGATGTTTGTTTACGTACAATGCTTGCTGAGAGTGTTATTGGTTGAAGCTTGGGTCTTCTGTATGCTTTTGTGTGCTTGTTGGATGGGTCCTGGGCATTCGTTGTGTTCTGCACGCTTACAAACTCCCTCAACGGTGCTGGGAGGCAAGCCTTAACAGCGCCAGTAGCAGCACCACCACTAGCATAATTTCTAGAAGCATTTTTGTTCTGTTTTCACGCGAATGGGTTTAGAGGCTATCTGAAGGCAAGTCCAGGCAAGAACTCATCGACTGCTTGGGAATGCTGTGGGGTCATATTGATGCCAGCTAAGCGCAACTAATGAGGGTGATCTCTGGGATTCAGACTTCATATTTTTTACTTGATTGTATTGAAACCTTACCTAAACGTCCTCTCTCTTGCTTCAGCATGCAAATTGACAAGGTCAGCGCTGCTTGCAGCTGCTGTCACTCACACTGGATGGTGGACTGGACTATACTATACTGTACGGGACTGGTGCGATAGTGACTGACTAAGGTCGGATTCGCTCAAGAGAACGTAACTTCTGAAAACTTTAACTTTAAAAGTTATTTAAAGTTCATAAAAGATTCAATTTTTTATTCGGACCGTTCGCACTAGGAAAAAACACGAAAAACGTAAAATAATGACCACCATTCGCACTAGGCAGAGGCAGGGAGTTGACGCCCGCAAAATTGCTCCTTTGATTTCTTGGCTAGGACTTCTTCCCTGCATAACAGGCTAAAGGAGCACATGTAGAGCTCATTTCACTGACTCCATTGACCAAAATCAGATAACGAGGACAATGCCCTGGCTGCTGCCAACGCTTCTGCTGAACGGCCGTCAAGCAAATTTGTCCAAAAGCACATGAGCTTGCTGCTTGCATGTATTCAGTTTGTGCACACATGCATGTGCCTGCATGCTAATGTGCGTATGTCACATATGGCATGTGCTCATATAAGGGGTTGCATGGGTGCATGTGCAGGCACTGTGTACACAAGCTCCAAGGCATGTATGCACTTAGCAAGAAATGCACACAGGCAAGCAAAATGCAAAATACGCATGACCACGCAAACATCACATACACGCGCGAATATGCACAAATAAGCGTGCATGACCGCACAACACACGCGCACACACACACACACACACACACACACACACACACACATACACACACACATATTTGATCCTGTTGTCAGTTCAGCTGTAACTGTATTTCAGCACGTCAGAGACGAACTCGCAGTAAAACCATGTTTGCTCCTTGCGACCTTGTAACATGTACGCCAGGGATGAGACGCCTCTTGATCCCTTGGGGGTCATACAGGCGTGGCAGCGCCCATTCCAGTCCAGTCCAGTGATTTCGTTCCGGGGGCCATCATGGCTCCAAGTGTGGCTCCCGTCATGAATGTTTTCTTGCGATTGCCAAATAATTGTTTCGCTGCGGGTCTGATCACACGACTGGCGTACCTGCCTCCCCGTATCGCATACGGGAGAGCTCTCATGAACATGGGAAATGCCATCTCTCTTACAACAAAGTGCGTTAATAATTATATGTTTGAAAATATCTTTAATACTCATCATATATTAATTTGTCCTTATAGTCTGTTTACATCTTACATTTAAGCAAAACCTGATTCAAACGGATTCCATCCTTCGCCTTCCATTTCCTTCTCAATTTGTTCTTCCGTCTTGCGCTTCACACCGTGGTCCTTCTTGCGCCTCTTGCTCTCGCCTGCATAATGCTTAATTTTATCGATGCGGTCCAGCAGTTGCTCCACTCGATCGCTGCCGTCATCCTTGTACCAATCCTTGGGGTGCTTCGGTGACGTAATGATAATGTTCCGTCCTCTGAACTGACGAAATCCTCCTTTCACTTCCACTGTTGTTTCATAACTATGCATGGAAATTTAATAACAAAACTGTACGGAAGGCATATACGATCCCCACCATTTGCCATGGTCGGGACACCATACATACGCCTCCGGCAACTCCTTGTGAGCATCATAACTTTTGCCAGTTCCTGTTGCTCCCCAAAATACTTTCACTGTTGGCTTGTAGTCACGTGGCTCCACCGTCTCCGCCACTACATTCATAATGTTTTGTTTGTAACGAATCATCGTTCCTGTGTGCTCGTCAATTGCTCTCTTAATTGGATTTTTCTTCGCAATATCCTCAGAAATAATTTTATAACAGTCCTTCAAATCCCTGCGCTCGCCTTGATTCTTAGGCTCACCTAGCCGTACTGGCTCACTAATCCTAGTCTCCTCCTTCGTACAATACTCAATAGCCTTCCGCTGAGGTCCATATCGCTTCTGCACATGACATCCTGGCATCCACTCGTGAATCTGCTTGAGTGATTTCTGTGAATCAAACTCCGCATACATCTGCCAACGCTCCCTCTGTGTCGAAGGACAAATCTCCCGCTGATACACCAAAAATGTGACCCATTCTGGTTTCTCGCGTACCTCGGGCAAATAGCTGGTGATCATTGCGTTGCTAACAAGGAAGTACCTGGGCGTGGCATGTTCCTAAGAAGTTGTTCCTAAGAAGTGTGCTAAAGGTAATACTATACTTTAGCACACTTCTTTTCCGCTTAACCTTGGTCTGGGGGACCACCTACGCTTACATAGATGGCAAGCGCGGGGGAACTTCCCCCGCCAGAGAAGAGCAGTGGCTGTCGCCATTTGGGTCTTGGCCGCTAGCTTCGCGGCCGCCGGCTCCGCCCTCAAATCAACTCGAATCACCTCGGCTCACTCGTTTAGGGGCTGCGGTCCTCGGCCTTCGGCCTGCGGTCCTCGCGAATCAAGGTTGGGTTTAAAATATTTTTTTTAAATTTATGCTGAAGTTGTTTCAGGAAACAATTCGAGCCTCTTCCGCATGAGCGGTGTCACTACCTTCTTCACATAACATCCATGGTCATACGTGGCCTGCCAATTAATCGATGTTCTGACCTGTTCGAATGCGTTTCTGCAATGCAAACAATGCACATGTTCCCCAATCCGGTCCCCAATGACTCGGCTTATTCTTTTCAACCAATCCCATAAGATAATTGTTGATATTACCGTCAAACTTAAAATTCAACCGAATATCCTTCATCTGTCCTGGATCCAGCTTAATCTTACTCTCACCCGTACTATCTATATCCGTACGTAAATAGATAATTAGAAACGAATAAGCCTTTTTATTAATAGATGGGATGGCATACAGAGAAACCAGTAATTTGGATACGGAGTTGAGGCTGTGTGTCAAAGAGCATCTCCTTCGAATCTGTAATCCCCCAATAACGGGGATAGCTTGGGTTGTAGTATTCCGGAGAGGCTGCTTCCATTTTATTTACAATGCCCATTTTTGGAGGGCAGTATGTACATGGATTGGTAGAGCTTGCAAGTAAGAGTCTTTGATCTTCATGCCGTTGTACTTTCATGGGAAGCAGTCTTATAAATTAAGGAGCAAAGCTCTAAGGTGCAGGTATATTGTCATGTAGACCTTTACGCTTGGCTGTTTGAAGGCCGTGCAGAGGATGCTGAGATGCTTGACTGACATCATACTCAGACATTTGCCGTCAGTGCTGTAAATGGAAGTCACTCTTGATGATTTCTGCAAGACTGAGAGGTGGAGGACGTGTGTGAGGTATGGGCTGTTCATTGGTACCTTAAACCTTGTGCTTAACGAGGTCCAAATTATGGATCTGAACATAACTGCAGCCTCACAGTACGAGAAGAAGCATTTGTGCTGCTCGAGACTGTGGCTATGCAGCAAGAAGAGGAAAGGTGCACATGCGCATTTGCACGCATGAGCATAAGCACCAACATTTGAATAAGATGCAGCATGTATACGCCACCCAGTAACTCATCTATGCATTCACACATTCACATGTTCAAATGCAGACCCACTCCCATCTATCTGTCTAGCAAGCTGTCTCTTACAAGTCTTTTTCTTTGGCTAGGCTTCCCTTTGTGTGCCTTTGTTGCTGGGCATTACACCTTAATTATTATTTTTTGCACAAATGCAGCGTTTTTCAACTCTCATTGTACGCCTGTGCACTGCTCCTACTGATCCATGCCCACGCCCATAGCTAAATGCTGCTTCAGAATAGGGGGTTGTCCTGGGGTGTAGCCTGCTTGGTTTAGCAATCTCTTTATCATGCTTCAGCATTGGAAAATGCACACTGGGTTGGGCAGGCTGGGTATCCCATCAGGACCTTCAAAAAGTGCAATAATTCATATTCTTGGGCAAAACCCTCAGTCACGATAAGAGGAAGACAAATGCAACCCTGGTTTGATGGCATCTTACATTGCAGGCGCAATATGCAGTATAGGAGCTGGGTATCAAGAACAGGAAGCATGCCATGGATTTTCAAGTTTTTGCACATTTTGAAGATGTCGAATGTCAGGCTTGAGCTACAAACACTCTGACGCACATCTTCTCCTTAAAGTACAGCGCACATCAATTACGAATGCTTTGTGAAGATGCTATTGTGCGTCAAAAGAAGCACAAACACGCACTGCCTGCAGGCGACAAGCCAGATGCCTCTTTCTTTCTACTGGTTCCACTGTGTTGTCCACTTTTGGAACAGCCTGCTGACAACCAACTATGCCTCAACGAGCTAGACTAATCAAGCTGCTTTGTTGCTTGCGCACAAGATAGATAGAATGCTGGACGTAGGTGGTCTTATCTGCTCTTCGCAATATACCTGGTTTTGATTTGCATATGTTTGCTATCATGAGCCGCTCAAAAATCAACACGTGTGACGTTGAATTGTTACAACGTGAGCAAATTATACAGGAATGGAGGGATCTTAACCATCTGGTCATCATACATCCGGATGAGTTGCACGTTTCCAGCTGTCATGAGTGCATAAGTGCAAAGCAACGTAGGAAACAATTCAAACTGAACAGTGTGCTCCACACACATGCACGCGTAAACGCATGAGCACGTGCATACACACACACACACACACACACACACACACACAAGCACACACATGAACGAAGATGCCAAAGCGCAAGCATACACACATACGTGCACACACACATTCAGGTGTACACGCACATGCGTGCGCGTCCCCCTCTTCCAGATGCATCTTTACAGACAAAGTCATCAAGCACATGCATGGGTTCACATGTGTCTGCTGCACACATACACACACATCACACAAACATCACCTTGCCATGCATGTCTTCAGCAGGTGTGAGAGATCTTCATCTCTTTCAAGAATGTCAAGCAGCTTTCTCCTCTGGCCCTCTTTCCTGTTACCTCGTTAATTATCTTCAGCAGGATGGGCATGCATTCCTATGCAGGAGCTTGCAATGATGGCCATTTTCTTGCTCCACACTTTTACCAGCTTGTAGGGGTCGGCGTTGGCCAATACGCTATTAAGCGCTATATAGCGATACAGATTTTCTGAAATATAACATGCCAAATTGGTGCCCTGCTGATTCGCTCGTTTCAGGCGCCCCTCGACTGCATCGATTCTGTGAATCAGATTAAAATAATGTCGTATATGGGGGAAAGCCTTCGTCTGGCCGGGTTGCCCCAGACGGTTCCTATGTGTGCCAACTTGAACATGTCTGCTGCTGTGGTGAACAAGCTGGGCAAGCAGCGCACAAAGCCTTGACCAGATACAGAAGCTGGAGCTCAAGGCTAAGAAATGGATGCAAACAGTGCCAGGAGCAGCAATGTGCAGCTTGGGCATGGCATTATGAGTGGCGCAACTTCGCTGGCACACACTGATCTTGCACTTCCTCCCTCTGCCCCGCCCTCCCTTGGCCAGGAGGGATAGAAAGGGAAGAGTTTAGGCAGGGGGGTGAGCGCATGCTGTGACTCACGCATGCACTGTGGGCACTTGCATGGATGCGCACACACATCACATGCCAGCCACGCAGCGTAGCTGCAGCACTGGGAACCCAAAAGGAGCAAGCAGTATGCGATGTCAGTGCAATGGCATATCAAGGGTCCCAAGCACTGATACAGCATCAAGCAGGGCTGGTGTTGTTGGGAGGGTGCAAAGCGTCACAAGAGCCTCTGTCTTGCAAGCTTGCATCAATATTGACCTTGACCTTCGCGCTGCACGAACTCACCTGCACGCGACCCTTTGCTGCGATGATATGTTTGCAACTTTCACTTATCATCAATGCTCAATAGCAAACACAGCACATAAACTACACTGTCATGCCTGCACATAAGGACATGCAGTAGTAGTAGTAGTAGTAGTAGTAGTAGTAGTAGTAGTAGTAGTAGTAGAAGTAGTAGTAGAAGTAGTAGTAGTAGAAGTAGTAGTAGTAGTAGTA
>LKMJ01007478.1_pt1 | contig 10289 bp, 9 predicted proteins | sample 643391 | NCBI WGS metagenome assembly LKMJ01 (sample SAMN04112250, study PRJNA286221) | soda lake metagenome | biome: soda lake; feature: Kulunda Steppe; material: water; isolation source: sample PL-Br10 brine of Picturesque Lake | place: Russia: Kulunda steppe | collected 2010-07
CTTTTGATATGCTTATTTGTTGTTGTTCCATGGCTTCGTGGAGGCTGGATCGGTCTTCCTCACCCATCTTGTCTATTTCGTCTATTGCCGCCATTCCTTTGTGCGCTAGTACTACTGCTCCTGCTTCGAGCTCGAATTCTCCTGTAGATTCGTCCCTCACTACGGCGGCTGTGTTATGTGTGATTATTCCGTTACCAATGAAGTTGTGGGTTTCTGGTACGGTGAGGTCGTATAGAGGTTTCTTGCTAGTTTTCTCGTTTTGTGTTACTTTTTCCCATTTTATTTCGGATCTGATTATCTTCTCTAACTCTTTTTGAATCTCTGTTTCCAGATTAATATCCTCTGTTATTTGTTTTGCTCTATTAATACCAGGGTTTTTATCTTGGGTGAAGTAAGATTGATGTTCTACGGGCTGGACACTTGATTTTTGTAATATTTTGTTCACAGGGATTATGTCGTTATTAGAGTTTCTTTTTTTGCCTGTTATTTCGGTTAAAGTATTAGATTTCTCTTTTATTTTGAAGTCTATCGTCTCTGAGAATCGATCTATGTATTTTCCTCTTATGGCGAGATGTGTTTGAATGGATTTTGACTCTATTTTCTGACCATTCTCAAGCTCTTCCAATCCTCTTCGATCTCTTGTTCTTCTTTTTGCTTTAATTCCATAAGTTTCTAGCATTAGTTGAACTTGTTTACCTAATTTCGAGCTAATTGTAGAGTATTGTATGCTGTCGCTGCCACCGTCTCTTGAAACCACGCATCCGTCTGCGTCAAACAGCCCTTGCAAGAAAGCGTAACTATGTTCGTGGGTTGTTAGTGCAGGATCCAAAGATAGATTTTCTTTAGGACTTTTCATTCCTATATTGTCGAAGAATTTTGCAATGGTCTTGCTGTATATTCGTATGTAAGGGACTCGATCTTCCTGTTCTTCTATCTCAACTTCCTTGTTGAATTCTCTTTCTATTATATCTTTTAGGTATTCTAGCGATTTTTTATTAGAATTAGATACTCTTACTAGCCCTCTTTCCTCCGATAATGAAAGATCTCCATCTCCAAATACGAAACCTATTAAATACATTAGCTCTTCATTGAACTCTTCAGGCAGAGTAAATTCTTCCCCATTCCTAAGCGTTAATTTTTCGAATTCAATGCTTTCAAAACTAATGTCTAGTTCTTTAGAAAGCATTTCTAATCTCTTAAAGGGCACAAATCTTTTACGTATGCTACTATAAACGAAATCTTCTGATAAGTCAAGCTCTCTAGCTGCACTCCTTAAGTCTCCATATTCTTCTTTCATTCTGTCTCTGATTTCTTCTACTGAGCTCTCTGAAATCTTAAATTTTTCCTTATCGAACTTGAAATACTCTCTAGCAGATATACTATTCCTACTTATATTCGTATAATCGGGAGTTGCTATAAATTCTCCAGGCTCTATGCTCTCTATTTTTTTCCACTCTAATCCGTTCTCCCCACATACAATAAATTTTGTGTTTGTTGAGGCTTCTATCTCCTTACCAAACGAGGTCTCTAGCTTAGAACATTCCTTCTCTGGCATCCTCCAGACAAGGCTAGAATCTCTAGTCGAAATCATGTCATCTTTCAGAGTATACAGTCCTTCAATATATTCTTTAGCAGTTTCTTCTTGCGGTTCAAAATCTATCTCCTTTTGCCCAATCTCCCCTATCTCTTTGAAACCGTTCTCGCTATGTATTAGGGTGTCGCCGGTAACGCATAAACCAGCTCCGGTTGAGCTTTTTCCTACTACATATCTTCCTTTTGGTGCTAGTTCTCCTGTGAATTTAAGCATTTGGCTTTTTCCTGTTCCTGGTTCTCCTATCAGTAGTATGTGTATGTCTCCACGGCTTTTGACCCCGTCTTCTCGTGTTTTTTTAACTCCTCCGAATATTTGTAGTGCTATTGCTTGTTTTACTCTTTCATGTCCGAATATTGATGGAGCTATTGAGTTTGCTATTCTTTCAAATATTTTCGGGTTTTCTGCCATTTCTTCTATTTCTTCTTTTTCCTCATCGGTTAGTTCTAGTTCTTCGAATTCCATCTGTGTGGGTTCGAGGTAGTTGGCTTCCATGTAGATGTCGTATTTCTTAGAGTCTTTTTTTAAAGGTCTTTCTTTGATTACGCCGGTTATTTCTGCCACGTTTCCGGGTATTACTTTTTTCTGGAAGTCTGGATCTACCAGATCGCCTTCCAGTCTTATCTGTAGTGATGAAGGTTGTTCGCTTCCTTCACGACTTTCAGGGTTTTCTTCTACTGTTATCATTTGTGTGTCTGTCATCTTTTTCTCGTGTACTTCGAACTTTCTCGAACCACATTCGCATTTGTACGGACTCTTTAGCTTTGAGGAGTCCTGTTCTTTTTCTATTCGGTCGCCGCACTGGGTGCATTCGAAAATAGCAGAAACAACTTCGGGTTTCACTTGTGATGCTCTTTTGATCATTCCTTCAACCGGTACAAACTGATCTAAATGTTTTGAGCGCAAGTTTTTCAGTAGGACGAAGTCTTCTTCCGGCATGTTTGTGAATCTTACCTTGAATTCTTCGTCAGGAGTGATGTCAACTCCTAGAACTCCTTCTGATGCGGCGTCTAGTGCTTGTTCAGGATTTTCTTTAATATACTCTCCTAGTTCTAAGTTGAATAAGTCTAATTCTTCGAAATCAACTATTATCGAGTTTTCTCCTTCTTGTACGGCTCCAGCGACTTTCTCATAGTATTTTTCTGAGAAAAATTCTTCGAACTCGTGGACTGCCTCCCCAAAATCCATATACTGTGTTTGGGGTAGTAAGAATCATAAAACTGACTTTACCTAAGAATCATTGTTATGGCAGAACAGTTGGAAGATGAGCAAATAGTTCAAAGACTTGAAAAGCTTGAGATCTGGGGTAAGGAAGCCGATAAACTGGTTACAAGGGTGGAGTTTGATGAATATAAGTACACAGTGTTTTTTGCTAATATGGTGTTTACTTTAGCAGAGGCAGATTTCCATCATCCTGAAGTAAAGGTTGGCTATGGTTTTGTAGAGATTGATTTATGGAGTCATGATGCGGAGGGTATAACTGCAAAGGATTTTGAGTTGGCGGAGAAAATCGAGGAGAAACTTGGTCAAATTAAGTGGGGGTGAAAAAGGTCTCTTGAGGGTTCCTGAGGGTGCTGATCGTGATTTTGTAGCAGGAGCGTTTATTATTGAGGAAGGAAGGGTTTTGATGCTCCGTCACAAGAAGTATGGTTTTTGGCTTCAGCCAGGAGGACATGTTGAGGAAGATGAGACTCCTGATGAGGCTGCTGTGCGTGAGACTAGAGAAGAGACCGGGTTGAAAGTTGAAATAGTAGAAGATTTTAAACCCGGTACTAAACACGGCAAGGCAGAGGATTTGCCAGTACCATTCAACATTAATCTTCATCCTATAGACGAAACACATTATCACTGTGATTTCCAGTATATTGTAGAAATTAAGGATGAGTCTGGGGATAAAGAGTACAGTGATGAGGACTTGAAATGGTTTTCTGAGAAGGATTTGAAAGATGAGAGTTATAGTATACCTGACAATGCTAGAGAAGCTGCTTTAAGAGCTCTTAGTTACTTTGATTACTAATTTTTTAATGATATTGGAATAAATTAAAGAGAAAAAAGAGATAGAGGTTGTTCTATATTTTTTATTCTAGCGCTCCGATCTCTTTAAGGTTCTCTTTAAGTTTGTTGATTCCGTTTCTTACGTCGTCGTATGTTCTTCCTCCTGTGCAGACTATTCTTCCTGAGCTGAATAGTAGGAATACTACTTTGGGTTCGTCGATTCGGTATACTAGTCCTGGGAACTGTTCTGGTTCGTATTCTGTTCCGACTAGTTCGAATGCTATCCTGTTTAGGTTGAGTGTTTGTCCTAGTTCGCTTGATGCGACCATGTTTTGGACGGTTATGTCCGGTTTCCCGGGTATGTCTATGTCCGCTTCTCTTAGTTCGTCGATTATTTTGTGTACTGCTTCTTTTGCCATGTCGGGGCTTTGTGTTCCTGTGCAGACTACTTTTCCTGATCCGAATAGTAGTGCTGCTGCTTTTGGTTCTTCCAGTCTGTATACTAGTCCTGGGAACTGTTCTGGTTCGTATTCTGTGTTTTCTAGGTAGATTGCAATCCTGTCTAGAGGCATTCTTCTGTCTAGGGTTGTGGATGCTACTACGTTTTCAATTTTGATACCGTCGTCTTCGTCAAATCCTTTTTCTGTCATAGAAATAGTTGTCACCTTTGTTGAGGGGTTGAAGGCTCTCCGATTCAAGTTCGGTTAGTCTTTCCTTAGTTTTTGTTTTTAAAGCCTTTAGTTTGTCATTTAAAAATAAACTCTTTTAAAAGGTGTGACTACAACACCTCAATAATCCGGTAAAAACAGTATTCTGGACTACTATAAAAAACAAATTTTTAGAGGTAATTGGTTTGAACAATCACAAAAATTGAATTGATGAAAAGGAAAGAGAGAAAGAATAGTTTGAAATGGTTTTTTGAGAACCCTATTTTCCTTTGTTTTTGTTTGCTGCTTGACTAGGTCTTACTTTCTCTGCGCCTTTACCTTTGTTTTGTAGTCCTCTACTCTTCCTTGCTGCTGGTGTTAGACCTCTTTCAACCCTATTTTCTTCTTCTGTTATCCAGTTGATGTCACTGTCGCTTTGGATTTCTGGTGATTCGGGATCAACCATGATTACTTCAAACCATTTATGGTTTCCGTCTTCTATTACCCAGTAGCTGTCTAGTACTTCTAAGTTAGGGTGTTTTTTGTTTGCTCTTTGCTCTGCTATTACTTGTTTTGATTTTTTGGAGCTGTAACGGTTTTGTCCTGCGGCTGCCGGTCTTCTTCCTCCGCTGGCTCTTTTTCTCTTAGTTCCACCTTTTTTTACCCGTGTTCTTATTATGTTGAATCCTTTCTTAGCCTTGTATCCTTTGCTTCTGGCTTTGGGTATCCTGGTTGGGTTTTCCATTTTTACTGTTGCTGGTTGTTCTCTCCACTCTATTAATCTCTGTTTCCAGATTTCGTCCAGGTTCTCTTTTGGTTGTTCGTAATGTTCCCGGGCGTATTTGTAGTAACTCATATTGTTTTTCAAGCCTCTTTATATTGGTTAAAATGGCGGGAAAATATTATAAACTCTGTCAAAGAGTTCCTGTTGACTAACTCTTTTTTTGACTAGTTTTGCCGAAACACATAAAACATGTTTGTGTTATTATTCACATGTGATACCATGAATCCAGTACTTAAAATAATAACAGGAGCACTAATGGTGATTCTCGGAGTCTACAGCTCAATAACCTTCTGGAACGAACTACTTACATTGATACAGGCAGGAATAGGACCGCTACTAGTAATAGTAGGAGCATTCATAGTATGGCTTGAAAGCGACGAACTAAAAATGAGAAGACAACAGAAACAACAAAAACAAGAAAAAGAAAGAAAAGGAGTAAAACAGTTCACGAAAGCTAGGGCTGAAAAGAAAAAAAGCCACAACAAAATACTCGAAGGAACAGTAGATGAAGTAAAAGAAACTGTAAGAAAGAACCCGGGACTAGACTTTGAATCACTACTAGAAACAGAAAAACAAGGAAAAGACCGCAAAACAGTCAAAGAATTCTTAGAAAGAAGGATCTAAAGAAGTCTTTCCGACCTCAAAGATCTCCTCATATAATTATTTTTCTCTTTATTTCTTCAGATCAGAGAACAACAATTCCAACTCTAATTCAATACGTCTCTTCATAGATTTGTCGTCCTGATGAATAAGTAAAAAACGTGTTAGCTGGAAAACCTCGTATATCTTCTCCAAATCCGAATCAATACTAATATCCTTAAATGATCTATAACCTTTCCTAAACGCGTCTCTAATTTCGAAATCTTCCTCTTGCCTCCAAACTAATCTTTTCTCCGTCATAACTAAGTCCAACATAGGGTCTCCGGCAGAAGCTGTTTCCCAATCAAGCACGATAACTTCATCCTCTTGGAAAATTAAGTTCCTTAAATCAAACTCCATATGAAGCAATTTTGGATTATCAAATAGGTCAAGTCTTTTAGAATAAGACTCTAAGATTTCTTCTGATTTTCCCGCATAGTATCCGTAACCATCTTCTCTCAATCTCTTGTTCCACCATTTCTGAAGCTCCAAAATACCTTTAGACCAAGCTTCAGAGTCTGGATAGATTCCTCTGGTACCGCGGGTTTTTATCTTACCCGACTTCCTAAAACTCTTAGATAGATGAACTTTGGCTAAGGTTTCACCTATCATCTTGGATTTAACCTTCTTTTCCTCTTCACTTAGCTTGTAAAAATTTCTGCCGCTAGAATATTGGTCGATAGTTTCTCCCTCAATAAATTCAATTATTCGATAATTTAAGCCGTCAATAAAGCCTGAATCAATTAGCTTAGGTGTCTTTAACTCCTTTTCATCTCCAAGTATTTCTAAGAGAGATGATTCTTTGACTATATTTTCTCTCCATCCTTTCTTCTTTTCTATCTTAATAACAAAGCTCTGATCAGCAATGAAAGTGTGGTTGGAGGATCCTACTTCAACAGGTCTTAGTGAGAATGTTTCAGTGTCCAAAATATCGTTTAATATCTCTTCAGACTTTCTTTTAGCTTCCTGTTTGGAAATCTTGTTCATACGAGTGGTATTGGCTGTTTTTTTGTGATAGATTTTTTATTGGCTCTTGTATAGGTCTTCAACCTTTTTTATTTCGTCTGCTTGTTCTTTGTCTTCTCGAAACTGCTTCATTCGAGGGAATCTGAGCGCGTATCCAGAATTATATGTAGGGCTTTTCTGTATTTCTTCGTATTCGGCTTCGACTATAACTTCTGGTTTAACTTTTACGTCTCTGCCATTCTCCTCCACCACTAAAGGTTTAAGTTTCTGTGTTATTTCTTCTAGTTGTTCGTCTGTCAGTCCTGTAGCCATTTTACCTACTTCTAAATATTCGTTGTTTTCTGGGCTGTAGCATCCAAGTTTAAGTCTTGATAACCATCCACTTCTACGTCCTTCACCCCATTTGGCTCCTATAATAGCTAGATCAAGTGTTTCCATTACAGGTTTTAGTTTTACCATGTACCCTACTCTTGATCCTGGTTTGTATTCGGCTTCTAATGCTTTCATCATTATGCCTTCATGACCTTCGTTCAACGAGTTTTGCTGCATTTCTTGAACTTTTTGTTTCTTTTCAGTGATTTCTTTGTCAACTAGTCTGAGTTCGTGTTTTTCTTCGTCGATTATGCTTTCTAGTCTCTCAAGTCTTTCATTGTAACTGGTTTTGAGAAGCGATTTGTCTTTGTAGATTAAATCAAAGGGTCTTACTTCGACGGGTATTTCTTTTCTTAGTCTTTCAATTTCGTATTTTCTTTTGATGCGTTTGGATAGTTTTTGGAAGGGTATCATTGAACCGTCTTCGGGTTTGTAACCGACTATTTCTGTGTCTAGTATGCAGTTTTCTGCTTTGACGTGATTTCTGACTTTTTCAACTACATCAGGGAACTGTTTAGTTACGTCTTCAAGTCTTCGGGTGAATATTTTGACTTCACCGTCTTTGACATGTATTTGGGCTCTCATGCCGTCAAATTTTATATCGATTAAGGCAGGTTTCCCTACTGATTCGAATCCTTCTTCTATTGTCTCAACTTTTTTAGCTAGCATTGAGTTTATCGGTTTGAAGATTTCCATTTCTAGGCTTCTAACTTTTTCTATACCTTCTTCGCATGCTTCTGTGACTTCGGTGAAGTCATTGGTTAGGTCGTAGGCTCTTTGTATGTCTTCTGTATGTTCTCCATTGAAGAATGCTTCCGCAAGCGCATCTCTTATTATGCCTTCTCCCACTCCGAGTCTCATGTTTTCTATTATGGTTCTGGTCAGGTACCTGGATTCTTGAGGGTTTGCGGAGGATACTAGTTCTGCTACATGCTTTTTCTTCTTGTCCATATTAACTGATCTGTCTAATCCGTCGTTTTCCATTGTCGCTACTTTCTCTAGTTTTTCTATAACTCTTTCTACGGTGAGTTTTTGCGTCATTAGTCTTTGTTGTGTCTTTTTTTTCATCATTTCTTCTGCTGCCGATCCTAGATCTCCTTCTTGTTTCCATGCCTCTTCGACTTCTTTTTCTGTTCTTCCTGTAGCTTGAACTATTATGTCTACAAGTGTTCTGCTTGATATCCCTAGGTCTAAATCTTTCCATGCTGGAAAGATCCGCCCCATTGATAACAGGACTACTTGTTCGGGTTTTTCGACTTCTTTGAAGAACTCGGCTAGTATGCTTGTTTTCTCAAGTGTTGACTGTGTGTTTTCAAGTTTTTCATATGTTTTCACAAGTTTTGAATATTTCACAACTAGTTATTCTGTCCTGAAATTGTTTAAATAATGGTGCGAAACAATTTTTTTGTAGAACTATGAGTGTATTTGATACTACTTGTGATCTTTCGTCTTTTGAAAAATGCAGGGATGAGGTTATCCCTAGGAAAGTTATAGGCAAGATTCTCGAGGCAGGGAGGAACGCTCCCTCTCCGGGTAATGTTCAGTCTCTGGAATTTATAGTGGTGGAGAGTGATCAGAAGCTTGAGATGTTATCTGATTCTGTTAGTGATGAAAGGGTTGGAGAGGTTTCTACAGCTGTTATTGTGCTCGCTGATCTGGGCAGGATGAGTAGGAAGATTGGTGCGGATATGTGTTACGATTGTTGTAATGCAGAGGTTGCTTGTGCTGTCCAGAATATGAGGCTTGTTGCTTCGGATAATGGTTTGTCTTCTTGTTGGATCAGTGGTTTTGATTCTGAACTGGTCTCAGAACAGTTCAGAGTTCCTGAAGGTAAGGAGGCGTTATCTGTTGTTATTTTTGGTTATACTGATGAACCTATTAAACCTCCACAAAGGTTTGGCATGAACAGTGTCTGTTTCTATGATGAGTATGGTAATCAGGTTGGAAGCGTTTTCGATGGTTTTGAGTTTGAGGGTATTAAGCACTCAACTGAAGTATATGGCAGGAGGGTGAAGAGTTTAGTTGGCGAAATCAAGAGGAAAATAAGAGAGTTTTTATAAAGCTTGAGTATTAATTGTTGTTTACCAGGCAATAGTAAACCTTGATTGTTCGGTTCACACAGAACCTCATAAGGTTTATAACTGCCCGGAGAAAAGCATTTGTTAAACAATGGTGTAAAAAAATAATGGTTGCAAGTCAAGAGACACTGGACAAGTTAGAAGACATCGGATTAAACATGTACGAAAGAAAAATATATTCAGCACTTCTAGGAAGAGGAACGTCAACAGCAGGAGAACTAAGTGAAATGACAAACGTGCCTAGATCAAGAGCTTATGACGTACTAGAAAGCCTGGCAGAAAAAGGATTTGCCGTAATCAAATCCTCGCAACCAATGGAATACGTATCAATACCTCCAGAACAAGCAATCGAAAATATCAAAAAACAACACCAAAAAGAACTAGAACAAAAACTGAACAGGCTAGAATCATTTAAAGACTCCGAAGCAGTAGGAGAATTAGAAGAATTATACGATCAAGGACTAGAACTAGTAGAACCGGAAGATATGTCAGGATCACTCAAAGGAAGACATCAAATCCATCAGCACATGGGAACAATGTTCCAAGATGCCTCAGAAAGCATAAAACTCGTAACTTCAGAAAAAGGACTTAAAAAATTACACAGCGATCACTCAGAGCTTCTCAAAGAAGCAAAAAGTAGAGGAGTAAAAGTAAAAGTACTAGCTCCTGCAACAGAAGAAAACGAACAAGAATTCGAAGAACTATCTGAAGTTGCAGAAGTAAGACATCTAGAAGGAAACGAATTCGACGTACCTGAAGGAAGCTTCACAATAATAGACAACGACTCTCTAACAATGTCAATGACTCACGAAGACGTCCACCAAACACAAGACACTGCATTTTGGACCAAAAGCACACATATGGCAGACAACATGATGGAGCCAATGTTCGACATACTGTGGGAGAACCACTCTCAGGATAAACCGCAGGGTCCAAAAAGGAACTAAATCTAAACAAAATAAAAAGAAGAAAAAGGGGTTAAAACCCTTTCTAACGTATTTGATCTAAAGTTGTGCAAGCATGGGATAAGGAGTTTCCTGAAAAATCTCGCTGAATTCAGAGTCGATGAGCAGAAGCTCTAAGAAATTGAATGGTTCTTCTTCGTCCACCTTGAATGTTTCCAATTCCTTTCCTGTAAGGTTTTCTGCCTGTTCTATTGCTGTTCTTTGACCTCCTAAGCTATCGACCATGTTTTTCTCCTCTGCCTCGAAACCTAA
>LKMJ01007479.1_pt1 | contig 10289 bp, 17 predicted proteins | sample 643391 | NCBI WGS metagenome assembly LKMJ01 (sample SAMN04112250, study PRJNA286221) | soda lake metagenome | biome: soda lake; feature: Kulunda Steppe; material: water; isolation source: sample PL-Br10 brine of Picturesque Lake | place: Russia: Kulunda steppe | collected 2010-07
TCTCTCTCTCTCTCTCTCTCTCTCTCTCTCTCTCTCTCTCTCTCTCTCTCTCACAAACACACACACTTTACTTTGGTGTGCACCCATCTGGCCTCTGACTGCCAGGAGTGACAGCATACATGTTGGAAGCTGTTCGTGAATTGAAGCATGATCTGAAATCGTCTGGCTCTCTGGTCAGACTTTGGCCAAAATGTTTCAGTATCGACCCTGCAATTGGACCCACGTATGAATCCTGCATCCCACTGCATTAATGATGCATTAAGCAGAGATGCTTAGCTGGCATAAAATGACATACAAAACAACTTGACTTTTGAGGAAGAGGCATAACAGGCACAACATCAAGGCTAAGGTTCTGCTTGCACTTTTTCATAGATGCTGCTCAAGCTTCCAAGCCAGATTCCTCATGCGGACGCGCCATGGATGCATTAGGCAGTATACCAAGCCAGGGACATGACCCTTTCCTGCAGGAGTGTGTGTGAGCACATACAGACATTTTTCTGTGTATGTTATCAGATATTGTGCATGCATGTTTGTAGGTGGTAGGCGTACAAACATGCTTGGGGGCACCCACAGAAGCCTGCCATGCTATAGACCATGCCAAAAATATCTTAGCACATAGTAAGGTTCCCATTTACGTTTACAAGTGTTGTATGCAAAGGCTGCAGAAATAGATGGAATAAAATGCCTTGAAGCCAAGTTGATTAGTTGTCTTTAGTCTTAGCTGCTTCTGTAGTACAAAATGAAGCATCTGAACATCTTATTTAATATCAACAAGTAACATCAATGCCTCTAACATTATACATATTCATTCTTTTACTCACCTACTATTACTACCACCCTCTTGTTGTGCCCGTGCTCAGCCGCTCTGCAAAGGTATTGAATTGAGATATTGCTTCTGAGCTACTGTTAAATACATACAAAACAGCGAAACAGCAAAGAGGTAGCCCGCACTTACATGTGCACAGTCTTGGCCAGTGACCAATTCCTTTCATGTAATAACGGGCCTAGCATAGGAGCAAAGCCTGCCCCTAGAGCATCCTTGATCAATTTTTGTACGTCTTCTTTCAAGAGCTGGTCAATGTCTGCTTCATCAACGTCCAAAAACGCCTGCACATCATCATAATCAGAAATACGTCTGAGATCTGTACAAGGTGCCACTCGTGACAGCTTGGCAAGCTATGCCTGAATTTCCTTCAGGCATACAAACTTGACACGCTTCTAAATTGTGCAATGCAGCGTGTAAGGCCGCGGTCACACACACAAACACAAGATTTCTCACTAATTTTCACTTCTTTCACTCAAAAGACTGGAAAAATTTTACTCCACCTTCCACTTCCACTCCACCAATAACCCCATGACCACCCCTCCCTTTCGGCATTCCTATTGCAAACTACCCACTTATGTTTCCCAGCTTCCCAAAACCAGCAGTAGGAGCCAAAAAAGCTTTTTGAGACAGGTTCTCATGCCGCAATCGGGTAGCAACACAAAACAGACTGCACTGTTCAAAAGGAGCCTGCAATGCTGCAGGGGCCCTCATTTCAGCACTCAGTTCATGGCCTGCGAGGTCTTGCATGACAGTCAATCAAACCTGAGCTATCAGGCGAGAGTGCCAGGACAAGATGCAGGGAAGTTTGCAGTGCGTAGTTACTGCAACTGGCGCACACTTAAAAAACTTTTTCCCTGTGCATGAGACCATGGTGCATCAGTCTTCGCCTTCATATGAGAATTTGTCCTCACGCAAGCAAAGAAAGCGTTTTTGCACGCAAGTGCCCCTCAAATTGACTATCGTAGGCCTAAGAAATGTCAGTTATAACCATCCCTCTCATTTTCTATTTGCCTGACATTCTTCACCATGTTTGGCACCCTACAAGTGTAAGCCTGGCTAATACAAATGTCAGACATCATCATGGTGCACTGTCGGCCTGGTGAATCATCACCAGCTAGTCCTGCAGCAGCATAAATCATGCAACCCATGTAGGGAAACCTTGTCTCCTCAGACATCCCCCCAAGGTAAATGCTCTCTCTGACATTTGAAACCCCAAACAAGGGGGTTTGGGGGGTTATGCGCGAATGGTACCCTCCCTGGGGGCCTCCTTACACCACCCCATTTTCGCAAAGTGAAAAAATAAAATGTGCCTTTGGGGGGTTGAAAATTGAATGGCTAGAAAAAGCAAGAAATTTTTGAGGATGAGAATTTTTCATGTGTGACCGCGATTTTTTCATCTTTTGGGGGGTCGAGTGAAAAAGATGTGTGTACGTGGTGACAAGTCAGCTCAGCCAAGCTATGCAAAATGGTTTATGCCCCAATCGTGTTCTTGCATTTGGCCGTCCCCACCGGCGGACCTAGGCAAAACAGGGTCACTTGGCTTTCTAGCCATCATGGCTGCCTCATTGCCAAGTCCACCCATGTGTTAGGTGTGCACATGTCTTAAGTAATTTGAATGTGTGAAGACATCAGAGGTGGGGATGGTCTGTGCATCCTAGCCACTCTGGAATCATTTTGCACTGTTATGGTTTGGGAACAGTGTCTACCTAAACTTGCCCCAAAAGCCCTGCTCTCCTGGATAAAACCTGCTTAAATGCAAAGGTCTGATCCTGCAAAGTAAGATAAGGGGATGCGGGTCTGCTAGGTGTGTTTCGTGGATTCTCCTGTCCTGTTTTTGTGTGCAGACGAAGGTTGCAAGATGTCCACAGCCCCAGCTTGGTTCAGGTACCGATCAAGCCTAGAGCAAAGAAGTGTTTTATAAAGTAAAATGGCATATCTGAAGGCCCGGGTGAGAGTAAGTGAGCGGAAGAGTGGCCCTGAAAAGTGTCTATCTTGTCTGTCTTGTCTAACCTCTCCAACCCTTCACACCCAATTCAATGAATATCTTGGGGGGATCAATTCAGACTCTTTGAGCCTCTAACATCCCAAATTGTTTCAGTGTGGAAGCGATTAAATTGATGAAAAATAAGGCATCTATTGATGTGCATAGGTAAAGAAACAGCGCAGGAGCTGGAAAGATATGCCAATTTGCATCCCTGCAAGGCCTCACTGGTGAGTACAACCATTCAATTTTGACGTGTATTTAATATTTCAGATAACTTAGTCTCCTGCAGAAAGCAGTCATCAAAGGAGGCACTTGTAATGCTGTGCAGGCCTAAATGGTGCTCCAAGCAGTAAGCAGCTGTAAGCAGCTGGGCATGGCATGTGCAAGACTACCTGGTTTAAATGCTGCTCTTTTTCATGCACTTCCTGGTCCCATTTTACTACAACAACACCCAAATATCACAATGATCCATCATGAATGTACATACATGCTTATGTGCATGTAAAATCACAGACATGAAAGAAGATAACGTACAAGCTACAGTGTAAACTATACGTATCCCAGTTGATGCCCTGGGTGATGTGCCCTGGGTGGTGTGCTAGAGTGTTATGCTAAGGGATCCTTGCCAAATATGTGCCTTAGTACAGCCTGGCTGCTTGTACAAACAGGATACAAACTTATCAGTATTGTAGCCAGAAAATGGGTGTTTGAATTATTGGACCCCCCCAAAAGTGGCTAATTTGTTTTGGCGCCCACACTCTCACCCCATTGCCAGCTCCAACCATGCATAATAAGCACATACGTCATGAAAAGTCAGGTGGGGTTCATAGTGGGCATCAGGGTCATGAACAGTGAGGTAAGGGCGCGGCATGCGCGCCATTCTGGCACCATTTTGCCATTTTGCCATTTTGCATCATTTTGGCTGGGAAATGGCACTTCCCAAACCTTCTCCAATTCTGCCTCTTTTCAGGACTTAGGTTGAAATTGCATGATGGTTTGATGCTTTCAAGTCGGATTTGGGTGAGGGGGGTTGGGAACACAGGAAATGCGATATCTCCACAACCCATGAATGCCTTCAAGCCAAACCAAGCCTGAGGGTCGCGTGGAATCACAAATAAATAATATGATTAAAAATGGAGCTGATTGAGGGTGTGGGTGGGCAAAATGTTTGGTCACGTCTGTGTCTCCTGAGTGCACAGCTCAGGGGCAGAGCTTTCCACGCCCAAATCCACACAGGAGATGCGGGGCAATTTTTCGATGTGCAGGCACGCCAAGGTTAGATTTTGGAGTTGTGTGCTGGAAATAGTGCATACTGTTCCATGTTCACATCCTGTTTCACTAAAGTTTCCTATCCACTTCCACGCACCAATTTTGACTTCCATGCACCATTGGAGCCCAAAAAATGCAAGCTATCCAATGGTGAGCACAGGTGGGAAATGGTGAGGTGGCTGGAAAGTTATGAGTACCCTATCTGGCCACCTCTGCCTAAAGAAGGGGTAGCCCAGTGATGAGGACGATCAAGTTTAGGTATCCAAGACTGGAACTTTCACGAACAGGTTGTGGGCAGCCACCCTACCCTGTCTGGTAGGGATATTGCATGACATCATTCAACTTCCATTAGGTATGCTGAGGCTCACCAAGTCTTGAAGCATTGTCCACATTAACTTCAACTTTTGCTGCATGTTCAAGATTCCCCAGCTCCGGCTTAGCTGCATTCAAAAACATTGGCAAGCAATGCATGTGTTTGCACTTACTTAATTTCATGACACTTACTATCAACAACAGCTACATATTTGTGCAAAAATAAAAAAACACCAACAAAGATGCCAAGGCTGCCTTACAGCTCAAATTTAGAGAGCACAATCCTCCTTGTGCTCAGTGCACCATGACCTTCTCATAAGAATATGACCATCTGCATTCAGAAGGAAGCTAGTAAGACTGTACGTAAGGAATACAGAAGGAAGCTAGTAAGACTGTACGTAAGGTATACAGAAGCTAGAGGAAGCTGGCCCCTTGCTGGCCTGACCACGTAAAAAGGGTTCATTGTAAATGCTTCAAGCAAGTCTTGCCGCCTCACCGTTTGCTGGACTGGTACATCCCCGAAGTATATCTGCACTTTGTGCGGTGGCTTGAGCGCTTGCTGCTGCTGATCATCCTCCGGAGGTTCAGACTTCCTCTTAGAAAGCTGCTCTCTTTGCACAAGCTCAATGGCTTGCCTGGCTCTTATGAACTCCAACCCTGCTGTTACTTGCATCTTCTCTGTGATCACAGGGGAGCACGTAGATGATGCTTTCCCATCTTGACAGACCCCATCCTATAAGAGCAGCTTCAGAAGCTAAAATGTAATGCTCTGCTGCAGCATTTAACATAACCTGATGAGGAGCAGAAAGAGCTAAAGTGAAGCATCACGCTGCATAGCACCTTATGGTCTGTTTGTCTGTTTTGTCTGCTCTGGCCCACAATGGTATCAATGTACACGGGTAGCACATCGGCCACTTAAACCCTTACCTTCAAGTTTATGATAAAACCAGCTTAAGAGCACGTAGAAAACGTTGTGGCCCTGCCTCAAAGCCTGCAAGGCTGACTTAAACTCAACTCTGGCCCCAGGCCCCAATGTTTGCGGGTTTTGACTGGCGACTTCCCGGTACATCATGAAGCTACGACCCCTGCAAATATCAAACAAATTGAGGGCATTGGTGCAATTAAATGAATAACCATTTGGGAGGAATGAGATAGTGCTGAAGGCCGCCCCAGCGGCTGGGACCCCCTTAGCTTAGGCAAACAGTGTCAAAAACTTGGCAACCCAGCAGGTCATCCTTGCACCTTTTCAAGACCTGAAAGTGTGTTGGGTGGCTGATTTTTTGCTCTTTAAGGCCATGTTGAGAGGAGGGGCTGGGAGGCAGTGCGCAGCCGGGAACTTGGATTCTGAGAAGTGTCACAAAGCAAAACAGGTGCCATTACCCACAAATTGCACCAATTTACGTCCTCTCAATTTCTTAATCATCATTATTTTGCCCCCAACTCTGGTGTGAGTTGAGGGTCACGAAATTAAAGAGACAGCACAGTTGGAAATAGCACTCCTGTGTCACAAGGGAAACATTTCGCCAAAAGTCAGCCAGGCCACCAATTGGCCTCATTTAGAATTTTCGTGTTTCGTGTCTTATATTTGCCCTGAACTTTTGGTGGCAAAATCGGACAGAAATCTGCAGGATCGCTGTTGCTGCCCAGAACCTCATCGTCCCTTCCCCCCTGGGCCGCTTCAAGGTGTACTTGAGCTAACAGAGTATCGTTTTGTATCATGTTAGTATGTTTTCATGCATCGAAATTGAAAACTAGGCGCAGCTGCCAAGCCGCGGGGCTCATAGATGGATTTCTGAAGCAGCTGCAGGTGCATGCGCATGCACAAGCTTGCCGCAAAGACAGGTTTAGCAGCATGCAAGCAAACTTGAAGTCCCAGAACCAGAAATAGGGACATTCAGTTACAGGGATTTGAGTGGCACACTATCAGTGTCGCTGATCCAGCGTGGATGAAGTGGAACTTTAGGACAAAGGATCGATGTTACCTTACAAATATTGGAAGATTTCAGTAATTATTTTACGTTCATATAACGTAGGTTCAGTCGTGATTTCAACCAGAATTGATTGCACTTCAGCGCATCGCGTATTCCAAGGATTAAGAATTTTTTTGAAAGGACCATATTGCATGCGTTTCAAGCAGCATAGATTCCGTGCAGAAGCTTTGACAGGAACCTTGTAATGCACTTCAGCGCATTCCGGAGTTCATGTATGATGAAAATTTAAAGTATCGATGTTAGTTCATTTAATTTAACATGCGTTCCAAGCAGCGTTGGTTCCGTGCTGGAGCTTCGACCAGAAAAGCTTAGCGATTGTTAACTACCAACTGAACATCAGCACCAAATGCTAACAGCATTTCCAGAATATCAATATTGTTGCAGGTTCTGTGCTGAAGCTTCGACCAGAAGCTTCGCGATTATCATCTCAGCGTATTCTGCATTCGTGGACATAATATACATTTGAATGCTGAAGTATAAATTGCTATACTTGTGACACAGTTTTCAGACCGAGTCTCAGGGTGCCGGTCCGTGCAATATCCGGGGAATATCCATCCGCCGTCCCGCGGAGCCCAGGTCCCGGACCTCTCCCAGAAGGCGTCAAAAACTTAATCATTTGTTTCCGTGGAATTCTCGCGGCGTCAGGGCGCAGGGCCATCCGGAGTGTGACCGAAATGTGTGGACAGGTTACGTATGCCTGAGGCCGCCGCGGGCTTCGCCCGCGGCTTGGAAATATCTTACAGCCAGCTGTTTCCCATGCAGCCACCTGGGCCTGCCCCATGGTCCCAGTTCCCTTCCCCCCGCATGCTCTCTGCCTGAGGTCTGATGGTCAAGAGCCAGCATGAGTGGGCAGCACAGCGCAGTGCAAAACCCGATGGGCGAACAAGTGCTAAGCAGCGGGCAGCCGCACGGAAGGCTGCCTCCAGGCAAAGAGCAGCAGCAGCAGCAGCAGCAGCAGCAGGAGGCAGTGCACGCAAGGGGGATCGCGGGGGGTCGCCTGATACCTGCAGTGCATGCACTTGGGGTTTTAATCTTAGGACTTAGCTGAGCTCTGAATCAGAGCAAACCAGAGCTGAGCTGCTTGGACAGAATTTGAATCAGCTTTTTGAATTAGCTGCTGGTCTGAGCTGCTGGCTTCCACCACAGGGCCCTTCGTAATCCCTGCTGGTGCACCCATGGAGCACTCTGAATGGCACACCTGCCACCACAATGACTGGGAATTATTTGTATAAGGCCGCGGTCACACACAAAAATTTTCACTATTTTCACTTTTTTCCACTTGGAACATTTTGCAGTCACACACAATTTTTCCGACTTTTGGAGTGAAAAACTAAATTGTTTTCAATGCACCTGCACCTGCTCCCCCCATGACCACCATTTTCTTCCAGCATTACTGTTGGAAACCACACTAATGTTTCCTAGCTTCCCAAGACCATCAATAGGATCCAAAGAGTCCAAAAAGCTCTTTGCGACAGGTCCTCATGCCGCAATTAAGCAGCAACACGACACAGACTGCACTATCCATAAGGAGCCTGCAATGCTGCAGACGCCCTCGTTTGCACTCACTTTATGGCCTGCAAGGTCTTGCATGACAGTCAATCAACCTGGAGCTATTAGGGGAGAGTGTCAGGACAGGATGATGAAAAGTTTAGAGAGCGTGGTTGGCGCACACTTGAAAACTTCTGTTTTCCCCCTGTGCATGTGGCCATGGTGCATCAGTCCTTGCCTTCATTTGAGAGTATGTCCTAACGCATGCAAAAAAAGCCTTTTTTGCGCACAAGTACACATCAAATTGACAGTCTTAAGGCCCAGGAAATGTCAGCGATGAATATCCATCTCATTTTCTATTTGCCCGACAGTCTTCACCACATTTGGCACCCCACAAGTGTAAGCCTGGCAAATACAAACATCATCTCGGTGCATTGTCGCCTGGAGAATCATCACCAGCTAGTGCTTGCTGCAGCTGCATAAATAACGTGTGTAAACCATGTATGAAAACCTTGTCTCCTCAGACATTCTCCCGAAGTAAATGTTTTTTCCGACATACAAAACCTCAAACAAGGGGTTTCTAGGGGTCTTGCACGATTGGGACCCTCGCTGGGGGCCTCCTGAGACCACCCCCCATTTTCGCCCAAAGTGAAAAAAAGTGAAAAGTGCACTTTGGGGGTTTGAATTTAAAGTGAAAATCTTTTGGGGAGTGGAAAATTTTTCGTGTGTGCCATTTTTTTTACTTTTAAATTGGAGGAAAACTGGAAAAAGTGGAATAAGTGTAATTGACCAAAACAACAGCTTTCAGCTGGGGGGGGAAGGCAAGCTGGATCTTGGCAGCAGCGGCAAAACAATGTGCCTAATATTATCTGAAAACTAGGCGCAGTGCGAAGCCGCGGGCCTCATAGACAGGTTTCTGAAGCAGCTGCAGGTGCATGCGTGCACAAGCTTACCTCAAAGACAGGTTTCTTAAGCAGCATGCAGGCAAAGTTGAAGTCCCATAACCGGAAATAGGGACATTCAGTTACAGGGATTTGAGTGGCACACTGTCAGTGTCGCTGATCCAGCGCGGATGAAGTGCAACTTTGGGACAAAGGATCGATGTTACCTTTAAAATATTGAAATATTTACATAATTGTTTTAAGTTCATCTAACGTAGGTTCAATTGTGGACCTTCATCCGGCCGGAAGCGATTGCACAGCGCATCCCGTATTCCAAGGATTACGAATTGTTTTTGAAAGTATCATATTGCATGCGTTTCAAGCAGCATAGGTTCCGTGCAGAAGCTTTGACCGGAACTTTGTAATGCACTTCAGCGCATTCCGGAGTTCATGGATAATAAGAATTTAAAATATGGATTTCAGTTCATATAACATACGTTCAAAGCAGCGTTGGTTCCGTGCTGAAACTTCGACCAGAAGCTTTGCGATTGTCATCTCAGCGTATTCCGCATTCGTGGACATAACATATGTTTACACGCTGGACTTTAAATCGCGTATTTGTGACACAGTTTCAGACGGAGTCACAGGGTGCCGGTCCGTGCAATATCCGGGGAATATCCATCCGCCGTCCCGCGGAGCTCAGGCCCCGGACCTTTTTTTTCCCGGACCCAAGACAGCGTCAAAAACTTCATTCGTTTCCGTGGAATTCTTGCGGCGTCAGGGCGCAGGGCTATCTGGAGTGTGACCGAGATGAATGAAGTACTGATGTATGCCTGGGGCCGCCGCGGTGCTTCGCCTGCAGCTTGGAATTATACTTGATAGAAGTACAAGGCAAGCATGTATGTCATGAGTGTAGCGGTGTGAGGCCCATAAAAACAAATCGAAATCGATGATTCCTGACAGCCGATTGCTATTATACATAACCCGTTACAATCAGAGTTGTGCAAATACGGCGTCAATCAGAAATGGCACCGTGAATAACGGTGCGTAATTGACGCTGACGTCACTTTACCGTCAATTACGGTGAATTCATACTGACGGTGGGAAATTGTGAGTAACGGTGCTGCGTCAGGAACTCTGTGGCTCAGAGGCCAGCAAGCTCAAGCTCAAGGAGTGCGCTCATCGCCCCTACTCCTTGCAAACAGAATTTTAAAGCAACATGCCCTCCGACAATCAAGCTAAGAGGGTCGTGTGGACCTGGGTCATCGAGCTTGGCCTGGCCTGGCCAGCTGCTGCAAGCACCACCACCCACAGGCCTGGTAGTGGGTGGGCAGAGGCAGAGTGGTGGCAGGAAGGTCAAGAGCAGCTGGGTAAAGGCAGAGTTTGAGAGGAAGGAGACGCAGCAGGATGGCAACTGTGGAGTACAGCTGCACATGCCTGCACTGCCAGAGAACGCTCATGAGTCATCACCGGGCTGAACGCAACGCGGCTCAAGAACCACCTGCTCAATCCTGGCACCTGCAAGTTTCTGTATAGCA
>LKMJ01007480.1_pt1 | contig 10289 bp, 8 predicted proteins | sample 643391 | NCBI WGS metagenome assembly LKMJ01 (sample SAMN04112250, study PRJNA286221) | soda lake metagenome | biome: soda lake; feature: Kulunda Steppe; material: water; isolation source: sample PL-Br10 brine of Picturesque Lake | place: Russia: Kulunda steppe | collected 2010-07
CGGATCGGTGCCGGAACCAGGCCGATCGCCGCCTGGATGATGTCCATGGGGGCGCGTCGGGAGGGGAAGCTAAAGGTTTACGCCGCCTTCGATCCGGGACCGTCGTATCATCGGATCCGTCGAACGCGTTAACCACTTCCTACCCGGTTTCTCGACGGAGGAACGTCCGATGGGCGTGATGGGGCTAATCCCAGCTCAGATCCGGAATCCACGAGGAGTGATAGCGCTCCCGAACGGCGCGAACGAACATGTGGCAGTGTCGACCGCCCAGAGAGACGAGCAACCGGAGGAGGACGTCAAACGAGAACGGCCAGTAGAGAAACGACGCCAGCAGGTATCGACGTGCGTCCGCGTAGTGACCGCCGTACAGCGCGAGTGAACCGACCCAGCCGAGCAACGAGGCCTTGAATCCGAGCCGATATCGCCAGCCGAGATCCCCGGCGAACGTCCGATGCTTGCGATAGATGTACGGGTACGAGAAGTCCTTGAGACGTTCATAGCGGTCGGTTATCTGCGTGTGGTCGCCGACTCTCCGAAACAGGAGCGGCTCCTCGATGGCGACGAGTTCCGTGTGTCGAGAGAGCCGCAACAGCCACTCGCGGTCCTGGAGGTTCGGGAGGTTGGGATCCGGGAGGCCGGCCTCCCGGATCACCCGACGGTCGACGAGCAGCGAGGAGAACGTGATGAGATATTTGTTCGTGAGGAGGTCGTCGAACGCGTTTCCGTCGATCGTCGGCGTTTCGCATGTGACCCCCTTACCGGGTGACTCGTAGCGCTGCCCGGTGTAACAGACGCCGGCGGCCTCGTTCGCCTCCAGTGCGCGAACTTGCCGTTCCAGCTTCCGATCGTCCCACGTGTCGTCATCATCTAAGAAAGCGACGTACGTGCCGTTGGATAGCTTGATCCCCTCGCTGCGGGCCACGTTCGCTCCACGATTCGTCTCGAATCGGTGGAACTCGATCCGATCGCCGAACTCGTCGATCACGCGACGGGGAGGGGACGGGGAGCCGTCATCGACGACGACGATCTCCACGTCGTCAAACGTCTGGTTCAACACGCTTTGGACGGCCTCAGCGAGCATCCCGGGGCGATCGTACGTCGGTATCACCACGCTGACGGTCGGGCACGTGTCCCCGTCGGTGGCCGACGTGCCGGTCCGGTTGAGCCTGGAGGCGTCCATCATGTGTGATCCGGGACGCCGATGAGCGATCGGTGGTTCGGGCTGGAAGCCGGCGGAAAGCGAGATCGACTCATCGTGTTGTGTCGTACGCGCCAGAGGAGAAATAGATATAATGTAAAAGGGAACCTGACGGCGGCACACGGCCCGTTAATTACGGATTAGTCAAATCCCGTTGGCCAAAACGGGACGCCGATGGAGGTGTGTATGGTTCTCGAGGGGGCGTTTCCGCCGGACGCACGGGTCCGGAAGGAGACCGCGGCGCTGCTGGATGCGGGACACGACGTCCGCGTTCTCACGGAACGCGCCGAGCGGGAAACCGATCCGTCCACCGTGGCGGACCACGAGCCGGAACGAGAGACGGTAGACGGCGTTGACGTCGTCCGATTCCCCCCGGTGAACGGATCGACGCGGGAGCGCCTGGCACGAAGCTACCGGGCGGTCGTCCACGGAACGTATCCACGGTGGGATCGACGGATCCGCCGTGAGGTCGAAGACGGGGTGGACGTCGTTCACGTTCACGACCTGCGACTCGCCCGGACCGCGCTGTCCGCCGCCGGCGATCGTCCGACCGTCCTCGATCTTCACGAGAACTTTCCGGAGGCGGTGATGCAGTACCGGCGCCGTGACACCCTCACGGAGACGCTGACGTCGACGACGAAGATCGCCCGCCGGGTGTTCCGCCCGAAGCGACACTGGGACCGCCGTCTCAGGTCCGCACTCGAGTCGGCGGACGAAACGCTCGCGGTCGTTCCCGAGGCCCGACGGGAGTACCTCGCCGCCGACGTCGATCCCGGATCCGTGACCGTCGTCTCGAACACGGTCGACACCGAATGGTTCGACGCGAACCGCGAGGCGTACCCCAAGCCGGATAGCGAGGGATTCGTATTGACGTACGCCGGAACGCTCTCCGGCGACCACCGCGGCGTGGACACGGCCATCAGATCGCTCGTCATCCTCAAGGACCTGGTTCCGGACGCGACGCTTCGCATCGTCGGCGGTCGGTCGAAGATGATGGGGCGCCTGCAGGACTTCTGTGTGGATCTCGGCGTGGAGTCCGACGTCGAGTTCACCGGCTGGGTCGACGAGGCGGCGTTCCCGAGTCAGCTGTCCGCGGCGGACGTCGGGCTCGTTCCACACCGGGCGAATCCTCACACGAACACGACCGTCCCACACAAGCTCTTTCAGTACATGGCGGCCGAGTTGCCGGTCGTGGCGACCGAGACCACGGCCGTGGCACGGTGCGTGCGCGACGTCGACGCCGGGATCGTCGTCCCGTCGGAGGATCCGGCGGCGATGGCCAAGGCGGCCGCGCAACTCGCCGATCCGGCGATCGCCGATCGGCTCGGAGGAAACGCCCGGCGGGCCGCCGAGTCGACGTACAACTGGGAGCGGGACGCGGAGCGTCTTCGGGCCGTGTACGCGAACCTAAAAGCCGAGGTGGCGGGATGACTCGGCCGGTTTCGGAGCGAACCGATCGGCCCGACCGTGGCGATCCGACGTACGAATCGGTCACCGAGGCGTTCCTGTCGATCGAAACCGACCTCGATCCGTTCGACTGGCACGTCGACGACGTACCCGTCTGGGAACGGGTCCGGTTCGACGTACACAAGCGGCTTCTCGAACGGCTCGACGTGCTCGATCCCCCACACGGGCGGGACGACGAACGATCCCGGCTCGACGCGGTGCGGAGCCGGCTCGATAGGCTCGGCGATCTCGGATACGCGCTCACGGTCCGTCGGCCGTCCCGGTACGGCACCGCGGACGTGCTCGTGTTCGCGCATCCACGCCGGAAGCGCCTCGACGGCGAGTGGTGGAACGTCCGCTGTGATCCGGTCGTCGACCGCCTGGACGACGTCCTCGTGTTGGAGAGCCCGCACGGCCACGGCCACCGACGACCCGCTCGGACGGAGCGGCTCGGATATCTCGACGCGATCGAACGCCGAAGCGAACTCCGGCGTCACCTGGTCGGCGGGCGGTCGATCGACGCGGCTGACGAGGAGCGGATCGAGCGACTCGCCGCCGCCATTCGCGGCCGGTTCGGCGTCGACGTCGCCGTCGACGGGATGGTCTCGTACGCGCTCGAAACGCGTCGGCATCGTCTTCCCCGATACGTAGACCTCCTCGAACGCGTCGATCCGAGCGTCGTCGTGCTCACGGTTAGCTACGGACACGGGAAATCGACCCAGATAGAGGCGTGCAAGCGCCTCGGGGTGCCGGTCGTCGAACTGCAACACGGCGTCATCGACCCGTACCACATGGGCTACTCGTATCCCGGACGGAAGCGGACGAAACGGACGTTTCCCGACTACCTGCTCGTGTACGGCACCTTCTGGCGCGACGCCGTGGCGTATCCGATCGACGACGATCGGGTGCTCCCGGTGGGCCATCCGTTCATGGAGTCACGACTGTCGAAACACGACGTGAAGGCGGGACGGCAGAAACACGACGTGAAGGCGGGAGGCTCGACGCACCACGACGCGTCGGAAAGCGAGCGGCTACTCTTCGTCTCACAGGGCTCGATCGGGGGCCGGCTCTCACGATTCGCCGCCGACGTTGCGGCCGATCCGCGAATGGACGCGGAGGTCGTTTATAAACTCCATCCGGCGGAGACCGCACGGTATCCGGAGGCGTATCCATGGCTTGCGGACGCGGACGTCCGGGTCGCCGACGGTTCGAAATCGACCCTTTATGAGCTGTTCGCCTCGTCGACCGCACAGGTCGGCGTCTACTCGACGGCCGTCTACGAGGGGCTCAGGTTCGGGCTCCGGACGTACGTCCTCGACCTGCCGGGAGCCGTCAAGCTCCGTCCCCTCGTCGAGGACGGGGTTGCAACGCGAGTGGAGTCGGTCGACGAACTGATCGACGCGGAGCTGACCGCGGAGGGGGCGGTACCGTTCGAGACGAATCGATTTTTCGAGCCGAACGCGCTCGAGGCAGTTCCGGCCGCGATCCGGTACCTCCGCGATGAGGGAACGATCGCGACGCCGACCGAACTCGACATGGATCCCACCGGAACGAAACGATGACCGGAGACGAAATCCATCAAACCCGAACGGACGGGGCACGGACACGTAATCGAACGTCGACGGGCACCGGTCCCGCCGATCCGGCCGAACGGTCGCTGACCGACGGGGGTTCCGACGAGCTGACGGTGAGCGTCGTTCCGGCCCGCGGCGGCAGCAAGGGGATCGAACGGAAGAACGTCGTCCCGTTTCTCGGGGCACCGCTGTTGACCCACACGGTCGCACAGTCGATCGCCAGCGAGCGCGTCGACCGGACCTACGTCACGACCGACGACGAGGAGATCGCCACGGTCGCCCGTGAGGCGGGTGCCGAACGGATCGACAGGCCGGAGGATCTCGCCGGCGACCGATCGCCGACCGAGGACGCGCTCGAACACGCGCTGTCCGTCATGCGGACGGACGGGGTGGACCCCGACACGATCGTGCTCCTGCAGTGTACGTCGCCGCTTCGCCGACGAAACGACGTCGACGACGTGGTCGCCCTCGTGGAGGAATCGGGGTACGACTCCGCGCTTAGCGTCTGCCGGGACCACGGCTTCTACTGGCGTGAGGGCGAAAGCGGAGCGAAGCCGATCAACTACGACCCCGCGAGCCGATCGATGCGTCAGGAGCTGCCCGATCGGTATCGTGAGAACGGGTCGATCTACGTGGTTCGAACCGAGGTGTTCGAACGCGAACGGTGTCGCTTGGGAGGAACGATCGGCCTCCACGTGATGCCCGAGCGGTTGAGCTTCGAGATCGATACGCCGGCCGACCTCGAGCTGGTCGAACTGATCGGCCGTGAGACCGAGTTCCACTCGGAGCATGCCGATGCGTAACCCGTCGTCCGCCGGCGTCGGAGATGGACCGAGCGTCTACTTCGTCAACGACACGACGACCAGCAGCAACTGGGGGTGCCGAGGGACGACGCGCGCGCTACGGTCGCTCGTCGAGACGACGGACGCGACGATCACCAGAACGGCCTACCTCGATGATCTGCACCGAAACGAGCGTCTTCTCGCCCGTCTCCCGGGAGTCACCGACTGGATGGCCCGCGTTGCGGCCGACGTGACCGGCACACGGGAGCGAACGCTTCGGGCCATCCGGCTGCTCACCGGGGAGGATCGGCCGGGCGCCTGGAAGCGGTACGAATCGATGACGAGTCGATGGGACGACGTTCCGCTCACCGTCGACGAGTACGACGACGCCGCACGGCGCGTCCTCGACGGGGAGCTGCTGACCGAGCACCGCGACGCGATCGACGCGTGTGACGTCGTCGTCATCAACGGGGAGGGAAGCATATACGACCGACGCCGAAAGGGGCGCATCCTGCTTTTCATCGCGTACCTCGCGGTCGAGCACATGGACACCGAGTGTGTGCTGGTCAATCACACGGCCGACGTGAGCGATCCGATCGTCCGGGAGGCGGCGGCGACCGTCTATCCGCTCCTCGACGACGTGGTCTTCCGGGAGCCACGGTCCGCTCGCGCATGTGAAGCGTTCCGTCCGGGAGACGCTGTGGATCATCTGGGAGCCGACGCCGCGTTCCGTCTGGGCCCCGTCGGCGATCATGACGCGTGGCGCCGGGTGGTCGGTCGCGAGGACTACTACGGCGTCTGGCCGGACTCCGCAGCGGGGTTCGATCCGGCCGATCCGTACGTCTGTGTGGGCGGCAGCTCGATCTACCGGCGACCGGACCGCCCGGCGTACGATCCCGCCCCCGCGTTCGAGTCGCTGTGCCGGCGCCTCCATCAAACGGTTGCACCCGTCGTGTTGACGGCGTCGTGTTCGACCGACGCCGGGATCATGCGTCCGGTCGCTGCGGAGTTGGGACTCCCCCTCATCGGGCCTCGAACGCCCGTCACGCAGGCGATCGACGTGCTTGGAAACTCGGACGTATACGTCGGCGGGCGGTGGCACCCGAGCATCTACGCCGCGACCGGCGGCACTCCCATCGTCACGCTCACGGCGAACACCCACAAGACGGCGGGGATCGTCGAACACCTCGAACTTGACGCGCCGACGTTCGACGCGCTCTCCCTCCACGCCGAGGTGGACGGAATCGTCGACCTCGTGACGGAGTATATCGAGGAGGGTGAGCCGCTCCGCGAGCGGATCGTGGACAGGGCGGCGGAGCTTGAGCGGGCTGCCATGCGAAACGTGCGGCAGTTACCGGGGGTCGAAGACCCGTACTGAACCGTCGTGATTCCGAGCGAAGAGGACACGAGGCTCACTGGAAATACGAACGCATCCGTCGGGCAACGGACGTCGGAACGGCCGAGCGGATCACACGCGGCGTGATCCGTCGGGTCAGCCGAACGGGATAGCTTGGCCGTCGAAACCGGTCGTGACAGCGCCGCTCGTACGTTCGGTCCGCTTCGATCCGTGACGGGTGATCCAGCGGAAACTGAAGCCCGTCACACGGGATCTCCGCCAGCGGTGATTCGGGGTCGGTCGTGTGCACGGCCCGGTCGTCGAATCCGACGTTGGACACGAGGTTGCGGGACGGAACCGCGCAGTACCCCTCGTTGGCGAGCACGGCGAACCGCCACCGGCGGCTCCACGACGGCGAGATCCCCTCGTAGCTCCGGTCGAACCGGCGGCGATAGTAACGGTAGCGTTCCGGATCGTCGAGATGTTCCCGGACCCGCTTCCGAACGTCCGGATCCGTCCAGTCCTCCATCCCGGGGTCGTAGCGTTCCCACGCGTCACGCCAGGTCGCCCAGCCCCACACCCCCTGAAAGGTGACGAAGTGGTAGCTCCGTGAATCCGCCTTCCACGAGCCCATCCGGTTCGTCCCGTTTATCGCCATCACCCGATCCTCGTCGCGATATCGATCCAAAAGCAGCTCACAGAATCGGAAGAAGTCGGGCGAGGGAACCGTGTCATCCTCGAGAACGATCGCCTCGGGGGCCGAATCGAACACCCAATCGAGCCCCTCGTGGACGGCGGCCGGGAGCCCGCGGTTGTGATCGCGATAGCATCGATGGACCGGACAGTTCCAGTCGGTCCGTTCGATGAGCAACCGAACCGCCATGCAGCGCCCTGGGTCGTCGTGGTGACCCGACCGAGGACCGTCCGCGATGACGTACACCTCGGGGGGATCCGCCTCGACGATCCGTTCGAGCACGCGTTCGGTGGTATCGGGTCGGTTGAACGCGAAGAGTGCGACCGGTGTCGTCAGCGACTCCGTACTCATAGATAGCGGCTCTTGACCGCGGCCTTCATCGTCCCGGGGATGACCGAGAGCAATTCGTTGGGAACCGCCGTGAGCATCCGCTCCAGCCGGCTCGTTCGACGATAGCGGTCGAAGAGCGTCCGTTCGAACGCTCGATCCGGCACGACGGATCGTCGACGGTCGAGCGGGAACGAGAGCTCGTGTCGGGGAAGGTTCGCCAGCGGCGACTCGGGATCCGTGGCGTAGTGGCCTCGGTCGTCGAACCCGACGTTCGACACGAGGTTCCTGGACGGGACGGCCGAGAGGCCGCCGTTGCGGAACATCGCGAACCGCCATGCGCGACTCCATCCCGTCACGCCACCCTCGGACAGCGAGTCGAACAGATCGCTGTGATACGCGAACCGCTCGTCGTCGGCGACGTGATCCCGAATCCGGGCGCGAACCTCCGGGTCGCTCCACTCGGGAATGTCCGGGTCGTACTCGGCCCACGCGTCGCTCCACGAGGCCCATCCCCAGACGTCCTGCCACGTCACGAAGTGATGGCTCTGAGAGTCGGCCTTCCACCTGTGGAGCCGGTTCGTGCCGTTTATCGACATCACTCGGTCGTCACCCCGGTATCGATCGAGCAGCGTCTCACAGAACCGGAAGAAATCCTCGTTCGGCAGCGTGTCGTCTTCCAGAATGATCGCTTCGGAAACCGTCCCGAACACCCAGTCGAGTCCCTCGTACACGCTACGCGGCAATCCGAGGTTTCGATCGCGAAACGTCGTGTACACCTCACACGGCCAGTCCACCTCGGAGACGATCTCACGGACGTCGCGACAGCGGTTCTCGTCGCTCGGATGACCGTCGCGCGGTCCATCGGCAACGACGAACAGTTTCGGAGGCTCGACGGCCCGAATTTGATCGAACACGCGACGCGTCGTGTCGGGCCGATTGAACGCAAACAGCGCGACGGGCGTCGTCAGCCTCCACATGCACTCTCCTGTGACGACGATCCATTTAATTACGCGTCGCCAAATGCTTCCCGTCAATGCGTGGAACCCTCTCCGTCCGTGATCGGCGGTGAGCTCTAGTGAACGATCGTCCGTTGGACCGGAGATCGGCACCGGGCCGACGGTGCCGTGAACGCAGTACCGGCCGCCGGTAGATGCACGTTAACCACGTTAGAAGCGTTATTACGATGAAGAGAGCGGACCCTCAGCAGGTATCACATGAAACACGATGACGACGCTGGAACGGTAGAGAACGACGGAGGACGCAACCGACGAACCGTGCTCCGGACGGTCGGCATCGTCGGCACGCTCGGTGCGTACGGCGTCGGCACGGCATCCGCTCGCGGGAACGGAAACGGGCCTCCGGACAGGGGTTCGAACGGAAACGACGATCGCGGCCCGGGAGGACCGCCCGAAAAGTGTGACTGTGACGACGCCGAGTTCATCGCGAAGTACGACTTCGACGACGAAACATGTGAATTCGTGCTGGCGGAGGGCGAGGACGTCGTCGAACTCTCCGTCTCGGCGGTCAAGGACGGCGACGACTGCGAGCCGATCGCGGTCGACTACGAGAGCACGAAGTACGTGCTCCGTGAGATCTGTGCGTTCGGTGGACGGGACACGGACTCGGCCGATGACGTCGACCCGGAAAGCGGTACCTTCGAGTCGGACCTGGAAAACCCCGGCGGACAGCGGGCCGCGATCAGCAACGTGACGTTCTGTGGAACCACCTGCATCCAGATCGATCTGGTCGGCGGCGAGCCGATAGAGCAGTTCCCCGACGAGGACAGCGGCTATTCCGATGAAGGGCGGCTGCTTGACTTCCTGTTCGCATGTGCCGACGATGAGGAAATTTCAAGCGGGAATCTCGGCAGCGGAACCGCCGTCAAGGAGGTCGACGGTGAAACGTGCGAGCTCTCGTGGGACACGTTCGAGTTCGATCCGAACGGGAGCACGGCATCCGTCGACGAGGTCGGACTTACCGATCGGGAGGACAACCCTGAGGAGTGTGTGGCGTCAGTGGTCGCCTACCGCCTCCCGCCGGGCGCCGAGGACGATCCGAACCCGCTTCCGGAACAGGAGTTCCTCGATGCGCTCACGGTGACCCTGTCGAAGGGTGAGCCGGAAGCGCTCACTTTAGATCTCGATCTGCGCATCTAATTCCGGTTGCGGTCCGATCGAACACTTCCGTGAGCGGTTCGATCGGGAATCCCGCAGAACGGTGCGGTCGAATCACGTTCAGCACGATGGGTGGTGTGAGTCCGATGAGTGGTCTGAGTACGGTGAGTGGTCTGAGTCCGATGGATCGACCGAACACGATGGGAGCGCGGTCGACGGACACGGCATGTTGAGACATCTCCGAAACGGACTCAGACGCCTCAGCCGCGACGGACCGAAAGCGACGTACAACGCGGCAAAACGGGAGTTCGAACCGGCGTTTTACGAGCGCGTGTATCTCCCCGCGATCGAACGAGTACCCGGGGTCGTCGGATCGATCTGTCGTCGGCATCCACGCTTCTCGGACGCGGACCCGTTCGCGTTGCGGTGGGTGGACCCCGCCGAGATCCGGGAGGCCGGGGACAAACGGCTCCCGATATACCTCGGCGAGCTCCGGGCCGGCGACTGGGATCGTCGTCACGAGCCGTTCGAGGACCGGCGGGCGGTTCGGGGACTCTTCGCGTACCTCGAACGCGGCGACGAGCGGGTGCTTCGTGAACACTACTACGACCACCGCGCACCGTTCAACGACGTCGAGGACGCGTGTTTTGAGGAGCGGCTCGACGCGGTCGACGCGCTGTGTGACTCGATTCGCGAACGCGGATATCGATCTCGCCGCCAACAGTTGGCGGACGGAACGATCCCCACGGAGACACACCGATCTGCGCGGTTTCCGGTCGAACTCGATGAGATCATCGTCAACATCGGACGAGACG
>LKMJ01007482.1_pt1 | contig 10287 bp, 10 predicted proteins | sample 643391 | NCBI WGS metagenome assembly LKMJ01 (sample SAMN04112250, study PRJNA286221) | soda lake metagenome | biome: soda lake; feature: Kulunda Steppe; material: water; isolation source: sample PL-Br10 brine of Picturesque Lake | place: Russia: Kulunda steppe | collected 2010-07
ATAACGTCGTGTTCGTACATGGTTACCAGAATTTCAGGTTCTTCTTGACTGCTTCCCGCTTGAGTTCCTGAATGTGTTCGGTCAGCGGGATATCTTTCGGACACACCTCAGTACAGGAAAACTGCGTCTGACAGCGCCAGACGCCGTGTTCCTGTTCTAGGATGCGGAGTCGATGCTCTTTGATCTCGTCTGGCTCGCGGTCGTCCATCGCGAACCGGTAGGCTTTGTTGATCGCTGCCGGTCCGAGATACTGGTTGTCCCCGGCTGCGATGTTACACGAGGACATACAGGCCCCACACCAGATACACCGCGTGGACATCTTGACGTACTCGCGATTCTCACGGCTCTGGCGTTGCTCCTCGAGGTCGCTCGCGTCTGGGGTGTCCTCGTTCTGGAAGTATGGCTCGACGGCGTGCATCTGATCATAGAAGTGATCCATGTCGACGACCAGATCTTTGACGACCTCCTGGTGGGGGAGTGGTTCGACCCGGACTGGCTGTTCGAGTGCCGAGATCTGGGTCTTACACGCGAGTCGCTGTTTCCCGTTGATGAAGAAGGCGTCTGACCCACAGACAGCTTGCCGACAGGAGTGTCTGAACGTCAGTGAAGAGTCATACTCGTCGCGGGCGTAGATCACCGCGTCGAGGACGGTCATCCCTTTTTCGAAGGGAACGTGGAAGTCATCGAAGCGGGGTTCCTGTTTCCCTTCGACTTCCGGATCGTACCGGAACACTTTGAGGTGGACGGTCTCGCCTTCGAGGTCGGTCTGGGAGTCGTCCTCGAGTGCGCTCTCTTTTTTGTCTTTGAGTCTGCGCTCCTGTGGTGAGTCGGCCCCCTGGAACTCCGGATCGGTGGGGGCCTCCTGGCTCTCTGGTTGTTGCTCTTGTGTGCTCATGTTAGATCATCCCCGACATGACGAGTGCGACGTAGGTTCCCTGGGCGACGAGGGCGAGGCCTGCAAAGACAAGGACGGCGAGGACCGCCTTCTTTGGGGTGCCCTCGAGTCCCTGGTTGACTAAGGCGTTGTAGACGCCGTTGAGCCCGTGGAAGGCTCCAGCCCAGAGGAACGCAACCATCGTGAGGAAGTAGCCAATGTTTTGCATCCGTGCCTGGGTGCCTGCAAAGGTAATCTCGGCGGCGTGGTTGACGAAGTGAAGCAAAAAGAAGTGCATTGCTAGGACGACGATCAAGAACGCGGCGGTGAGACGCTGGAGCAACCAGGCAGTTCCGCCCGGCACGAACGTCGAGTAGCGTTCAGCCATTAGAAGCCCACCCCCGTCATGAACGTCGGGACACTCCCAACAGTGATGATTCCGGTCAGGATCAGTGAGGCGTAGAAACTCTTATCCTGGGCCTCAAGGCCGATTCCGAGGTCGACCATCAACAGCCGGAGTCCGTTCAGGATGTGGAAGACGGCGACGGCGAGCAGCCCGACCTCGAGTACCCGGACGATGAAGAGACTCTCGAGGCCACCCAGCGTGGCAGTATAAATGTCGACCTCGGTGAGGCCGGTTCCCTCGACGTTTGGCAGCTCCTCGGCAACTACTTCGGCTGTCTCGCCCTCGGCGGCACCGACGGAGGTACTCAACACCGCGATGTGCGTAAAGAGGTAGCCGATCAACATCCAGCCGGTGAACTTGTGGAAGATCCACGCCCACATACCGGCCGAGAACTCCTTCCAGCGGCTGAAGTCCTCGATGAGGCCGCGATTGTAAGACTGACTCATGCGCTCATCTGAAACCTACGACCGTGGCGGTATAGAAGTTACTTTCCTGACGACGGCTACCGGTTCCGGCCAGGAGATACAGGAAGAAGTGAACGAATGTGTTCGGCGTTAATATTACCGGCTGTCAACCGCCGACCGGCTGTCGGCTCAGAGGTCCGAACGCGACCGTTCGGTCGTTCGTTCACGTTCTAAGGCCAGTTTGGTCTCTGCTGCGAGCCCGACCAGGTGACAGAGTGGATTCCCCGGATAGACGACGGGATTCTCGAGGACACCGACGATGAGGCCGGTGAAGGGCGCTTCGACCGAGACGACCTCGTCTTCTTCTTTGAACGGGTTCGTGATCGTACAGATCACGTCGCCTTCCTGGACCAGTGCGCCACGACTCCGCTTCATATCGACGAGTCCGCCTGCGTCGGCACGCAGCCAGGTCTTTTCGTTGTCGTCGTCGATCACGGTCCGCCAGCCGGGCCAGTGGACCGAGGAGTCCCGGTGACAGCCGAACTCGGCGAGGACGCTTGCGACCCCAGTCAACGCTCGGTCGATCAACCGACGCTGGAAACGGTGGGCCTCGCCCATCTCGACGGTGATCGTCGGAATACCGTCTTCGCTTGCTTCCCGGCGAAGGGTGCCAGCGGCCCCCTCACCGGCGATGATGACGTTTGAGCTGAACGCCTTTGCTAGCCGTGCCACCTCGGGGTCGTCCACGTTGGCCCGGACGTGAAGCATGTTCGTGCGCCCACGCGTCGAGGTGTGAAAGTCGATACCGAGGTCACAGGGTTCGATGAAGTTCGTGTAGATCCGGTGGGCCATCCGGCGGGCACTCGTTGACCCCTCACGGCCGGGGAACGATCGGTTCAGGTCACGGTCATAAATCGGCAGATATCGCTCTTGTGCGAGAAAGCCGGGGACGTTCATCACTGGGAGACAGACCAGCGTCCCATAGAGGTCGGTGTGATCCCAGTCGTGGGCGACCTCTCGGACGACCTCGATCCCGTTGAGTTCGTCGCCGTGGGCTGCTGCAGAGAGAAAGACAGTCGGTCCCGGATGCTGTCCGTTGACGATCGTTACGGGGATTTTCACCGGATCGCCGAGATACGTCTCGCTGATTCCGTAGCGGATGTTCGTCGATTCACCGGGGTCGACGCGGCCACCGTTGTAGGTAAACGGTTCTGCGGATCGGTCGGGTGGGTCGCTTGCCGTGGACTGACCGCTCATACGGTGCCAACCGCTGGCAGCCTCCTGAATCTTCTCCCGTACGAGTCCACGATCCTGAATAGACGTTTTATATTGTGCCGTGGGACCACCGGACATGGAAATTCGTGATGCTACCGTTGCCGACCGCGAGGCGATTCGCGCAATCGCACGGGACTCGCTTCGTTCGACCTACACCGCGTTTCTCGCCGAAGAGACCATCGAGGACGCTCTAGCGCAGTGGTACGGCGAGACCTACGGCGACCACCTTGAGGCTAAACACACGCTCGTCCTGGTCGTCGAACGTGACGGTGAACCGATCGCCGTTAGCGAGTGTGAACTGGTTGGGGACCGTCACCTGACCGGTCGGATCAACTGGCTCCACGTCGATCCCGACCACCGCGGGGAGGGGATCGGCGTTCGCCTACTCGTCCGCACGCGCGAGCGATTGCTTGAGGACGGTGCAGAGCGCATCGAGGGGGTCGTCCTCGCCGATAACGAGGTCGGCGGGCAGTTCTATGCGGCACACGGCTTCGAGAAGGCTGGCGAGCGCCCCGTCGAGATCGCCGACGAGTCGTTCACCGAGGAAGTGTACGTCGAACGCGAGGTCGGCGAGGGTGGCTGGGGGACACTCGAGGAACTGACTGTCGACGGCCAGCAACTCTACGTCAGCTACGGTGAGGCTGCTCGCGCATCCAAGGCACCGTTTTACCGGACCTACGAGACTGCCGAGCAGGCCGACCTCTATGGGTGGTACTGTGGGGCCTGTGACTCACTCGATAACACGATGGATACGATGGGGCGGATCGAGTGCAACCGCTGTGGCAACCGGCGAAAACATACCCGCTGGGACGCTTCGTACTTGTAGGCCCGACCTGTTCTCGCCGTAGCCAGCTGTTACCGCTGTTGTCGCTGCATTACAATTGCAGAACTCCCCGACCCCGCAGGTGGAGTCGGACTATGAGCACACGGCGTCACATTCTGCGGGGCTTTACTGCGATACTCGTCTCGCGAGCGATCTACATGCTCTCGAGTGCGTTGTTGATGTTTCTGCTCGCACGCTATCTCCTCGACCCTGCCGGCTACGGGGCCTTATACTGGGCCATCGGGGTGTTGATGGTCGTTCAGCTGTTTGCCGACGTTGGCCTCGGGAAATCGACGGCACGGTACATCTCCGAGTACGGCGAGAAAGATGCCGGGCAGATCCCACATCTTTTGCGGACGGCACTCACGTACAAACTCATCATCCTCTCGATTGTCGCCTACACGCTGTTAGTGTTTCACGAGCAACTCGCGCTTGTCCTGCGTGATGCCGACCTCGCACCCTTTCTCGCCGCTGGCGTCCTCTTCGTGATCGCCAACTCCTTTAATGGCTTCGCCCAGATGGTCTTCCAGGGGTTCAACCGTCTCGAGTACAGCGCTGGCGTCCAGGCGATCGCCGGCGCTGCCCGGCTGGTCTTTGCGGTTGCCTTTGTCCTGCTCGGCTTTGGCGCACTCGGCGCACTCTTTGGCTACATCGTCGGCTACGCCGTCGCCGGTACTGTAGGGATGGTCGTCCTCTATTACGTGTTTTACCGCGAGTACGAGCCTGCCCCCGCCTACGAGGCCGGACTCTCCCGGCGACTCGCCGAGTACAGCGTCCCGCTGACGGCGACCCGGAGTGCGAACGTGCTGGATAAACAGATCGACACCGTCCTCGTCGGTGTCTTCCTCACGCCGACGGCTGTCGCCTTCTACACCGTTGGCAAACAGATCACCGACTTCGTCCTCGCCCCTGCCGAATCCCTTGGCTTCACTATCTCGCCGAACTTCGGCGAGCAGAAGGCTGCGGGTGAACTCGAGCGCGCCAGGAGGATCTACGAGGAGGCACTCACCCACACGATGCTCGTCTACGTCCCGGCGGCCGTGGGGCTTGTGCTCGTCGCCGAGCCGTTTATTACGATGGTCTTCGGGGCCGACTATGCGGGTGCCGTCCCCGTTCTCCAGATCCTCGCTGGCTTCGTCGTTCTCCAGGCGGTTACCAACCTCACGAGTGATAGCCTCGATTATCTCGGCCGGGCCCGTCACCGCGCCATTGCCAAAGGTGGAACTTCAGTCGCGAACTTCGGCCTGAACCTGGCGTTGATCCCGGCGATCGGCGTCGTCGGTGCCGCGTTCGCCACCGTCGTGACTCACACCATCTACGTCGCGGTCAACCTCGTTATTGTCCACCAGGAGCTGTCACTCCGGCTCGGCTCGCTCGCCCGATCGATGACGACAATCGGCGCGATCAGTGGGGTGATGGCCGGGACAGTCTGGCTCGTCACACCGCTGATTGGCGGCCCTGCGATGTTGGCCGGGGCCGTCACACTGGGACTTGCCACCTGGGCGATCCTCGCCATCGTCAGCGGCATGATCGACCTCGAGGACGTTCGTGCCGTCGTCGGCTCCCGTGGCACCTGACCTGCAGCCGAGAATCGCCAACACTTATCCTTGGCTTTGCTGTTGTCCTCTCATGGCTGTTGCCGATCCCGTGACCGTCGGGGTGTTGAGCTTACACACGAGTAAGGAGTCGAAGGCGATTTTGAACGCCATCGAAGACCTCGGCCACCGCACCAAGTGGTTGCGCCAGGAAAACACCGCGATTAGCGTCACGGACGGCAGTGTCGTACTGGAGCCACGAGTCGACGTTATCGCAAACCGGCTGTTGCTCTCGAATACCGAACATCCGGCCGAGGAACTCGGGCTGGCGAACACCATCGCCCAGCTGGTTCCGATGCTCAACCCGCCGGCGACCGTCTTGACGGCGATCCATAAGCTCTCGACGGCAACGACACTTTCGGCAAACGACGTCCGCACTCCAGACGTCACGCTCGCGCTCAACAGCGACCATCTCAACGCCGCCCGCCAGCGGTTCGGCGAAGAGGCCGTCTACAAGACTGCAATCGGCACCCACGGTGGTGGCACCTGGAAAGTCGGCCCCGGAGACCCGATCAACGCCAAGGTCGGCAACCGGTATGCGTTTCTTCAGGAACTCGTCGACACCGACGGCGTTCGCAACCGTGATCTGCGGGTCTACGTCGTCGGTGGCGAGATCGTCGCCGCGATGTACCGGTATGCCCCCGACAACGACTGGCGAACGAACGTCGCCCTCGGTGGCAGTGTCGAGGACGCGACCGGCACCATCCCACCGGCAGCCGCCGAGCAAGCCCGCTGGGCCACCGACGCCATCGGGCTCGATTACGCCGGGGTCGACCTCGTCGAGAGCGACGAGGGCTGGTTCGTCCTCGAGGTCAATCCCACGGCTGGCTTCAAGGGACTCTACGAGGCGACGGGAATCAGTCCAGCACCGTACATCGCACAGCTGGCGATCGAACGCGCCGGCGGCAGCGTCGACCCACAACGGGTCAGCGATCTCTCCCGCGTCCTCGACGACAGTCGCCCGGCTGCCCAGCCACCTGCGCCCACGACCGGTGACGAGGAGCCGACGGTCATCGGCTACATCGAGGACATCGTCCTCTCTGGCACCAGCGGCTCGACCTCGGTGCGTGCGAAATCTGATACCGGTGCAACCCGGACGAGCATCGACACCTCACTTGCGGCCGAGATCGGTGCCGGGCCGATCAAATCGATCACGCGAGTTAAATCGGGTTCGAGTAAGACCGCCCGGAGTCGGCCGGTCGTCGACGTCGTCGTGGGGATCGGCGGTAACCAACACACCGTCACGGCGAGCGTCGAAGACCGCAGCCACATGGATTACGGCGTCCTGTTGGGTCGGGACATCCTCAAACACTACCGGGTGGACGTCGGTCGGCGAGTCGACGAGGACGCGACGGACACGCCAGAGGAGTGATCACCCACGACCGGCGACGTTTAGTTGGCTCGCTCGGACCATCCGACCAATGACCGTCGGTAACGACTCGCCACACGCCGACGCCGAGCGTCTGCTCCGTGCGGACCCGGTTCTGGAACCGGTGGTCGACCGGCACGCACTCGAGCCACTCGAGCCGCCTGCTAACGAGTTTCGCCGGCTGTGTGTCTCGATTATCAACCAGCAGGTCTCGACGGCGAGTGCGGCCGCAGTCCGTGAACGCGCTTTCGCTACACTGGATGATGCGGTCACACCCGAGCGGGTGCTGGCCGCCGATCGATCCACATTGCGCGAGGCCGGTCTCTCCCGGACGAAAGTCGACTACTTGAAAAACGCTGCTCGAACCTTTCAGGAGCGCGATCTCACACGAAGTGGGCTGGCAGACCACTCCAACGAGGCTGTCCGATCGGCACTAACCCAAATCACTGGAATCGGCGAGTGGACCGCGAATATGTATCTCATCTTCGTCCTCGGCCGGCCGGACGTGCTCCCACTTGGCGACCTCGCCGTACGCCGTGGGATCGAACAGCTGTACGCTGATGGTGGTGACCTCACACGGAGCGAGATGCGCGAGGTCGCCGATGCCTGGCGACGCGGTATATTTGGGCGTATTATGAGGCCTAGTCTCGAGCCAGTCAGTCGTCGGCAGGTGTGGCGCTGACCGGACTTCTGCTCGTCTCGGTCGGCTCGATCTGTTCGGGGGCAAACGACAGCCGTTCGCGCCAGACGAAGTAGACGTAGGGCGTCTTGGCGACGACATCTAGGTAGGCGATGATCATGGCCATGCCGACGACAGAGAGGTAGCCGAATCCGGCCAGGCTCGTCAGCCAGACGAGTGGGTACGCGATCCACAGCAGTCCGACGTGGTTCTGGAGGAGTTTGAACAGTCGGTAGCGCTCTGGGTGCTGAGCGGCATATTTTGGGAACTGCAGGTATAAGATACCAAGCAGTGCCAGATGGAACCCCGCCGACAGACCGAACCCGATCCACGTCGCGATGCCGGTAACGAGCGTTGCGCCCAGCCCGGTGAGAATCATCAGGGCATCGGCTGCCGCGACGCCGACGATCCACTTGCGGGGTGCGCCGGCGACGTATCCAACGTAGCCAACGAGGACCGGCGTCGTCACCAGCCAGTCGATGTACCGAAACAGAAAGACCTGGTTGCCGTTGACCTCGACGACGCCAACTCTGAGCGTCATCAGTACGTATGCAAACGCTGCAAACCCTGGGATAACGAGCAACCAGGCGAACTGGCCACGCTCGTTGGACACCGTCTCATCGCGCAGGAGTGCATAGACGATGCCGACACCGGCGAGTAAGCCGACGACGCTGAGCGAAAAGAAGATCGTGATCACCGTCGTGTCGTCGATCATCAGTCGTCACCTCCAGTGGGAACGACGTGTGCCGTTGGGCCACTTTGTGCAGGCTCCTCGCCGAATTCGAAGGCTGCGAGGTTGTCGACTAACTCACCTGCGTTTCGATCGAACGCATCGAGTGTCTGCATAATCTCTTCGAAGAGCTCGTGATGCTGTTCAGTCGAATCGGCGACTGTTTTCGCCGTTTTTTCGGCTTCCTGGCTCAGCGTTGCGATCTGGTCGCTCGCATCGGCCGTTTTTTGGACCACTGTTGCTTGGTCGGACGTCGCACCTGCAATCTCTGTGACGCCTGTATCGATGTCCTCGACGGCTTCGGTGATCGTCTGGAGGTGCTCGAGTGCCGCTTCGACGGTCTCGGTTCCGTTCTCCACGCGGGTTTGAGTCGTCTCGATCGAGTCGGCGACCGCATTGGTCTCTGTCCGCACGGCTTCGACCAGCCGTGAAATCTCGTCGGCCCGTTCCTGGCTCTCCTCGGCCAGGCTCTTGACCTCATTTGCGACGACGGCGAACCCGTCCCCATCACCACCATCGCCCGCAGTTGCCGCCTCGATCGAGGCGTTGAGCGCCAGGAGATTCGTCTGATCGGCGATATCGTTGATCACTTCGATCATCTCAGTGATCCGTTCAGTACTCTTGGTCAGTGAGTCGATCCGTGCTGCCGTCGTCTCTGCCTGCTCGTTGATCGCGTTCATCTCGCTGATCGCTTCGTTCGCCGCCTGATGGGCCTCGCTGCTCGCGTCGGTTGCGTCGGCACTCGTCGCCGAGAGTTCGTCTGTCGTTGCGGCGATTTCCTCGGCTGTTGCGGACATATCCTCGATATCTGTCGACACCTCCTCGAGTTGCTGGCGCTGTTTGCGGGTGTCCGAACTGATGGCATCAGTTGCTGTGACCGTCTCGTCGATCGTCTCGCGAGCACCACTGCTCATCTGGGCAAGTGTGTCGGTGTCTTGTTGAATCGTCTGGGCGAACATATCGACGGTCGAAAACGCAGCCCCGAGGTCGTCCATCATGGTGTTGAACTCCCGACCGATCGTCTCCATCGCCTCGTAGTTGGTATCGACCTCGACCCGCTGAGTGAGATCTCCCTCGGCTGCCCGTTGCATCACGGTTGCATACTCCTCGGCGATTGCCTGGTACTGGCTTGCCATCTCGGTCGCCTCCCGTTCGGCTGTGTGTGCTTTTTCTCGGGAACGCTCGGCTTCCTCTCGAAGCTCTTCTGCGTTCTGTTGAGCGTGTTCGGCTTCTTTCCGGGCCTCGTTCATGCTCTCGATCTGCTCGGCGAGCGATCGGCGCATCGTATCGATAGAGCCGTACAACCGGCCGAACTCGTCGGTCCGGTTCGTGTGTAACCGCTCTTCGAGGTCGCCGGCTGCGATCTTCGTCGTCTGTCGCTCGAGTTGGACGATCGACGCGATCGTGTGTGTCCCCGAAATCGATCCGAGCGCCAACAGTCCGGCCCACGCCATGATGATCGTGGCGATCGCGCTCCCCGTTACCAGCCCAACGATAGTGACCATTCCCCCAGTAATCCCGTAGCCGATGACGAGTTTGAGAGCATACGATTCTCGTACCCTATTAATAATGATGGTCTGTCGTTCTCATCAAACTATAAATCGACTGGCCGTGTGTTCCCCGAGTAGTCGAAACCGGTCTCCTCGAAGCCACGCGAACCGTCGTGACCTGACAACCGTGTTGGGACCCAGGGTGGCGAGAGGCGTCCCACGGGGTCGTCCGCTACTCGAGGTGGTGATACTCGAGGGAGTACTCCGCATCCAGCGCTTCTTGGATGGGCTCACTCGGCTCGCCAGGTTCCCGGCGTTCGATCGTGAGTCCCGCCTCGGTAATCGAGACGAGTTGGTTGACTCGCCACGCCGGATCGGTGTCGGGGTAATCGGTTCGCGTGTGTGCGCCACGGGATTCGGTTCGCTCGCGGGCTGTCCGTAACAGCACGTCGGCGACGGTGAGCGCCATCGAGAGGGAAACCGCGACCTCGAAAGAGTTGCTCGTTCGGTCGCCAACGGCGAGGTCGGCCGTCTCGGCTCGCAGTTCCCGCACGCGCTCGATCCCCTCGGTGAGGACAGCTTCGGTCCGGAGAATGCCAGCAGTTTCTTGGACGACGGCTCTGAGGTCGTCGAACAGCGCAG
>LKMJ01007484.1_pt1 | contig 10285 bp, 15 predicted proteins | sample 643391 | NCBI WGS metagenome assembly LKMJ01 (sample SAMN04112250, study PRJNA286221) | soda lake metagenome | biome: soda lake; feature: Kulunda Steppe; material: water; isolation source: sample PL-Br10 brine of Picturesque Lake | place: Russia: Kulunda steppe | collected 2010-07
AAATGTTATTTTCTAACCGGAACAAGCCTGGTGCATTCGAAAGAGTGTGATTCAGGGCTCAGCCTGGTCAGATACAGCATGCACGCCTCTGAGGAGTAGGGTTCACGCCGCGGCCCATTAGGCACGGTCTCCCTGACAGGGCCTTTTCAAGCTCAAGTGCTGTGAAAAGCTTGCAAGCAGGGCTACCATCTAACGCTAAGCTTGAAAGGTGCACGTCAGGGAGCCCATGCCCTGGGATCATGCCAAAACCATACCCATTTTGGGCCTCAGATAGCCCCCTCTGCAAGTTTACTGAGCAAAGTGTACAAAATAATTGACAAGTGGATTGTCGCAAACAAGCAAGAACCAGAACAGGCTTGAGCTGTACATGTAGTACATGCGTGTAAAATTGATAAACTGGTCACCCGATTGCTTATGATTCCTTCACTGACAATGTCCAAACCACTTTTGCAGGGATGCCGAAGTCTTCAGGTACGCTAGGTGCTAATAAGTATAGTACATAAGCTGATGAAAACTCCCTGTGATGGATTTGTTGCACTTTGTGAAACTCCTTTTTCAGCAAAGCAGATTCTTGATCAAGAGTTCAGATTACAGCACAAGCGCAAGAGTCCCTTTCTTTATTGATGCATGACTTACATGTCCCTGGAATTTTTGCAATCTTTGGGCCGATCAGCCTATGCAACTGTAATCGATTTGCCTTGACATCTGTGTAAACTTCCTCCTGCTTAGCAGCAGCGCTCCTCCTGCCCAGGAACTCCATGGACCAGTCCAGCAGAACTGCATGCACCTGTCATTCTTCAGCAAATTGCACTGGCCATTGCATGGGCAAGCGCAATGATTTGCCTCTGAATGACTTCTGTTTAAAAACTGCCCTCCTCAGCAACAGCGCTCTTCCTGGAACAGTCCAGCAGGACCGAATGCACCTTTGCACCTTTCATTCTTTCTGCACAGGCAACTGCAAAGGCATGTGTAACCTATGAGCACAATAATTAGACTGGTGAATATTGATGAAAAGGCTTAAGACCGAAGCCTTAAAATGTTGCATGCCAGCCTTGATCATAGCGGGGCTTTTTTCTCTCGGCAAGCAACCCATTACTTTTATCATCACTGATAACTTTTACCACTGAAATTAACGAAAAGGTATGCTTGCATGCATGCTTGATGCTCTTATAGGATAAGGCGAAGTGACTCTCAGGAGGACGCACCTCGCTCCCATCGCAGGAAACGGAACACAGGAATGGCTACAGCTATGATGATTAACCGGAGCAGCATGAGGGTGGGCGGTGCTCGGGTAGGTAGCTCAGGTGGGATCGAGCACGGGGAAGGAGGCTGCAAGCCCATGAATTGTATGACCGAGGTGATACTCACTGACTAAATGAGAACCTCGTGAACCACCCGTTGTCCTTCATGTGTGGGGCGTCACACATCATCTATCATCAATGGGCATGGGCCTGTTGAGAACTTTCTTGCCAGCAAACCCATAGTTGATGATTTATCTGCTATTACAGCTCACAAATCCAAGCAAGCTCCAGAGTCTGCAGCTGGGTTAGGGAGAATGGGGTCAGAGATGCATCTTTGCACATCCTTTATAGCCCAAGTTTCGCATCAGGGTGCGCAAGTGAGGGTTCTCCAAACCTAAAAGCTTGCGGTTATACTTAGAGACATGGTTCTTAGCTGTGTGCCAGGTGCACCCTGTATCCGCAGCTTGGACAGGTCAGGCGAGTCGTCGGGGGTAAATTGTGGCATCTGTTCCCATCACATGCGCATGGAAGCCACCTGGAGGGACACACTGGAAGGATGACCCTTGGTACTATGTGCTCCCGGGCTAAAATGCAACTAGCTGCATGATGCAATGAGTGACGGACCCCTTGCACAACTGTTGCATAGCATGCATGTTTACACTTGCTCAACTTGTTACGTAGCATGTTCCCCCTTTCAACAGAGTTGGCACAAAGGTGTGTCTTTACACCCTAAGTATGGGCTCTTCCCACAGTTACATTTTGCAAATTTTTCGCTCGCATGCTGCGCAGGTCCCAGCCGCTCGCTCTCGTGCGCAAGTCAAGGTCAAGGCGGCTGGGTTCACAACGGTTGAGGTGAGCGACTGCCTTAAGTTGTAAAATATACAAGTTTGTAGTGAACCTGTATATGTTTGCACAAGTAAGGGCATCCTCCTGACTAAGTACTAAAATGAGCTTGTCACTGTCTTGAACAATAATAACTTCTCGGGTTAAGTTGTCCAATTCCTTGTTGGTACAATTCTTGCAGAAGCAAAACCCTTTTGCTGAGGAGCTGAGGAAGAATGCTGCTTACATTGCACAGGTGTGACAGCACGTGCACATGAGCGCATGTCTCGGGTTCGCATGCTTGCTGCTGTCTGTGAGCATTTGTGCACAGTGTTTCATGAGACTGGTTCCTAGGCACTTGCATCAAGATGAGGTGAGTTACGATTTCTTGAATGCCATAATGGATGCTCTGCTGGGTGCTCCTCTTGAATGCAAACAAAACTTACTATCAGCCTTCATTACAACCGTCATTGCCGCAAAATAAGGTATCTGAGTGACAGCCGCCCTTGTCACATCAACTAGACCTGCTTCAAATGTAAACATACAAGTTAAGGTAAACTGCCGGCCTGGTCTTTAGACTGATAGGTTTGTGGCTGGTCAACACCAGCCAAAAATTAGTTAGTATAAATCATGGACAGTGATGTCTGAAATGAAATAGCAAAGTTTGTTGGCCGCTGAGAAATGAAAACGCTTATAAAGTAAAACGGACAGTAAACTGGTTGTGCCCAAGCAGGCTTGTCCTGGCCCAGCATAGCCAGTCGCATGGAAGATGGCACATTCACTGACCATTACGTGCAGTCTCGTCAAATGCGAGCTTGTGCATACAAAAGGAATATAGCAATTGTTTGGCGCAGCCTCCAAGTGTATTAAATCTATGATGACTGTGGATGAAAACCAAAATGTTTGCGGTGGCTGCACGAATTGCTCACGTGGTCCATTGTGCACAACATCTTTGAGTCATGGCTTGAGCTCATGCTGGTAAATGTAGGGCTACTTCCGGGCATCATCACTGAAAGGGCAGACTTTGCCTGCATGCAGCGTGGCAAAGGTATCTTGGCCTCTGACGAGTCAAACGCAACGACTGGCAAGCGCCTGGACTCTGTGGGCGTGGAGAACACTGAGGACAACCGCCGCGCATGGAGGGAGCTGTTGTACACTGCCCCTGGTGTGTGCGGGTGTGGGTGTGTATGCTAGTGTAGGTGTGGGCGTGGGTGTGGGCAAGAACAGGTGTGGTTATAAGTGGGCCTGGGACTCAGGGAGAAATGTGCAGGACGCATTTGGGCGGAAGTGATTGGAGTGGTATGGTAGTGACTGTTGAATGTACGAGCAGCCGAGCAGCCCATGAATATCCAGACTGCACCGCTCGTGTCTTTGCCTCAGCAAGGTCTCCTCATGCCGCATGCCAGGACAGCCGTAAGGTTCAGCTGTATCATGCAAGTCAAGCTTCTAGTTCTAAGGTGGGTAAATGAATGATTCTGATGACCTATAAGGATGAAGAGCTGGTGATGACACTGATGTGTTGCTGCTAACTCCAGGTCTCGGCCAATATATTTCTGGTGCCATTCTATTTGATGAGACTCTGTACCAGAAGACCAAAGGCGGCAAGCAGTTTGTTGATGTGCTGATGGATCAGGTATGTGTGAAACTTGCCGAGTGGCTAAGCAGGGCGCATTCTGAGAACATAGCTGGTTTTTTAGCCCTGGCCTGGGCTTTTGCAGCATGATCACAAAGGATGCCTGCAGAGCCTGTGTGAAGACCTTTTTGGTCGCGATTGTAACGATACATATCCCTATTGATTGGCAAGCATGGTATCCATGACGGAGCTCTGTCTTTTAACAATTTGGTATGGGATGGAGTGCCCAAGCATCCATGAGCGCCAGACCAGACCAGACCAGACGCGCTCGGGGCTTGGGTTCGATCTTCGCCGACCGACCCGCTTTGCCAATCCCGACCAGACCTAGACGCATCCCTTGGCAAGGATGCAAGACTAAGACATACGACCGACGCATCCCTTGGGCAAGGATGCATAAAGACCGACTCCCCGCTACGTCCGGGACGCCCGTACCTAGACAGGGGGGAATGTAACGATACATATCCCTATCGATTGGCAAGCGCGGTATCCAAAACGGGGCTCTGTCTTTATACAGCGATGGATGATGCATCCCTGCCTTTAAACCTGACTTTGGGTCACAAAGTATTGGAGCAGCAAGCTGTGATGCCTGGTATATTTGGATTGCCCCAAAATTGGTGCAGCATTGGTGCAGAACATTTGCCTGGTATGTTGGCTTGACCTCAAAAGTTCATCCTCTTGTCGCTCCAGCCCAACCAATGCCTACTATGGTACTGCCCTCATGCCTGCTCTGGTACTGCTCTCAGTGTACTCCTCATGCCCGCTTCTCATGCTTGTAGGGCATTTTTCCTGGCATTAAGGTCGACACTGGCCTGCAGGTGAGGATGTTCGGCAGGCTAAGTATGGCTGTTAGCCACCCTTGGCGCAATCGGCATGTTGAGAGGAGAGGAGCGCTAGGGCCTACAGTGGTGGTTGTGTTCAGCATTTCTTCAGCCATGTGTGCATGCTCAGGGTTGGCAGGGAGGCATGTGTAATTGTGTATTGGGCCCTCGGCGGGTGGCTGTGTGCTAGAGCTGTGAAACCTGGCCAGCCTGTGCCAAGCCCTCCCCTTTTGAGGGAGCCCATGTATTGCACACAGCCACCGGCTGAGTGCTAGCTGTTTCATGGCCTTGCCCCGCCCAATGAGCAATGGCTGCGTGCCTGGCTGGCCGGGGCTAAGTTAAGAGGGCCCAGCTCCTCCACACAACGATGTTGCAGTTCAAGTATACGAGTCTGCCTGGCATGCCTGGCATCTGCACCTTTGCCTCACAGAATCGGTATAAATGTGTCAATCCTTAAATTCTGCCTGTTCAGGGCACCTTCCTTGCAGCTGAGACTTGCACACATGTACTCAATCTGTGGTGAAGGTGCAGGCGCTTCACTGCAAGTGCTGTCCAGGCATATGAGGCACATCAATTGGTCTGGCCTGAACTAGAGTGCAAGCAATGCTTCCCAGCCTTGCGTACAGGGGTGCTGGATTGATCACCCCAGCAAGCCAGGCAGTTTGTGTGTACTTGTGAATGCTGCTCCGCATTGACTTTGGTTGTGTGCCCACGTGTGGGAGCAGGTGCTGCCCGGCGGGCGTGGGGAGACCACCACGCAGGGCCTGGATGGTCTGGCCGACCGCTGCAAGGCGTACCGCGCACAGGGTGCCAGGTGGGGCATGGAGCTGTGCGAAGCTCGAAGGCGGTTAGGGGGCTGGGCCTACAACTCTGCAAGGCTGCTCTCCTGCTCAGTCACGCCCACATGCAAGCCAGCAAGGTGCCTGCCTGCATGCATCTGGTAGCTGCTGGTTGGTCAGTTGCTGAGCACTTGAGGAGACGGCGGTGGAGTGTATGATGGATAGCATGTTTGGGATAGCGTGTGAGGGACAGTGGGCAACAGCGCCAGGCAAAGCCACGGAGCAGCAGGAGGAGGGGGCATGATGCTGCGCGCGTACTCGCCTGTGCGCCTCGACAGGGTGCTTTCCCCCCGCTGTTTTTCCTTCTGCGTTCCCCTGATCGCAGTGCGCAAACCAGGTGTGCTCCATCAGAGGTGCTGATGAGTGCGCCGGGTCCCCTGCTGTGCGTACCTTGTACACCCTTGAGTTCAGAGTGCCAGACAGCACAACAGCTCGCAGGCCTAGAGCTGGCATCAGGACTTCTGCCCACTCATGCATAACCTTCAGAGCACCATGCATTGCATGGCCTCAGGTTCGCCAAGTGGCGTGCCGTGGTCAAGATCGGCAGCGACGGCTGCCCCACCACCACCGCCATCCACGAGAACGCGCATGGCCTTGCGCGCTATGCCCAGGTAGGCTCACACTGCTGCTGCTGCATTTCCCAGCAGCAACGCGCGCAATGCCGGTGGCAGATGGGCGCGCATGCCGCTGCTTGCCCATGTCTGAGGGGGTCTCAGCACAAACCCTGAGCCCTTGAACGCAAATCAGACCCTGGAGCCATCCTGCACCTGCTTGCCAGCACCTTACGCTTGTTCCTGTCTCCCTGGGAGGTGTGCCTTCCTTGCAGCACCCTTGTGTGCTTGAGTGTGCACATGTGCATGTTTGTGGCTTGGCACGTGGGTCAGTGCGCAGGGAAGTGCGGGCCAGCAGGGGGGCCTAGGTGCTCCTCTGGGCACTGCGTGAAGTGGCACTGGCTGCGCACACGCGTTTCCACCCTGGGCATGTGCCAACGTGCCTATGCACAGAGGTCTTCCTGCAAGAAAAGCGCGCTTCCCCTTGCCGTGCCGCATGAGGGCGATGCAGAGCGCTCCTTGTGCACACATGTCCGGTGCCCTTCATGCAGCTCAAGGCATACACACACGCGTCAGTGTATGTTTGTGTTTGCGCGCGCACGGTGCGTGGCTGTGCACAGATCTGCCAGCAGGAGGGCCTGGTGCCCATCGTGGAGCCGGAGGTGACGCTGGGCCCTGGCGACTACTCCATCGAGGAGACGGCGTTCTGGAGCGAGCGCGTGTACTCGCACGTGTTCCGCCTTCTGAACGAGTACGACATCATGCTGGACGGCATCCTGCTCAAGCCCAACATGTGAGCACGCGCAGCTGCGGGGACGCGCACACACGCCCATGCATATGCAGGCAGCGTGCATACACACAGATACGCACACACAGGCGCACACACACACACACACATGCATTCAAGCACAGGCAAACTAGCAAATACAAACACAGATGCGCACACAGACACACGCATTCACGCACATGCATACTCACATGTACACTCACACAGACACGCATGCGCGCGCAGACAATACATGCACGTACATAAACATAGGGGTCGACGTATAGCCCTAGATGGACAAACCTATAGCGCTATACAGCGCTTTTTAGCAATATAAAGCTATAATGCGCTATATTTCAGGCTCTATGTACGCCTGATCTCCCCCCGCCAGCCCAAATTCCGCCATCAAAGTTGAATGTCGGATGAAATATGATGTATGCACCCCTCTTGCAAAATTAGAAAAGTTCATTTAGTCATGTTTATGGCGTCGTAGGCTCCGATATAGCGCTATATTTGGTGCACCTGTGCTACCAGTAAAGGCCAGTAGCCTCATGCACACCATCCTCTCTGCAACCCTGTGCCCCCATTTTGGCAGCTTTCTACCTGGATGGGTTGCCCACACTCTTAACTGGAATGATCACACGTGCCACAGCTTGTTTGGGCCCTGTGCTTGTGCCCATAGCACAGCTGCACCAGCCCGTGAAAGCATGCGAAATTATTTTGGGTGCGTGCATGTGTCCTCGTGTGCAGGCATGCCACTGTAGCTTGTGTGGTGTGTTTGCTATTGTGTCTTAATGATAAGTGAGGCAAAGGGTTGTTCCAGTGAGGGAGAGACGTAGAGAGCTGTGCCAGTGAAGCTGCGCCACTCATGATGCCATGCCCAAGCTGCACTTTGCTGCTCCTGGCCCTGCTTGCGCCCGTTCCTTAGCCTTGAGCTCCAGCTACTATATCTGGTCAAGGCTTTGTGCGCTGCTTGCCCGGGTTGTTTACCACAGCAGCAGACATGACTAAGTTGGAACACATCGGAACCGTCTGGGGCAACCTGGCCCGACGCAGGTTTCTTCCCCATTCACAACATTCATATAATCTAATTCATATCATTGATTCAGGCCAACCTGTCACTCGAGGGGAGCCTGAAACAAGCAAATCAGCAGGGCACCATTTTTGTATGTTATATCCTGGAAAATGTATAGCGCTATAAGCCAACACCGACCCCTGCATAAACACCTCTCTCTCTCTCCCTCTCTCTCCCTCTCTCTCTCTCTCTCTCACACACACACACACTCGAGCACACAAATGGAACAAATATGTAGGCAGGCAAGCAAGCAAGCAAGCAGACAAACAAAGACACATATGATTTGACAGACAGTTACACAGAGATAAGCGCGTGCATGTATGCCCAAGACAAGGGCACGCCCGCACATGCACAGCCAACTTGTGCGTCCGCGTGCGTCTGTTTGCAGGTGCCTGCCGGGCCTGGATGCGCCAGTTGCCAGCCCCCAGGAGGTGTGTTGCCTCTGAATGGCCCCACATGGCCTCAAAGAGACAGCATGAATGCATGCACGCGCATGCACACACACACACACACAGGCTCTCTGCATTCCCACTTTCTCAGAGTGGAGATTGTTTGAGCGTGAACTCCCTATTCCCCATCTCTCTCTGTTGTCATTCCAGCCCAGCACCACCATTGCGCCGCCACCCCTTCTGTGCAGATCAGACCGAAAGCCTAGCAAAAGGCATACAAGCCCAGCAAGTCCTCAGCTGTGCTCTGCCCGCCAGCCCCATGCCCTGCCCTGGACATGACACACGCAACGATATACCGCTGCCGCTGCTGCCCCGCTGCCCCACCACACAGGTGGCCAAGTACACCGTGCGCACGATGCGGCGCTCCATCCCGCCTGCTGTTCCCGGCATCCACTTCTTGTCGGGCGGCATGTCTGAGGAGGAGAGCACGCTGAACCTGCAGGTGCGCGCGCGAGAGAGAGAAGGGGGCTGCCCAAAAAAAGCAAAAAAATCCACAGGCCAGTGCCTCTTGGTTGCGCCTAGTGCTGAGGCTGGGGCGCGGGCAGGCGCGCTGCACAGCTGTTGCTATTTGGCGGCATAGCGCGCTGGGCCTGTGGGTGTGCATATGCTGCCTGATGCCATGTGGAGCCCATTGCTCATGGCTGAGCCTGTTCAAAGTGAGGGGTGTGTGTCTGTGTGCTGAGCCTGTGCAGGGTGGAGTGTGTGTGTGTGTGTGTGTGCGTGTGTGCTGAGCCTGTGCAGGGTGGAGTGTGTATGTGTGTGTGCTGAGCCTGTGCAGGGTGAGATGATCGTGTGCAGCCCACTGGCGCAGCTGCAGCTAACGTGCGTGCCAGTGTGTCAGCGTGTAGGCCAGGCTCAAGCGCTCTGGGATGCAGCAACTTGGCCCTTGGGCTGGCGGCACAAACAGGCTGGCATGCGCAAGCACCTCTGTGTATGTCCATGCATGGCATGCAGCCATCACTGTCTTGCACAAGTGAAGATGTGTTGTGCGCATTCATGCATATGAGCACGTACGAACGAGTACTTGAAATGATTGGAAGCCATTACCCAGTGTCTTTAGGCGTGGCAGTGGTGTGCACAGCTGACATGGCCTGAGCGCGTGCGTGCACACTCACACAAACACAGCAGCGTTTGGCAGCCTGCATCTGCGCGCATGTACATGGCAGTGCGACTCATAGCCCAGGTAGCCCTTGCATTTGCTCATGCTTGCATCGCAGGCACTGCAGGAAGAGATGCCACAGTCGCCTTGGTCACTGACGTTCTCCTATGGCCGCGCCCTTCAGGTCAGTGCACCACGTGCCGGTCAGGCGCAGCAGCCTTAATACACGCGCGTGTGTGTTCCTGTGTAGGAGTACAAGTGGGTTTGTGTGTGTGTGTGTGTGCTTCCACAGCACTCAAATGTGCGCCTTTGCTTGTGGGCTGCCTTGTCCAGTGCCTTGCGGCGCACGCTCCTCCCCGCACCGCCCTGCCTCCTGCCATCCTCGCACCACGCCTCCTCAGCCTGCCAGCAATTGTGCATCCCTGTGCTCGCTCGCGTGGTGCCTGCAGTCAACGACGCTGAAGACCTGGGCCGGCAAGCCCGAGAACGTGGCTGCTGCACAGGACATCCTGGTCAAGCTGGCGGCGGCAAACAGCGCGGCGCAGGTGTGTGCAATCACAAGCGGATTGGTGCGTGGCGCGCCTTCTCCTTCAGGCATGAAGGAGAGCGCAACTACTGCAGGCCTACTGCCTGATTTGCTTTATGGGAGCCTAGGTACCGCATGCCTGGCGCCACCCTCTTGCATACCATCCCCTGCACATGTGCACACATGGTGTCCAGGGTTGCTGTGCCGGGAGGACTCCTTTTCTTTGGAGGTGCTAGGGTTGGATCCTGCTTCCGTTGCAGTTGGCTGGACAGCAGGACTGGCAGGGCAGTGCTGCGGACAGGCATGCACAACCCTGGGTCTTCCTGTACTGCAGCACAAGACCATGCTTGCTGCATGTGCGCACACCTGGCCCTGGGTCCTCAGGTGCTGCAGCGCTAGACCATGCTTGCTGCATGTGCGCACACCTGGCCCTGGGTCCTCAGGTGCTGCAGCGCAAGACCATGCT
>LKMJ01007485.1_pt1 | contig 10285 bp, 15 predicted proteins | sample 643391 | NCBI WGS metagenome assembly LKMJ01 (sample SAMN04112250, study PRJNA286221) | soda lake metagenome | biome: soda lake; feature: Kulunda Steppe; material: water; isolation source: sample PL-Br10 brine of Picturesque Lake | place: Russia: Kulunda steppe | collected 2010-07
CACACACACACACTCACATGCGCATCCTCACACACACACACTCACACACGCATGCTTACACACACACACACACACACACACACACACACACTTGCACGCGCACACACACACACGCACGCACGCACGCGCATGTGTGCGCGCATCATGCGAACAATGATGCTCGTATGAAATTTTTTAGCTGTATGTTCATCCTCTCAGTCTGTCATCTAAACTTGATGATGCCTCGGACATCCTGAACAGTGCTGCACAGCGCTTCCTTGAAAGCCTTTTGCACAGGCTTGCTTAAAGAAACGTGATTGGTTCCCAAGCCCTCAAGGTTGGCTTGTGCTGCACGGTGCATAAGAGCAGAGAGTGCACCCTCCAAACGTACACTAGTGTTTGCATCCCGCTGGTGTGCCTGCAAAGCAGATTGAGTTGATGCACACTTTAAACAGCAATTTTGCATGGATTGCAGGTGCCACAATGATAAGTGGGGAATTTGTGCATTGCTAACCAGCACTGCAACAATCCTCCATCAACGCGGGCTTTAGCTGGGCAGGGGCTGTGTTATCAGGTAAGGTCTTTTTAAGAAGAAAACTAAAGGTCTTGGCTGAAGGCTTATCATAACATCATAACTCAACAGAACAAGAGCAGCCTTGCTTACCACGAGGTTACACACACCAGCTACACATGGCAACCATAGCATAATTGGAGGAACTCAGTGACACATAGAGTTGACGCTGCTGGACAAAAGCTTAGAAAGGGGGTGATTGCTTGGCAACATCATCTTTCAAGTTGTTAGTAAAAAAGTCAAGCTTGAGCTCTTGCAGTGCAGCAAAACGGAAATGAGGAAAGCACAGAGGAGGGAAGATTTCCTTTTACTCCATCATATGCTAGCCGCCATCCATAATGGCATTGGTGAGGCATGCTTTATCATCAGCTCAGGTAGGCACATCTGCACATAACAGTTCACCTGCTGGACCAGCTGCTTGGCCAAAGCAATGTAGGCATCTGGTTCAGCAAGGATGAGCAGCTGAAGCGCATTTGAAGCCATTTCCACCAGATTGAAGGAAGCATCCTCAAGGAGTACGAGCCTACAAGCATGCAGACGCATGAACACGAGAGGGCACACGTGGGCTGGCTGGCAGCCACGGTGAAAAAACAAATGTTGCCAGCACAGTGCACCTAGGCATGCAAGCTCAGGACATGTAGCATGTATGGCATGATGCACAGCCCCAGCCCCTGTTCCTGCCCCTGCATGCATGTGTGTACGTGGGTGCAGGCACTTGTGTCTGTCTATGTGATCATGTGTGTGTGTGTGTGTGCAATTCTGTTGTAGTGTGTGATTTTATGTCTGCGTGCAGTGTGTCTGCGCATTTGCATCTGTGCGTGGTATTCTTGCGCGCGCGTGCACGCTTTGACGTGTGTGCATGCGTATGCATGGCTTTTTGCATGTGTGCATGCACGCCTTAGCTCAATTTGCACTCCATTAGATGAAAACTTTGAATGCTCCCTGTGCCCTTTTACCTGAGTATTCTTTCCATGATTGCTGCGGTCACTGTCGGTCCTCCGGGTGGGCTGTGCACGTTCAGCCCAGGCATGCCTTTGGACCTGCAAATCTGCTGGTAGTGCACCAGGCCTGCATTGCATTGCATGCATGCAACCAGCTTCACACGCATGTTGCCACCTGACAATTTAGCAAAACTTCTTGTGGAAAGGAATGACACCTTGAATGTACACACGTGTCTGTGCTTGTGCTTGTGCTCGTGTGTGTGTGTGTGTGTGTGTGTGTGTGTGTGCGTGTGTGTGTGTGCGTGTGTGTGTGTGTGCGTGTGTGTGTGTGCGCGCGCGCGCGTGTGTGTGTGTACTTGTGCTTGCGTGTGTTGTGTGTGTTCACATCTCTCTGCCGGCTGTGCCTTGACATTGTCAGTATTGCTCGTCCTCGTCATGCCATGGGGGGTCCTTGCATGAGCAGCAGGGCCTACAAAGGGGCCAACAATTGCGCAGGAGAAGCTGAACAACTTTCCACTCTCCCCGGTTGACAGAAAACTAACATGGGCTGCCAGCGCACCTGCCAGCCCTTCCAGGGCGTTGCCCACCACCATGCTATCGGAGCTGCAAGCTAAACCAAACTCAAGTGATGACATGAGCGATCCAAAGTGATAGGCAGGCAGCCCAGTGATCTGTAAGGCAGAAGACAGCAATCAGTACAGAAATGCACAGCATGGCTCAGAAAACAAGCCCAAGTTTTGCTAGGCATTTTTGTCATCCTATAGCATCCGCTCCTCAAAATTTCATGTACACCAGCAACAAGCTCTTTCAACATATTGGCTCGAACCTGTCTGCCTATTTCATCCAAGCGTTGATTCATGATGTTTAATCATCCTTTCAAGGACTACAAAGGTTAGGCCTTCAGGCAAGAAGTGTGAATGCTAGCTCTTAATCATTCCGAGTCCCATCATGAAAAGATCCTCTCCTGAATCAAATTTTGAGCCCTCACCCACCTGCTCTGGATAGTTTTCAAGAATGTAAACCAGCAAGTTGTAGTAGAGACTACAGAGCTTAGGAAACTTGAGCAAATCTGTTGTCATGAGGGGTAAAAGTATGTTGAGACCCAGAACAACAACCTGCGTATGGGGTAGGGGTCGGTATAGGTTAAAAAGTTCTCAAACGACCGATAGTCGCCTGGCTCATTCTGGCAGGCACTGACAAAGATATATGTCTTTACACAGCGTCAAGGAAGGTGTGGAGACCCTTGGTTTGTAAAGGCAGAAACAACATGCTTCTGGACTATTCACCTGTGCGGTACTAACATCAGAGTGTTGCATGCCTGGTGGGCCCGAATGGTGGCAATGGCTGTTGGCATGCGTTGCAGCTGAAACACCTTGGGACGGACTGTGCCCTGCATGTGATCATGCACCTTCCTATTTAGTCAGCTCCGTGCATCCAGTGCATGAGGGGAATGAGCTGCAAATGTGCAAAGGGATAAGGGGATAAATAATAATAAAGGCGAGGGAAAGAAGGAAAGAAGAGGGGGGGGGTGAAGACTGTAGAGTGGATGGATAAGCAAGTAGAGATTAGATGGATCAAAGATTAATAAATGACAGGATTCAGGCTTGGATGGGTGAACGGGTTGCACACCTAAGCGGCGTCCCGCTTGCGTCCTTTCCCCCTCAAAAAGGGTTCTGAGCAGCCGTTGCCGCTCACTTGCACATGTCTGCCTCACGATGGACGATTCCTTAAAGTTGCTCCTTAACGGAACAAAGAGCCAATTCAGACTGGTCCTGAGCTTGTGCTCTCACGTGAGAAGCACACCTGAAGAACTTCTGTTGAACACCATGTACACAACAACAAGGCTGACCAATACACCATGCTTTCTCTTTGCGTGACAAGAAGAAGCACACGCGGTGGGCAGCCTGATGGGTAGTGGGACAAGGCACGAGCACGCAGTGCATCGAAGGCGTGTACCCATCACGTGCTCCGCACCCTCCGACACGGCCTGGCGTGACCCACCATCGGTCGAATCGCTGAGGTCCCGCTGTGTGACATGGCCCAGCAGCCGCAGCAGCGCCCGCAAGTCGCGCGCGGCTTCCAGCTTCCGCTCGTACTGCAGGCATGCAGCAGGCAGCACGCCTGGGTCCCTCCCTTGCCCCACAACGACGAAAAGGCGTCCAGGCGCCCTCAGGCTCTCACTCCAACCATGCCCCAGCCCAGCTGCACGCCATGAGTGGAACAGGCTGGCCCACAGGCATGCCAGCAGTTGCTGTCATGCCCATTTGCCTCACACTCCAAACCCTGCTGTGCGGGCCGAGGTCGTGGTGCAGCAGCCTGTGCATGCACCCTGCGCTTGGCCCAGGCGGGCAAGGGCCGCACTGCTAAGGCTTGCAGCACAGCAGGCCTGAGCAGCGCCTGGACGACGCAGGCGCATGCTCGCGCGGGTGAGCAGCAGGCGTGCTTCCAGCTTCCAGCTGACTGACCAACTCACTCAAATGGGTCCCCCACCCCGTCCTGCAATGCATCCAGTGTTGATGCCTGGGCTGGCATGCTCAGGGATGAGGGTTCTGGCATGCTCAGGGATGAGGGATGAGGAGCAAGCCTGCTGGCATGCTCAGGGATGAGGGTTCAGGAGCAAGCCTCACCACGAGGCTCTTGGACGCAGTGCCCTGCTTCACCCACTGGTTGTCCTCTGCGTACTGCTGCAGCAGCACCAACACCCACTGCAGCAGCGCGCCCGCCTCCTCCGGCTTCAAGTACGATACGTGGTTCTCCACAACGTTGGCAGCCAGCTTCAGCAGCAGCGCCACGACCAGGGTGTGATGCTTAAAGGCGCGCTGCAGGGCAGCGTGCAGGCGCACCGCCCCGCATCATGCTGCTGTGCACGGAACCTTGGGGTGGCTGGGCCGAATTGCGCGGCAGACACTGCAGGGTACAACCTCTGCTAAGGGAGCGTGGCACTGCTGTGCAGCAAGCAGTCACGTCACTCTGCGCCATGCTGCTGTGACACCGGCTGCGGGACACCTGGGCTGACTTGCGCGGTAGGCACTGCAGGTGCAAATTGCCGAGGCAGCGCCGTCCAACCCCAGATCATTATGCCAGCCTGCAGATTCTCCACGACCTGCTCCAAACCCTGCCCTGCAGTGCTGCACGCCTGCCCACGCTGACGCCGCTGCTTGCACCCCATTGCAGCGCTTGTCTCTTGCCAGCACGCAGGAAGTCCTAGCACCCTTGACGAGATTGGTTGACCACAGGCAGCGCTGCCTCACCCCCTGTAACCCCCTGCTTCAGGGCTCTGGCGGCAGAATGTACTCGTTCCAGAACCTGCCTGCACCCCTCTCAAACTCACAGCTGCTGCTGCCCGTGCAGTGGCTGGCGTGGGCAGGGCCCAGAACCAACATGCCCTGCCATGTGTGCATGCATGCCTTTCATTGCGCAGGCCCTTCTTTGTCCAGCCCCTGCAGGCTCGTGCTCATGGCGCACAAAGTACGCACGGCACAGTGTGTGCTTCAAGCCCTGGCATTTGTTGATGCCCACAGGGGGCAGCCCGCCCAGATCGGTCAAGCAGAGCGCCCACTTGCACTTGAAGGAGGCCCCCTAGCAGGCTGGCACTCATATCATAAGCACCCCATATCATGTACCGTATATCCTACATCCTACAATAAATCATACATCATATATTGTACGCCATTCATCATTAGCGCCAACCTGTAGCTGAAGGAGGCCCCCCAGCAGGCTGGCACTCATGCTCCACAGCGGCGCCTGCGTGCGCGCCAGGGTAGCGCACGTGGCACCCCTCAGCGTCTCCAAGCAGGAGCACAGCGCGTTGGCTGCATCCGCGCGCGCCGCCAGCTCCTGCATGCGGGGCGCGGGATGCGCAGGGGAGGCGGGGGATTGTGGGTGGCATGCGTTGCAGGGCCTCGTGGTGGGGAGTGCATGCGTGTGCTTGGGCGGGCATGAGGTTGGTTAGGGGAGGCGCATACTGTGGCTTGGGGTCAGACTCAGAAGGAGGCAGGCGCGGCGCAGGCAGAGCAAGGCAGGCACGCAGGCCTTGTGAGTGGTGAGGCCAGTGAGGCGAGAGGGCTGCAGGCCTCTTGCGGGACAGGCGGGTTGGGAGGGCACCTGTTAGGAGCAGCAGAGGTGCAGTGTTTTGACCGGGGGGCTGCATGCAGTCGTGTCGTGCATGAGCCCTGTGGGACCTCTGGAAAGTGCTTTGTGGGAGCTGGAGGGAGCCTTTTGCCCGCCACTGCGTTTGGCACTTAGATCAGGCAAACTAGCTGCCGCATGCAGGCCAGGCGCACGTGCTGCGCATCGCTCCCACAGCGCAAAGGGGTGCAGGGGTCCCTATCTGGCCTGAATGCTCCCACGCCCGAAACAGACAGGCTGCTGCTGTTGCTGTTGGCACTGCTGTTGTCGGTGCTGCAGCTGCAGTTGGTGCTGCTGCTGCTGCAGCTGCCACGCAGGGCAGCGCTCACCGTGAGGTTGGGCTGCGCTGCCAGTGCAGCCACCTCATGGACGGTGGGAGAGATGAGGTTGGCCACATAGTCGTGCGCAGCAGAGGAGCGGTTGATGCCAGATGCAGCCAGGCACAGGCTCTGCGCGCGCGAGGGGAAGGGTCAGGGGGCAGGGACCCTCGGAAAACTGAAAGCAGGGCACGGGCGCCAAGGGCCCAAGCGCAGGGGCTAGCGGAGTCTGACAACGGCACAGGCATGGGCAGGCAGGCATGCGCGCGTATGACGACCAGCAGGGGGCATGGAGCAGAGGAGTGGGCCCCCGTGTGCAGGCGGCACACAGGCTATTCGGCCGAAAAGGAGGGCAGCCCGCTTCAGCTCAGGCACCCAGGCAGGGACCTGCAGAGGTGGCACGCGCGCACTCCCCATTGGCAGAGGGCCTGCGCACGCTGCGCTCAATCATAGCCAGGAAGGGGCTTCCGTGTGTGGGCACACACCCTTGTGCGCACGTGCGCCGCGCACGCACCTGTGCCAGGGCACGCTGCAGCTTGAGGCCCAGGCCCAGCGTGATGACGGCCTGGCGCTGCGCAAAGGCCGCCACCAGCGCGCGCCATGACGGCAGGGTTTGCAGCTTGTGGCAGATGCCGGGGTGGCGCACCAAGGCAGGCAGCAGCACTGTGCAGACCTGCGGGCTGGCAGTGAGCACTTGGGTTTGTACGAATTCCTTAAGGGCATGCGCACGCTGCCCACAGCTGCAGGCCTGGACCAGGCAGCAGGCGGGCAGGCGCTGTGCACATTCTCGATTGGCCGGTGCCATGCGCACCTGCGGCACGCACCTGCGCGCGCCTGGCGGTTTGCACAAGAAATTCATTAGTGTGATATGGGACGTCTTCTTTCAGCGGGCACAAGGTTTGAAGGATGGCAATGCTCGAGTGAAGCAGGCGCAAATGTAAGAGGGTGGGGGCGTTTGTGCCGAGCGGGCGCAAACGTGATAGGGTTGGGGCCATTTTGCCAAGCAGGCCCACCAGCTGGCGTCATGCCCGCATGAGGCACACTGGCATGCGGGCGCTCCGCCGCGGCAAGGCGGGCAGGGCATAGGGTGCACAAACGCAAGCGCACGGCGCATGCACACATGACATCCCTGGCGCACGCACGCTCACACAGGGCGCTCGCTCCCTCGGCCCAGCACGCCCGTCAGCAAAGAGGGAAGAGCGGTGGGTGCTCCGCCACACCCCTAAACACAGGCGCCCGTCATTGCAGTCTATTTTTGGAGTGCCAGTGGCGGGGCTCCTGTGCCTGGCAGGGCGGTTGGCTGCCTTGTGGGCCGCACCAGGGCCACCAGGGCCGCAGGGTCACACCTGCTGCTGCCACCCAACGCCAGGGCGTGCTGCTGCCGCCCTGCTCACCTGCTTGTGGAGCATGCCCTCCCCCGGGTACGCCACCAGGCACGTATTAGCGATCTGCACCAGCACATCTAGCACCGCCAGCGCCTTGCCAGCAGCGGCAGGGGCGGGGTCCAAGGGTGGCGCCTCGACCTCCCCATACATTGCCTGCAGCGCGTGTGCGGTGGGGCCACAAGCGCCAGGCGGCAGGGTCAGCCCGGCACAGCGAGAAATCGAGGCAAGTGGTCACATGAGGGGGGCTCTGAGCGCCTGTGCATCTGTGCGTCTGTGCATTCGCACATGCCAAGGGGGGGGGAGCGCGCGCGTGAACCTACATGCGTGTACACATGTGTGAGTGCGCGCGCGGGGTGTGTTTGTGTGTGTTGGATGGGGCTGCAAGGGGGCGTTGCCATGGTCTTTGGATATGCTTACGGGGCTGCTGGCTCCTCTCCCGGTCCCCCTCTTGACTGTGCTGCAACGGCCTGTACAGGGCGCATCCCTCTTCTTCCCCCACATGCTGCGCCCAGAGCAGCAGGCCGCAGATGCTGCAAGCGCAGCCATCTCCTCAAGAAAGCACGCATATGAGCCCACAGGTGCAGCCGCTTTTCCTCCCTCAGTGCAGCAGCTGTGACCTGAGCTGCAACGGCCTGCGCGCTCGTCACACGTGTCAGGTGCACTGGCGGCAGCCCTCAACCAGCCAAGGCACAAACATGCCAACATGCCACCCGCCCTGCCAATGAAGGGCAGTCAGGCCTGTGTGCACGCAGTTGCACACTCATGACATGCATACACAGGCACACTCAATTTAAACGCACACACACTCACTCGCGCACACGCCCACACACTTGCTTGCCACACACCTGCAAAGCTCCGGGCAGGGCCTCCTCCGGGAACAGGTACGTGTCTGCCCACCGTGCCAGCGCCCACAGGCTGGCCTCCAGAAGCCTGCAGCAGCAGCAGCAGCCGCAGTGCGGGTGAGCGGGGCACGAGCAGCGCTTCCGCTGGGGGCGCACGGTGCGGCGATCTCAGGCTGGCGGAGCGCTTCCGTGTGCCTCTGGTGCCCTGCCCTGTTGTTGTCTCGGTGCGACACCATTGTGCCAGGCCATACATAAGCAGGCAGGCAGGCGGGTAGGCAGGCAGGCAGGCAGGTTGGGCAGGTAGGCAGATTAGGCAGGCTGTCACCTTTATGCATGCCTGCCCTGACCAGCGCATGATTTTGTCTCTAAGCACTCGGTCTGTACGCGTCAAGGCGGGCAGGGCAGGCAGGCAACCTTGACTAGTGCGCACACGCGCAAAGGGGGCTGGCTTGGCCGTTCACCTGGGGCTGATGGCGCCGCGCGCAGCCTCGTTCAGCACCAGTGCAGGCACCGCCAGCAGCGCCTCGCAGCAACACAGCACGGCCTCTGCCACGCCCGGCACGCCGGCGGCCACGGCCTGCGCATACGAGCACAGCCAGGGAAGGGAGGAAGGATGGGAGGGCCAGGTTTGTTTTTGGGAGGGGGGGGGGCGCAGCTGCCAGGCAGCCTAGTAAAGCCAGGTGTGTGCAGCAAGGGGGCTCTAGGGCACAGAGTCTCCAGCACGACAATGGCATGCAAGGAACCTTGAAAATACAACGCCTGCGCTGCCGGTGCTCCCACAGGCTGCCTTCAGCCCCAGCCCGGAGAGCCGTGTTGTGCAGCGCCTTGCACCGCGCAAACTGCGCGCCCACCGCAGCATGCCAGCGCGGAGGCTGGGCTGCCGCGCGAGTGCACGGCTGCAGCCCAAGCAGTGCTCAAAGCACAGCGCAGACGCAGCCGTGCAGTGGGCGCACGCGCCGTGCACGTGGCGAAGGGCACCAGCGGCACGCGGCAAGGGCAGCAGGGGGGAGGAGGGTCACCTGGGCCAATGGCTGGGGCATGAGGGGCACCTCCCCTGAGCCGGAGTCGGCGAGACAGTGCGCGGCGGCGCGCTGCAGCCAGCTCAGCTGCTCCAGCGCCTCACTGGTGTCGCTGCCTGCAGGCGCACGGGCGAGATGAGGCGAGCGCGCGGACGGGATGAGCCATCGCAGACGACATGCCTACAGAACCTGGGACAGGATCTGTCTGTGACACAGGGAGGAGGCACAGGTGGTGGTGCCGCGGCGCACTGTGGGAGCATATGGCCACGCACCGCTGGTGGCCGCGTGCGCCAGCGCGTCCTTGGCTTGGGTCATGCAGGAGGCCAGGAACGGGAGGCAGGTGGTGGGAGAGGAGCGGGACAGGCAGGCCGCGCGGCACACCCAGTTCTCGGCGCTTGCGGCTGCGGTCTCCTCGTGCTCGTCCGCCTCCGCCTCCTGCAGCCCACCACCACAAGCGCATGCATATACGTGTGTCTCTGTGGTTGCGCGTATGTGTATGTGTGCGTGCGTGCATGTGCGCGTCTGACTGCGCACATGTGCGTGCTTACTAACTAAGGTGGAGAAGCTCTCAATCTTTTTGCACCTGCTCGCGTCAACCTTGTTGTGTGCGGTTGTTGCAACAAGGTCCGCACCAACACCCTTCACACGCCCACCGCACACAGGCACGCGCCCGCCACACACAAGCACAGGCATGCACCCGTGCGTGCATCACACCTGGTGAGCCTCCGCTGCAGCGGCGGCCAGGGCGTCTGTGGTGTATGCCTGGAACACAATGGCTGCCGCTGCCGCAGTGCCGGGGGGCACCCGAATGTCCGCCTCGTGCGCCGCCACGCCCACGATGCTGCCCTCCGGCTGCAGCAGGCTGTACCAGGCCTGGGAGCACACGGGTACAGGCGCAGGCAGGGCTTTGAGCACGCTGCTGTGTGCAGTTGAGCGGCCAAGCAGAGGAGAGGAGGGGGGCAGCCAGCCTGCCTGCAATGTGTGACAAACCTGAACTTGAACATACATACATACATACATACATACATACATAAATACATACATACATACATACATACATACATACATACATACATACATACATACATACATACATACATACA
>LKMJ01007487.1_pt1 | contig 10284 bp, 10 predicted proteins | sample 643391 | NCBI WGS metagenome assembly LKMJ01 (sample SAMN04112250, study PRJNA286221) | soda lake metagenome | biome: soda lake; feature: Kulunda Steppe; material: water; isolation source: sample PL-Br10 brine of Picturesque Lake | place: Russia: Kulunda steppe | collected 2010-07
GCACATAACACACATATGCACACTTGCGCGCGCGCACATAACACACATATGCACACTTGCGCGCGCGCACATAACACACATATGCACACTTGCGCGCGCGCACATAACACACATATGCACACTTGCGCGCGTGCACATAACACACATATGCACACTTGCGCGCGTGCACATAACACACATATGCACACTTGCGCGCGCGCACATAACACACATGTGCACTCTTGCGCGCGCGCACATAACACACATATGCACACTCGCGCGCGTGCACGTAACACACATATGCACACTTGCGCGCGTGCACATAACACATACGTGCACACGGCACCCTCTCCACTTGCTGCCCGCAGAGCAAGGGGCACCAGCGGCACGTGAGGACAGTACGGCGCGTGAGGTGCGAGGGGGGCGTGCATGGGCGCATGGGCTTGCGTGCTCTGATGCGAGGCAGGCCTGAGCTCTGTTGGGCAGGCCTGAGCTCTGTCGTGCGGGCCTGAGCTGTTGTGCAGGCCTGAGCTGTTGTGCAGGCCGCGGGCTGCTGCCTCGGCCTCCGAGTAGCCGCGCTGCTGTGGGGCTGCATGGCATGTGCTGCATGGGCGTTTGGGGCACCGATCTACATCGCGAGAGTGCAGGAGTCCCTTTGGGGGCGCATGTGCTGCACATGGGTGGGGGGCAAAGCATTGCTGTAAGCACACAAGGGCCCTCTGTGGCACATGCATACCGTGCACGGGCAACCAGCACGTGTGAGGTCGGGTGGCTCAGGGGTATTATCACCCATAGGCTGCTGTGCAGCTGCATGTCCTGTAACAGGCTGCGTATGTCCATATGCTGCGCCATGGTCACGCGGCTGGTGGCTGGATGCATGGCTGCATGTCGCCCTTTGTTGCGCAATGCCATGCTTGTGGTGATGCGCAGTTGCAGCTTGAAGAGGAGGAGGCGGTGCGCGCAGCCATCGCACTGCAGATTGAGACCAAGGCTGCAGCCAAGAAGGCAGAGTTGGAGGTGCGTTGTGTTCCAGGGCTGGGTTGCCTGCGTGCTCGCTCCTATGTGGCAGCGTGCGTTCGTAGCCCTGAGGCAGGTGCGCATGCATCAGATGCAAGCACATGTCATTCACGCATACACACACAAACACACACAGCACACAGCACACAAAACACAAAACACCTCTCACTCAAGATAGCTTCACGCAGCACACACACATAGAGCACGCGCATGTACTCAGCTGCTAAGCATGCACGTACATACGTATGCCAGCAAGCCCACGCTCGCTCATGCCCGCGCATGCGCATGGGCAGGCTGCTCGGCAGAAGGAGCGGGCTGAGCTAAAGATGGCCATGGAGCGGCTGGCGAGTGTGCAGGCAGCGCTGACCGCCAGCCAGGAGCAGCTGGTTGCTGACCAGGCACGGCTGGCCTCCCTCATGCGCGAGGTGAGTGTGTGGGTGCACAGGCGTGGGGACATGGACACGGGGCTAGGAATGCAGGTGCTTGCCTGGGTGGGTGTGCTTGGGAAGGGGCGCATGCGCTGGCCCTCCGTGCGCCAGCTCTGGGGAATCTGCCTTGCTGCAAGCTTGTGGGTTAGGCCCGACCACATTGTTGTGACCATGTGCTAGTAGGTGTGCGAGGCTGTGCGCTATGAGCCCCTGCTCAAGGCAGACAGCCCCCTTTCATATTTGTGAAGTTGTCTGCAATGACTGAGGGCTTGCCAAAGAAGGAGGCTTCCCGCCTTGAGTAACTGCAGTGGCTGCAGTTTGCGCGAGGGCGCGCATGGTGTGTGTGTGTGTGTGTAAATGTGTGTGTGTATGCCGGGGTGTGCAGGGTGTGCAGGGTGTGCCGGGGTGTGTGTATGTACGTGTGTGTGCGCATGTGTGCAGGGGTGTGTGCGTGCGCGTGTGTGCATGCCTGCACGCAAATGTGTGTGCACATACATGTGCGTGCGTGCTTGTGCGTGCATGCATGTGCTTTTTTGCATGTGTGCGATACTGCCTGGGGCACACTACACCTCAGGTGGCAGTTCCGTTCCGGCCCTCAGGCTGGTTGTGCCGTCCGTCTGTGTGCGTGCAGGTAACTGCGCAGTCGCAGCAGCCCGGCGCCGAGGGTGAGCCCTAGAAGCTGGGCTTGTGCGCAGCTGCTGGCGTGAGGTGCTGAAATGCGGCACGCTGCTTGTGGAGCAGTGCGCAGAGGGCCGTAGTGAGGGGCTGGGCATGTGGCAAATAATGCAGATGAATATGGAAGAACAAGAACACCCCTGAGGAAGAATGTATGGGCAAAGAAAGGTTTTAAGGTAATGGCGCAGGAGTCGTGGGTTGGAGCGCTCCATACCTTAAGCGTGCATGAACAATTGCCAATATGTGGAGAAGAGGTTTCATGTGTGTGCATGCATGTGCAAATGTGTCTCTGTATGATAGGTGCGCGTGACACACGCTTGGCATGGCCTTGCTCTGGGCAGCCTACTCTGAAGGTTTTGCATGAATGCTTGTTGAGATGTATGTTGCTCCGGAAATCCGCATACCTGAGCTCGCTGGCTTGGACAGTGCTACCACGTTCAACCCGCTTATGCCACTTAGTGCTCGCCTGTCCAGCGGCAGTTCTCCAAAAATGTGCATGACAACACTAGTAGACCAAAGCATCAGCTAAGGTGAGATGTCCAGGGTCTAAACTGGCAAGGACGTGTGGCCGTAACAAATCGGTGCTGCGTCTAGCCCTAAGGTGCTCCATCACTGCAATTCTGTTGTTATTTTTTTTTGTTGTTTTTGTCCTTGCTTTTTTAAAGAACACAGCTCCATCCCCTATTCATGAGCTTTAAATGTAGACATGACATGTGACGTGGCTATGTGACGTTCTTTTGTTAGACGAATCTGATGCACATTTAATGCAATGCTTCATGGCTGCATGTTGATCAACTCGCTGTATTTTTGGGAGCGCTTGTTTGCCTAATATCTTTTGGGAGTGCTTGTTAGTTCTTGGGCATTGCCTCTACATGTAAGACTCTTACCATATGACAAGCAATCTCAGACTTTGCGGTTATAAATAGCGTCATGAAAGTGCCAGCCAGATTGTGACTCTGCCATAAACACCAGCCGCACGATACCTGATATTGTCTGGCCTGGGGATCATCCACTCATGACAAGTGGGATATGCCTGCTGCTCCCTTCCTGTTGAGCGAGGATGTCAACAACTTGAAGTGTGTTGACGTTTGGCAGTTTTACCAAGTTATCCACAGTTTGCAGCAGTTTTGATTACGAGACATAAGATCGTGCTAGTTTACAAAGTACTCATTTAAGCCTTGCGTGGTGTGGTCAGGTTAAATAGTTTTGTAGCTGGGCGCCACTGATCAGAAAGACAGTATGACCATAATGTCTAAAAGAATTGCATAATGTCTGAAAGAATTGGCTGAGTGTTGTGCCGTTACGAATGAAAATCAAAAGCTATGACCAGATAAGGATACAAGGATGAGGCCTCAGTCAAGAAGTTTGACTGTTGGCCTGCTTGTTAAGAAAAGAAAAAGAAAGGACTACACTAACAAGGTAACCCCTCTTTGCGTGAATTTAGGAAGAAGTTTACATCTGGTGCAAGCACCAGGCGAACCTCCACCATCAAATGAGGAAGAACTCCGAGTCGGTTGAAATGCGGTTGAAAAATTTTCAGCCGCATTTCAGCCGCTTCAACCGCATTTCAACCGAGCCAGGAAATTTCTGTATGGTTGTGAAAAATGTGTTTCTTTATCTTCAAGTTGAAGGAAGAAAGAAATAAGTATTTGTTCCTTTTTCTCTCTACCCTTTCTGTGGAGGCTCCTTTAGTTTTGCATGCCTTGTCTAGACTGTCTTTCATATCCTCTCTCAACGGTTCAACAAAATAACGCATTTTGGAATTGTGCCATGATGCCAGATTCAGTGGGCATGTGGGTATTGCAAGGACCCTGAGTCTGGTGACACGTGAATTTTACTGGCCAACTTCGTGGCGCAATGTTGAGGAGTACGTGAGGCACTGTGACGCGTACCGGAGGCATAAAGTCAGCAGTAAGCTGTACGCTGGCAAATGAAGGCGCGTGAGGATCAGAGGCGCAAGGAAGTGCCTTGTAAGCCAGGAGATTTAGTATTGCTCACACTAAGAATATATCACAGCTGGGTCCTGGGTCAAGAAGCTCAAGCCATTGTTTATGGGTCCTTTTGAGGTCATTGATATGGTGGGCAAGGCGGCAGTAAAGCTGCTTCCCGCTCAGTGAAAAAGGATTCACAATGTGTTCCGTGAGTCTGGTAAAGCCTTGTACCAGGGATGCTAGCTCCAATCGTGTGACTCCGCCACCTCCGATCCAGTGGTCAGATAGTAGGGCCTCTGTGTTTCTTGTCACTCTACACAGGTGTGGCCTGTTCAAAGCGTATCAACCACACTGAGCAGGTTTTGTAAAAAGCCTTTTTATGCTGGGTACACAAATTGTTTACACACACGCATCTTAATAAACATGGCCGTATGATGCCGGCTCAGGCTCAGTCCTTCGGACCGCCAACCAATCAAGGCGTGTGCTAGGACCTGGGCAAGGCATGCAACTCGACCCAAGTAAAAGCTGCGCAGAGGCAGCCGCCGCTGCAGCTAGCCTGGTTGGGCGTACGGGAGCAGCGTAGGTAAAAGGAGCCCGTCAAGGCTAGGGTCCTGCTCCGGAAGCGGGAACTGTTGCTGCTGTTGCTGCAGCTGCTGCTCGTTCTGCTGCTCCTGCTGCTCCTCTTGTCGCTGCTCCTCTTCCTGTCTGGCTAGGCGCGCTGCACTCTGGGCTTCCACGGCCTGCGCGCACAACGATGCAGCAGCAGCCCACACCCAGTGCACGCACTCCTCAGCCGCATACCAATGCGGCACAAGCCTTCATACCGCACAGCGGCGCCGTCACCCGAAATTTAATTGTACGCGTCACCTTAGTGCACAGCTTGCTCGCACAAAGCAACAGATGCTTGCACGCACACACAAGCACACACATAACGCGCACACATACACCCCTACGCACACATGGCGCCCATGCGCCCATTCGCACAGGTATGCACACAGGAGCACACACGCCCTGGAAGCGCGCGGGCATGCTATTGCCGCACCTGCAGGATGCTCTGGGTGTCAGGGCAGGGCAGCGGGCTGGCGTCGAGGCCGTAGCGCTGGCGCGACACCACAGAATGAGGGGGTCTGCACACATGTGCACGCGTGCGAGGTGACAAGTGCAGGTGAGGGGGGTGTGGGTGAGGCGATGGAGGTAGGAAGGGTGACAGGTGCAGGTGAGGGGGGTTTGGGTGAGGCGATGGAGGCAGGAGGGGTGACAGGTGCAGTTGAGGGTGTATGTGGGTGAGGCGATGGAAGTAGGAAGGGTGACAGGTGCAGGTGAGGGGGGTGTGGGTGAGGCGATGGAGGTAGGAGGGGTGACAGGTGCAGGTGAGGGGGTACAGGCAACCAGGGCAGCGGGCAAAGGCGGGTGCACCATCACACTGCCTGGGTCTGCTGGATGGTGCTGCCGGGGGTAAGGGGCGCATGAGTGCGGGGGGCACAGCAAACACGACACAAACGCGCTCGTCCACACAAGTGCCACGTGGCCCGGTCAGGCTTATTTGCATTTGCGTGTCACCTTCAAGAACAATGCATTGAACAATCCTTCGGATACACAAGCCACAACACAGGCACTCTGACTGCGGTCCACCGCTGACTATGATGTGTCATGACATGCCAGCGCCAGCCCGTGCCTCTTTGGGGAGAGGGGCTCGGACCTCTGCCAGAGGCCCCCACGCGCTGTGCCCATCCCGCGGATGCTATCGCAGTGGAGCAGACCTTGCAACAAGTTCAGGGCGCTGCACAAAAGGCCACAGGCGCATGCAAGAGAGCATGCAGCCCGAGCTGGAGGAAGAGCAGTGTGCAGCCCGAGCTGGGGGGACGAATGCAGGTGCAGGCAGGATGGCGCGCACGTGCAGCCATGCAGCGCCCGGCAGAGGGGCAGCCGACACCCTGGCCTGGTGTGGATGACGGCAATGGCTGTGCGCTGTTGGAGCACGCACGCCCATCGCACACTTGGCGATGTGGCCCCCACAGCACACCAGCTCCTGCGCAGCGCGTGCGCCAAGCTAGTGAGCCGCGCACCCACCTGTGCACAAACCCAGGCCCCATGTACTGCACTGGAGGCACGGGCAGCACAGGGGTGGGGGCGGGGGGGTTGAGCACAGCAAAGCCTGGCGTGGCCGCCGCTGCCACAGCTGCAGGGTTGCCGCTCTGCTGCTCGCCTGCTGCCTGCTGCTGGTGCTGGTGCTGGTGCTGCTGCTGCCGCTGGAACGCGGCCTGTTGCTGATGGAATTGCGCATCCAGCTGGTCTTGCTGAAGCCGCACGGCAATGCTGCCGCCTGCGCATCAGGCGGAATTGAGCCACAGGGCGCGACATGTGACACGATCAAACAAGCGGCTGAAGTAGACGCCGGTGATGGCGCTGAGGCGAGGGCGCGCAGCTCACACAAGCGCACAGCCAGGCTGGCGCGGCGTGGCCTTGCCGGTACGAGCAAACGCAAAGAGGCTCAGACAAGCTGTGGCCTTGCCGGTACGAGCAAACGCAAAGAGGCTCAGACAAGCTGTGGCCGTGCGGACCTAAGGGCAGAGGAACACAGCCTTGGCTGTGGCGCCAACATGAGCTTGGGTGTGGCCTGGCCAACACCAGCACGGACGCGGCCACACAAGCACAAGGAGCACGCGACGCAGCGTGTGGGTCTTGGTAGTGCCCAGAGGTGCACTTGGCACCTTCCTGTGCATATGCACCCAGGGTCTCAACATCCATTCTCAGATACGCCTGAACGGAGGCTGGGCTGGGGCCACACCGCCAAGCAACCCCCGCACAATTGCTGCTGTGATGCGTTGTGTGCCATCACCGCCACCACCACCCCGCGCGTGCACCGTGCAACAACCATCAACAACCATCAACAACCATCAACATCGCCATCGTGATCCTCATCTACTCGTCCTCGTCAACAACCATCAACAACCATCAACAACCATCAACAGCCATCAACAACCATCAACATCGCCATCGTGATCCTCATCTCCTCGTCCTCGTCAACAACCATCAACAACCATCAACAACCATCAACAACCATCAACAACGCCATCGTGATCCTCATCTCCTCGTCCCCACACCTCCCTTTCCCCCCCTCCTCTCCCTCCTCCCCTCCATTCCTCCCCAACGTCGACCTCCTCCTCTTCCTGCTCCGCACCATCATCAATATCACCGCCACTGCCTCCATCTGCAGCAGCCCCGGCAGAACGGCCGCGCCACCCACCAGGCATCAGGTCTGCAAGCAGCGACGCCACCTCCTGCCGCTGCTGGGCGTGCTGCGCGCCGTCCGGCCCAACGCTCACGCCTGCGCCCACCGTGCCAAAGCCTGAGAGGGGGGGCATCAGGCCGTTTGGCTGCAACTGCTGCTGTGGCCGCCCCAGCCCGGCCTGCACCAGCGCCATCTGCGGTGGGGCGCACAGGCAGCACACGCGAGCAGGCTTATGTTAATGCATAAACGCCCGCGCGCGCGTGTGTGTGCATGTGTGTGCCTGCATGTTCGTATATTTGTGTGTGCATCAAACTTGTATTTGCACTTTTGCAAGCGCTGTGGCCGGGGCCACACAGGCCATAGGTAGGTGTGGTTGAGATGAGGGCTCACATGAACAGCACATAGAGGGGTTGCAGCACAAAAACAGGGGGCGCGCCTCTGCCCGTGGCCCCATCCTCACGCTTGGGGATGATGGTGGGCCTACGAGCCAACCAACCCCACTGACTTTTCCTGTGTACGTTTTGAGAGGCGCCCCTGGCTCAAAGGGTCTGATGCAACCCGCAGCCTTTATCCCCATGAAGCAATGGTAGTAAAATGGAGGGCGACACAAAGGAATGCGAGAGGGGCACACGCGCCATTGGCGCTAGGAGCTGCGTGAAGAGCAATGGGTGCCATCGATGGGAGCAGCCTGGGTAACCTGGCCCTGCTTATGTTTAGGTACATGAGTGCTCCACAGGGAGGGTCCAACCAAAGGGCAGCCTGGGTAACCTGGCCCTGCTTACGCTTAGCTGCACGAGTGCTCCACAGGGAGGGTCCAACCAAAGGGCAGCACAGCAGCTCCACAGCGCGTACCCTGCCCTCTCTCTCATACATGCGCACACACGCACGCACATGCACACAGCTCACAACCACACACAGACATGCACACAGCTACATGCGCGCGCGCCCACCTGGTGCGGGTCCAAGGCGGCCAGCATCACTGACATCTGCGACTGCAGCTCCCAAATCAGCTGCTGCGCGTCCACGTGCGGCAGCTGTTCCTCCTGCCGCGGCAGCAGCGACGGCTGTGGCTGCGGCTGCGGCGGCAGCGGCTGGGCGCCAGGCTGGCCAAGGCCATGCGACTGCTCCACGCCTCCACCCTGCTGCTGCGGCGGCTGCTGCTGCTGCTGCTCCTGTTGCTGCGGCGGCTGCTGCTGCTGCTCCTGTTGCTGCGGCGGCTGCTGCTGCTGCTGCTGCTGCTGCTGCTCCACGCCTACATCCTGCTGCTGCGGCTGCTGCTGCTGCTGCTGCTGCTGCTCCTGTTGCGACGGCTGCTGCTGCTGCGGCTCCTGCTGCTCGGGTGCCGGTGGTGGCTGTGCGGCCTCGGGCTGTTGCTGCTGCTGCTGCTGCTGCTGCTGCTGCGCAGCCTCATGCGGCTGCTGCTGCGATGGTGTGGCTGCTGCGGGCCGGGACTCCAAGGGGTGCAGATCAGAGGCCACGTGGGGCACATCGCCGTTGGCGGTTGGCACAGGAGGGGGAGGCGGCGGCGGTGGGGGGTAGGTGGAATGGAAGGCGGCCAGGAGCTGGCGGTAGCGCACCTGCGCACGCGAGCAGGCATGGGCATGGGCGTGGGTGGGCGGGCGTGCTGAGGTGCGTGTGTGCGTGTGTGTGTGTGCGCGCGTTCAGGCATGCTGATCGAGCACACTTTACGGCGTCTTGGCCAGGGTAGGCCCTTTGCATCTTGGCCAGGGTAGGTTCTTGGCATCTTGGCCAGGGTAGGCCCTTTGCATCTTGGCCAGGGTAGGCCCTTTGCATCTTGGCCAGGGTAGGCCCTAATCACGGCCAGGGTAGGCTCTTTGCATCTTGGCCAGGGTAGGCCCTTTGCATCTTGGCCCTTTGCATCTTGGCCAGGGTAGGCCCTGGCCCTAATCACGCGTGCGCCTGTGCCCACACACCGACCCAAAGCTCGGCAACACTCCCACACCCCCGTGCCCCCACGACAAACGCACACTCAAACACACGTGTGCGCAAGCAAGCGCACGCACCCTGCAGCGCTCGGGTGTGATGGACGCCAGCACGTCCTTGCCGGCACCGCTGCCCGCCACCACACGATGCACGTCGCCTGCCACCACGCCCCAGGCCACAGAGGACAACAGGCTGGGGGGCGGCACGCCCGTGAGGGGGTCCACCTCCAAGCCAGGGATGCCACCGCCGCCAAAGCCGCCCACGCTGCTGCCGCTGCATACACAGCGCGACACCTGCAGGCAGCCAGGGGAGAAGGGAGGGGGGGTGGGTCAGTTTGTGCAAAGGGGAGGGGAGAGCAAGCGGCTTTTGGGCAGGGGCGGGGAGGGGCGCCGAGAGGAGCAGGCAGCCATGGGCAGAGGCTGATTGCCGGCGTCCAGCATCAGAAGGGCCTCTGCACAGCACGCACCGCACTGCACATGCCGCACTGTGCAGACCGCGCTGCACACCGTCAGGCGCTGGGGCACCTCTTGTCAGGTGCTGCGCTGCACACCGTCAGGCGCTGGGGCACCTCTTGCCATTGCCAGAGGCCCAGGCAGCATAGTGCAGCAGCGCCCTTGCCCGGCGCCAGCAGGGGCAGGGGGGGGCTGCTGCTCCATGGCTTGGCCCGACGCCGGCTGCCCATGCCTCACCCGCGGCACATCACGGTAAGCAAGGGCCTCACCCGCGGCCTCACCCGCGGCACATCACGGTAAGCAAAGGGCTCACCCGCGGCCTCACCCGCGGCACATCACGGTAAGCAAGGGCCTCACCCGCGGCACATCATGGTAAGCAAGGGCCGCGCATGCTGCGAGGAGGCCTGGCCGCCAAACACCTATTCATGTGCCCTGAGGGGTGTACTTAGAACACACGGCGAGATTGAGCGCGCATCCACACCCAGATGTGCTGACACGAGCTCACGCACCCACCCAAACACACACAGAAACACAGCCATGCAGCCACTTACCCACCCAGACTTCACCCACGCCTCCACACATCGACACACCCCCACACCCGCATCCATCCGAACTTCCACCCCCAC
>LKMJ01007488.1_pt1 | contig 10284 bp, 12 predicted proteins | sample 643391 | NCBI WGS metagenome assembly LKMJ01 (sample SAMN04112250, study PRJNA286221) | soda lake metagenome | biome: soda lake; feature: Kulunda Steppe; material: water; isolation source: sample PL-Br10 brine of Picturesque Lake | place: Russia: Kulunda steppe | collected 2010-07
AAGCATCAAGATAATCAGATAGTGCTTCATCATCATAGACATTTTCGATAGCATTAGACTCTCGAAGAAAACTTCTGATCCCTTGTCTATCCATACTATTAATATATGACTATTAAAATAAAAATATTATGGATGGATTGTGTCTGCATAAAATTTATTTACAATAAGCCCTATTAAAATACTAATGCAAGCTGTAGCAATCATTGGTTATCCTGGTGCGGGAAAGTCTGTCTCCGTTGAAATCGCAGAAGAGATAGGATACAATACCATTTCAATGGGTGATACTCTAAAAGAAAAGGCAGATGAAGAATGCCCTGAAAGGATTGAAAAAGCAAGAAGAGATTCTACAGAATTATCTGTGAGTGAAGTTTACGGGAATTTTGCAACAGAAAAACGCGAACAAGAAGGCTTTGAAGTCGTCGCAAAATGGTGTACGGACAAGATTACAGAAGGAAATGGTCCATACGTTATAGATGGAATGAGATCGACATCAGAATTAAAAGTATTTGAAACTGTGTTAAATGTCGATATTATACATGTGTATGCGCCTGCAATCAATAGATTTGAATGGATAACAAACAGGGGCAGAGATGGTGAACACACGTTTACAATAGATGAATTTATACAACGAGATAGAAGAGAACAAAAATGGGGTTTGAATGAACTTATTAATGAATCAGATATAACAATAAACAATGTGACAGATATTGCCACGTATAAAGAAAAATCACGATCTGTTATAAGTGAACTATACGAAGAATAACATACAATATATCAGAATTGCATTATAAAATTAATGTTTGTCTTAAGTTATATTTGATAGATTCATAACCGAAACATTTAAATATAATCAAAACATATCATAGTATGCGGGGAAGTGGAAACCTAATCGGAATCCGCTGACCTGTGAGTGTGTAGAGGTCGAAAACCCACCACATGGCGAATCGTCAGCAAAATAACGCTAGCCAAGTTAGGGGTCGAAAACCGGTTCAGCATTCACGTCGCTAACCCTATCGGGTCATTGACCCGATTTTCACATACAATTCTGACACAGATTGGAATTTATATACAGATATTTTCAACGACTATTTTTGCACTATATATTAAATATAATTTTGAAATCATTCTAATCTCGTAAAATTAATACTGGACTGAATATATACCAGATCGAAAAACATAAATTCAAACAGCCCATAGATTCTATGAGGGATTTCCAAATGCGTTTCATTTCTGGTTTGGGAACAGAGTTAGTGAATCCACGGCGAAGTGAATATAACAAAATCATTCTCATAGATAACAATGAGTGAAGACACCATACAGAAGTTTCTAGATAATGTTGAGGGCGTGAGATTAAAATATGTCGAAGTTACAGAGGATGCAAAAGTCCCATACTGCGACATTTGTTCAGAACCTGTTCATCCAAATAGTGATGCCCAAATTTACGCGACAAGTAAACTAATTACAGGACATTCAATTGATGGCGTAAGGGCGTTGTCTCTGATGTGCCGTGATTGTAAACTACCAATGTTGTATTTCCCTTGCGTTGGATACTTCGAATTACTTATTAACTGTACGATAGATAAAGAAATAAAAATTCGCAATCCAGAAATACGAGATTATTCTCTAACAGATGATGGAATACCATGGGAGCCAAAAGAAGTTGTTGAAGAACTATTCAAGATGCCATATGAAAATTTGCTCCAAGTATCTGGATATACTGCTCAAGGACCACAAGATATTGTGAACATACTTCTTTCAATTAATGCAGATCCACGGAATGTAATTTCAGAAAATGGAAATGTAACAGTTTCTGAAACAGAAATTGAAAAACTAAGTAAAAAAGGATCGCAATTAATTGAAAAATCTGAATCAAAGGGTTTACCTTCTCAACCACCAATTGTTGAAAAACTAAAATCATGGAAAAATTCAGATCTATGATATCATGAAAATTTAATTTAACAGTAGATAGTAGCACGATAACTTTATTCAGAATTTCTGGTGAAAGAAACCCGTAGAATCCTTTATTACGCTATCTGTTCTGAATAACGAAACCGTATTACCAAATACTGTTAAATATTTTGTATCTCAACCTCTTAGCCGTGTTGACTCTTAACGCCCCCAATAAGCAGCTCTACGTTTGATATAAGATATAAGTCATAGCACCTTTCTATGTCTATATCTCACATCACACCAGCTTAGATTTCGATATGTGCGTCTTTGCAGCTCTATATCAAAATAATAACACTTATGTTCGAAGCGTTCGGATAATATTGTATGGAAATAAGCTTTGAAACAGGCGATAGTACAGAGGTTGTGGGAAATGTGGCAGAATGTGAACGTTCGAATGGAGCATATCGTCTTGAATTAAATAGTGGAAGTAAAATCCGTATCGACGGTGAGATTATTGGTGTTATTGCATGGTCTGAATATATCCCTCAGATAAATCGATACGACACAGAGAAACTTGCAATTAAATTAAAAACAGATGGTATTCTAAATGTACCAACGCGCCCACTCAAAGGGAATTGTTCTGTAGAAGGTGATTGGGTATATGAAGATGGTTTTGATTTTGGATTTGATGAGATTGAACCAAGTGATGGCGTTTGTATACTACGAAATGTTTCATCGCTCACCCACCCAAATGCTAAAACAGCTTCATCTACTGATTCTACTGCTCTAAAATTAAAAACCGGAAACGGTGGTTTTAAATTGCCATGTAATACACAGTTATCACATTGTTATCAAGCTTCTTTTGGAAGTGGATGGCTTTCTGTTAAATTAAATGGTGAGATTGATCGTATCACAGCGTATAATCAACGAGATGTGGATATTCTCCAACCCACCGAAGAAACAGCACAACAGGTTTCATGGGCATTTGATGACAATTGAATACACCGAATCAACCATAATTATATAATGATTTAAATAAATATTATGAAAGAATGGATTCAAATAGAGACAATAATTTCACGCAAAGTCATGAAAAACCTGTAAATTCAATCAAATCTCGACTCAGTGAATGTTCTTTAATTACGGACATTGAAAGTCACTACTGTGATGAGAATACAGATAATAACCCACACATAGAGTTTCAAATAAAAAGTGATAATCATGGAGTTCCGGATGAAAGAGGTAAGCACTATTCAAAAAGCGTTATAAAAATAAACGATATTGAATGTATCCAAGAAGACATGTATAATGTTATTGGGGCCGTTTCAATTAGATACCCTCCTTTATGGGAAGGTGAACCGAATAAAGAAAAACGGTTCAAAGATATATTAGACCGTTCTAATCCTCCGGGAGGTCTTGAAAGATATAGAAATTATTTTGATTTAAATGTGGAAACGGAAACACCTCATTTTAAAACAACACCACTCAATGAACAGCAGCAGAAAAACCATCAATTGCCAGGATCATACGAGAAATGGGTTCAATTTATAATTGAATCAGCTAAGAAATTTGATTCAGAATTTATATAAATAGTCATCCATCCTCTTTTCCACCACAGTTTCCGTTTCAATCTGGTATAGAGTTAAGATTTCTCCTTTCACTTCCGTAATTTCGATTGTTTCAACATTTATATCCCGATGATTGTTGAACGGTTTCTTCATCTTCAAAGATCACGCATACTTTATTAAAATTGGTGTGATAAAGTAGTGAAATAGCATATACAGAATCATCATCTGTGAGTTCATATCCGCTTTCTGCTTCGATTACTGGAACTTCTGAAACTTTGTAAGAACTCATTCGTTTCCCGACGCGAACGTAGTCTTTGTGTGGGTTTCGAAGCCATGATGAAATTTCCGTCATGGGATATGGTTCGAATTTAATATCCTCGATTGGAATCCACTCACTAGATTCACCAAAACCAGTCTGTTGCATTTCTTGACGCACGATTACACCATCAATAGCTAATTGTTCATCAAGGTCATAATTAATATCATTTGCAAATTCTTTTCGAGCTTCATAAACTGTTTGTTTTCGTGTATCAACTTGGTGTTGTTGTATATCTTCAATCAACCAATGCGCAACTTCTTCAAAATCAATCTTTTCGCCAATTTCATCTTCAACCTTCTCTTTTCGCTCTACAATACGATTGTAGCAATTCGAGACAACGTGATAGAATTTAGGTTTGTGACCGTCTGTATGTTTATAATGGCCGAGTTCATGGATAATAAGTCCAACCCGTGCTTCTGTATTATTTGAGTTCCACCATTTCTTATTACGTGCAAAATATACTTCATAAGATCCGCTTCTTGGTCCACATTTCCCAAAGTACGATGTAGTATAACTATATTCAACGTCACTTGTTTTAAGTTTCGCGCTAGAATCTCCTTCTCTCTCCCAATCTGGAAATCCCGCGTTGAACAATGTAACGAACCAGTCCAGTGTTTCGTCTTCTTTCATTACTCATCTTAATATATGATGTCTAAATGTATAATACTTTTGTTTTGAAAATCAACGATAGGGGCGTCTTTAGCCATATAATATCGAATTCTGCCCAATAACAAGATATTAATTGTACAAATTATTTGTATTTATTTAAAATTACATATATATTTAATTTCAACCATTAGGGGCGAGCTATTCTGTAACTTCTTCATATGATTTAGGATCTGTAATAGATACACCATCTCGTTCTTCAATATGTACTGTTTCTGTACCAAGATGAACTATATTTACTTTATTATAGCTCGATTTTTCTTCATTGATTTCTCCATCTTCAAGTTCAATTCTTAATCTCCCACTTCCAGCAGATGCTGTATCACCACAATCAGAAACGCGACAACTGAGCATGAATGCACCATTTTCATTTCCATCAAAACTCATTGGTGCTGGCGTATCCAGTATAGAAGAACATTCTGTACATATTGCAATCACATTTGGCAATATAACTCCAGAGAGCTTATTATCTTTTTCTGTAAAGTCATCTATTTCAAAATTTTTTAGTTTTTGTTGATTCATATTAACACGAAATAATTATGTAAATAATGTTATATATCTTGGGGTTCGATTTTGGATAATAGTTAAATTTGATCCTTCATCCAGGGGAAAGGTTTATAACTAAATATAACAATTATTAATTACAATGTGTATATATTGTGATAACCCGAAAGAGTGTACGTACAGCGCGTATTGTGATGAATGTTTAAAAAGTATGAGTTTAATTGAAAATGAAGCTGTGTAGTTTATTAATATAAACAGTGACTGTGGAAATACAGATCATTATTATCTTAAAAATAGTAATATGTCACAATTTAAATAAAAATAGACTTGCGTAAAATATTTAAATTATAATGATAATATTTATATTAACGATGGGTGGATTTAAATATTAAAGAATTGCTTTGGAATCTGATCAATTTTACTATTATGTTATTTTTAATTATTTTATTTCCAGTTGTTCTTGCAGCTAGAATGATCGGTATACCCCTTGATTCTATCTTACACAAAATTTCATCCATAATAACACAAAACATACGATAAAATTTAACAATTCCTATATTCACAGACACGCAGGATTTTCAATCGTTTCATCAGATTTGATCTGATTGAGAAGAATATCATCAAACTCATCTCGTAGTTCTTTAACATCTTTATTTGTTGTTTTATCACTTGTTTCTGCCCACGTTAGCATAGTCCAAGGCCAAATGTGTGGTTCCTGAGACTTTCCGTAAGGTTTCAACCAATCACTATCAGGCTGTGTCTCTGCAATCATTAAACGTTCATAAGTATATTGGATCTTATTATCTTCAAGTTCTGTTAACTCTGGTGGGGTTATATTCTCATCTGTAACAGAATCATATGCTTCTTCGGAACACTGTGGACAAAGATCAATTGTTGTATTTTCATCTATTCCAAGATTCTTTCCTAGAGGTGTTGTACCAGATGTCACCGTATGATCACCAACATATACGGTCACTCCGCAAGAAGCACACCTACCCGCAGCATATTCTGTTTCTTTATCTCGGAGCCATTTTCGAACTTCTTCGCTAAAATTAAAACTACTGTTTTCGATGAAGTAGTGGAGTTTATCTGGGAGTCGAACGCTTTTTGGCGTGTTTGAACGCGACATACGTATAGCGTAATACAGGTGCCTTAATAAACTTTACGAATCGAATCTCAAGTTTTAACTTAAAATGTAATATACCTAATATTTTGGATGTATTTTATTATATTTTGTTAATGGCGAAAGCAATATAATCTCAAAATATTATGTTTAGTTATGGCGAACAACAAAGGAGACCGGAGAGAACGGGAGCTTGTAAATTTATTCGATGACGATGGGTTTGCTGTGATGAGAGCACCTGCAAGTGGTGGTGGAACAGATAGAGAACTTCCTGATATTCTCGTTGGTGATGGAAATCTGTTTTATTCAATTGAAGCAAAATCAAGTTCGGGACAACCAATATATGTTAAGCAAAAGGAAATTGAAGATCTGAATTATTTTTCCAGTAAATTTGGGTGTGAACCTCGCATTGCTGTCCGTTTTGATCGAGAAGATTGGTATTTTTTTGATCCAGATGACTGTTATCGGACAGACAGTGGAAATTATCGGATTAAAAAAGGAACAGCAATAGAAGATGGAATATCATATCATGAACTCGTGGAACAAAATATACAAAATTGAATTTTAACCATATAGCCACATTGAATTTTACCAAAAAATCGTAAAAACTATATTGGCAAAGATCTAAAATTATAGTAGGATGCCATCATATAACAATCGAGCTGTGGAGTTTGTTATTCCATCGGACACCCAAGAAAAATTCAAAGAAATACACAGATTTGAGACCACACATACGAACGATGTTGAACAAAAAGTCATTGTTCTCGTTGAAGGACCTGTTGAATCACCAGATCGACCATATATAATCAATTAAATTCAAACAGAACCACTTCATTCTCAATTTATCTCTCAAAACCGACAATTCGCCGTCCGATCTTATTTACAAAAACTTGAGTCACATGGGGCAGATGAAGATGAAATGATTACGGATTTATTCCAAATGGAACAAGGAGAAAAGATATACCAGAATATTGTTTCAGAAACAAAAAAAGAAAAAGGTAAGAAGCTTCTTGAAATGGCAAAGCTCATCCATAACGATGCGTTATCTGATCAAACGCAAGCTCTTCTTTCTCGAACAAAATATTTTTTTCAGAACGGTTCATGGCGAGAAACAAATCCAGATCGTGAAATAATTTCTTATTATGAACGCATTCAAAAAGATATTGATATAAACACATTATCTTGTTTCCAGAACGCATATCTCATCTGTAAACGTCTTAAAGAAGATGGATATAATGCAGAGTATTGTGAAGGATTTGCTTTGCCAAAATATGGTGGTATTCCACAAACGCATTCTTGGATTGAAGTAGATGAACAAGTACTAGAAGTCACGTGGCCATGGTCAGGACCAGATCCAGATGAAATGTGTGTGTATTATGGGTGTGAATTGGATTGGTTTATGGTCCTAGATCGTCAGTCCGACCGACCGACATATTCTTCTGCATTAATTGATGATTCCACCTACTATTCAATATCTAGCGTCCAAAAATCAATACAGAATATGTGAGAACATAACTACTATTTTATAATTCTGATCAGGTTTCTAACGAATTCTTATTAATTATGTTCTTGAATCTTTTTCTCAGCGTAATCAACAGCTTCATCGCTTGTTCTGAGCATTTTTGAAGATTTCATTATACTCATTTCATCACCTTCATACTCATATACATTAACGGAAAAATCGAGTTCAGATTCATCTTTATGTACTATACCATTATCATATCCATCTAATGGGTTTATTTCTAATTCAATTCCACAACTATTATCATATAAGTATATCGGGTGGTTTGGGATATTACAAGAAATTGCTGAAATAGTCCAATTATCATCATATTCTTTTTTTATTTTCTCCGTAAGATTTTGGATATTATTTTTATATCGTTCTGATGCATTCATATCTTAGAAAATCGATTGTATGGTTAAAAGTATACCGGTTGATTCACAAAATTTCAAGGCAGGCTTCTTAGTGTTCATTTTATTTTGTCCGGAACATCAATGACACCCTCCGCGCTAAAGCGCGAGGCTTTCTCTGTAGCATTCGAAACTTCTCGACGCGTTCAAATTTTGTATAGTAACATATGGTTTATACGCAGGCTGTTCTCTCGTATGAGGTTTTATTCTTTAACAGTAGATAGTAGCACGATAACTTTATTCAAAATTTCTGGTGAAAGAACCCGTAGAACCTTTTATTACGCTATCTGTTCTGAATAACGAAACAGTATTACCAAATACTGTTAAGATCGTGGGTACTCTCCTGATTTCTCTGGTGTGAGGACTGTCCGAATCAATGTTCTCAGAATATTTCGATTCTGATGGGCTGCAAAAATAAGCAGGCGAGTTCCAACCCCCTGCGGAGACTGGCGTCCTCTGTGCGGACCTTTTCACGAATACCGTGAAAAATACCGTCTCGGAAACAGGACACTCTGCGCCACCGTGCGCGAGGTAGTTCACTAATATGGGTTAACTCAGCATCAACACTCGTTTCACGTGACCTTGGGTTGTCTCTCTTGGAGTTTTCCTATTGTTTTAATACGTTTGAACATTGTCATTGTCCCAATTGATTTTGACGAATCCAATAGGTTTCACCATGTAGTATTCTACAGAATTGCCATCATGGACTTCATATACATCTGTTGGCATTGAAGAATGAACCATGTGACGAGCATTTTGAGTTTCGTTTACAACATGTCCTTGAGCTTCATGGTATGCTTTTTCAACATTGCTCGTCCCTCTTATCGTTTCTGCTGGCTGATAATATTGGTTAAATTGCTCAACAGTCGGGTGATCTTGTTCTCCGTACCGGAGTTCATAGTGTAAATCACTACTAATATCTTTGATATGGTGGATTGTCACGTATTCCATTATAATCTCCCTGAAATTTTATAACATATACTTTTCACTCCATGGTATTAAGTGTTATGAATTGACAGTTGCAACTTAATGAATTGATCAATATTTAAATAATTATGTAGAAATTTTTATAAATGGAAAAAATTTATATTAATCAAATTAATAAATACTATTTATTTCAAAAACATTATTTAGGTTCATTCGTTCATAACTGTATAAAATTGAGTGTTTTTACTATAGTATATATGTGGGAGTATTTTTTCTATTATTCAGTACATATAATATTTATCTGTTCGGACTGTAAATAGGTATGATGGTTATCAGAATAAAATTCATAATATAGTTATAGTTAATTACCTGTAATACCTATATATTAAACTATGGTTTAGAGTATTTTTTATTATTCCACTTAATAATTTAATATTTTAGAAACGTATTTGATATATCATATGAATAATTACTTATTACATTGTACAAAAAAATGTACAATTCGTCGTACTACCAGTTGTACAGTATATTGTACAATTTAACGTACAACTGTACAAACTATATCTTCAAAAATAATCAGATTAAACGTTCTATTTTCTACTCAGTCGATTTAATATCTTATTTTTAAATTAACATGTTGTTATAAATTGTGATTGCTATAACATATGTCTGACATAGTTTTATAATCCCTGCACCACCACTCGAACGTATGGCGATAACGCAACCACGGTTGGCAGAAAAGCCGCAGAACAAGTACGCACGCAGCGTTACAATTTGGAATGACTCGGGGGGCGTTGGGAAAACAACGCTTACAGCGAATATTTCGGCTGTTCTGGGTCGGAAAAACAGGGACGTGCTAGCAATTGATCTGGACCCGCAGAGAGGAGGTTTAACTCACCATACAGGGTTTGACGGTGCACTTACACGAAATAAGTACAAACTCACGGATGTTCTATTGAATGACAATCGAACGATGAATGAGCTGGTCATCAATGGAGATGAGTATGATTTGGATTTCGATATTATTCCAGCACACGAAGACTTGAGTGAGTTTGGGAAAGACGTTGAGAATAACATTGGACCAAGAGATAACGCGATGCTATTACTTCGGCAAGCAATTGCGGAGGCACAACTGCCGAAGAAGTATGATATAATCCTTGTTGACGCACCAGCAACGAAAGGATCACTTGTAGAAAATGCTATTTCAGCAACACGCAACGTTATGGTTCCAACGGAACCAACTCCGAAAGGTGTTGCAAGCGTGGATGGTTTATACTCGTATGTTTCAGAACGGCAGCGACGACTTCGACGGTCAACACGAAATGATGATCTCACGCTTTCCATCATCGCCGTTGTACCAAACGCAGGGGCGAAGA
>LKMJ01007489.1_pt1 | contig 10284 bp, 14 predicted proteins | sample 643391 | NCBI WGS metagenome assembly LKMJ01 (sample SAMN04112250, study PRJNA286221) | soda lake metagenome | biome: soda lake; feature: Kulunda Steppe; material: water; isolation source: sample PL-Br10 brine of Picturesque Lake | place: Russia: Kulunda steppe | collected 2010-07
CGTAGTGGTAGCTGAGCCTGAGCCGGCCTGCCCGCGGGCCAACTGGTAGCCCAAGCCTGAGCTGTCCTCGTACCCTTGGGGGCGTCATCTTAGCTAGTTGGCTTTTCTGGCAGTTCTCCTTTTCCTACTAGGCGCTAGTAGCGTTTTTCAGTTCTTCTGCCTTGCCTGCCTTAAGGACATTGCTGTGTCCGCTTGCGTCTTGTAACTAACTAACTAACTCATAGATCATCTATGATGGCGGGTGGAGGGGGAGACGCACATCCAGCTCCGACAGGCAATTTGCATAGCATTTCAGGTTTGTTCAGCCCCAACTTGTCACACAAGCACGGTGCTTAGAAGCATGAAGTACCTGTTAGCGCCACGATGCGGACTTGCCATGGATAGCTTAATTGGTATTCGCAGTCCAACTGTCACATCATTATTATGATACAGGCTGTGTGGTATTTAGCTCCAAACCTCGACACTTTCAGTTCCCAAATACCACTTAACACAGCTTTTTACTTTTAAACCCGGGTTTTTTACTTTATGCCCCCGGCTGGGCCAGCCATGAATAGGGGGCCCCAGCGGCGTAGGTCACTAAATGGGGGCCGCAAGATCCAATCCAGGACTCCTACTATACTAGTAATAGTATTGAACATCCTTCCCTTTCATGTGCACTGGAGTACACACATACTTATTGTTAAAAAAGCTTTTGAGCTCTTACTTAGAACTCACTAAGTTTAGTAGTCTATAACATATAGCACACATGGTGAATGATTGACCTACTTCTAGATTAACCATTTACTAGACTATAGTTTCGGAAACGCCATACAAGCCACGCGGCAGTCGTGTTCATTGTGAATGTGAGTGTGTAAGCTAAGTGACTGACTCCTTTCTTGCTCTGGCGGACGAGTTGTCGCGTACCTCCCAGGTTGCTCCCCACTTCCTGCTGTGCGGTGATCTCAACGCCAAGGTTGGGGGGCTCATCGAGGTCAACCATGCCCACAAGTTCCTTCGCATGGCGCACCCTGTCCTCCAGTTGGCGCGCTGTTGTGAGTGCCAGGCCATAAATGCGGCTGGCAGGCTGCTTGCTGATCTGGCTAGCTCTCTACATGGCATTCTGAGTACGGGCAGGGGGGGCGGAGATGATGGGCAGGCCAGCTATTCGAGGTTGCCTGGGCAGGAGCTAGCCGGCCTGACCATGTCCTCATGTCTTGTGCCTTTTTCCCGCTGGCTGATCAGTCATGGCTCATGAGTGTACAGATCAATTCGAACTCGGAATCAGGGAGAGCAATTTACGCTGCACAATTGAAAGTGTTTTATGGCCCTAAATAGGTTTAACCATGATGATTTCATTGCACACCGGAGCAGTCATTTGACCAGCAAAAAACTTCCAGGTACTATGGGGGCAACAAAAATTGCATCTGCCCTAAGCAAGAGCAGAATAAAAACCAATGAAATAAAATGTAAGCTGCAAATTGGGTGATATGGAAGAGGGCATTATAAAGACGTCATCCTGCTCGGGACTTTGCAGTCCTTAGATAATTCCACTACATCTTGCAGCAGCGAGGTATGCACTATGTTCACCAGCATCCTCATTCCGAACCGCAAAGCTGACACAAGCAATCATGCAAACTCCACCAAACACTTTCCATAAACAAAATCTTTAACAACACATCACGCAAGCCCAGGTGCTTTGATCATGTGCTTTGGATCATCGTGATGATGCAGCTGACATCTTTTGTCATTCCACTACCAGGAAGGGCCTGTTAAGAATCTGGCGGTTGACAAAATCAGGCTCAATGCCCGGATTGTCTGATAAGGGCGGGCGCTTTTGCTTAAATCCTTACGCCCATGCAAAAATGTGCTCCACGATGCCCTGACAGCACACACTGGCAGGGGGCAAAGCAGGATGCATCCAACCCTGCGCTATGAGCGTAAGGCCTTGTAGTACAGCTCGATGAAGTCCAGAGCAGGAGAGTACCACGACCAATCTTGCTGCATTATGCGCGCAACCAGGGCCTCCCAGCCAGGGCGGTCATTGTAGAACATGGAGATGGCCCTGTGCGCATGATGGCGCCAACTGCTCTTAGTTGTAACAGCTGCTGGCTCTTGTGCATACTTACATCAAAGCAAAGGGAAGAGACATTCTTGCAGTGAGGTCATTGACCAATGAGGGACAGAAGAATCAAGAGAGGAGATGTTGCGGAGTACGATTTTTTCATTCAAGCAACCCAGCCATGTTAGTGCGTGCATGCCTCACTTTCAGGCACTGCCGATAGAGGGTTGGCTACGTGAGCCCTCCCAACATTGACAGGTAACTGGAATACGTTAAACCGATAGGACTGTTGAACCCTTACGCCCTTCAAATCAGTACACAAAACAGAAGGGGTCGGGCCTTCACCGACGGGAGCAGCATGCACAGGAGTGACGTGCGTAGTGTGATTGTACCTCCTCCAGGCGTAGTCCCTGCCTGCAGTGTGATTACACTGCAACATGCTTGAACTGCACGGTGCAATGGCACTGTCGCAGTGTGATTGTACCTGTTCAAGGCGTAGTCCATGCCTGCTGCATCAGTGGTGTCAAACATGAAGCCGTTCGTCCTCATGCCTGCAGGGCAGAGTGTCAGAGGTGTCAAACACAAAGCCATTTGTCCTCATGCCTAGAGAGCAGGGAGTGCACCCGCGCATCCTGGCCACCAACAGCAGCGGAACAGCGCTGAGCTGCAGAAGAACTGCTGCAGCAATTGGCCAGCAGGAGCGCAGCACGCTCGCTGCCTTACACCTTGACCGCAGGCTGCAGCCGTCATGGAGGGGACATGCGCACATGCTAGACGGTTTGGGGCACCGTTAGCAGCAAGCGGCCTGGACATGCCTCTGCGCATGCGCACAGTAGCCCGGAGCGGCACTCATGTGCCTGCTGCCTCCCCTGCCAAAGCCCAGAGGCCAAACGGCTGTTGAGCCCCCCCACCTGCAGCAGCTGCCCGCTCATCATCATGGTCCACATCCCACACAGTGTCTGCAAGGCCGCCCGTGCGCCTCACGACCGGCACCGTGCCAAACTGCATGGCAATCATCTGGGTGAGGCCGCACGGCTCGAATATGGATGGCACCTGCGCACCCACGCACAAGTACTCATGTTGGTTGCGCGCGTGTGCGCCTGTGGGCACGTGTGCGCATTGGGTGTGTGCGTGTCTGTGAGCGTTTGTGTGTGTGTGTGTGTGTGTGTGTGTGTGTGTGTGTGTGTGTGTGTGTGTGTGTGTGTGTGTGTGTGTGTGCGCACCCATGCGCACGTATGTCCACATGCGTGCGGTGCTCACACCTGGAGTCCAGCCAAGAGTGGCGAACAACACCAGCGACCACCATTCGGGGCCTTCATAGCGCAGACGAGCGCAGAGGGTATGCAGTAAGGAAAATGAGCAGGCAAGTGGACGGCAGGGCACACCCAAAGCTTTGGACCACTGCATGTGCTGCTGGCTCACCCTCACGTCTGTGCATGCCCTGCTACTGTGCACGGCTTGCAACACTGCTGTCAAGTGCAGGGCAGCACGGCTTGCAGCTGTGCTCTGATCAGGGCAGGGAGGGTTTGCCAGGGCTGTGGGTCCCAGAGCCCGATGCTATGCCGGGGCCTCGAGTGCGCATGGCAACAAAGCAATTGCTGCGCATGGTGACAACGCCAGCTGGTGCGCATGGCAACAACGCCAGCTAGGCACGCATTCCCCCGCTCACCAGGAACATGTCACAGCCCGCGTAGATGAGGTGGCTGAGTGGCTCGTCGTACGTGAAAATCAGGGCCGCCCGCCCGTGGAACTGCTGCACCAGCTGGTCCCTGAGCGCGTTGAACTCCGCCTGCGAGCGCAGCCGCCGTGCTCCTGTGATGGTCTGGCATGCATCGCTTGTGTGCGCAAGCATCACTTGTGTGCGCAAGCCTTGCAGAAAAATGGAGGGGGCCCTGTGGGATCTGTGGAGGGGCGCTCACTTGCTGCTACTTCAACCAACACGAGGTTGGGACACGCCCCCTTTATCACCAACTGCGCGCTGCGTGCTCTCTCCAAGGGGCCCCACTGCATCCGCGCCACCCCCTGAAGCTGCGCGTGTGCATTGGTCGCGATGCGGGGACGACCCTTGGGCAGCAGTCCTGGCCTGCAAGGCTGTTACCGGCCCCTGGTATGCAATGCTGCGACACCCCTTGGAAGTACGGCCAAGAAGGCGGCTGGGGCGCTGTGCAGCTGTCCAAAAATGTCTGCGTGGGCTGCAGAACAGAACAGAGGTTTGTGCTGCAGTGCCCAATGTTTGTGCATGTGCACATCATAGTTGCGTGCACAGGGACGCAGCCCATCTATTTCCGCATGTGGTCCAGCCAGTGCACGAGCTACGTCTGCGCGCATTTTGCGCAAGGGGTGCTCGTCTGCGCAATGCATGCAAGCCCAGCGAGCGGCACGACTTGGCTGCTGTCGGCGTTTACCTGCACTCGGCCGTCTGGGGCAGAGCCTAGGAGGACGAACTGCCCGCCCCGTTCCAGTGTGCGCCAGGCGGCATGCTTGATCAGGTGGATGCCCTGCAAGGCATGGTCATGAAAGTGGACGACGCCTCACGCTTGCGCTCTCCACCAGTGCTTGGATAAGTGGATACTCCACTCCACACTGCAGCTTGTTCTCTGGTGGAAGGGCATCTGTGCTGATCCTGCCCAAAGCAAAGCCATCACTGGACAGCTACCTCCTTCTGGCCCACCAGCACCTCATGCAAGAGACTGATCCACGGGCTGTATCTTGCTGTGCTGAGATCACACAGCAAGCCCTTCCCCACCCGTCCAACATTCAGCCGCTGCGCTACTCAAAGAAAGAGGTTTAAACAAGAGTGGTCTGCATGCACCGCACTGCCCTTGCCCATCGTCCCGTGCCTCCATGCTTCCCCACCTTCTGGGCAACCAGCCTTGTCATGCAGCCCACTACATGCGCATGAGGTCATGCAGCCGCACTCCATTCACAGGAGTAGGAATGGGTGAACAGGGTCTGATCAAATGCTAAAGAGTCCAAACATAGCTTAAAACGAGGCTCTTCCAAACCCTTTTTACCCATCCCTACATGTGACATGAGGTCATGCAGCCCCACTCCATGCTTCCCCACCTTCTGGGCAACCAGCCTCGTCACGCAGCCCACAACCGGGACGTCCACATTTGCGAGGTTCAGGCGCCTGCGCAGCTCTGCGCGCGCAGCGTTCTTTCCCTGCGCAGGCCAGGGGCAAGAAAGCAGGGTGCTGGCACTGCCTCACACACGCCGATGCACACACATGGGGGTCTGTGCTTGCGCTTGCACAGGCCACGTGAGGGGGAGGATGTGGTGGGGCGCACGCAGCCTTCACCCGAGGCCATGCATGTGTGGAGCCATGCCCTCAAAATTAGAGGTGCTTTTTGTGTCCACAGCTCGCACAGAAATGGGCAGCAGCAGGGCACACCAGCTTTAAGCTAAATGGAGACTTGCCAACTAAATAGGTGCTTGCAGCGCTGCCTGGTTGCTGCAGAGGAGAATTTGTGCTCCAGGACATCTTTGTCCACACAAACAACTTGCAGCTGCATAGGATCCCAGGGATACTGGAGCCTGCAAGTTCTATGCGAACAGATTAGGCAGCGTTGACCATATTGGAGCTTCCTTGCTGCCCCCCTCCCTCATATTCCCTTGCCCCTTGCTTACCCCATGAGGCGAGCACAAATTGCAGCGATTGAGATGTGCGGCAGCACAATGCCGCAGTGAGTACAGGTTGAGATGATGCGTGGGTGTGGGGTGAGCACTTGAGGCCCCAGGCCTCCTTGCGAGCTCGATAACGGGACAAATGGTAAGTACAGGGGGTCAGCGTGTCAGGTACATGCTGGTCCGCGTGCTGTTCCGCATGCTGGTCCGCTTGCTAGTCAGCGTGTCAGGTACATGCTGTTCCGCGTGCTGGTCCGAATGCTGGTCAGCGTGTCAGGTACATACTGGTCCGCACCTCGATGCAGTTCTCGTAGCTGTAGTTGGCCGGCAGGAAGGGATCATCTTCGGGGTCCCAGATGTCGGCATCAATGCCATTGCGGATGCCGTACAGCTTTGACAAGTGTGGGGCAATCGGGCCTTGTCCGCTGATCTGCACACAGAGATGTGGTCAAGGTCAGAGGGGGTGAGCAAGTAGGCAGGAGTTAAGGGGGGTGTGCAGGCACACGTGCTTAGTGCATGTTGCTAAGGTTGCGCCTATACAACTTCATGCAGACGCAATGCCGTCACATGCCGCATCCTGGCCACACCATGAAGGCGTGATGCCGTGATCATGCGGACATCAGGCAGACATGATGCCACGATCATATGCTGTGATCACGCGGACATCATGCAGGCACGATCCCATCCCGCTGCATCCTGGCCACATCACCCATACGCACACAGCACGCCGCACATCTAGGCAGTTGCGCACACACATGGAAGAGTCGCGCACACATACTTCGAACGCAATCGCACCACATGCTCCCCAGACCACAGTTGCGCACGCACGCACACGCACACATGCGCATACACACGCCCATACACCCCTACCTCCCGGGCATAGGTGGGCGACACCGTGGTGGCCACGTCGCATGCGCCCATCGCGCGGCCGACGAGGTCTGCGCCGTAGCTGAGGTTGTGGATGGTGAACACACAGCGTGCGCTGCCGCGGTTGCCCCACGCGATCGCGGCGGATTGCCAGTCATGGCAGTGCACGATGTGCGCTTGCACGTTGTAGGTGTTGAGGTAGTGGAGTGCTGAGCCGCAGTGGAAGTCGAACCTGGCAACGCACAGCGCAGGTGAGCGAGCACCGGTGCTTGGCTGCAGCCTTGTTGGGCAGTGCGGTGGGGGTGCTGCTGGGGAAAGGGGGAGGGCGTCATTTGCAGAGACCCAACCCCGCGCACTCGTGCAAATGCGGGTGGGAATCTGCTGCACTGCTCCCAAGGCTGGGGCACCAGAGACAGGGCTGGGCAGAATCATCGGTCTTTTGGTGGATGCTCAAGCAAGCAGGTATGACCTTCAGTTGTGATGCTGCCTGTGCGGGTGCATGCGTTATGTCCTCAGCATAGCGTCCGTTGGTGTTGCTGTGGTGCAAGTAACAGCCGTCTTCCTGAAATCTTCCTGAGTATTCAGTTGCCTTCAGGAGTCTTCATGACATCTTATGAATACTTGCAGGAAGGACTGCCTTGGTGCAACAACCATCGATATCTTTAGATAAATTGAACAGTCCCTCTTGCCACCACCACCAGCCTTGACCCTTGATGGGGTAAAAGCAATACAGGCGGGAGCAGTCGTAACAAGGCTCTGATGCTGCTCACGTCACATTGCATTGAACAGCAATGAGGGTGCTCGCCCATGCTTGCTGGTTTTCATGCAGTCATGGAAGCTGCCCCCCCTGCTGCAGTCAGGCATGCTGCAGGGCTGTGCATGAGGGCCTACCTGTACACAGCGCGTGCGCTCCTTTGCCAGCACTTGAGAATAAATACATAAAAGCCACCGCTGTCCTCGCTTCAGTCAGCTTGTGTGGAGGAGACCAGACAGCACTTGGTTTTTATTGCATGAGGGTGCTCAAGAGTGTGCACTGGCGTGAGCATGGGCGCACACGCTGCGCCTGGCACTCACCTCGCAGCATCATCGTTGCGGCCATAGATGCAGCCGCGCCAGAAGTGGCCGTTCTCTGGCTCCAGGAAGGTTGTGTTCAGGCCCTCCACCACGCCGCGCCACACGCGCACCTGCGCGCAGCAGTATCCATGACAGGGCGCCAAGGGGATTGAGGGACGCGCACCTTGTCGAGAAACAACACACACCATGCTCCCAGGAATAAAGCACCAACACGCCCCCAAGATATCACTGATATATGTACATTACCATTGTACCAATCTACCCAGCGCAGCGTTTGCCTGCGCAAGTGCACCCACAATATCAGAAACCACAAGGGAGATTCAACGCAGCTGCAGGGAGCTCCTGCCCTTGATAGTGGCCACGTGCCAAATGAGGGAGCTCCACACAGACAAGGGCAGCAAGTGCTGTAATGAGTGAGCAAGATCCAGACCTGGGATCACATCTGAGCGGACCCTGGATTACATCTGAGTGAGCAAGAGAAAGGCCTGGAATCATATCTGAGCGGACCCTGGAATCACATCTGAGCAAGATCCAGGCCTGGAATCACATATGAGTGGACCCTGGGCACAAGCGACTTGCAGGCACCCTCACCTGGGTGCCGCCAAACGCAAAGGCGCCCTCCTGTTTCAGGTCCTCCACCTGCAAACACAGACACAGAAAGCGCGGGGTTTGCGATGCGTTTGGGAGCGGCATGAGGGGTGGGTGATGAGCGACCAGGCATCGAGTGATGTGCTGGCATCCACCATGCAATAAGGCGTCAACAGCTGAGCTGCTAGGGCTTTCTGTCTGGCAGTGAATTAGGATGCAAGAACTGCTCTTGCAGCCAAGAAGGGGCACGATTCCCAGGCACAGCAAGGAATTCTAGGGGCACAGGGGTTTGCACTCTTTCAAAATCATTTTTCTGTCATCTAAGATACGTATAGAGAGAGTAAGAAAGGGGAGATGGTGCAACACCCACCTGCTCATATCTTATGCAGTCGTACTTGGGCAATATTACCTGAGCACATGACAAGGGACAGCGTTGCAAGAAGTCCTTTTGATCACCGATTTTTGCGCTAACAACACAACAAGTTTCTGCTGCTTCAGCTACTCTGGGCTTATCCTGGAGCTCCACAAATAAGCGGTAGCTGTAAGAAGAGAGCGGCAAAGTCAAACACCCCAAGGGCGCTTTGAAAGGCCATATCAGGCTGATGACGACCTGAGCAAGCATCCACCGGCCTCGGCGTGCTGCACATTGGAAGCACACCTCCCGTCACATATGTGCTGGCAAGCAGGTGCTTTTTTTTCCTGTCATTCTTGACAAATTCCATGCAGTGCAAGTGGCACATCACAGCAGTGGCATCTATTCATGCAAAGCATCGACAGAACTCTTGTGTGCCCCGCCCACCTCCACATTGCCCACCGGCACCTCCCTACCTCCACAATGCACCCCACCCACCCACCCACTCACATTGACAGCCCGCCCTGCTTGCCTTCACAGTGTGCCTTGTGCTTCACCCACTTCCACTGTGCACCCCATGCACCCACCCTCACCTCCACAGTGTGCCCCTCTTCCTGCACCGCCCGGCCCAGGGCAGTGACCACATCCCCCATGCCTCCCACTTTGGCGATCGGCGCCATCTCCACGGCCACATGCACCACCTGCGCCCACGCAGCAGGAGCAGCAGACAGAGGATGCCTGAGTGAGCCAGGGAGCCTGGGAGGGGTTTCCTGCCTGTTTGAGTGCATGCAAGGCGGGCAGCCTGTCATGCGTCCACCGCCAACAAGGTACAGGCTTGGTGCCGGCAGTAGTTGCACCCCCTTCAGGTTGGCTTGGTGCAACATCACAAGGGCCCCAAGATGATTGCTCTCCATCCTGTGCTTGGCACCAAGGGCCACCACACCCTTCCACGCTTGTGAGTCCAGGAAAGAGGATGACATAAATGGGCTGGCGCTGGCTTGTGCAAGATTTGCATGCACCCCATGCATGCACCCCATGCACGTGCCTGCCCTAACATGCACACCACACACTGCGCTTCCCCACCTTCAGGGGTGCTTGCACAGATAAGCTGCCTGGGCTGCTCACGGCACCGTTGACAGCAGGGTTGGCCACAGCAATGTGGTAGTCCAGACCCCCATTGTTGTCGAAAAAGCCGGTGGGCTGGCCGGGCTGCACAGGCAAGGTGCGCAGGTACAGTATGCTCATAATTTGCCTCGTGCAAGCTGCTAATTTGAGCATCCAGCCAGAGACAACCGACCCCTGGCACAACAACATGATGTTGCACCGGCACATTCACAATCAGGCCCTGTGTTGTAGGTAAAGTTGTGAAGCAGTGCGCAGAGACATCAGGTCCGCACAGCTGTATGACCGCATTTGCCACGAGAGGTGATGCATGCAGATGAGCAGCTGCTTGGTAGAGTACGGCACGTACGTACGGGCACAAGGACACAGATATTCCATGGGCAGTAGTCGTGCATGGTGCCAGCGCTGTGCTTCCTCACACGAGGTTCTGGCACCCTAGAGAGCATATAATATATATATATAGGGGTCGGCGTATAGCGCTATATAGCAATATAGCGCTATATTGCGCTATATTCCAGGCGCTATATACGCCAGATCTCCCCCCGCCAGCCCGAATTTCGTCATCAAACTCGAATGTCGGATGGAATATGATGTATGCACCCCTCTTACAAATTTA
>LKMJ01007490.1_pt1 | contig 10283 bp, 11 predicted proteins | sample 643391 | NCBI WGS metagenome assembly LKMJ01 (sample SAMN04112250, study PRJNA286221) | soda lake metagenome | biome: soda lake; feature: Kulunda Steppe; material: water; isolation source: sample PL-Br10 brine of Picturesque Lake | place: Russia: Kulunda steppe | collected 2010-07
GATTCAAGTGCAGATTTTCCTGCTTCGACCATCCAAAATAGCTGCTTGAATCCCATTTGAATCATATTTGAACCCATCTGAACATCGCATAACTTCAAGCGGGTGATTCAAACGCGAATCAAATGGAATTTATTTGATTCAATGATGATTCAGTGAACCACAACTTTCCGACGCTGATGGAGTCAAAGTCACAAACAAGTGTCTGTGTCGATGCAAAACCTTTAAGTAAAATTGTAAAATAAGCAAATTGTTCTGCAAATTTCCTTTCCAAAAAGCACAATTCCAAGCAAGAGCTTAAAAGAAGGACATCATGATGTTTATTATCTTGGACGTCATGCAAGTCACATTTGTCACAGAGCCTATTGTTGATTTGCCAACAGCCAGTCTCAACTCTCAGGGTATGGGCCCCCTGCAAAAATGAGCAATGTTACGAAGCACATGCCTACTCAGTTCAAGCTGACAAACACAGCGTGATCTCTGCGCAATTCCCCATGAGATTCATTGTGCTGCACCTGTTGTAAGCAATGAGTGGAAGGTGGTTTGGGTTTAACGGGTATGGAAGTAATCAGAATGGCATCAGGGCAACTCGTGGTCACCACAAACGGTAAGCCTGTCTCTGAATGTCGGTAAATGGCCGTCGAAAAGCCAGCCAGGTAATATCCTATAATTAGTATGCTCAAAAATTTGAAGGTTTTGCTGGGCCCGAGAGCCTTTACCGATGGCTTTCATGACGAGGCTGCAGGATATTATGGCGTTCAGTAATCATTCCAGAAATGAGATTTTGTTGACAGCCAAAGAGACAAGAAGATCACTATCTGTTTTAAGTATGTCAACAGGTTGTTGACAGAGTGGACGCTGAAGGCTCGTCGACTTATGAAAGAGGACAGCACGTTTTTGATTGAAAAAGGTGCCTGTGCGGTAGCTACCTACTATAGCAAAAGATATTGCGTTTCATTTGGAGGGAGAGATTGAACATGCTCCAAAATATGTTGCTTATACCTTTGTAGACGTGTGGAACCAGACTCTGATAATAAAAAGGATATTCCTGTTCTTGAGTTGGCATAACCCAGTCTATGGTTCAAGTGCACGTGGGAAATAAATGAGGCTTGGAGATTTTGAAGATAAGTCAGTCTCGTGCTATGTTGAGGAGCTTAAGCTCCAGATCCTTGTTGATTAACTTCTGCAACCGCTAACCAGCTAACACCATAGAAGGGGTTTCCACCAGGGCCTGCATTGTGATTGGTCGTTTTGATAGGTATAATATTTCCATGGCAGGCTGGGTATTTGGCAAGGGCGTCTGCTCAGTCATTTCCAGCAATTCCAGTGTGAGACTTTACTCTCTAAAGGAATGTGTGGGATTGAGAGTTACAGATGGTATTAGAAAGGATTTCGAGGACATCTCCTTGGACATGGTGGCGGTGCTTTTCTGGGTACAACAATTGTTTGCTTATTTGATGAAGTGAGGTGAGGCTGTCTGTGGCACTATGATTATAACCGTGTGCAATTGCAGCAGCTGTGGCTGCCAGTTCTGCTCTCCCAATGCTGTTGGTTATACCAGCATCATAAGGTTCAACCAAACTAGAGTTGACCGTACTGGGGTGGTAGACACCTGCCTCAATACCTTGACCCCCTTCTTGAATATGGCAGCTACCATCTGTAAAGGTCCAGGACTTCCAGTCAGCAGTATTGAGTGTGAGACATGGTTTGGATTGGTGGAGAGAGGGGGTAACTTCACCCGAAGCAGGTCTGTGGGGGCACGTGGTGGTGTGAAATTTGTCTGAGTGAAGCTTCTCAAACTTCTTGAGATCAGTCGCTGTCTCAGTGTGTGTTTTTTTTGTGTATGGGATCATAAGCAATGCTCTTAAGGTGCCGGTGTGCTTCAGGAATGTCCTGGGCAAGATTTTGTAGCCATGAAGGGTTGTGGTTTTTCAGGTTTAGCTATATTATGGAGATTCCAGGAAGCCTGGGGTAGAGGAGTCCCCTGGCTAGTCCAGGATTGAGGGGTAGCGTAGGTGACCTCATTAGCTGGAATCGTACCAAGTTTATAACACAGGTGAAGATAGGTTGTCAGGAGATATGAGTAAGGGTTAGTATTAATGGATCCCTTCCAAGATGGTAGGAAAATGAAGGTGGCAGTTGTCTTGGTGCAGAGGATGGCTGACTAGATAGCATGCCTTAGGCTGAGGTGCATGGTATGGTCGTTACAGATGGGATGGCACACAGAGAAACCAGTAAATTGGGATAAGAGGGAGTTGGGCAACAAAGAGTGTGTCACGTGAATCTGCACTCCAATAATGGGGTTAGCTTGGGTTGTACTCGAACGGAGAGGCCATTTTCTCTTATGTTACCAGAGCCCATTTTTGGAGGGCAGTATGTATGTGGAATGGAAATGCTCGCGAGTAGGAGTCTTTGATTTTCTTGTCATGGCATTCCGTTCTAATTTTGTTTCCCTGGCAAGTAATCCTAGAAGCTCTGGAGCAAATCTCCCAGTTGCGGGTGTGTTGTTGTTGTGGAAACCTTTAAGCTTGGTTTTTTGGAGCGCTGTATGAAAGATGCTTAGACGTTCAGGTGCCATCATGCCCAGGCATTTACCATCTGTGCTGTCTACTCTTGATGTATAGATTTCTGGGAGAATAAGGGGGGAATGGTGTGTGTGTACACACATGTGTGATGGGTGGGCTGCTCAGTGGTGGCACATCTATTTTTGGATTTGAATGGTAGGTATCCAAGGTGACTGTATTTTCCAGTTCTATCTCCAACTTTTGTCTCTAGGCTTGACTGGGACAAATCTCCAGTCGTCTATGGAAATTACTTGCATGTCATAGAAGTAGATGGTGTTGACAGCATCTCAGGCACTAAATGAGCGAGCTTTGTTCCTCTTATAGTTCCAAAGCGCATGAACCATGGATGCTGGGTCTAGACGTTGGGTGTGGGGGCCTGGGCATTTCAGATTTGTGTCGACCAAGCGGAGTCTTCTTTGCTTGGAGGCACTTGATTGCAGACCGCAGCTCAGGGTTGTGTGGACGACAGGTACAGAAAGAGCTAGTTGTTGCGCAGGGGGTGTGTCAGGAATTTGGCAAGGGGGCGTATGCATATTATTTGGACAAGTGATCTTGAAGAGCATTGAGAGTCTGTCCTTTTGCTGGGAGGTTAATCATGCTGTTGTGCAATGTCAGGCGTACCTTGGGTGCCAGCATGTGCCAGTTGAGTCATTGATGGAACAGCTTGGAGTAGCTGCTGTATCAAGTGTGAGCCAAGGGTATGATTGCATCTAGATGGCTGGCGTTGGGTATAAGATCTTAATTGAAAATTTGAACGAGTCTTGTTGCTGGGAGGTCCATTTTTTTATGTTCAATTGCTATTTTGCTCTACGTCTGGTTTGGTTGGTTGGGGTGTATGTTGACTGTTGTGGTTGAAACATCTGCAATGTCTGTGGGGTCTGGGTGAATTTCTTGCGTGTGGGGCAAGGTTCCAGGTTGGCTTGTGTGTTGTTGTTGAGGTCTCCATGCATCAATTCTGCATTGCCATGGTTGATAGCAGATGGAGATGGAGGGTTCAAAGTACGAGGGATATCATATCGCAATGATTGCGTCCAGACACTTCATGTCAGTAGTGGGTAGCAGAGCGAGGCTGTAATGGAGGCACTTGAGTGGTTCAAATATTGGTATGTTTTCTGCTCTGAGGTTAATACAGGTAGTGGATATGATGAATGTTACACTGAAATAGGTGTCAACTTTAGCGCTGACGTGTGTATTGTTAATTTTGCGGTAGATGGCAAGGGTGCCGGCTTCAGTGCTTTTGTACGCCAAAAGCTTATGAACTTAGTAAGTTACTGGAGGTGAGTTCTTCAAGAACAGAAGTTCTGTTTGGCATAGGTTGACAAGGGCGGCCAGTTTGTAAATTGCTAGTGCCTTCAGAGTATCATAGAGGTTCTCAGAGTTCTAGAAAAAAACAAGTTTTGGGGCAGGTAGGTTGGAGGGCCTTGGGGTTGCCGCATCAGAGGGGATATCCCTTTCAGAGGCAAGCCAGGTTATGTCATTAAAAGGGTTATCACCGATGCCAGCGCACGGCATCCCTGTGTCTGCAATATTTGCGTTGACTTGGGTTGCTTGATACTTGGCTACAGCATCTGCGCACTGATTACCAGCAATACCAGCATGAGATTTGACCCTGGAAATAGCTGCGCAGGGGTTGGTGAGTTGCGGATAGCTTGCAAGACTCGGAGCATCTTTGAAATATCTCCTTGTTTGAGGTGGCGCTGAAGCTCATGGTACAACAAGTGCTTCCTGACTTGGTGGAGAGACGAGAGGCTGAATAATACAAGTTGTGAAAGCAGCCATTTTAGATCTGCGGATAGAGTTTGTAATGCCCATACCATTTGGTTCAAAAAAGCTGGAAGTAGAGGTAGAAGGCCCTCCAACCTACTTCAGTGGGTACCACCCGGGTGGTATGTGCCTGTACCTGTCACTTGGTTTCCTTGATGAGTCTGGCAGCTGCCGTCAGTGTATGCCCGCTCCTTTCAGTCAGGTACTTTTTGGCAAAGTGTGGGCTATATTTTGTTGGGAGGAATGCTTCTCAGTTGTGGTTGAGATAATGTATGTGTCAGGTATGGTGGAGGTTTGCCTAATGCTTGCACCAGTTGTAGACTTCTTCCTTATTTCACGCAAACAGGGGTTACCTTGTTGGTATACTATAGGACATTGCTGTGTCCGCTCGCGTCTTGTAACAAACAAACAAACAAACATACCAAGTAGTCTTTTTTCCTCTCTGTCAGTAATCAAGAGGAAGTTTCCAAAATTTACTGGAACCAGTTTCAGTTCTTGGGTGGCAGGCATTAAGAATTGGGTCATAACTGATTTTTCGTGCTTCCAGGTAAACTGGCTTAACTTGGGTTAGTTACTAGCAGAATTGGGGGGCCTGGCAAATGTGAGCTTATTATCAGCAGGTGCTGGCAGCTAACAAGCCATTCAAAATTGGTACTGCCCCTGGCCTCCGGCCATCCCTCTGCCCTTTTTGTCGGCGTCAAATCTTTGATACCACTGGAGCTTCAAAGGGTTGACTTCACAGGCTTATAACTTTTGGGCCAGTAGACTCAAGCACTCCAGGTGCTTGATTTGATGACCAGACGGAAGGCATCCGCCTAGTTGGCTTCAAAGCCTCAGGCTTGTCACGGTTGATTCGTCATAAACCTCGTGTTAACTTAACTAGTGTTTCTGACTCTTGACTGTCAGAAAAAAGAAAGAAAGAAAGAAAGAAAGAAAGAAAGAAAGACTACGCCAACAAGGTAACCCCTATTTGCGTGAATTTAGAAAGAAATTTACATCTGGTGCAAGCACCAGGCAAACCTCCACCATCAAACTAGGAAGAAGTTCATGGGTCGGGAGGGTTCTGAAAAGAGCCATATGTTCTTTCCTTAAGGTTCTTCAACCTCCTACTTCAAGTTGTATCTATATGTTTGTTGCGTATTGACTAGAATGAGTGTTTAGATCGAGAGTAAGTTTTCTTACTCTACACCAGTCTAGGCCAAGCTTACTGAGGGGTAGCACCGTCAGAAGCACTTGATGGACGTGCGCACTGTGGCATGCAGCATAAATGTGTTAGGTTTCATAGCTTTGAATAATCAGCTTGACGAGGTCCACTGGAATTCCATTGAATGTATTATACATACTAGCAAGTAGTACTGTTACTTGATTTTAGTAGTACTTGCTGGTTTCCTGCCCACATTTACAGCTTAATTGTTGGTACGAACATGTGTGTGAATGCATGTGTGTATACATGTTGGGATCAGCATGATGGTAAACAACCAAGTTTGACATGGATGTGGATAAGGAACTCAAGCATGCGATTCAAATCTTAGTACAAAGACAGAGACCAATTGTTTTTGGTCAAGCTGTAATGATGTATGCTACATAGGTACGATGTGTGCAGGGCAGTACTTGGAAGGCAACTTTAGGATGGCACATACTCAACAAACTCGCACAGCAGCATCAAGGCTCCCCAATCGTACTTGCAAGGCTCCTGCTTCACAACCATTGACCAAAATGAGAGGCACAGCACACCTTTGTAGTCACACTTGTTCTTGCACACCGACAGCTTTGTTTAGAATGACACCAACAATGCCTGTTTAACATAACGAAAACAGCAATTATAAGCGCAGACCACCAGATTGAAGCCAAGCCCAGCTTTGATAGGCTCTCCGACACGCATGAGCACGAATAATGGCTTTGTTGCCAAACAAAGCGCAGCTGTACATGCCTGAGTTGTCTAAACTAACACTGCAACGGATACACTTTCAGGTGAGAGAATACACGTGCACCAGGCATTAAGTACCAGGGGCACTGGGCGGCTACACTTTGCAAACATTGAAATATGAAATCTGAAGAAATCATACGAACCCTGCCAGGGTCAAGAGGCATGAGGCACTCTCGTTTGCTTGTGCTTAAACACTGCTGACTCTACCGCCAGCGCCCCGGCTTGCCCAGTTGGCACACGCACACACATGCCGCTGTGCCCAGCACCTCCTGTTTGGGGAGTGGGGTAGCAAGCAGGCCTAGAGCCTGGGCTCCTGTCTGCCAAGCTGTCTGCCAACCTGGGCTCCTGTCTGCCAAGCTGTCTGCCAACCTGGGCTCCGCTGCTGCCAAGCTGTCTGCCAACCTGGGCTCCTGTCTGCCAAGTCCTGTCTCCACCCTATACCCTGGGCTCCTGTCTGCCAAGTCCTCCTCTCTACACCAGCCCGTCAGGAGGCAAAGACACCAGATTGCCCAGCGCCCCTGGTAGATGCAGGTGCGCTGTGTGCATGAGCACAGGCCAGCGGATGCAGCTACCATGCAGCAGCACCTCTACCACTGCCTCTGCCTCTGCCAACGCCCGCTACCGCCCACCCCACGCACCCACCTGCCCGCCCTCACTGCTCAACCTGCCAGTCCCGGTTTTCAGGCAGGTGCTGACCGTTTATCTCTGCCCCGTAGTTGGTGCGCCGGTTGCGGTAGTACCTGATCGTGGCGTCCATGCTCTACGTGCACCACACAAGGATGGGTGGCTGTGTGTGCATGTATGCGCGCGCGTGTATATGCAGGCAGGGGGGGGGGTTTCAGCAGGCAAGCCAAGTTGCAGCAACGCAGCAGCAGCACCCGCACTGTGCTGTTTGGTGATGGGATCATGTCTGAGAGGGCTCTGCTCATCCCCAGTTTGCTGATCAAGTCTGCAAGGGCCCTGCTCATCCCCACTTTGCTGATTAAGTCTGCAGGGGCCCTGCTCATCCCCAGCAGTTCCTCCAAACACATACCAGCCCCTGCCCCTGCCCCCACCTGCTGCAAACCTGCTCAGCCAAAGTTGAGGCCATCCTGTGGGGGCGTGGCAGCAGAGGGGCGGATCAGGGCTCAGCTCCACAGTGGGCGTGCATGCATCTTAGCGGGAGACAGTGCTTTGATGCAGTGTGGTTGCGTGGAGCAGCACAGCAGCAGGGCCGTGGCAGTGAGGCCACAGCTCGGTGGCGGCAGGTGCACGGTGCACACCAGGCACAGGGTGTGTGTGTGCAGGCGCCGCGCATTTTCGTGCAAGTGTGCATGTGAGCTTGCGTGTGTGCATATGCATGCACATGTGTTGGAGCATGTGCGCGCCCAAGGCTTGCTTGTACGCACACTGACCTAGTCGCCGCAGGCTCGTGCTGCAGCTGCACGCAGGCCACTACTCACGTGTGCGCTCGCCTGAGGGTGGCGCACAGCTCGGGGGCAGGGGCAGCCTATTCAAACTGCACATGCAGGCCAGCGCCGCAGTGTGTGGGTGAGGCGCATGAGCGGCGACCCAGCTTTTACAGGCAGGTGGGCGGGCGGGCAAGTTGGGGCACCTTGCAGGGGTTCGGTGTGAGGTGCGCTGCGCAGCGGCATGCATGGCATGTGCTGCTGGAACATGGCCCTTGCATCCAAAGAGGGCCCTTACGGCGTGCTGTGTTTCAGGCTGCGCAACGCACGGCAGGCACTCAATGCAACGGGGTCCTGCGTGAGGCCGTGCTGCTTGCTGCAGAGGGCGCGCCACTTGGCTTTTGGCCCTTGCCCCTCGCTGCCAATGCTCGCCGCCGATGGCGTGTGCTGTGAGCGCGGCTCTGCCGTTTACCAGCAGGGGGTGCTGGTGCAGGGGCAGGGGCAGTGGCAGTGGCAGTGGGTGCCAGCAGGGGGGTGCTGATGCAGTGGCAGGGCACGTGGGCGAGCTCGCCCGCTTACTACAAGTTGGTGCAGGGCAGAGAGGCCTGGGGCCTGCAGAGGCCGTTGCCTGTGAAGCAGCATTGCAGCCCCTCCATAGTGCAGAAGCAGTTCCGTGGCTGGATCAGCGCCCCGAGGGGGCGCCGTGAGGATGGGGGAAAAAATACGGACAGGACGGGCTGCTCACTTTTCCCTTCATGCCCTCGATCAATCTGTGGCGGATGGAGGCGTCGGAGAAAAGGAGCAGAGCACACAGGAACACACAAATAAATAAGGAGAACTGCAGTATCTGGTTGCCCCTCTTGGCTGCAGCCCAACACGCACGTGACTCGACTCACGTGCTGCAGGGCATGTGGTGAGGGGGCGCCGCAGCTGCTCGCAGCGCTACACACGTACCCTTGACCATGCACGCAGGAGCAGCATGGCCCCGTGCACCCCAAATACCTGGTCCGCCACTATCATCATGTTCTGGATCTCTATCGGCAGGTCGTCCATGATGGTGGCCTGCAGCGTGGGCGGCCAGTCAGCAGTGACATGCGCTTGCCCTTTTGATCCACCTTGACTCATGCACGCGCAGGGGGCCTCAGTGACATGCGCTTGCCCTTTTGATCCACCTTGACTCATGCACACGCAGGGGGCCACGAAGGAAGGCACCGGTGTGAATGGCGCGTCGTCACAGGCAAGACCTGTGCTCCTGCTGCCCTCCAAATTGCACGGAGGCTTTGATGTGTTGCCTGCTACGGCACAAGTGGTCCAACAGAGATGGATGTGTTTGCACCAGGACAGGCGCCTGCTGGTAGCACAGCCGCCTGGGGCAGTGGCGGCACACTCCACGGCCCGAGGATGCAGCTGAGACCTGCACACCCTGCTCAGTGGACATTGCCCGGGCATGCGTCCCTCAGCACAGCCGCTCAAGGCAGCGGGTGCACTCTGTGACCCAAGACAGTCTGCTGCACGCCCCGCACGTTGTGGGTGGGCACGCGCTGCTCACCTTAGGGTAGTAGTCGAGCCGGAATAGCAGCTCCGGGTGCTCCGACAGCAAGTCCAGCACGATGTCCAGGTCCCTGTTGGTGAGGAGAGGGAGGGGGAGGGGGGTTGGTGCAGGATGTATGCACAGACATCTTGGCGCAACAGAGCTCATGAGGGAAGGGAAGAGGCCCCAGGGCCATGCCCTAACCCATCTGCTCAGCCACGGTGTGTCCTGACTTCTCAGCCAGCAGTCTGTGTGTGTGTGTGTGTGTGTGTCCTGACCCATCAACCCAGCCAGCACGGTATCTGGGTTGTTGCAGGCCAGCTTGGACGGCTGTGCAGGCAGGGGCGCGCTCGCCAGGGGCGGGCATGGAGCCATCGAGAGCGGACAGGCCCTCTGCCCTCTCTGACTGTGCTGCTGTGCGCCACACCACAGCCTCACATCGTTGCCTCTCCCTACTGAAGGAGTCTGCTGCGCGCCGCACTGCAGCCTCACATCGTTGCCTCTTCCTAATGAGGGAGTGTCTGTTGCGAGTCATGCCTGCCCCTATGGCCCCATGGAGCACATGCGCGCCCATGCGGTGCTCACCCGCTGGGGTGCAGCTGCATCAGGCGCGCCACGCAGCGGTCAAAGCGCTCCGGCAGGTCTGCAGACCATAGGATGCGAGGCTGCTTGGGAATCATGCCCATTACATCCCTGCGCGCACAGTGCATGCATGCAGGCATGTGTGTGTGTGTGCGCGTGTGTGTGCGTGCGCGTGTGTGTGCGTGCGTGCGTGTGTGTGCACACGTGCATGCATGCTTAAATTGCGCCTGCATGCAACCATGTGCGCCTGTGTGTAGGTGAGGGGGGTGAGGGAAAGCATGCGCGCACACTGACATGACTGTGTGCAGGAGAGGCATGCATCCAGCACGATGATGCACTGCATGCGCGGATGCGAATGCATCTCTTGGTCCTCCAAAACGTCTGGGCTGAGGCTAGACTTGGCAGCCCTCCTCTGACATGCACCACTTCCCAAACACTCATGGGGGGGCGACTCACGCCCAGGCTGCACACACACACACACACACACACACACACACACACACACACACACACACACACACACACACACA
>LKMJ01007491.1_pt1 | contig 10283 bp, 7 predicted proteins | sample 643391 | NCBI WGS metagenome assembly LKMJ01 (sample SAMN04112250, study PRJNA286221) | soda lake metagenome | biome: soda lake; feature: Kulunda Steppe; material: water; isolation source: sample PL-Br10 brine of Picturesque Lake | place: Russia: Kulunda steppe | collected 2010-07
CCCCTTTTTTGGCGCCCACCCATGACCCCCAGCCCCCACCACCCCGTTCTGGATGAGGCGCCACCACACCTCCTTCCTGCTGTTCTCCCAGTGCAAGCGCTTCCACACGGTTCGGATGCGGGCCGGGTGGATGTGACCTAGATAGAGGTCAGCTGAGTCAGTTCCTAGCATATTTGATCCAGTAAGTACAGCTTTTTTAGCCATTCGAGGCTATTTGGGTGGAGAGGGTGTTTTGACAGCCATTCCAGCAGCGGACAGCAGTATGCACCAAACAAGCAACCCGTTGCCTGCGATGGGCCTGCAAATTCTGTGAACCCCTTTTCCTTCCCTACACGCTCTTTCTCTCTGGTCAGCCTACAAGCTGTCATCGAAAAAGGAAAACTACATACTATGTATACCTAGTAGGCAGTGAGATGCTCCCTACGTTCTCCCTACGTTCTAAACACCCTACATTAATGCAGGAAAAGGCGCTACCTAGGGCCTTGGTACCATATGACCCCTTCTTTCCAGCAAACTGAAAATGAAAGAAGTCATGTCACGCCAGCTGTATGCAGTGCCAGATTTATGCTGCATTGTGACCCGGAGGTCGGTTCAGTTAGTTTGAGGAGTATTTGATCCCCTTTTCAGTTCAGCTATAGCTGTATTTGAGCACGTCAAAGACGAGCTCGCAGTAATACCTTGCTTGCTCCTAGCGACCTTGTAACATGTACGCCAGGGAGTAGACCCCTCCAGCCCTTGGGGGGCACACAGGCGTGACGGCGCCCAGTCCAGTCCAGTCCAGTCCAGCTCAGTCCCTGTCCAGTTTCAGTGCATCCGAGCAGCTGCATGCAGCGCGGACTTTGCCTAATTGCAGGCTGAAGCAAGAGAGAGAACGTGTAGGGAAGGATAAGGGTATCAGAGGCTCCTCAGTCTCAACGCGGGCAACCTGTTGTCTGCTTGGTGTACATTGTTGCTGTCCGCAGCCAGTCCACACACCACATTTGCTCAAATACCAGTTACGGTCATGCCAAGAGCCTGTTTAGTGTGCAGCAGTCTCTCGGCGTGACAGTCAATGTGGATCAGGAGGCTGACTGGCAGTACTACTAGTACAGTAGTACCCCCTTCCTGTCCTTGATGATAAGAGGTCACATATGTTTTCTCAAGAACATGTTTGGTGCTAACAAATTTACAAGCATACTGAACTGAATGAACATGAAGTTTCAAAGCAAGCTTGGCAGGTTTTTGAGAGGTAGGTCAGAGGCTCTTGAGAGACTGTATATGGTGGCCCCCTCTCCCAGAAGGATAGTGTGGAAGCAAACATTGGCCGCAGCTTGTCAAAGGTGTTAGCAAAGCATGTTGTGACAAGTCAGCATCTGAGGAACACGATATACAGGATTAGCTAAGCTATACAGGCAAGACCCTTATCGCATGTTGTGTCTGACTGTCATTTTGTTTAGTCATTTCTTTTAAATCGTCATGGGCTCCTATTTTGCTGCCAATGGGAGGCTGGTGTCCCTAATAACTTTTGAAGTAGCCTATCGAAAGACGACGCTGAATAGCAATGGCTGAATAGCCTGACAAGTTGATTGTCATTTTTCCCTTCCTCAGGCTCCTTTGGATGCGCTCGTCTTGTTGTAGTCACCTAAATGGGTATTTTCCCCAGGCTTGTCATCACAGCTCGCAAGGCCTGCTGCTTGAGCTGCCCTACCCACTCATCCCTATGCTGCAGGCCTGGCGTTTGTTTAAGCTTTGCTACTCACCCACACCCTAGGGTGAGTGGAAGGCTTTCAAGGGTGAGGTACAGTACCTTACCCCGTACTGCAAAAAGTGAGCATCTTACCATCAGGAGTGCTGGTGTTGTAGAGTAGTAAGGGTGCTGATCTGCACTCATCATGATGGCTGTTCTTCACTTCCAAATCTGGATCCCTCAGAGACCAAGATGCTTTGACATGGATTATTTGTAAAAACTCCCCTGCAACGAATTCAGCCTATGTTTGGTATGCTTGAAAAGCGGCAATCCAAACACATCCAAGTGCAGGAACGGCACACCTAAAAAGCATGTCTGTGAACTCTCATGAAAGCAACCACTGGAGGGCTGGCTTTTGAGCTTCAAGCCACTGAAGCAACAGAAGATATAACCCTAGCCAACATCATCCAACTCAACAGAGAATGTACATGGTCATCAATATTTATACACAGGTAGGTCCTTTGGGGCATATCACACTGGAAGGCCTCCCGCAAATTGGACGAGTACAAGCTGGCAGCAGATGCAGGTAATCGCAACACCAAGGATGTCCATGAGCACTTGGATGGATGTGCCAGCATTGGCAGGGTCGATGCCAAACTGCAAATAGAGAAAGCAAGCATGGCTCCAATTGTGACATTATTCTGCTGAGCTCAGTGTGCACCACCACCAACAAACCTGCCATTCTTCAGCATGTCAGGCAGTGTACATCTGGGCATTTCTGAGATTTCCAGGCCAACTTGGGCCTTCAATTTCATGTGCGGGTTGCCCCAAGGGGCTCAAAGATAGACAAAGATAGTTGCAAATTTTTAGCCTTGCAAAATTTTCCAGAGGGGGGCATCTTGGCCTTGAGTGGGCATGCTTATCAAATGTTAAGGTTGGGCAGAGGTTTCGCTGAGACTCGCCAACAACTTTAACCATTTGGGGAGGGGGGGGAACCCACACAAGTGATAAGTATCAAAGTGTTTGGACATGGAAATCACCGCAAACCTGCAATAGTATGCCATACAACCCCCCCAACTTCTTCTTTATGTTGGAAATGTATGATTTTAAAGTGAGGTACGAGGTAGTGCAGAAGGCGATTATGAGCATGGAAATTATTGGCAGGGTGATGGAAAGGATTTACCATCCTTTCAGGGAGCTAGCACTTCCTAGCTGATGTCACCTCCAAAAGTGAGAAATAATGGGAGGAGAAGGAAGAAACGTTCCCCAACCCCAGCTTGCCAGCCTGGCCGGTGGGCTTTGAAGGAATTTCATGCAGCTGCCATTGCCACAGTGCGGCTGATGCGCACCTCATGGTCTGTACCTGCATCCCACAACTGCGCCAGTGAGCAAACTTGTCAGTGTGGGAGCTGCACACTGAGCACCACAGCTGTTCTCCGAGCACTCCAAGGCTTCAGAGCATTCACAGGAGTAGATCTGCTAAAGTATCCAGGACTCCAGTGGATGACCTGGAGCCTGCAGCTACTTGATAAGAAGATCTATGTTGCCTAGGAACGAGCTGCAGGACAAGCAGCTGGAAGGGACTGGGTGGAAGAGGACTGAAGAGCATGTGACTCATCCTGGCGTCCAGGAGGTCCGGTCCTGTTTAATAAATTGTTCAAATTACAAAAAAGTAACCCGGAAATTCTCAGGTTAAAAGGATGCGCCTGTAAAAAGCAGTTTTCTAACGATAATCTCCATCTAGGCCCTACCCATCTACAACGAGTCTCGCCAAGTCTCAGCGAGTCTCTTTGGCGGATCAGACCACCCTCTTCACCCATCCTTACAAATATTCTTGAGGCATAAGCCCCCTGATTGGCACCTTAAAAGCTCACCACTGTCAAGTAGCCCCCATTTCAGGGTCATCAAACAGTCAAGCTGAAAAGGTGCCGATTGTGGGGCTCATGCCTGATTACATGCAGCGTAAAACCTAATTTTGACACCCAAATCTTCGTCGGATCACTGATTGCACTTAGTCACATGGTTTTAATTTAAAATTAAAGTGCAATTGTATCCCTTCAATTAACAAATATCCTTGCAGAAGTAATGGAGCGGAAGGGTGAGGTCATTGGTGAGACTTACATTTTCATTTTTAACTACAGATTCTGCAGGGGTAGAGGGTCAAAAAGCTGTACCACTTCAGACCCTGTTTTCAGCGTCCAGGCTCATCTTGTATGATTGACAAAGGATATTAGTGGTGTTTTTGAGGTGACATTGGCACTGGTTGGGTCGTTCTAGCTCAATACGTAAGCCAATTATGCCAAGAACACAGGTAGCGCACCCTCCAAAGTCACCAGGGTCATCTGTTTTGCCCCATACTTCATCAAGTGCCTAGTCGCATGATAATACAAATCAACAGAAAGGAACATGCCAAAATTTGCCCCAGAGGTCAGGCTTAATGATCAGGGTTGTGCATCCACGCGTCTTCGAGAAAGCTGACCGTCTTAATAAAATGTAGACGGTACAGTACGGCAAAAACCGTAAAAATGCTCAGGAAAAAGACGGCAGCAAATAGACCAGTATAATAGCACTGTCTTGCCCCTGTTGACCACACAATTGCTCGCACTTTCACTTAGATTTCCGGGTATGTTTTCAAGTGTTATATTAAGCTACCAACTGAGTGAATCAGCAATGCTCATGCCAGAGCATGCATGCAGAGTCTATGTGTAAGGGCCCCTCAGGCCCCAAACCGCATCCACAGGCTTGGAGCATCCACACACGCACAAGCAAGAGCTCTGGAGACAACGCCGGGTGATGCAGGGAGGCAGCACAGCACGCATCCAAGCCCTACGCATACAAGTGAGGCCACTCCTGCCATCCATGGCTCCTGCAGCTTGGCATGGAGATTTTACTGATGCTTGTGCTATGCATGGTGAAGCGGGGGGTGGGGGGCAATTGCTGGCGAGAAAGGGGTGAACGGGCTGCTGCTTTTGGTGCAGGCCCCCAATCCCCAGACCGCATTGTACACCAGGGATGTTCAACGCGGCCGGGCCCCAGAGATTTTGAACAAGCTTTGGCCCGCCTCTGGCGCGGGCCAAAGCTGGTGCGGTTGATAACCGGCACTTAACTTGCTTCCCCTTCTGGACGTCTGTAAGTTGTAAAATTTGATTTCCAGGCTGCAAACGTAAGTTGACGATAAAAAGGAAAGGTGAGGAAAGGGCGAAGGAAGGGGCCCCTACCCATCCTGCCTCCTCCACAAAACCTTGGGCCCTATGTGAGTTATCCGATAAGGAGGGCAGGAAATGATGCTGCAAAAACTGGCTTGATAATCCTCATCCCATTCAGCGCCTCTGGCTGATGGGGTCTCCATGGGGTTTGCCATTCCCTCCCCCGCTCCCACCCCTACCCGCTTCTGCTTCCGCCCCTAGTCAGAGTGAGTGTGGGCGAGGAAGAAGGCAGACACAGTCACCATTTCCTCCATGACCCAGGTCGTCAATATGGGGATGGCCCCGGCCACAGGGAAGAATCCACTGAAATGTACCCTCAAAGAGCCAGGTGGGAGCCGCAAACAAAAATTCCATGGACAGCCCAACAGCTTGCAAGTCCCAGATGCTTTACAACAGGCTGATTCAGGCTGCCCTGGACAGCCAAGGGTCAACCTTTTACGGTACCAGCATGTATGACCCAATGATCATGCAGTATGATGGGCCAGGGCAAAGGGAATCCTCCACTTGAGTTTCCAGCCAAGAAGGAACCAAAAAACAGCCTGCACTGTTTTGCGAAGAATCGGTCATCTAACAGGTTGCAAATTATGATTCATTGCCCTGGGTTGCATGTGGGCAAGGACTTGATTTAATACGTTGCCAAGGCCCACTCTTTTGTCCCTATGGATTTGAGAAGCGCAGGTTGTTTAAGCTTGTGAGCGATATTGAGTTGGATCTACTTGCAACGGAATTGATGTAGGGGAAGAGGATATAGATCAACTTTTCTGATGATTAAGATGGCGAAGGGTCTTTAGATTTTGATGCATGGTCAAGCGATGGTGATGATCTCTCTGTACCCATTTGAGGAGATGGATGAAGAGGCAAATGAAATCTTTTGAGGTAGTTTACATAGCTGTATCTGTATCCGCCAAGTGAGGGCAGCTTGGCCGATTTTTGGGGGGGTCACTGCTGATGGTGTGGGGGAAGGAAAAATGGATGAGGCATGCACGGCAGAGGAATTGGAAGATCCGTAGGGTGGTACCCTTGACTGAACTTCACCCTGACCCCACACCAAATGCCCTTCTTATTAGACAGAATTGAAGGCTCTCATACAGGCACTTGCAAATAAAAATGATCATAGTGATTGTATGGATGGACCAATGGCATGATTAATATTGCACACCATTCTCAGAGCTGCAGCAGCCATGCATCTAACTCATGCTTATTCGATGTATGGCAATGGCTTCAGGGGAAACGGAATTTTTCAAAATGCAGTTCCGGGCCAACCGGACATGTCAGGCCCCCTTGAACTTTCCTGTCGTACACTAAAGCCTATTTCGCAATCTAGACAGTCCAAAAATTTGATATTTGCAGTAAAAATCAGAGGACGGTATTGTTCCATGGTATTGTTCCGTCCTATTTGTACAGCATACCGTCTGCCAAACTTGAGCAATCCTGATCATGATGGAGAAAGGGAGAGCACAAGCACCATCTCCCCACGCCTGAACCTCTGGCCTGTGGGCTTCCATGAAGCTACAGTGTGTTTTCTTTCTTGCAGCTGTGGGTTCAGGGTAAAATCTATGTGGGCATCCATGTAGCTACAGCGTGTTTCCTTTTATGCAGCTGCCCTTGTCACAGTGCCGCTGATGTGCACCCCACAGCTTGTGCTTGCAACCCATAGCTTGTTCCAATGAGCAAATTGTTCAGCTTGCATCTGTATACCAAGCACGGCCGCTGTTCTCCAAGCACCCCAAGGCTCTGGAGCATATGCACAGGAGCTATTTCGCATCAGCTGAAGCATCCAGGACTAAACTGGGGCTGACCTAAGGCCTGCAGCTTCTTGCCAAGGAGATGTAGGTAGCCTTGGGACAAGCTGTTGGACAAGTAGCTGGAAGGGGGAAGGGACAGGATGGAAGAGGACAGAGCAGCATATAAGTCGGCCTCCGAGAGGCCAAGTCTAACAAATGAAATAAAAAATAAAACAACTTGTACTCGGGAGGCCTATTCTTAGAAATGAATTAAATCGTTTTTGTTTTATCTTAGTCAGCTTCAACTGAGGTTGAGGTTTATTGAGGCAGGAATACCACTCATTGCCCTTAGTTCACATCCATGCACAAGATTGTGCAGACCCTCCAGATCCTCACTTGTTCTTCCTTCTCCCTGGTGGAAGAGACTCACAGCTCTTCGGGCCAATGTGTCTCCTTTTCCTTAATTGATGTAGGGAGTGGTTTCACAGCATAAGTAGTTTTTCTTTTCTTTCTTTGCAGCAATCATGGTGCAGAATTGTGCAATGCCCATTAAGGCCTTGCAGGTTAAGCAGGTAAAGCTGATGTAGATGGAGATAGTCTGTGCACGGAGAGGGGGATGGCACTAGGGCGAAGTTGGCTGTGGGGGCAATTAGGGTGTTGTCTCAGGTTTGGAGCTGGTTGTGAAGACCCTTGGTGAGCTGGCCCTGTTCTGCAGTAGGTTGGGTATGGAGCCAGAAGCAGCCAACTTAACAACACTGAGGTCATTCACGTTGGTTGCTGCTGCTGCTGCTGCTGCTCGAAAAATCTGGGGCCCCACTCCCGCCTATTCCACGGATTAGTCCTCTTGGTTGTGCTGTACCTGCCTCTACCTGTACCTTTTTAGTTCAAGGCAATCCAGCAACTAGTGTCTCCCCAAATCTTGCATGACCTGCTCTCCTGCAAACTTTTGGGCAGCCAGTAATTTTTTCGGGTCGCCAATCAATCTAGGTTCAACTTCTTTCCAAAGACGCAGCCATTTCAACTCCACAGTATTTGTGAAAATTGCGCGGAAGATGATGCTCTGGCCTAGGGTAGTGCACAATAGCATCAGCTTTCTTAATGCCCTGCACTGCCATGGCTGCCTAACCTTTCAGCCACATCTGGATTGCCTGTCTGGATTTGTGGAAGTCGAGTGTGTGCTTACCTTGGTTAATGCAAAGGGAAGCCCGGTTCCCAGAACCACACTCGTCATGACAATGAGGAACAGGGACAAGGAGATGGCCCCAGCATTGTCAACACTCCCATTTGTGGCATAGACACGAGCAAAGCCACCGGCTGACAAGCCCGTGCCTGCAAGGAAAGGCGGTGTGGTGACTTTGTGAATCAGAGCGAACAGGCAGTGCAGGATTTCAATAAGAGAGGCTGGTGGCCCTTTTTGAGGTGCTTTGGTGACTTGAAGGGATTTCAGTGATCTAGTGGCAAAGGCTCGGTGATAAAGAAACAGGATTAAGACTGGATTCCCTATGAGAGGAATGGTTTGCCCAAGAGCAGGGCAGAAAGATCGAAGCTGTATGGAGCGCTGCAGCCAGGCATTAAGCCCCTGGCGCAATGTTGCCTTCCCCAGTTGTCCAGTTGTCGAGGTGCTAGGGGAGGGAAGGAGACAAAAGAATACATGTGTATTCGGGAAAACTTCTGTTGAGCAAATTGCTAGCTCCTGCTTTGGACTGCTCAGGCTGTGATCGCAGACTGTCGTGTGTCTTGCTGCTTCTGTCCAAGCAGCGCTTCCGTCCCTCCTGACAATTGTTCATGCGCCGCAACTCCCTCTGTTTGCATGTCCACCATTCTGAGAACATGAGCTGACATATAGCAAGTGGGGGCTGCAAAGCGAGTTCAACGTTTGCTGCAAAATTGGTCAAAAATAATTGTGTGCGTACCTGTGTGCAAGTTTGCGTCCATGCGCACGTGCTAGTATTCACTCACAATGTGTGCATGCCCATGCCTCTCCGCATGTTGCGTGAAAAAACACAGACGCGTTCCCATGTGCACGCGCTCCTTCACGCTCGAGTGCCAGCACCTACCTTAGCTCAACTGTTGGGATCACATGCATGTCTTTTATGCAAAAATAAGCTCACATACTTCCAATTTTCAGGCCACAATTTCACACCAGCAATCAAGGAGGACCCGCGTTCACTGACAGGCACAACCAACAAGCAGGCCCACCTAGAAGCAGCCCAACTGCTGATTGCTCCGCCAGGGAGCGGCGTGCGCTCCTCCAGCTGGGATCAACCGCGCCCGTGGCCTGTGAGGTATGAGAGAAGCATCCCACAATTAACAGCAATGATCAAAGGCTGCCTCCACCGCACTGTTTTTGGAAATGTCTGCAGCACAAGAAGATTGACAAGCCGGGGGAGGGGCACAAGCTGGTGAGCGCAAAAACAATGGGCAAGACGGTGTGCTCACTGAAGCTGAATGCACAAGCGTAAGGGGGTAATGCACGTGCCGCACTCACCAGACCCCGGATTACTTTGATGGCACTTTGATTGCCGGCGTTGCCCCCTGCCCCCACAAGCATCGTCAGAAACAAGGTCACCACGATGTGGTCCCTCAATAGCTCCTGGCACGCACAGTGTGTGCGAAGGTCGAAGAAAGCAATGAGCCAAAAATCTCTGCTGGGTGTGCTCATGCTCCGTGTGTGCAGGCCATGTGCACACGCACGTGTGTGGTTCTGTTGGCAAAGTCATGACCAAGGCATGTGGTTTATGGGCAGGTTGGCTCCCTGGGCAAATGTTATCTCCATGTAGGCCTACGAACTGGGTTCTGCAAGCAATGAGTCCAAGTGTGGTAGGTGTTCAGAGGCCAGGAGTCCCTAGGTAGCCCTGAGGCGCCTCTCGGGGCTTAGGCATGACAAGAGCAGGGGACCGTGCTAAGTACAGAGGATGCAGTTTTGTGGTGCATCACAGCCTGGCTTGCCCATGTCAGTTGGTGTTTCTATACACTGACCTCATAAGAGGCCAGCACGAATGATGATGTCGATTGTACAATGAGTAGCCCAAGCAGCCATTTACCCCTGCACCAAGGAACAAGTCAAAGAAGGGCTCATCTAAGGAGGACAACCAAGGCAGGGTTGGCCATTCACTGTAAGGCTCACACCTGCAATTCACCCTTGAAGGCGTCCATAAAATCTGCTCTTGTCATAAACGTAGTGGCAACATTTATCACCAAACCCACCAAAATGGGTGGAAGCTAATCATCAATGATGGATTGCTGGCATGCTGCTCACCCTGCTATCCATGGCGGCGCATGAACTGCCATACTGGTACACAGACGCACACTGTCATACATAGACATGCATGTAGGCAAGTACATGTATGCGAATGCACACACAGGTACACACTCGTATGTGTAACACACGCACCATACACATCTACACACACGCACACACACACTCACACACACAATCACACACACAAACACACACAAGCACATGCACATACACACACACATACACAATTACACACACAAACACACACACAATCATGCACACAATCACACTCAACAACAATCACTCACACACACATAAACCATATTATACACACACACATGCACACAGACATGCACACACAAACACACACACACACACAAACACAAACACAAATACACACACACACACACTCAAACAAGCACACACACATAAACACAGAATCACAA
>LKMJ01007492.1_pt1 | contig 10282 bp, 13 predicted proteins | sample 643391 | NCBI WGS metagenome assembly LKMJ01 (sample SAMN04112250, study PRJNA286221) | soda lake metagenome | biome: soda lake; feature: Kulunda Steppe; material: water; isolation source: sample PL-Br10 brine of Picturesque Lake | place: Russia: Kulunda steppe | collected 2010-07
GTGTGTGTGTGTGTGTGTGTGTGTGTGTGTGTGTGTGCACGTGTGTACGCGCACATGCATGCATGCGTTCTTGCATCTGCGCACGCATGCTCACAGACGACAGTCTAAGTTACTTCAGCTCTTAGATTATCCAGGAAGACTGCTCAACAACTTCACTTGCATCAAAACTGAGTGATGCCCACCAGTCAGAATACGAAGCTGAGGCGGACCCACCAATCTGTCCAACACGCGAAATCGGTAGACAATCCCCATTTGTTGCGACCATCTCCTGACTAGAAGGTGGATTGGCGTGATGGTAAAATCCTTGAGATTGCCTAAGATTAGAGACCCTTCGAGCAGGGGCAACACGTGTGTGGCAGTCTGTGAGCAAACAGTGCGCTGTCATGTGGCTGGCACAAAATAGACACCTTGTTTTACTCCATCGTTCACGACGTGGCATTAAGGGTGTCAGCTGATGAGCTTGGCAATCTCGATACACAGCAGGTAGCAAAGTTCAAAAAAGCTTGGTTGCACGACAACGACAAACTCTCAGGCGCACCAGCAGGCCCAGGGATCTTTGAGATTCTCCACTGCAGCCTCCTGGATTGCAGAGCGCAAACACGTGTAGAATTTGCAATTGTGCAAGCGGGCCCACCTATCAAAACCTTGTTTCAGCAGATCATCCAAAGAAGATCACTTGGTATGGCTGAACAAGTAAACGCCTGTATTCCTCAAACAAGCAGCAAGATACAAGGCCTAGAATGGCTCTCTCTCTCTCTCTCTCTCTCTCTCTCTCTCTCTCTCTCTCTCTCTCTCATGACACGTACCAGTTTGCTACTGCTCCATACAGCTTAAAACCCAAATATCCAGCAGAGAGTGCCGCAGCTGTCCCAAGGCTGGCCTTGAATGTTAAGTTTTGGTAAGAGATCATTATACTTAAAAAACGTGTACTTAGTGGTAAACATAGGGCGAAAAAGAAAATGCAAAAATCCAAGGAGCAGCAAAGCAGCAAGCAAAGTGTATAATCGCCTGAAATTAAGTTGATTTATGGAATCTCAATAATGAAGCAATCGAGCATTCCTGGTGTGACAACTTGTAAAAGTTCAATGTAGACAGTGGAGATTTTGGGTACTTAGGATAAGGGCCAGCTAGGGCCATGCATGCCCCCTCCGGTAGGTAACTTCCTTTGGCACTCATTGCCTACATATTGACTTTTTTCTTCAGCACTTTCAGAAATGGAGCAGCGTGCGCTGGGCAGCTTTGTATGGAGCTTGCACTGTTTCACAATTGTGATGCAGTAGTCTGAGCTGTGAAAGCTGAGTTTGCACAGGTGGAGCGCGCCAAACTCCGCGCCAGGCCTCTCCCTCCCTTGAGGTCACGGGCATTGCCATCTCCGAGTCCAGCTTCAGTGGCTCATGCCGCACCACACCCCCTGGCATCCCTAGGAGCCCATCTGGCATGACGCGGGCAGACCTGAACAAGGGCCGCGTCAGGTGCAGGCTCTTGCGTGACACCCTACAAGAAGTTTTAGGATATGCAACAGGCTACACTTGCATGTCTTGTGCACGTGCATGTGCGAGCGTGTGATGTGAAGCGCCCCTCCGTGGAAGGGAATTCACCCTCCAGGGCCTAGGCATGCTCCAGTGGTGCCCAACAGCTACATTAACATTATATTGGTGGCCCTGCTGGAGGACTGCACCTCTGCTACTACAGAGGTACACATACTATTGGTGATCCTCAAAGCCACTCAAGCCTGCACCTTCATTGCTATGACGCTTTATCTGCCCCTAAGAGGGTCCCCCAAGAGAGCAGATGTGCCACCTCATGCTCAAGCATGTCTGCACACAGGAGAGGTGCGGTGCGCGCCTAGAGAGCCTCTTGAGCATCCCCTGGTTGATCCGTGCGTGCCTGTCCACTCTGTGCAGGCCCGCAGATGTGTATGCGGCTGCAGTGTCAGAGGTGGGACATTGTGACAGCGCGACGCAAATGAAGGTGAGCTGCCGGCTGCTACTGCGGCTGTTCGTGGTAGCGAGCAACTGCGATGCAGACAGCCCTGCGCCTCCTAAGGTTGTAGATGCTGGAGGCAGGGTGTGCTGGGTGCATGTGACAAGAGCATGAGCAGGGTGGAATGGTTAGGATGTGAAAACATCAAGCGCTCACGCATCCCGCCATCTGGCTTACCCTGCTGCCCCTGCCTTGCCAGCTGAGGAACCTGCGTGTGCGATCTGCCAGTCCGTCGGCCCAGCAACACGCCTCGCCTTCGTATCGGCAGCAGCAGCAGCAACACCAGCAGCAGCAGCAGCAGCAGGGGCCACCCTTGTCTGGACTCCTGCCTGTGCTGCTGCCGCCCTCTTCCCCAGGCAGCAGCAGTAACCCCAGGTAAGGGCTTGTGCACAGTGCGCGTGCGCCATGTGTGGGGAGGTGGAGGACGCATGAGGGTGGCTGTTTGCAGGGATGCACACTGCAGGTCTGTCACTCCACTCATACAATTCTGGGTTTTTGCCAACCCTCTCGGTGATGGACTTCTTGGCCGTGGGCAACCTTGGTTTCCATCATGTTAGGGCATATACAGCTGCTGCAAGGCCGCAGGTCCAAGTCCAGGGGGCACGTGCAGCTGCTGCAAGGCTGCAAGTCCAAGCGCATTGCAGCTCTGCACATTGCTTCATGCGGCAGTCATGTCAATGAAGAAATGCAAATGCAGCAAGGGATAGATACGCGTCTGAGGCTGGCACGCAGAGGCCCCATGCCTGGAGATGGAGTGCAGCATGCATGGTCTCCGTTGGTCATCCTAGTTTACCCACTTAGGCTTGCCATGATTGGAGCTGGGCATTTGTGTTATGCACCTCACATGTCCCACACTCCTGAAATAGGGCGGCGGTGCTATGGCCTTCTTTCATTTCTGTTTCTTGGATGGGTTATGATCATGGTGCCTCGGCCCCAGGTGGCCCTTTTTCTCCTTCATTGATGATGGGAGTGTTCTCATGCCCAAGGAGGCAAGGCTCGCTCCCAGGATGCCGGATCTGATTGGGGGGTTTTGGTCGCGGGGTCATGCTGCGTGAAACACACGCGCGCACGCACACACACGCACACACGCACAGCGGGCATGTGTGCATGATTGAATTGCTCATGGGCCAAGGCCTTTCCATAGTGCACATGCTTGTGTACCCAGGTCACCTGTCCACCAAGTTGTCAGCAGCCGGGCCATGCCTGCATGTCTGTGCGCATGCTCGTGTACCCAGGTCACCTTTCCATAGAGCCGTCAACAGCCGGGCCAGTGACCGAGACCGCGAGCAACGTGATCAGCACCCCTCTATTCTGTCAGCCTTGGACCAGAGCACAGCCAAACAAGCGCTCAGGACTCCCCGCTACGCTGGGCAGGAAGGTGAGGCGAGTAGACCTTTCTTGCTTGCACACTGCCATGATCTGGTTGGCGTGGGCTTTGGCTCAAAAGCCAAGGCCCATGGTCAAGACTAGCAGTACGGCCAAGCTCGCACAGAGGACCCTCCACTTTGCGGGACAGGAGGTGCGGCTGCGCCTGACCTCGAGCCATTGAGACCAGAGCACAACCACAGACGTGTCAAGGTCTCCCCGCTCTGCAAGACAGGGGGGGAAAGAGGACTTGGAGGTAGCCTCAGCTTTGGCTCAGGCCTCTGCCCTCAACTTGTGCATGTGTCGTGTGTGTGCATGCTTAAATGAGCGCAAATGTGTCGGTTTGGAATTTTGCTATGAGGCTGGCCATGGCTACACACCTGTATGCAAGGGCTGGTCCACGCTTCCATGCTCTAGGGCCTGCACCTGCTCTCACTCCTTATCCTGCTGTGTTACGAATGTGCATCCCTGACATACAAGAGATATTGATGATACAGGAAAAGCAGGGACCCTTTATACATGACCTCTCCAGACGCTTGTTGGCCTCCTGACTTGTTCTTTGCGGCATTTTTAAGGAAGGGAAGGAATGGAGCAGAGAAAGCCGTTGATAGTAGAATTCCTGGTAGCATGCGCACATTGACCTTACCATGCTGCTTCACGCCGTTGTCGCGCATGCTCCTCTGGGGCTCAGCATAGTGCCTGCTCGTGTGTCTGCAGTGAGCCGCCCACTGCGCAACAAAAGGCAGCCCTTCATCGCCACTGCCCTTCCCCGCTTGTGTGTCCCGTCTCGTATCACCGCTGCCCCTCCAACCGTACCACCCGCCCTGCACCCACTAACCGCTGTCCTACACGCCACCAACCGCTGTCCTGCTTTCGCCGCTGCTGTGCCCTGCTGTTGCACCCTGTGCCACAAAAGCGGCTTGCCAGGGCAAGCGGCCATTCTAACCAGCCTGCCTCGCCCTGGCCTCACCTCAGTCACATTGAGCATGTCCGCTCAAATCCAGAGGCAGGCACCCAGAGGTTGAGATCCCTTCCAGCCGCTGCTCCCCCACTGTGCCCGCCGTGCCACGCAGGTTATGTGCCGGGCAAGCGCACGGCCTCCGCGCCAGACTCCCAGTCCGCGCGCCTGGCCCAGCAGGACCTGCTGTTGCTCCGCCGGGCCGGCGGCGGCGGCTACCCTAGCAGCACCAGTGTGCGGCAGAGTGGCCTGGAGTTTGCAGGGGCAGAGCCGGGCTGGGGGGGAACAACGCCGCAGCTCCTGCAGGAGGAGGGCAGGCAAGGCGCAGCCAGCCCGCACGACGTGGGCAGCATCAGGCGGGGTGGGTGTAGGGGGGAGGCGGAGGCAGGCAGGGCTTGCACTTACTTGTGCATGCTGTAGTGTGTGTTTGCCAAATGTGTGTGCACGTGTGTGTGTTGTGTTGTGTGGATGCGCTGGTGCTGGTGTTGTGAGCAAGGCTTAAGCCAGGTTTGGCCTTGCTGCTCGGGAAGTGCTGTAGGGCTGCCGCCGTATGTGCGCGGCTGAGGAGCGCTGCCGGGGCGCGGTGTGCTGTGCCTGGGGTGGGCCTGGCATATGAGGCGAGGGCCCTGTGTGCTGTGCCTGGGGTGGGCCTGGCATATGAGGGGAGGGCCCCCGATTGTGAAGGAGGTGGCTTTAGAGGCCTACCCGTTGGTCGGTGGTCGGCTTTAGAGGCCTGCCCGTCAGTTGGAGAGTGGGCGGGTCAGCTGGTTGGCGCGAGCTACACGACCCAACACATTGCTCCAGAGGATCGAGCCGCGGCCGGGGTCTCGACCCAACAGATGGGCCATCCCTTGAAAAAACAAGCTGATGCCTGCCTGCGCGTGGCTGACCGGGTCTCCCGGTGGGGTGGGAGGCTGCCTGATGCTGCCCACGCTCCCTTTGGACAAAAAACCCGGGTGGTCAATGATGCAGCTGTGATCCGTCCATGATCGGCCTGAAAGTGCCATTGCTCCTCCTCACTCGCTCCGCATTGACTGTGCCAGTTTGATGGCGGATTGCATTGTCGCGGTGCTTGCGGCTGGGGGAAGGGGGGTGGGGATGCAGTAGGGGAGCACGGCTCTCTGGAGGCCAGTGCAAGCACGCTGGCAGACACCCACTTGAAAAACCCTGTTGAGTTGGTTGGTTGGGGCGGTTGAGCTGAGCACTGCTGGCACGCGGAGCCAGGAACGGCCAACGGTGCACCGACTGTGGCAGCGGACACGGGCCGCAATAATGATATTTCTGCAGCACTGTCCGCAGCACTGTGGTGTTGCTACCCCAACACCAAGCCGTGCTGTGCGCGCACTGTCCTTTTGTGCAACTCTAATATGTGCATTAGGGGGGGGGCGCAGTCGCAAATGCTTGCACTTTAGGCAGGGCCCTCTCCGAATGGTGCTGGGGGATGCAAGCACAGGCCGGAGCCAGAATGCGTGCAAAGGCAGGGGTGCAGCAGGCACTGGGCGAATCAGCAGCAGGAGCGGCATGTGTCTTAAGTGGTCTGTGCTCATCCCCACTTTAAACATGACGTAGCTGGTGTCCAGGATGCAAGCATGCACAGCGCGCGTAGCATGTGGCGCACCTTGTCCCATTGCTGCCATACCCCCCACTGCCGTGACATATGCCAGTGACACAGCTGTGCCCCATCAGTGGCCCGAGTCTGCCTCTGATGCTTCCCTGGGACCAAAGAGCCCCCCCCCCCTTCCACACTGCTGGGAACATGGCACATACATGCTCATGCCATATGCTCATTCAGGGAGGTGCCTGCATCCTGTCACCCGAGGAGAGGTGCCACAGCGCTTCCCGCAACAGCAGCGCTTGTAGCTTCACTGCGTGATCATGTGTGCACATGGGACACCCACACACACCCAGGCACCACCTCTGCGGCCATTCCATTGCGGAGGTTGAGAGTCGAGAATCATTGCACAAGGCGATCACAGACCGGAATGCCTTGTGGCCACTTTACAGCATCGTTTGCGGACTGGGCCAGAACGAGGCTTTGCAATGCTTAAGTAGGATGTCCCAGGCTTGTCTAGTACTTATTAGGCCTCTCAAGGCTGCACAAGGCTTTGTAAGGCTGCACCACACGGCATTGCAATACCATCTCCCACCCCTGCCCCCCTGATCTCCCACCACCCCCTTGTCTCCGCCTGCGCAGGTACCCAGCGACCCCCACCCCTGCGCATGGGCTTGAGCCTGCTGGGCGACACCCAAGACAGCCTGAACCTTCTGGCCAGCCCCACCAAGCCTCCACCCCCCTCCCGCTTGCTCCTCAGCCACCAGCAGGAGGTGAGCGGGCCGCGAGCACGCGCTGCTTTGCCTTGCATGGGCGGCCCTGCTGTTGCAGAAGGCCCCCCTGATGGCCACTTGCCTACTGGCTAACACTCACGTCCTTTTCATTCCCCCCAAAGTAGCCCGCCCCTGGCCAAGCATGGACTTATCCTAATACAAGGGGGCCTGCGCCCCCCTTGTTGCTGGGCCTGCGAAACTGCGGGTGTGAGCGCGCCACGTGCCTCTGTGCTCTACCCATGCTTGCGTGCCTGTGCTCCGTGTGCCTGTGCTCTGCCCATGCTTGCGTGCGTGCCAGTGTTTGATTGTGCGTGCGTACGTGCCAGTGTTTGTTTGTGCGTGCGTGCACGCACACTTGAGTCAGTGCAGGCCTTCCCGCATGCATGCGCTTGTGTAATGGTTTGATCAAGAAGCGCAGGAATGATGAGTCATGCAACATCTCGTGTGCAACGCCACACCAATTACGGTCTCTGCGCTCATGGCTCCCCCAGGGCCTGCGCACCCCAGGCAGCCCCAGCAAGCCCCTGCCTCCACGTGTGACCCCGCCACCCAACGGCGCAGCTGCCTTCCTGCAGCAGCCAGACACCGCAAGTAGCCACAGCGGCAGCTCCACCACCACCAGCCCCACCAAGCTCTTCCCCCACCCCCACCTGCGTGCTGTCTCTGCGCCGGGCCAGCCGCGGCCGGATGGGCACGAGGGCGTTTCCAACGATGCGGGCGGCGCCTTGAAAGCTGGAAGTCCCCCAGGGGTGCGTGTATTGGGGTTTTGTGCAGCTCCCTCTCCCCCTGTGGAGTGCGTGTGTGGAGGTTTAAGATGTGCAGCCCCTCCCCCCCCCTTTGCATAGTGCAGGTGTGGGGCAGGGAGCGCTTGCGGCCCCACAGCTTGTGCTATTTGGTATGATGGGGGGACGCCCAGCAGTAGGTTGCTGCTGGTATGCGTGTGCTTGTGACCATCCGCGCTGCGCCTCCTCCCGGCAGCTTGCTTCTTGTGCACCTGACGCACACACAGGACAGGAGGCCTCTGCTCTGTGATACAGGGAGTACTCTGTGGGCCTGCTTACTTTAGCCATGATTGAGATGCAGCACTGTTCAGCATGCTGAGGTCCACTTGCTGGTGCCTTGACACAGCCCGCCCCGCAGCATGACCACAACCTGGCCTCCGCAAGCGCGGCCCATCCCTGCGTGCAAAATAAAACATGGGCGCGCACGCGCCCCTCCGCCCGCAGCCCGCCCAGCCGTAGCTGCACTACCACTTGCCTGCCTGCCTCAGTGAGCACTGCGCAGCCCGGACCTGCTTCCAAAGTCACGCCTGCGCACGCGCCCCCCTCCCCTGCTTGCAGCCCGCACTGTCGCAGCACCACCGCCTGGCCTCCGCAAGCACAGTGTACCCACAAGCCCTCTCCGCCCCCCTCGTGCAACCCCACCCACGGGCAGCCCCGCTGAGCCTCGCCCCAGGCACCTGCGCCACAGCAACACACGCGTCAGCTGCCCCGGGCCAGGGCGCGGTGGGCCTGCAGCCGCCGCCACCCCTGCAGCAGCAGCAGCAGCAGCAGCAGCAGCAGCAGCAGCAGCAGCAAGGTGCGGGCCAGTGGCCTGCGCCTGAAGGCGGGGCCGTGGTGGCTAGACTGGTGCCCAGGCCCCCCCCCATGGAGACTGCAACCGCTGCCAGTGTGGAGGGCAGTGGGGGCAGCGGCAGCAGGCGCCCGGGGCTAGGCTCGCGGCCGACGAGCGGGGCTGACGCAGCGGCAGGAGGTGCGGGGGCGGCGGCAGGAGGGGCGCGCGCACCCTTTCATGGGAGCAGCACCTTGCGCTGCTGTTGGGGGAGGGGGCCACGGGGGGCTATGGGCAGCAGTGCGTGCCTTTGTGCATGCGCATGCAGGCCAGGATACGTATGCGTACAGGTATGAGTGCATGTGTGCCTTTCACCGGTGCGCATTTGTGTGCGTTGCACGACTGCACACAGGCCCCAATTTGCCCGTGTGCATAATTGTGTCCAAAAGTGTGTTGCCAGGACATGCGCTCTGACAGCCACTACCGCTCCAACATGCCTTCCCCGCCCGCCTGCCCACCTATCTTGCAAAGCTGCCATGTCCGCTTCATGTGTTTCCGCTCCATGTGTCCATTTTTATGTCACATTTTTCTACTCCCTGTGCCTCCGCGTGCATCCATAATCTGTGCGCCTATGCTTGTACGTGTTCCCACTCTTCATGTGTTCACGTGCGCAGGGTCAGCCCCTGAAAAGAGCAGCGCCAGCTTCACTGGCGCCCGCTTCGCGCCGCGCCCACCCCCCACAGACGTGCCAGCCACTGCAGGCGCGCCCCGCCCGCCATCCGTGGACGCGGCCTCGTACAGCGTGGTCACGCACGCGGTGTCCGACCCCAGCAAGGCGGGCATCGTGTACGGCGGTTGCCTCGTGCCCCGCCCGCCCTCTGTTGAAGCAGGCGCGTGGGCTGTGGGAACATCCTGCTTGTGTGTGCTCATGTGCACGCAGTGCGCGCCTGCCTCGCTGCGTAAGGCTCCCATGCGCTCCTGCATGCTCCAACTGCCTACCACAGTACGCTTGTGGCACCCACATCGTGGCAGCTGCATACACACACACACACACTTAAAGCGGTGCTCCACTTGCCTACCGCAAGTGCACTTATCGCACCCACATCGTGGCTGCTGCATACACACACACTTAAAGTGGTGCTCCACTTGCCTACCGCAAGGGCTCTTGTCGTACCCACATTGTGGCAGCTGCATACACACACAATTAATCAAAGCGGTGCTCCATTGCCTACCGCAAGTGCTCTTGTGGCACCCACATTGTGGCAGCTGCATACACACACAATTAATTAAAGCGGTCCAATTGCCTACCGCAAGTGCGCTTATTGCACCCACATCGTGGCAGCTGCATACACACACAGTTATAGCTGTGCTCCATTGCCTGCCGCAAGTGCGCTTGTCACACCCACATCGTAGCAGCTGCACATAGACACACACAGTACAAGCATTGCCCTTGCAGGCTACCTCTGCATAGCAACTGCGCGGCAGTTGGTGCTGCCTCTGCGTAGCATCTGCGCGGCAGTTGGTGCCACCTGACTGCCTCTTGCTGGAGCGCAGGGAATTGCTGCCACCTGACTGCCTCTTGCTGGAGCGCAGGGAACACTGCGAATCCGCGCTGCCCCTGCTTGCTTCTGTGTGCAAGCACACAGGCGCTCCTGCAGCTGCATGCACGTGCGCATGCTGCAGTGGGCGCCTGCACCTGCACTCTCACCAAGTATGCTCGACCAGGCCTGGGGGCAGGGCAGCCCAGGCATGCATAACCCCGCAGCTACCCGCATGCGGGCACGCCTCCAGCACATGTGTGCGGGTGCGTGAGTAGGGCTTGGCTTGAAACATACATACCAGGTATGCATTCGCCTCATCGCCCCTCTTTGCCCCGCACTCCTGACCCATGTGTGCATCCACAGGCTCAGACCAGAAGATGCTACCCCCCGTGCGCACAAGGCGTCACTCATCACGGCTCAACAGCCCTGTCAAGCAGAATGGTAGCCCAGTCTGTGGTGCAGGTGGGTCAATCGAGCGAATACTGTGCTGTGTGGCAAGAGGGTAGCGCATGTGGAAGGAGACGGGCATGAGTAAGGGAGAGAGAGGGGGAGAGAGAGA
>LKMJ01007493.1_pt1 | contig 10281 bp, 9 predicted proteins | sample 643391 | NCBI WGS metagenome assembly LKMJ01 (sample SAMN04112250, study PRJNA286221) | soda lake metagenome | biome: soda lake; feature: Kulunda Steppe; material: water; isolation source: sample PL-Br10 brine of Picturesque Lake | place: Russia: Kulunda steppe | collected 2010-07
CAGTCCGCCGGTTCCTCGGCCACCGACTCAGTCAGCCGGTTCCTCGGCCACCGACTCAGTCAGCCGGTTCCTCGGCCACCGACTCAGTCAGCCGGTTCCTCGGCCACCGACTCGATGACTTCGACCTCGCCGGTGAGCTCCCGGTGGACGTACGGAATCTCGATGCCGGCCTCGTCGAGGCGTTCCTTGACGTCCTGGACGTGCTCGGAGCGGACCCGCATGAAGTCCGCCCGGTCGGGTTCGGAGATCCAGATCCGCGACTGCAGATCGACCGCCGAATCACCCAGCCCGGAGACCCGAACCGACGGTGCGGGATCGTCGAGGATCTCCTCGTGATCCTCGGCGGCCTGGACGATCAGATCCGTGGCCTCGTCGATGTCGGCGTCGTATCCGACGCCGAAGACGAACTTCTGGCGGAGGGTGTCGTACGCGACCGGGTTCGTGACCGCGTTGTTCGCCAGGTCGCCGTTCGGCACGGTGACCAGCTCGTTGTCGAACGTTCGGACCCGGGAGACCCGGAGATCGATGTCCTCGACCCGACCTGCGTTGCCCTCCCACTCGATCCAGTCGCCGGGGCCGAACGGCTTGTCCTTCAGGATGAACACGCCGGCGACGAAGTTGCCCAGCAGATCCCGGGCGGCGAAGCCGATCGCCAGCGCGAGGGCGCCACCAAGCGTGGCGAACGCCGCCAGAAACGTACCGAACCCGGCGACGGTAAAACCGATCGCCAGCGCGAGCAGCCACACGATACCGTCGGTGACGCTCTCGCCGAGACTCCGCACTGCTTCGTCGAACCCGCGGCTCTTCAGGCCGCGGTTCACCGCCGGCACCAACAGGTACTTGCCGAGCAACAGTACGACCAGGAACCCGACGAGGAACGTCACCGTGGTGACGAACACGCCGCCGACCCAGGCGGCTGTCGCCCCCACAATCTGATCCACACTCAGTTGCATCGTTCGTGCGGGTAGTGTGATGCCGCCAGAATGAAAGTACCGACCTGCGGGCGTCGTCGGCGGTCGTGTCCGGTGTAGTCGACGTTACTGGTGGTCGTGGTCGGCACAGCTGAAGTCCTCGACCCCCCGGTGGTCGCTCAGTGGTCGGACTCGTGGGGGTTGAGCTTGGTGCCGTACTGCTCGGCGTGGTCGACGTAGTCGATGAACCGCGGCGCGTCGGGGTCGAACGGACGCTTCAACGCCTCGAAGGCTTTCTTTTTGTCCCAGGACTGGAGGCCGCCGATCGCCGAGCGATCCTCCAGGTCGTGGTAGTCCAGATCCGGCTCTGTCAGCTCCCAGGCGTCCAGCCCCGCCTCCGTGCGGACGATCACGCTGGAGTACTCGTCGCTGGAGCCGACTGAGCCGACCGTCAGATCCGCACAGTAGCCGGTGAAGTCCGCACACTCGTCACAGCCTTTCAGGGCGGCGCCGTGGAACTGTTCGATGTCCTCCTTCAGGATCATCTCGCCGTCGTGGTCGTACACCATCATGTTCCCGTGGAGCACGTCCATCTTGCCGATCTCCTCGGGGGCGATGCCTCGTTGCTCCCGAAGCTGGTCGCCGATCAGGCGCTCGTAGTTGAAGTTCTTCGTACACATCAGCGCGATCGTGTACTCGATCGCCCGCACGCCGTCCTCATGGGAGGCGTAGTCCCACTCGAAGTCCTGGAGCGCACGGATCCCCTCGATCTCGCAGGGGGTGCCCACCAGCGCCAGCGAGAGGTCCTCCGGATCCTTCTCCGGGAGTTTCTCCTCCCACTGCTCGATGTCGAGGTTGCCAAGCGCCATCGTCTGGTTGTAGATGCTGCCGGCGTTGTCGATCAGCTCCTCGGTCGTGGTCGCCAGAAGCGACTCGGCCTTCCAGGGCTCCTCGTCGGACTCGGTGGCGATCAGCGCCCCGTCGATCTCGCCGGCCTCCAGCAGGTGGGTCAACACCGAGGTGACCAGTCCGCCGTCCTGGGCGTTCTCGCGCCACTCCTCCTCGACTTTTGCGGAGAACTCCGTGATCGGGTCGCCGGCGCCAGTGACGTTGTCCTCGCCGCCGGTGATCTTCCACTGGCGCTCGTAGCGCAGCCCGCCCCGCGGACAGAAGTCCCAGCACAGCGAGCAGCCGGTGCACATCTTGACCAGTTCGGGAAGGTCGTCCTCGCCGATCCCAATGGAGTCGGAGGGACAGGCGGCGACGCAGGTGCCACACTGGATACACCGTCCCTCGTCGATGACGGCCTCGTCGAGCTCCATGAACCAGGTCTTCTCCGCCGGCTCCTCGATGTCGCTCATTCGCCCCCGGATCCCGTAGCCGGGCGTGTCGAGTTCGACACCCTCCGGAACCTGAACCCGGGTGTCCGGCTGATCGTCGTACACGTCCTGGCTCCTGCCGGCCGCGGGTTCGGTGAACTCCAGGTCGGTGAGGTTCCCCGACTCGTCGACGTTCGTCGGACGGGCACCGCCGTCGGCGACGGGTGCTGTTGTCTCGTCTGCAGCGACGGGTATTGTCCCGGCGGACTGGTCCGGGTCTGCACACCCGCAGTCACCGTCACAGCCTCGGCCCTTGCGGTCCGTGGACTCCTCGGAATCGGATCCAGTCGGGCGCCTGCGGGAGGTGATCGGCTTGGCCTCGGGATCTGGCTGGATGGATCGTCCGGGTTCGGCTCCGCTGATCGGTGGGGTCCGGGTGGTTTCCGTCTGGTTTCCCGTCTCGGGGACGTGTGGCAGGGGTTTCTCGTCTACCTCCCGCTCCCCGTCCTCGGCGTCGGGACGCTCCTCAGTCGCCATGGGCCACCCCTCCGGAGACGTTCGCATCGGCCCCCTGCATGATCGATCGGAGGCTGCTGTTGCTACGACGGCGACACCACTCGTAGAAGCGCTCGCCGTCCTCGCGTTCCTCGGCGTAGACCGCGAACAGCTCCTCCAGTGCGGGGATGACGGCGTCGGTGGGCACGGCGGCCTCGACCCAGTCGAGGAACTCGTTGTCCGTCCCGAGGCTCCCCCCGAGCCCGAAGTCCATCCCCTCGACGATGTTGTCGCCCTCCTCGTTGGTCGTCCCCTCCGGATCGTCGACGTTGACGGTCTCCCCGCGGAAGCCGATGTCAGCGATCTGGGGCTGGGCACAGGAGGCCGAACAGCCCGACATGTGCATCCGGACGACCTCGAGGTCCTCCGGCGTGTCGATCCGCCGATCCAGCGCCTTCGCCCAGCGGTAGACCCGGTTTTTGGTCTCGATGATGCCGTAGTTGCAGAACTCCGAGCCGGTGCAGCCGACCGCCCCCCGGGAGAACGGACCCGGATCCGGACGATACTTCCGGGCGAACGGCTGGTCGAGGAGCTCGCCGAGGTTGTCCTCGGGGACGTGCGTGATCAGGAAGTTCTGATCGGTCGCCAGTCGGATCGAGGCCTCGTCGGTCCCGTACTCGCGTGCGGCCTGGGCGGCCTCGACGAACTCATCGCCGCCCATACGCCCCGCGATGACGTTGAATCCGACGTAGTGGAGCCCGTCCTGTTTCTGCTCGTGGACGCCGACGTGGTCGCCGGTGTACCCACGGGTGAGCTCCCGACCCCGCTCGGGAAGATCGACCGAACAACGGTCCCGGACCGCCTTCTCGAACGCCGACGATCCCATCTGCTCGACGAGATACCGCATCCGGCAGACGCCGCGGTTGTTGCGGTCGCCCAACTCCTTGAACGTCTGGGCGATCGCCCGGCAGAACTCCACCGCGTCCCCGGGCGGGACGAACACGTTCAGCTGTGATCCCATCCGCGGGCCGTCCGAGAGGCCGCCCCCGACGCGGGCGTGGAACCCGTACTGGTCCTCGCCGTCGATCTCCTTGCGGGCGGGGACCAGCCCGATGTCGTTGATCTGTGACTGGGCACAGTCCTCCCGACAGCCGGTGATCGTCAACTTGAACTTCCGCGGTAAGTTGGCGTACTCGCGGTTGTTAGTGAAAAAATCCGAGACGGCGTCGATCACGGGCTGGGCGTTGAAACACTCGTGGTCGGTCAGTCCCGCCGCCGGACAGCCCAGCACGTTCCGTGCGGAGTCCCCACAGCCCTGGATCGTCGTCAGCCCCACTTCGTCGTAGCGATCCCAGATTGCCGGCACGTCCTCGACCTCGATCCAGTGCATCTGGACGTCCTGCCGGGTCGTGATGTCCAGGAAGGCGTCCCCCCAGATCTCGTTCTGCTCCTCGCCGCCGTGTTCCTCGGGCGCGGTCGCGTAGTCGCGGGCGACCTCGCCGACGACCTCGGCCTGGTCGGGCGTGAGATACCCCCCCGGCACCTTGGTTCGCTTCATGAAGTACCCCTCCTGGCGGCCGTGGGTGTACAGCCCGGCCCATTTCAGCCGCTCCCACTCGCCCTCGCCCGCGCGTGCCTCGATCTCCTCGAAGGAGAGCCCCTCCGCGGCGTACGTCTCGACGTCCTCCAGGACGTCGAGTGGATGCTTCTCCTGTTTCCACTGCTCGACTGTATTCATGCTGACACACCCCTCATATATTGGTATGGTATCACGTCACGCCCACGGACCTATTAGCCCACCCGTTGCTGCCAGTTCTGCCCGTGACGCTGTCGTCCCCACTGGCTAAACGAACGCAAGAACTCGACGTACATCCTCGCTAAGAGGATCTCACAGCGATCGATGGATGAAATGATCGATCACCCACGACCACTATATCGGTTATTTTAACCGGTATCTATGACGGACGTTCCTGGCAGCCACCACGCCTCGACACGCTCACCGTCCGAATCGACGTCCGCACAGTCCACGTGAGCCCATTCACAGTAGTCCACGATACCGCTCGCCGGCGGGATCGTCCCCGGCGATCGCCGCGCGGATCCGATCGCTGACCCAGGGTCGATCCCCCGACGGAGCACCCGCGGCGTCAACCCCATCCGGGCGCAGGTCGTCCGGCAGATATCGAGCGTACACCGGGAGGCGTTCGCGAAGCGGGACGCCGGCGTCGTCGGCGATCGCCCGGAGTTCGCGAAGCGCCGGCCACTCGTAGTCGGGGTTGATGTAGTCGTCAGTGACCGGCGACACCCCGCCGAGGTCGTCGACGCCGCAGGACAGCAGCTGTCGGGTCGGCGAGAGGTTCGGCGGCACCTGCACCGACACCGTCTCCGGGAGCGCGACGCGGGCCATGGCGACGACGCGACGCATCGTCTCGACCGACGGGCGGTCAAAATCCGACCGTTCGTTGGGGACGACGTTCTGGACGATCACCTCCTGGATGTGGCCGTAGCGCCGGTGCAGTTCGGCGATCGCGAGTAGACTCTCGGCGCGGTCGCGCCAGCTCTCGCCGATGCCAACGAGAATTCCCGTCGTGAACGGGACGCCGGCCTCGCCCGCGGCCCGGAGGGTGTTGAGTCGCTGCCCGGGTGTCTTTCGGCGGCCCCCCGCGTGGGCGTCGACGTCGGCGGTCGTCTCGAGCATGACCCCCATCGAGGCGTTGACCTCCTGCAGGCGCCGAAACTCCCCGTGGGTGCAGTCGCCCGGGTTCGAGTGGGGGAGCAACCCCTCCTCCAGGGCGATCTCGCAGGCCCGATAGAGGTACTCGTGGACGTCCCCGAACCCCCACTGCTGAAGCTGATCGTGGATCTCGGTGTAGCGATCGTCGGGCTTGTCGCCGAAGGTGAACAGCGCCTCCGTGCAGCCGGCGTCGGCGCCCAGTCGGAGCTGCTCGCGGACCTCCTCGGGGGACTGGAGCGTCGCCTGCCCGGGGACGTCGTAGAACGAGCAGTACGTACAGGTGTACCGACACGCCGTCGTCAACGGGAGGAAGACGTTCCGCGCGAAGGTGAGCTCGTCGGCGGGGTCGACGTCGGCCGGGCCGACGGACAGCAGTCGTTCGACGGCCGCGGGCTCGACAGTCAGATCGAGATCGTACGCGGCGGCCCCCGGGAACATACACGGTGGTCAGTCGCCGATCCACTAAAACGACACCGTTGGTCACTCGGTGAGGAGCATCACGGGAACCATGATCACGACGCCGACAGCGATACCGATCAGGAGCTCCCGACGGCCGCTTCCGGGAAGGGCGCTGCCGTGGTCCAGCGCCTCCGGGAAGATGTCGTGTAGCACCAGATAGATCATCGCACCCGCAGCGAACCCGAACCCGAACGGGAGGAACTCGCGTGCGAGCGTGACGAACACGTAGGCGACGCCGGCGCCCAGTGGCTGGGGGATGCTGGAGAAGACGGCCCAGCCGAAGATCTTCCAGTTGTCGATGCCGTAGGTGTGCAGCGGGATCGCCACCGCCAGCCCCTCGGGGATGTTCTGGATCGAGATCGCGACGGTGATGAACACCGCCAGCGCCGGCACCGCCAGCCCAGCGAGCACGAGGTCGCCCTCGATGCCCAGATCCGCGAACGCGACCCCGAGGGCGACCCCCTCCGGGAAGCTGTGCACCGTCAGCACGCCGACGATCAGCACGAGCTGTCGAAAATCGGCGTCGGGGATCTCCCGAGGCTGGAACTCGTATCCCGAGATGAGCCGATCGGCGAGGACGACGAGCACGATCCCGACGGACAGTCCGATCCCGACCTCGAGGATCGTCCCCTCACCCAGTCCCTCGAAGATGAAGCCGAACACCGAGGCGAACAGCATGATGCCGCCAGCCAATCCCCACAGCGCGACCGTGACCCGGTCGCTGATCTCGTCGACGAAGAAAAAAGGGAGTGTACCGAGCCCGCAGACGAAGGCAGTGAACACTCCCGCAACCAGCACGAACCACAGTCCCTCGGCGAACATCAGGTCGTTTCGCTCCTCGGTCGGGAACCGTATCGCCGTTTCGGTCCGGGACCGGGTGGTGACGTGTCCCCCACCGACTGGCCGACGACCGCTGACCAGTGGGAGTCCATCACACGACCGTGAATCACCGTCCGATCACTCGCTCCGACTCGTGAGCACGTCCGGATCGAGCTGGTAGAACTCGAATTCGACGGTGCCGGGTGGCTGGCCGAAGATGTCGACCAGCGGAATGTGGACCCGTTCCATCCCCTCCAGGGCCTCCAGTGAGATCGAGTTGTCGGTGGTCTCCCGCAGGGTCCCCTTCGCGACGACGCTGGTCCATCGGTCGTCGACCTGGTCGTACGTGACAAACGAGACCGCACGTCCCGCGAGTTCGCCCTTCTCGCTGTCGGGGCCGCTGGCCACCCGGAAGTAGAACATCGACTCGACGGGGTCGTATCCGTAGGAAACCGGCAGCGAGTGGGGGGATTCGTCGCTCGCGGTCGAGAGGGACAACACGCCCGTCCCGGAGTTGCCCAGGAACTCGTCGCGATCCTCCTCGCTCAACTGCGTGACGTCGGCGTCCATAGCCACCATAACGACAGCAGGGACAAAACACTTCTCACCGTTCCGCTGCGGCGCCGCGAACCACCCGGACGATCATCGGGACGGCCGTAGCACCCTCCATGCGATACCGGGGCGCAACAGCGTGGTGGCGGGACGCTCCAGCCTGAACACGCGGTAGAACGCGTCAGTGAGTTCGCCGTCCGTGTGTGCTTTGTTGATCAGGCGGTTCACGTACCGATTGAACAGGTCGGTCCCCCCCGGTTTCGGGCCGGTTGTCTGTTCGAACTCGAAGTCAGAACTGACGGCGATCTGCCACACCTGCTCGATCACATCGGCTGCACGCGGGAAGTATTCCAGTGCGAGATCGTCGAGTCCGTTCTTCGCCAGCGTGTGATGCAACAGCAACGCGTCGAGAGCCCCGACCGACATCCCCTGTCCGTAGACGGGATTGAAGCTGGCGATCGCGTCGCCGGTCACGACGAGTCCGTCGGGGAACACCTCGAGATCGCCGTAGTGACGTCTGATGCTCGACGGAAACGGATGGTGGTGGATCTCCTCGGAGATCCAGTCGCGCTCGGCGGGAAGCTGTCCCGCCTTGGCGACGGGAAAGCTGTCCGCGAATTCCAGGAATGCGGCGGGATCCGTCGGGGTGTCGTCGCCGTGGATCCCCTGCAGGATGAACTCCCACTGGCCATCCTCGATCGGGATCGCGGCGACCCCCCGGGTTCTCGGTGGGGACGGGGGGACGAACAGGACGGTTCGTTCGTCCGGCGGCCGGTCGAGACGGATCGTGCTGTAGGTCACGTCGACGGCCACCTCGTCGACGTCCGGCGTCCGGAATCCGTTCTCCTCGAGCCATCGGGGCGTTCGGCTGGTTCGACCGGTCGCGTCGATGACCAGGTCCGCAGGGAGTGTCGCTACCTCCCCGTCCTCGTCGCGATACCTGGCGCCCGTAACGCCGACTCCCGACTCGAAAAGGTAATCTACGAACCCACACCCGTCCCGGAGTTCGACGTCCGCCAGCTCTCGTACGCGCTCGCGGGTGACGTGCTCGAAGAGGGCTCTGCTGGCACAGAGCATCGGCAACCGGTTCGGGCCGTCGGCGAAGAACCCTCCGTTCTCGTAGTAGTTCATCTCCGTTGCGGCATCAACCATGAGTCCGCCGTTCCTGACGACGTCCTCGCTGAAGCCGGGGAAAAAGTCCTCCAGGGTTGTTCGTCCGGCCTCCAGAAGCACGTGTGGGTGGCTGGTCTGTGGCGCCCCGTTCCGCGTCTCGGGACCGTCTGGTAACGTGTCACGCTCGATAACGGTGACCTCGTCGAACGCGTCGGAAGCTACTCTGGCAGCAGCGAGGCCCGCCATACTCGCACCGAGGACTACCGCTCGTCCGTCGATCGGCTGTACCTTCGATGGCTCGTATCGATCTATGTCAGAAAGTGTCACGTATTGGGTGAACAACAAACGCGTTCGTCAAAAACCTGATCGTCCCGCCGCCCCGCACGAACTGTACCCCTGGCACTCTCTTCGACGAACACCCATCGGTTTCGACGCGCGAGACCATGCGTCTCGTGGCGCATGGCCATCGGGCTTCGAAGCGCAAGGGCGCGCTCCGGCGATTTGTTGCTGACTCGGGGATCCGATCGCCTCGGAACGTCGCCCTACTGGATTTTCGACAGCGGGACCAGCAGGACGTTTTCGGATGCCTGGGCGACGAGACGTTCGGAGATGCTTCCGAGCAGCGGCCGTCGCAGCCGGCTGTGACCCCGCGACCCCACCAGCAGCGTCGTCGACTCGTGTTCGGCCTCCGAATCGAGGATCTTCCGGGCCGGGTCACCCCGGCGAACGTCGATCCGTGTACTGATCCCCCACTACTCGAGCAGTTCGGCGAGCATCTCGAGCTGGTCGGCGAGCACCTCGAGCCGTTCGGTCGGATCCACTCCTCGGAATCCGGATTCTTCGGCGTTCGAACGTGGACGAGCGTCGCCTCCCGGATGTCGTGACGGAGATCGGAGAACCTCGAAGGTCCCTTCTGCGTTCGTCACGGATCCGTCATCGGGTGCGCGTTCCTCCGTTCGTGGGGGTGCTGGGTTGGTGATCGTCGTCAGCTGCGTTTCACGCCGACACGTCCCTCGCGGATCCGCAGTTCGAAGCCCGCGTCCTCGAGCCAGTCGGCGGCGACACCCTCCCCGTGGAGCAACAGCTCGACCAGGTCGTCGGGTTCGTCGATGTCCGTCGAGAGCCGCATCGAATCGACCGTCCGGACGGTCGCGTCGAGTTCGTCGGCTGTCCGGAGGTGATCCAGGTAGGAGGCACCGTGGTAATCGACGCGAAATCCTGGCTGGTCCACGAGGAGCGCGTTCGTCCCACCGCCTCGACCCGGAACGATCACCAGGTCCGCGTCCGTCCGAAGGCGGTCGATCGCGCGAGGGGTCGCCAGCGCCAGATCTGCCATTACGATCGCGAGTGGCTTCTTCCTCCCTTCGCCCCAGTCGGCGGCGGCGAGTTCAGCGTTGACAGCAGCAGTCAGTGGACGCTCGTCGACCGAGACGGGAACGTCGACGCCGACTGCGGCGAGCGGATCGTTGCCGGCGCCGTCCTCCCCGAACGCGGGGTCGATCGGTGCCTCCGCAAGGATCTCCGGCTCCCCGCCAGCGCCGCGAACCGCCCGGATCACGTCAGTAAGCATCCGGAGCGCGAAGGCTCGGCGCTCGGGTTCCGACAGTACGGGGTCGAGCCTGGTGACCGGATCGTGGACGCCGAACGGGACGACGACACGCATCCGGTCAGAACAGCGATTCGAGTTCGTCCTCGCCGTCGTTGACGAGCCCCTCGAGGTTCTCCTCGCTCTCTTCGCGGATCTCCTCTAAGTTGTCCTGGGCCTCGATCGCGACCTGCTGGAGCTCCTTGATCCGGGGGACGTTGGTCACGCCCGACAGCAACACCGCCGCAGACACCTCCGGGACCTGCTGTGGGTAATCACCGCCCCGCACCTCCATCG
>LKMJ01007494.1_pt1 | contig 10280 bp, 12 predicted proteins | sample 643391 | NCBI WGS metagenome assembly LKMJ01 (sample SAMN04112250, study PRJNA286221) | soda lake metagenome | biome: soda lake; feature: Kulunda Steppe; material: water; isolation source: sample PL-Br10 brine of Picturesque Lake | place: Russia: Kulunda steppe | collected 2010-07
AGAGTCCCTCGACGTCGGCGTCCCGTCGTCGGCGTCGCCGGACGTGCTCTTCGAGCCGCTGTCGGACGATCGGATCGGCGCCACGGACGTAATCGAGCGTCAGCGTCACCAACGGGCTCGTCTCGGACCCATCTCCGATATCGCGCTCGGCGTAGTCGACGGCGGCAGAGACGACCTCGTCGTCGTGAGTCTCTGCGAGCGCTCGTGCGGCCGCCGCGGCGGCCGGAAACCGGAGGTCCTCGACGGTGATCGCCTCGCCGTCGAGCCGGAGTTCGGGCGGACGTTCGCGCCCGCCGAGTTCGGGGTCGGCCGCCAGCCGATCGAGCCACGCGAGAAGCGCTTCGACGTCGACCGTATCGCAATCCGCCAAATACCCGCGGGCGCTCGCTGCGAGTCCGGCGGCCCCGCTCCGGTTTCCATTCCGTGATTTATAAACGGCGGCCGTCGCCTGAATCAACCCCTGTAGGCAGTCCTCGCGCTCGCCGGCCGGATCTTCGAGCCACCGCGATTCGAGCGGTTCGTGGGCCGCGAGATAATGCCCCGCGTTGTACAGCGCGATCCCCGCACGGAGCCGGTCCATACGCCGCCTACGGGCGCGAGCCCGAATAACGCACCGCTCGAACCGGCACGTCCCCGAAATCCCCGCCGGAACCGCGCGATCGACGCCGTTTTGTCCGCACTCGACGATGGGCGCGCATGCCCGAGTACACCTTCGAGACGTCGTTCGACCCGCAGTATCGCGATCTGGACGTCAACGGACACGTGAATCAGGCCCGGTATCTGAGCTACCTCGAGCAGGCTCGCACGAAGTACTGGGAGGAGGTCGTCGGGATTCCTCACGACCGCACGCCGGTGGCGGTCGTCAGACAGGAGATCGACTACGAGGCGCCGATCACCCTCGATCAGGAGGTCACCGTCGCCCAGCGCATCGTCGAACTCGGCCGGACGAGTTTCCAGATCGACTACGAGATCAGAGCCGACGGAACAGTGGCGGCGACGGCGGAGGTGGTACTGTTGGCGCTCGATCGAGAGGACCACGAGGCGGTACCGATCCCGAACGCGTGGCGCGAGCCGATCGAGGAACACGAGGGGCTTTGAGAGGGGTTATCGCCGGCGTTCACAACGCTCCGTGACAGTTGGCTACGGTACTCTCTCCCAGCTATCGCTGTGTCTACGATCTGGCGAAAAAACGTCGGATGCGGTCGATCAGTCGTCGGCGGGCGCGGCGCCGCTACCGCTTTCGGCCTGCTTTTTCGTGTGCGATAGCTTCCCGCCGTCGGCGAGGATCTGTCGCTCGCGATCCGAAGCGTCGAGGTTACCGGTGAGTTCCCACTCGTCGTTGACGCGGACGGTGAACTCTTCTTGACCGGAGCGGACGGCTTCGGCGACGTCGTCGACGATCTCGATGTCGTCGCCCTGCTCGATCTTCGCGTAGTCCTCTTCGTCGATCTCCAGCGGGAGCAATCCGAAGTTAAAGAGGTTCGCCTTGTGGATCCGAGCGAAACTCTGTGCGAGGACGCCCTCGACGCCGAGATACATCGGACAAAGCGCCGCGTGCTCGCGCGAGGAACCCTGTCCGTAGTTCTCGCCGGCGACGAGGAAGCCGCCGTCGCTGTCGAGCGCGCGCTGGGCGAAGTCCTCGTCGATACGCGAAAGCGTGAACTCCGAGAGCTTCGGGATGTTCGACCGGTACATCAGGATATCCTGTGTCGCCGGGATGATGTGATCGGTCGTGATGTTGTCCTCCATCTTCAGGAGGGCGGGACCCTCGATGTCGGCACCGAGTTCGTCCTTCAGCGGGACGTCGCCGATGTTGGGCCCTTTGATGAGGTCGTCGTCGACGGCCTCGTCGGGAGCGATGATGTCGGGATCGGATTTGCCCATGCCCGCGCTGTATTTGTCGCCCATCTCGAGGCCGGGTGCCTCGAGGTCGCCGAGCTCGTCGGCGAGGTCTCGGGGGTCGATGATCTCGCCCGCGATGGCGGCCGCGGTCGCGACCTCCGGCGAGCAGAGATAGACGTTGTCGTCTTCGATGCCCGAACGGCCCTCGAAGTTGCGGTTGAAGGTCCGCAGCGAGACCGAATCAGAGGCGGGAACGTGCCCGATACCGATACAGGCACCACACGTCGCCTCGGAGAAATTGACGCCGGCGGCCATCATCTCGGCCGTCCAGCCCTCTCGCGCGAGCATCTCGCTCGCCTGCTTCGATCCGGGGGCGACGATCATTTCGGTCTTTTTGTCCGTCGTACGGCCTTCGAGCATCTTCGCGGACGGGAGGATGTCCTCGTAGGCGCCGTTCGTACAGGAGCCGATGATGACCTGCTCGACGTCGGTACCGGCGACTTCGCTGACCGGAACGACCTTATCGGGCATGCTCGGGCAGGCGATGAGCGGTTCCAGCTCCGAGAGGTCGACCTCGATGGTGTCGGCGTACTCGGCGTCCGCGTCGGGCTGCAGTTCGACGTACTCGTCCTCGCGGCCGATGCGGGAGAGCCAGTCTTTCGTCTCCTCGTCGGTCGGGAAGATCGACGAGGTAGCGCCCAGCTCCGTCCCCATGTTCGTGATCGTCGTCCGCTCGGGGACGGTCAGCGATTCGACGCCGGGCCCGGTGTACTCGAGCACCTTGCCGACGCCGCCTTTGACCGAAAGCTCTCTGAGCAGGTGCAGGATGACGTCCTTCGCGGTGGCCCACTCGGGGAGTTCGCCCTCGAGGTGGACGTTGACGACTTCCGGCATGTCGATGTAGTAGGCGCCACCGCCCATCGCGACGGCCACGTCGAGGCCGCCGGAACCGATCGCGAGCTGGCCGAGGCCGCCGGGCGTCGGCGTGTGACTGTCCGAGCCGAGAAGCGTCTTTCCGGGGGCGGCGAAGTTCTCCTTGTGGACGTTGTGACAGATGCCGTTGCCGGGGCGGCTGTAGTAGGCGCCGAACGTCCCCGCCGCGCTGCGGAGGAAGCGGTGATCGTCGGTGTTTTTGAAGTCGAACTGGTAGGTCTGGTGATCACAGTACTGGGCGGCGAGTTCGGTCTGTACCTCGTCCAGACCGAGCGCCTCGAACTGCAGCCACACGAGCGTACCAGTGGTGTCCTGTGTCAGTACCTGATCGATCTCGATCCCGATCTCCTCTCCCGTCTCGAGTTCTCCCTCGACGAGATGGTCTCCGAGAATTTTTTCGGTGAGCGTCTGTCCCATATCGTCCACTAATCGATTGTCCACGGATATAAATCCGGCGTGTTCTCCCCCGCCTCCGGTGATTTGACGGACAATTCGAGACGCGTTCGTCGTCTTTTACGGCCCTACGACCGTCTATCGGCGGCTATTGTGGCGATAGACTGGCGAATTGTAAACTCTCCGCGTGCCGAACAGAGACATTCACCGATTGTCGGTCGATCTCGCGTGCGGACCCCGTCTCGATCAGGCGATCCGGGCGAACGCGAGGTTGCCGCTCGTGTTCTCGATATAGATGTCGACGACGTCCCCCTCGCTCGCGCCGGGAACGAAGATCGTGTACTCGCCGCGGTGGGCGACGCCGTCGCCCTTCCGGCCGGTGTCGGTCACTTTCACGGTGTAGGTCTTCCCGGCCTCGACGTCGTCTTCGGCCGCCTGTGTGCCCTTCGAGCGGTTGCGCTTCGTGACCGGCCGGAACGCACCGCAGGCGTCACATCGGAGCATGAGCGTCCGATCCTCCTGGACGAGGCGGGTATCCGGAAGCCCACACTCGCTGCAGCGGACGTACTCCTCGGTGTATTTGTCGATCACGCCCTGGAAATCGTCCTCGTCGAAATCGCCGTTGTACCGGCCGACACCGTCCTGCAGTTTTCCCGAGGTCGCGAGCGTCTGCTGGACGAATCGGTGGAGGTGTTCCGTCTCGCGGTTCAGGGCGTCTGCGACCGCGTCGATGTTCGTAAACCGCGTGAAGGCCCCGTCGGTCTGTACGACAGGATCGGGGACCGAGAGCCGATCGCCCGCCGACCCGATGTCGGGGACCGAATCCAACGCCCGGTCGAGACTATCTCCGTATTCCATATGTGAAAACAACGGGTGTGGGCCCTAAATGCGTTCCGAGACGCGCTCGCTGTCTTTCGCCCGCCGGCGGCCGGCCGGGCGAACCGGTTTTGTATCCGCCCGCCGACCCTTCGGCATGGAGCCGACGACCTCTCAGGAGGCCTGCTTCGAGGCCGGAATCAAGTTCGGGACGCTCTATCATCAGTTCGCCGGCACGCCCGTCTCGCCGGAAAGCAGCGACAGCCTCGCGAAGGCCATCGAAGAGGCCGTAGAGAACCAGCCGTTCTGTTCGTCGGTGACCGTCGAGATACTCGACGACGAACTCCGGGCGGAGCTGGCCGACTCCCCCGCCGAGTACACCGAACTCACGGGGCGGTTCATGGAGGTCGAGATTGCGATCGATTACGAGGGCGTCGAGGTTCTCGCGACGATGGCGATGGAGGGCGGATACCCCCGAATGCGACTCGAACGCGTCCGGGCCTGACAGTTTACTTCCACTTTGCGGCGTGTTTTTAACTACGGCGGCGCGGAACGTCCCGTATGAGCCAGACAACACTTGACGACGAGGAACTGTTCGACGAGGCAGCGACCGAGATGCGCGAGGACGTCGAAGCGGGCCTCGCGGAGGCCCGGGCGGCGCTTCCCGACCCCGACGACGTCTGGGACGCCGAGGCGGACAACACCCTCGGTGTGTTGAACGGACTGAAAGGCGCCCTCGACACCGGCGAGGCGGCCGAACATCTCCGCGACGCGAAGAAGTGGTTCGCGATGGGACAGAAGGCCGACGCCTTCGAGGACGCCGCCGATCTCGAGGCCGAAATCGAGAGCCTCGAGACGGTTCTGACACAGGTCACGACGGCCCACGAGCAGGTCACGGACCTCACCGCGACGATCCCCGAACTCCGCGGGGCGCTCGAAGACGCCGCCGAGAGCGGAGACGCTGACGACGAGTGATCGCTCGCCCCGACGTCGGCGGCCGCCGATACATCGTTACGACGAGCCGTCTCAGGGGTCGGGTCGCGTTCCGATCTCGATCTCGACCGTCTGCCGCTCGCCGTCCCGAATGATCGTCGCGGGAACCCGATCGCCGGGCGAAAGCTCTAACGCGAGCGTCGTCCCGAGATCGGCGTTCGAGTCGATCCTGTCGCCGGCTAACTCGACGAGTACGTCCCCGCCGACCGGGACCGTCGTATCGCTGACTGCCGTCTCGCCGGTCGCTCCGCGGAGCGTCTCGGCCGCCGGCGCGTCGTCGGTCGTCTCGACGACGAAGATCCCCCGCGGTTCATCGAGGTCGTTCGCCTCGGCCACGCGCGGCGTCACCTCGATCAGCTGGATGCCGAGAAACGGATGATCGTAGTTTCCAGTCTCGATCAGTTCCGGCAGGATCCGACGGGCGAGCAGCGGCGAGACGGCGAAGCCGACGCTCGTGCCCGCGCCGGCGACGTTGATCCCGGTGACCTCCCCGTCCATCGTGACGAGCGGGCCGCCGCTGTTGCCCGGGTCGAGCCCGGCGTCGGTCTGGACGGTGTTCGGGATCGAAAAGCCGGTCTGTTCGTTCGGTAACGAACGGTTTCGGCCGCTTATAATCCCCGTCGAGACGGACGATTCGAGCCCGAAGGGGCTTCCGAGTGCGAGCACTTCCGTCCCTACGGGTGGGATCGTCTCGACGAACGAAAGCGACGACGCAGACGACGGGATGTCCGTCGAGATGACGGCGAGATCGGCGTATACGTCCGTCGCGGTGACGCCGGCGCTTCGCCATTCGCCCTCTTCGAACCGGACGTCGACGGCGTCGGCTTCCGTGACGACGTGCTGGTTTGTGACGACGACGTCGTTGTAGACGAACCCCGAGCCACCGCCGGATTCGTCGCCGACGAAGACGACGGAGTCGATCGCTTGCTCGTACACCGCGGTGTAGGGGGAACCGCTTTCCGGCGACGGTTCGGAGCGGGGAATTGGGTCGGGAGACTCGCGAGCGCCCGCCGAACAGCCGGCGAGACCGGCGACAGCCCCCGCCGTGACCGCGAGGAACTGACGGCGTGTCTGCTGTGTCATATCCCGGCTACGGGGTCGAGCCGAAAAGTGTCTTCGACTCCGGAGACGAGGCGTTTTCGACCGGTTTCCCGTGCTTCGAAGACCGGCGTTCGGCCCCGTCCGATCACCCTCATTCGCCCTCTTCGAGATCCTGCTGTCGCCAGATCGTCCGATCGTACATCCGTTCGACCTCGCCTTCCTGCTGACGGATCGCCGCAGCCGTGTTGAAAAGGAACGCGGCGACGAGCACCGTCCCGACGAGCCAGACCGCCTCGACGGTCGCCTGGTCGATGTCGACGACGCTCGCGGCCAGATCCGTCATCGTGATCGCCGTGAGACAGAGCACCGCCGGAAGGAGGTGTCTGATCAGCGCCGAAAACGTCGTTCCCTCGTTGGCTTGCGTCGTTCGGATCCCATAGAAGACGGCCCACGCCGACGCGCCGATCCAGCCGACGGCGACGACCGGGCGCGTCCACTCGCCGGCGGCGAAATATCCGGCCCACCACGCGGCGACGAACACGGCGATGACGAGCCCGTCGACCCACGTCGGCAAGATCCGTTTCGACTGGTCGTCGGGTCGATCAGCGTAGTACATCGCCCGGATCCCGAGCGCGACGAAGAGGATGAAGAAAAGCACCGCGCCCTCGGTGAACGCGCCGATCCACGCCAGCCCGGTGAGGTCGGTCGCGATGCCGGCGAGGCCGTAGATGAGGGCCGCCCCGACACCGACGGCGAGATACCCCCACTCGTATTCGAATCCCTCGGCGAGGACGCGCCTGACGTAGACGCCGAGGAATACGAGCAGTATCGCGGCCGCGACGGCGATTGACGCGTGTGCGAGCACGCGCGTCGCGAGGATCGTCCCGGCCGGATCACCGCCGCCGACGAAGGGCGATGTCGTTATCATACCGGCGCTTTGCCCCCGGGGCTCATATGTGTTCATCTTTCTCATAGGGAGTATCGTCGAACGCCATCATTGCTCTGTGACGAACCGAGACACCGTGCCGAAAGACGGGTTTCGAAACGTCCGGTTGGCGATGATAATCCCTATCAGCCGCCGCGTTCTGTCGTCGAGCCAATTCCGGCCGCGTTCGTCGATCGACCCCTCGCGTCGCCGATCGGGCCGTCGGCCGGTACGTGTGAGACGACCGTCCCGGCTAGCTCCGAAACAGCCGGTATGATCCCTGACCGACGGCGACCGTGCGTGTCCCACCTTCGGGCGTTTCGCTCGCGACTTCGACGGTCGAGACGCCGACGCTGCCGCCGGCGCGGACGACCTCCGCCGTCGCGGTCAGATCACCGGCCGCCCGCCGGAGGTAGTTGACGTTGAGGTTGATCGTCGCGATGTCGTCTTCGATCGGATCGGTGAGATACGGCCGGAGAACGATCCCGCCGACCACGTCGATGAGCGTCGAGGCGACGCCGCCGGAGATGGTCGGCGGTTCCGTCGGATTCGTGAGCTTCTCGTCGAACGGGATCGTCGCGACCATCCGTCCGGCCTCGAACGTCTCGACGGTGAACCCGAGCCACGAGAGGAATCCGTGCTCGGATTCGAGGTACGTCTGCAGGACGTCTACGGTTCCGTCCGGGATCTCGCTGGGTTCGAGCTCCGTCATACGTCCCCGTCGGGTCGGCGTCGGCTTGTACGCTCGGATCGTGACGCGACCGGCCGCCCCCGGATCGACCCCTGACGCTCAAGTCGCTCCCGCCCCGAGATCGAACGTGGACGTGAATTCGACGGACGGTTTCGACGCCGCGGCGCTGGCGGCTGGCCTCGAGCCGTTCGGCGGCGACGAATCCGAACGCCGCACGGTCGCGAGACACGCCCGCGATCTCTTCGATAGCGGCCGGTATCTCGAAGATGCCGGGCTCGAACTCACGCCCGAACACGTCGTCGTCCAACTCGCGGACGCCCCCGACGGCGGTCCCGCGGACCGGTGGAACTGGTGGCTCGGATCGCTGGAGATCGCCTACGGCGGCGGGTACGCGGAGTTTCAGGTCCGCGGCCTCCGATGATCGATCTCGCGCCCGGGGAATGACGGGCGAACCGGTCGTTTTCGGGTAACGGTGCCGTGCATTTATCACCCCAGATGCCCCGTGTTCGCCTATGACAACACGGAAGATACTCGTCCCGGTCGACGCCTCCGAGCAATCGACGACGGCCTTGCAGTTTGCGGTCGAGAACTACCCCGAGGCGACGATCGTCGCACTCCACGTGATCGATCCGAGCGACTTCCCCGCCAGCGGCTTCGAGGCGGGAACGCTCACCGACTTCGAACGCTTCCGGGAAAGCCAAAAACGGGAGGCCGAAACGCTTCTGGAAAACGCCAGAGAGCGTACGTCCGATACGGACGTCGACGTCGAGACCGCTATCGAAACCGGGCCGCCAGCCAGACGGATCGTCGCCTACGCCGACGAGAACGATATCGATCACATCGTCATCGGCAGCCACGGCCGGACCGGCGCGAGCCGAATCCTCCTGGGAAGCGTCGCCGAAAGCGTCACTCGCCGTGCGTCCGTGCCCGTCACGATCGTGCGATAGTCCGTCGCGATCCCAGTGCGTCCCTCATCGAGGAGTATGCGGTGGAACACATCCCCGCCCTTTTCAGACCCGGTCCCGTAGATGTCACGTATGGGATTTGGCAGCTACGACGAATCCGAGCAGAAAGACCAGAACGTCGACACCGACGACACCCGTGCGGTCAACGTTCACGAGAACGACCACGAGGGGAGCGTCGAGTTCGAATTCGACGAGAGCGAGGAGTCGCTCATCGAGCGGCTTCAGGAGATGAAAGACGGCGATTCGGACGCCGAGTGATCTCGCTTTTCGAACCGATGAGGACAACCGTCGGTCACACATAGCCTCGGGCAGTGAAACTGCAGTTCCTCGGCGGCGCACGCGAGGTCGGTCGGAGTGCGATCCTCGTCGACGACACGCTGTTGCTCGATTTCGGCATCAAGACGGCCGACCCGCCGCAGTATCCCGTCGGCCGGCCGTCCCCGGACGCGGTCGTCGCGACCCACGGCCACCTCGATCACGTCGGCAACGTGCCGTCGCTACTCTCCGGTTCGAACCGGCCGCCGATCCACTGGACGCCGCCGACCTACGAACTCGCGCTCACGCTCGCGAGAGACACGCTGAAGCTTCACGGCGGCTCCTTCCGCTGTCCGTTCACCGAAAACGACCTCAAGCGCGTCACCGAGGTGTCACGGACGCACGGATACCGGGAACCGTTCGAGGCGGCGGGGTACGAAGTGACCTTCTTCGACGCCGGCCACATCCCCGGGAGCGCACACGTCCTCGTCGACGACGGCGACACGCGCCTGCTGTACACCGGCGATTTCCATACCACTCACCAGCGTCTCGTCTCGGGGACGACCGCCCGCCCGGACGCGGACGTCGTCGTCTCTGAGAGCACCTACTCGGATGTCGAACACGAGGACCGATCCGTCGTGGAAAAGCGGTTCGTAGAGAGCGTCGAGACGACGCTCTGGGAGGGCGGGACCGTCGTCGTCCCGGCGTTCGCGATCGGCCGCACTCAGGAGCTGATGCTCGTCTGTGAGGCCCACGACGTCCCGTGTTACGTCGACGGGATGGGGCAACAGGTGACCGAGATGTTCCGACAGTATCCCGAGTTCCTCCGTGATGCCGAGGCGTTCAGGCGGGCGAAATCCCACGCCCGGTTCGTCACCGGCCGCGATGGGCAGCGAAAGCGGATCACAGAACAGAAGGCGGCGATCATCACCACGAGCGGGATGCTCTCGGGCGGCCCCGCGATGACGTACATCCCGGAGATCCGATCGAACCCGACGAACAAGATCGCGATGACCGGCTATCAGGTCGAGGGAACGCCCGGTCGCGAGCTGCTCGAGACTGGCCGCGCCGAGATCGACGGCCGGGTCATGCCCGTCAGCGCCAGCGTCGAACAGTACGACTTCTCGGCGCACGCCGACCGCGATGGGCTGTTTGGGTTTCTCGAATCCTACGAGGATGTCCCCATGTTGGTGAATCACGGGGACCGCTGTGCGGCGTTTGCTGACGAACTCCGATCGAAGGGCTTCGAGGCGAACGCGCCGGAGCACGGATCGGTGTACACGGTTCGATAGTCGTCCGCTGTGTCGCCCGCTCGATCGTCCGATATCGTTTAAGCCGTTCGAGCACGTACCGGTGGTAATGAACACCCGTCCGCTCCCTCCGGGATCGACGCTGCTTGTCGACCTCGATGGAGTCGTCGCCGAAC
>LKMJ01007497.1_pt1 | contig 10280 bp, 13 predicted proteins | sample 643391 | NCBI WGS metagenome assembly LKMJ01 (sample SAMN04112250, study PRJNA286221) | soda lake metagenome | biome: soda lake; feature: Kulunda Steppe; material: water; isolation source: sample PL-Br10 brine of Picturesque Lake | place: Russia: Kulunda steppe | collected 2010-07
CGTCGAAGCCGCCGTACGCCTCCGGGACCGTCAGTCCGGTCAGGCCGAGCTCGGCGAGTCCGTCCCAGACGGCCTCGGGGAAGGTCTCGGTCTCGTCCGCCTCGCCGGCTCCGGGCCGGACCTCCTCGACCGCAAACTCCCGGACAAGCTCCCGGATCGCCTCCTGTTCGTCGGTGAGCGATGAGCCGACGCGTGCGCCAGTCATACATCCTGGTTCGATCTCACACGGAAAAAGGTGAGCGATCGGGGTGGGTCCGGGCAGTGAGCGCGGCAGTCAGCTCGTCTGCCCGTCTCACACCCAGAGCGGATACAGCTCGTCGCGCGGCGCTTCGGTGATTTGGTCGCCGTCGAGGAGGACGGTTCCTGGTTCGGGCTCGTCGCTGTCGCTTGCAGCGTCAGTACCGTCACCACGTCCGCCCGCTCGCACCTCCCCGATGACGGCGCCGTCGATATCGGCTGTATCGAGCGCGGCGAGCGCCTCGACGACGCGCTCCGGCGGGACCGCCGCCAGCAACGCGCCAGAGCCGAACGTCGCCAGCGGGTCGACGCCGAGCGCGTCACAACAGGCTACCGTTTCGGGTCGAACCGGGACGCGGTCGCGCTCGACCGCTAGCACCGTCTCGCTCGCGCTCGCGGTCTCGACGAGCGCCGTCAGCAGGCCGCCCTCGGTCGGATCGTGGAGCGCGGTCGCGGTGTCACGAATCGCTGCTCCGTCGGGAACGACGCTCACGTCGTCGAGGAACCCGGCCGCAGCATCGAGCGTTGCGGCCGAGACGCCCGCATCCGAACACGCCTCCCGGAAGTCGGTCGCGAGGATCGCCGTCGCCTCGATGGCCGCGCCTTTCGTCAACAGGAGACGGTCGCCCGGTTCGGCTCCGCCGCTCGACACGAAGCGGTCCGTGGTCCCGAGCGCGGTCATCGAGCAGAGGGGCCGCCCCAGCGACGGCAACACCTCCGTGTGGCCACCGACAATCGCCACGCCGAGGTCGCGGGCGGTCTCGTCGACCTGTGTCGTGACGGTCCGCCGCCGGGTCGAGTCATCGTCGGGTAAAAAGAGCGTATGCGTGAGCCATCGGGGGTCCGCACCGCTCGCCGCCACGTCGTTGCAGGCGACGTGGACCGCGAGCTCGCCGACCGCGTCGGCGGCCAGCGACAGCGGATCCGCGGCGACGACGAGCGTCGAGTCCGCTCCGTCGAGATCGATCGCGGCGGCGTCCTCGCCGTACGCCGCTCCCACCGCAACGGCCGGGTCGTCCGCGCCGGTCGCCGCAAGCACTTCAGCGAGCGCCTCGGGGCCGAGCTTTCCGGTCATCGGTCGCGGAGCCACGAGACGACCGCGTCCGGGTCCGCGTCGAGTCCGCCCCCCTGTGCGAACGTCGGGCCCCCGCCGCCGCCACCGCCGAATTTGTCTGTGACCGCGGCGACGACGTCGCCGGCGTCGGGTGTGCCGGCGGAGCCGTCACCCGCGGAGCGGTCGTCGACGGCAACGACGAGGAACGGCGCCCCGCCGGCTCCAACCGCCGCGATCGCGTCCGGCGCGCCTCCCGTATCGTCGCCGAGCACGGACTCCGCCGGCTCCCGAAGCGCGTTCGGGTCCGTCTCGTCGACCGCACCGATCGCCCACGTCGCGCCGTCGACCTCGGTCGTCGGGAGCTCGCGGAGTCGTGCTCCGAGCAGCTCCGATCGGACAGTTCGCAGTTCACCTTCGAGCCGGTCGGCCTTCTCCTGGAGCCGATCGATCTCGTCGGGAAGCTCACCGATACGAGTGTCGAGGCTCGTCGCCGCTTCCAACGCCGCGGCGTGGACCGCTGCGTTGTGGTCGATCGCGGTCGGGCCGACCGCGAACTCGACGCGAGTCACACCCTCGCCGGGATTCGACCGATCGAGTACCGAGATCGGCCCGATTTCGGCGGTGTTGCGAACGTGGGTACCGCCGCAGGCGGCGACGTCCCACGGCTCCGCGTCGAGCTGGTCCGCGCGGTCGGCCGCCCCACCTCTGCCGACCGTAACGACGCGAACGGCCTGGCTTCCGCTCATGGCACCCTCCTCCGTCTTCGTGTTGAACGCGATCCCATCGAGCGCGCGCGCTTCGTTCTCAGGGAGCCGCTCCCACGACACCGACAGCGAGTCCCAGACGGTCCGGTTGGCGAGTCGTTCAAGTTCGACGAGGTCGCCGTCGTCTAACGGCTCTGCAGTCGTCAGGTCGACGCGCACTTTCTCCGGCGAGATGTCGAATCCGGCGTAGCCGAGATCCGTACAGATCCGGCGCGCAGCGCCGTAGAGGACGTGTGAGGCAGTGTGTGCCCGGGCGCAGTACGTCCGGAACGCGTCGTCGACGATCGCCGAGACGGTCGCGCCGACGGTGATCGAGTCGCCGGGATCCTCGCCGAGAACGTGAACCACTCGGCCGTCGCGTTCGAGCACCCCGTCGACGAGGATTCCGGCGAGAGTCCCTCGGTCGGCCGGCTGTCCGCCCGACTCCGCGTAAAAGAACGTCTCGTCGAGGACGACTTCGCGTCCGTCGACGCGATCGACCGTCGCCTCAAACTCTCGAACCTCGGGCTCAGCCGGCGCGTGTGAAGCGCTCATGGAACGTTCGTGATCGCGGACGGATAAATAGGTGATCGACGCAGCGTGGTCGGTCCGCCGGCGGCTCACTCTTCGAGTTCGAACGCGACCTCGACCTCGGCCTGGTACTCTCGCTCCGGCGCGTTCTTTATTTCGACACCGAACTCCTCCACCTCCGCCCAGTACACGTTTTCGAGGGTACTCTCGGCGCGGTCGATCGCGTCGTCCGCGGCGGCGTCGAAGCTCTCCTCGCTCGTCCCGATCAGTGTGACCTTTTTGAACACCATGTCACGTGCGAGTTAGACACACAGCATCTTAAAAGGGTCCGGTAAACGGGGTCAACCGGCGTCGGACCAACGCCGCGGTCAGGGGCTCCCCGGCGCGCCTTCCATCACCGCGAAATCCTTGCCGTCGGCCTCGATACCGATCACCGCCCAATCATAGGGGGGTTTCTGCGAGATGAGGCTGTCTCGTAGATCGCCCGCTCGCTCGCGCCACGTAACGAAACAGCGGAGCCGAGGGGTGTCGCCGCCGTCGGCGAGATACGGCTCAATATCATCGGTTTCCAAACACAACACGGTCACGAGCACGCGCCGCCATTTGCGTTCTGCGACAAACTCGCGTCCGCCTTCGGAGACGGTGTATCCGAGCTCACGAAAGACGTCTCTGGCCTCCGTCGTTGGTGGGATGCTCGCAGTGGCCATCTACCGCAAGATTGGTCGTCTTCCTTGTTAAACCTTCTCACGGATCTCACGACTTGTGATTTCGGTCGATCCGCACCGTCTCCCCGGGCGGTATCGCTCGCCGATCACTCGTGGGCCGCGTCCCACTCGTCCGGTTTTCGGAGGTTTCCACAGGCCGTACACTGGATCCGACCCATCGTATCTATCGCGGTGTCGAACGAGTCACAGCTGCCACAGCGGAATCCCCACCGGTCTGTCCCGTCAGCGTCAGTGAACACGGCATAAAACGGCCCATCCGCACCTCGCTCTATCTGTGTCCGGTCGGTGTACACCCGCTCGCCGTCGGTCGTCGTCGACGCCTCAAGAGTCATACGCCTCCGTATCGGCCGTACCGTCTTAAACAGGACGCCGAGAGAGCAGTATCGCGACGACAACACGGTCGGCACAGAGCCGATCGGTCCCGGTCAGTCCAGCAGTCCCAGCCCGTTCAGCTCCTCGACGATCACGTCGACGGCGGCCGCCGCGTCGTCAGGAGTCTTCCCACCGGTGATGACGAGCTTACCGCTGCCGAACAGCAGCGCCACCACGTCGGGTTCGTCGAGCCGGTAGACCAGCCCCGGAAACTGCTCCGGCTCGTACTCGATGTGTTCCAGACCGAGTCCGATGGCGATCGCGTTGAGATTGAGGCTTTCGCCGAGGTCGGCCGCAGTGACAATGTTCTGGACGGTGATCTCCGGGTCGTCGATCGGGATCTGGAGCGCCCGGAGTTCGTCGAACACGATCGCGAGGCTCTCGTGGACGGCGTCGACCGAGTTGGCCCCGGTACAGACAATCTTCCCGGACCGGAATATCAGTGCGGCCGATTTCGGATCGGTCGTGCGGTAGACGAGCCCGGGGAACTGCTCGGGGTCGTAGTCGGCACCTTCGAGGTCCATCGCGACGCTCTGGAGGTCGAGCTCCTGTCCGATCCCCGTGGACGCGACGACGTTCTCTATCGTGATCGTCTCCTTCGGATCCGCCATCAGTAGCTATGTGGTCGCTTGAAGCACGTAAAAAGGTGGTTGGTCGGAACCGCTATCCTCTTGCGCCCGGCCGCCCGAATCCGTGGCGTGTACTGGCTCGAACTCGCAGGCGAGGAAGACGCCTTTGCCGCTACCGAGGCGTCGACGGCGGCAACCGGGGTGGAACTCCTCTCACCCGGCGTCGCGAGAGCCGGCAGCATCGGTCCCGACGGGTCGTCGATCGCCCGACTCGCGTACACCCGTGCTGCCCACAAAGCGGTCGCGCGGACCGACGCGGATCTCCCCAGCGCAACCGCTGCCCTCGACGCGGCCGCCATCTCTCGATCGGGCAGCGTCGCGGTTCGGGCCCGCAACGTCCGGAATACGACGGCCGTCTCGACGACCGAGGCCGAGCGTGAACTCGGTGGCGTCCTCGTCGACCGCGGATTCGACGTCGATCTCGACGATCCCGATCACGTCCTCCGTGTGCTGTTTTCCGCCGGCGAACGCGTCGATCACGATGCGGTCGCCGGCGCCGACGGCGCCGACGCCTCGGTCTGTGTGCTCGGCTGGGTCGCGGCCGAGGCCGCCCGCGACTTCGCGCCGAAGCCGACCGATCGACCGTTCTTCCAGCCCGGGAGCATGGCGCCGGCAGACGCCCGCGCGTACGTCAATCTCTCGGGCGCAGCGCCCGGACGAACCCTGTTCGACCCCATGTGTGGAACCGGCGGACTCCCGTTGGAAGCCGGACTCGTCGGCGCCGACGCGCTCGCGTGCGACGCGCAGCGAAAAATGGTTCGCGGGACCCGAGAGAACCTCCGCGAGTACGTGGGTGACGCCTCCGACGGGCCGAGTTGGCACGTCGCCCGCGGCGACGCGACGGACCTCCCGCTCCGTGACGACGCGGTCGACGCCGTCGCGTTCGACGCACCGTACGGTCGGCAGTCGAAAATCGCTCGCCACGAGCTTGCGGACCTCGTCTCGGGCGCGCTCGCAGAGGCGGCTCGAGTCGCGCCGCGTGCGGTGCTGGTCGCGGACCGGGACTGGCGCGGGGAGGCGCGCGCGGCCGGCTGGGCAGTTGATGCCGCCTTCGAGCGTCGGGTCCACCGCTCGCTCACCCGGCACGTGCTCGTGCTCGACCGGCGTTGAGACGGCGGATCGCAGCGCCACTGACCGAAATGAGAGTGGACGCTCGCCTGCCGAAATTCCAGGTGATAGCACCGAGTTCGACAAGTTTCAGTTTCACCGTCCCCGCGGGCAACGATTAAGTGGACAGCCTGTCGTGGTGTTCACATGACGGGGGACGCCGGTGACGATATGCTCTCGTGGGACGAGTCGGTGTTCCGCGACGAGTCGGTGTTCGAGATCGACCACGTCCCTGAGACGTTCCGCCACCGCGAGAGCCAACTGGAGAGCTTAAAATACGCGCTCCGCCCCGCAGTCCGCGGCTCCCGGCCGCTCAATACGATGGTCCGGGGACCGCCGGGAACGGGAAAGACCACCGCGGTCCAGAAGCTGTTCGGCGAGCTCGGCGCACGGACCGACGTGCGGACCGTCCGCGTCAACTGTCAGGTCGACTCGACGCGGTACGCCGTCTTTTCGCGGCTGTTCGAGGGGATATTCGAGTACGAACCACCCTCCTCCGGGATCTCGTTTAAGAAGCTGTTCGGGCAGATAACCGACCGGCTCGTCGAAGCGGACGACGTGCTCGTCGTCGCCTTAGACGACGTGAACTACCTCTTTTACGAGAACGAGGCGTCGGACACGCTCTACTCACTGCTGCGCGCTCACGAAGCACACTCTGGCGCGAAGATCGGCGTCATCGTCGTCTCCTCGGATCTGGGCCTCGACGTGATCGACGACCTCGACACGCGGGTCCAGTCGGTGTTTCGCCCCGAGGAGGTGTACTTCCCGGTGTACGACGCGACCGAGATCTACGACATCCTCCACGAGCGTGCGAAGCGCGGCTTTCACGACGAGGTCATCGGCGACGCCGAGCTGGAGCGCGTCGCCGAGCTCACCGCCGACAGCGGCGATCTCCGGGTCGGCATCGATCTGCTCCGACGGGCCGGGTTGAACGCCGAGATGCGCGCCTCGAAGACGATCGCCGAGGAGGATGTCGAATCCGCCTACGACAAGTCGAAACACGTCCACCTCTCCCGATCGCTGCGAGGGCTCTCCGACTCCGAGCGCGCCTTAGTTCGCGTGCTCGCGTCCAACGACGGCGAGCGCGCGGGCACGGTGTACGAGGCGTTTCACGACGACACCGACCTCGGCTACACCCGCTACTCCGAAATCATCAACAAGCTCGATCAGCTCGGTGTGATCGACGCGGAGTACGCCGACGTCGACGGGCGGGGTCGCTCCCGCGAACTCACGCTCGCCTACGAGGCGGAGGCGGTGCTCGACAGGCTGGAGTGACGGGTCGAGCTGAGCAAATCACGTTCACGATGCCGACGCCTTTTCGGTCTCCCCCGTCCAGTCGACTGTATGAAGACGAGCGGCGGGAGCGACGAAGCGAAGCGACGCGCCGGCGAGTCGGCGGCCGCGGCGGTCGGTGACGGTGACGTGGTCGGGCTCGGCACCGGCTCGACGGCGGCGCACGCGATCCGACGGCTCGGCGACCGGGTCGACGCCGGCCTCGACGTGCGAGGCGTCCCGACCTCTTTTGCGAGCCGAGAACTCGCAGTCGACTGCGCGATTCCGCTTCTCGACCTCACCGAGGCGATCGGCCCCGGCGCACCCGGGATCGACGTGGCGATCGACGGCGCGGACCAGGTGGCGGTCGATGGTGGTGACAGCGGCGATGGAAACCGCGCTACTGCCCTTATTAAGGGTGGCGGCGCCGCTCACGCCCGAGAGAAGCTCGTCGACACCGCGGCCGATCGGTTCCTCGTCGTCGCCGATCCCTCGAAGGAAGTCGGCATCCTCGACCGCTCCGTCCCGGTCGAGGTGCTCCCGAGCGGTCGATCGGCCGTCGCGGAGGCGGTACGGGCGGCCGGCGGCGAGCCAGAACTCCGACGCGCAAATCGAAAAGACGGGCCGGTCGTCACCGACAATGGGAACCTCGTGCTCGACTGCGCGTTCGGGGCGATCTCGGACCCCGGCTCGCTGGCGACCACGCTATCGACGACGCCCGGCGTCGTCGACCACGGCCTCTTTATCGACCTCGCTGACGAGGTTCACGTCGGGACGGACACCGAGGTACGCGTGGTGACGCGATGATTGCGGCGCGGTGATCTCACCCCTGCGGCGTATGCAAGCGGTAGCCGCGCGGCTCATCGATCGGCGCGGTGTAAAAAATCGGAACGGAAGTCGCGTCCGTCTTAGAGGTCGCGAGGCTGGACCGTCTTCCGGTCGTTGGCCTCGGCGCGACGTGCGGCGTCTTCGAGCAGCTCGTCCACTTCGTCGTCCAGGGCGTCGTAGAAGTCCGAAGCAACGTTTTTGTCGTCCAGCGCTTCCTTGACGGCCGCTTTGACAATAAGGTCTGCCATGCAGTCAGGCATATCCATCGACAGTTAATAAGAGTTCCTGAATTCGCCCGCGAGGGACGCCGTGAAGGCTGTTCGCGGGGGTGCGCCGAAGGGGCCCCTTATAAACTTTGTGAGTGTGGGAGCCGATCGGGTACCGAAACGAGAGCGACGACCCCGTCTCGTCGTCCCGAATCGATAGGTACGACCCCGTTGCGTTCCGACTGACGCCCATGCGCGACACGTTAGACGCACTCGCTGCCGGGGAGATCAGCGTTGCGGAGGCGGAGTCACGGCTGGCGGGTTACGCGACGACCACAGCCGGTCGATTCGACGCCGCCCGCGAACGCCGCCGCGGAATTCCGGAGGCGATCCTCGCAGCGGGGAAGACGCCCGCAGAGGTCGCAGCGCTGACGATGACCGCAGTCGAGACGACCGGGCGAGCACTGGTGACGCGGGTGGGTTCGGACGGCGTGACGGCGATACGAGAGGCCACAGAGGGAGACGCCACTGACGCCACCGTCGAACACGACGAGCGAACCCGTACTATCGTCGTCCACGCCGCCGACTTCGACCCGCCGTCATTCGACGCCACGGTCGCGGTCGTCGCGGCGGGGACGGCTGACGCGGCGGTCGCGGGTGAGGCCGCCATCACCGCCGGCGAGATTGGCGCGACGATCGACCGCGTCGACGACGTCGGCGTCGCGAATCTCGACCGCATCATCGACCAGCGCGACCGACTCCGCGAGGCCGACGTCGTCGTGGTCGCTGCGGGGCGCGAGGGAGCGCTCCCGACCGTTGTGGCGGGGCTCGTTGCCGCGCCAGTGATCGCGCTGCCGGTCTCGACGGGATACGGCGTCGGCGGCGAAGGTGTCGCCGCGTTACAGGGTGCCTTACAGTCGTGCTCGGTGCTCACAACGGTGAACGTCGACGCCGGGTTCGTCGCCGGTGCGCAGGCCGGACTGATCGCCCGCGCGCTCGACGCGGCGCGGGACGGGTGAGTCCGAAACACCGACCGTCTTGTGATGGGAGTTCATATGCCTTTTTCCGGAACCTAGAAGGGGTGAGAAAGGATATTTGTTCGTCGAGCCCGTAACGTCTACTGCCGGTGAACACCGGTGCCACATGCCACGCTGTGACCACTGCGGGTCGCACGTCTCGGACCGTTTTGCGCGCGTCTTCACGGACGAGTACGGCGACCTCAACGCCTGTCCAAACTGTTCTGCGAACGCCGGGATCGCCGAGGTCTCCCGGGAGCGCACTCACACCAGAGACTGACCGGTGATCCCCGGGTCGGTCGGCGATCGCAAGCGGAACCGGTAGCTATTGGTCCGCCGCGCGGCGACTCGGTCTCGTGTCCGACGCAGATCACTACGTGTACGTGATCGAGTGCGCCGACGGGACCCTCTACACCGGCTACACCACCGACGTGGAGCGCCGCGTCTCCGAGCATGACGCTGGTGAGGGCGCGAAGTACACGCGCGGTCGATCCCCGGTCACGCTCCGTCACGTCGAGTCGTTCGACTCGAAGTCGGCGGCGATGTCACGCGAGTACGCGATCAAATCGCTCGCTCGGACCGAGAAGGAGCGGTTGATCGGCGAGAGCTGACGGCGACCGGCGCTTACTCCACTAATCGCTCGATCTCCGTGACGAGGATGCCGCTCGCGCCGACCGTCTTCAGCTCCGAGATCGTCGCGAACACGTCGCGCTCCTCGACGACGGCGTGGACCGCCACCATCCCGTTGCCGTTCTCGTCGGCCTCGACGTCCATCACCGTCGGGCCGCCGAGTCCGGGGATCACGTCTTTCACCTCGTCGAGTCGCTCCGTGGGCGCGTTCATCATCAGATAGCGGCGACCGTCGGCCGCGAGCACGGACTCGAAGGCGGTCACCACCTGCTCGACTTTCGGGTCGTCGACGACATCGGGTCGGGCAAACAGCCGGACCGAGGAGGCGAGTACGTCGTCGATGACGGCGAGCCGGTTCACCTTCAGGGTCGTTCCCGTCGAGGTGATGTCGACGATGGCGTCTGCCATGTCGACGTGCGGAGTCAGCTCCGTCGCGCCCGTCACCGTGACCACGTCGGCGTCGACGCCGACCCGGTCGAGGTAGTTGCGGGTGACGTTCGGGAACTCGGTGGCGATCGTTCGCCCCTCCAGGTCCCCCACGGCCGTGATATCCCCGTCTTCCGGCGCCGCGAGGACGAGCGTACAGGAGCCGTATCCCAGATCGAGCAGGTCGACGAGGTCGCCGTCGGCCGCCGATTCGGCGTCGCTGACGACGCCGCCGGACTCCGCGGCCTGATCCAGCCCGGTGACGCCGATGTCGGCCGCGCCGTCCCGGACGTACTCGGGGATGTCGGCCGCCCGCGCGTAGAGGACGGAGACGTCGGGGTCGACGGTGTCGGCGTACAGCTGGCGGTCGGCGGTCTCCTCGACGTGGAGTCCCGCGCGCTCAAGCAGCGAGAGCGTCGGCTCGTGTAGGCGGCCCTTGTTGGGGACGGCGATGCGCATGTCCGATGAATCGCGGGGGGACGGGGAAACGTTTTCGTCCGGCGA
>LKMJ01007498.1_pt1 | contig 10278 bp, 14 predicted proteins | sample 643391 | NCBI WGS metagenome assembly LKMJ01 (sample SAMN04112250, study PRJNA286221) | soda lake metagenome | biome: soda lake; feature: Kulunda Steppe; material: water; isolation source: sample PL-Br10 brine of Picturesque Lake | place: Russia: Kulunda steppe | collected 2010-07
GGCAGGAAGGTTAAGAGCAGCTGGGAAAAGGCAGAGTTTGAGAGGAAGGAGACGCAGCAGGATGGCAAGACAACTGTGGAGTACAGCTGCCTGCACTGCCAGAGGACGCTCATGAGTGATCACTGATCTGGGCTGAACGCAATGCGGCTCAAGAACCACCTGCTCAACCCTGGCGCGTGCAAGTCCCTGCACGGCCCCTCTGCACAAAAAGTGGCAAAGCAGGTGCCTACGTTTATCATGATGACAGCGCCAGGAGTTTGCAGCATGACTGGAGACATCCGTTGACAGTCCAGCTGGACTGCAGGATGCTGCAGAGCCAGTTTCAGAGGGGATTGCAGCAGTGCACAATGACGTGGCCACATCCATGGAGCAGATGGAAGTGGATGAAGATGGAGAATGAGCAGCAGGGGAATGGATGAGCAGCAGGAGGGAGACGAGGAGGGGTAGGGGTGGGGAATAAGAATGGGAAACTTGAATTTCAGAGCAGACCTTTGGAAACAGTTGGATGGAGCAAAGGAGACAAATTCTATCTCAGATTGCTACTGAATTCTGCTCTTGATTTGCCTGTCCGTAATTTCTGACGGTTTAGCACTGTAAATATCCGGAAACCAAACATCTGACGTCAGAAATTGAAATCACCGTAAATTACGCTTGCAACTCAATTTCTGACGGTCAGAACCGTAAATTACGCCGTACCGGCAAGTGACGCTTGACGGCGTCAGTAGTAAAGTGCACAACTCTGCTTAGGGTGCGTGCTGTCCACTGACAATCCATGTGTGTAAGGGTTGACGATGGCTTACAGTGCCATACAGAGCATATAGCGTACAGCGCTCAATAATGCTATGTATTTCTAATTTTTCAGGGTAAATAGCATGCTAAGATGGAACCCTGCTGATTCCCTTGTTTTGGGCTCCCCTCAGATAACGAATTGGCCTGAATAGGTACTTTATGCAACAGATTGTATAGATTTCCTGTATGGCCATCTGGCCAGGGTGCCAAAGGCAAACCTGATAACTTCTCAGTCAGTCGAGTCTGCTGCTGTGGCAGCAGGCTTGGCGAGCAGCGCACAGCACCTTGGCCAGCTGCAGTAGCTGGAGCTCAAGGCCAAGGAATAGGTGCAAGCAGTGCCAGGAGCAGCTAAGTCCAGCTTAAGTATGGCATCATCAGTGGAGCAACTTCGCCAACGCAGCTCTCCCCTGCTCTCTCCCCCACCGGAGCAACCTTCTAACTCACACATTATCAACGGACACTCACCCCAAATCAACACAGACACACACGAGCGACACCGGCATGCCTTCACATGAGCGCGCATGCATGCACTTGCAGTGCTTTCGCATGCTTGCGCGCGCTTGCATGGCTGTGCTATGGGCGCCAAGCGCCCAAAATAGCTGACGCGTAAACTTATGCCAGCAACAAGTGTGGGTAACCCATTCAAGTAAAAAGCTGCTAGAATGGAGATGCAGGGGTGCAGAGAGGATGGTGTGAATGGGGCAACTGACCCTTATTGGTAGCACAGGTGCGCCAAATGTGGCGCTATATCTGACCCCACAGCGCCAAAAATGCAACCAGATCATTTCGCATCTGGTCGATTCAATTCTACTTTCTAGGGTTGGGTCATTCAGTCATTTCATTTTTAAAAAGCGCAATAATCGATAAAAAGCGAAATTCGTGAAATTTGTGTCATTCGGTCGCTTTTTTTCATTCACTTTTGGGGATTGGCAAAGGAGGGCCCTCTCCCTGGGAATTTCACCCAGTTTAGGTCCCTCTCCCTCTGTTTATGCACAGTCTACTCAATCTGACGGCATGAAAAGTTCAACTGCAAGTTGCAGCGAGAAGGAGAATGGCAGGTTGGAGCACCTTTGCTGGAAATGCATGATCATGTGATGTATCGCAAAGGTTGGGAGGCAGCTGGGATTGCCTGGACTGTGAAACGTAAAAAAAAGTTTGTTAACCATGGAACTTACGTAATACCTCAACTTTCCAGGGGTCGATGAGGCAGAAAAGGGGGAAAATTGGTCAAAATGGGTGTGAGGCCTATAAAATTCGAGAATGCCACTTTTTAAAAGCGCGGATGATTCGTTATAAATCGGAAATGATAACCACTGATGAAAAAATTTGGGCTGTCAAGAAATATCTGGCATTTTTAACGCCTGGAATATAGTGCACTTAAGCGCTAAATTGCCCGGTGTTTGGAATCCAAAGTGAAAAAAAGCCCTCTGCTCCCAGCAAGTTGCTGCCCAGCAGCCTGTAGTCGCTCCTAGTTATGTGTGTGTATGAGCTGCAGCGAGCTAATGCGCTAGCTGGCAGGCAGCAGTAGAAGCAGCCCGGCTGGCTGCATGAAGTACCCGTAACTATTGACTGAGAGCTGCTGGCGAGCTGCTCTTTTGTACCAGCAGGACCACTCGCACAGGCGCCTATGCCCAGCTTCCCTAGCTTTTGGTGTGCTGCTGCAGTTCCTCGGAGCATGCACCAAGCAGCAGCCGTACATTGTTCTGACGGAGCTCATGGCATGCTCGCTGGCGGATGCCTTCCATTGGAAGATGTTCACCATGAACAGGCGGCGGCAGGTATGCCCAGGCATGAAGCTGGACGAACAGTGGGGTGTCTTTTGACAGTTTCAAGTGCCACCTCATGGGGGATGGATGTTTTGTCACATTTAGAGGACTTGATGAGTCTGTGAGGTAAGGTGGATTTTTCAGGCTAGTACAGGTTTGAGAAATTTGCGTGTCTGGCAAGTTGGAAGTGTTGTGCTTAGAAAGCAACTGCAGTCAATGACCACAGAGTAAAATGCAAACCCAGTATTTAATTAGACACTGAGCTTCGACAAAAGGGTAGTGGGTAGCATTCTTGCATTTATATACATATGCATGAGTGTCTATTTGGACAAGGCCTACAGACCTGCAAGCAATTGTTAGTCGTGGTCGGCACAATTGGGTTGACATGCGGAAGGAAGCTCGTATTCAGCTTGATGCGCAATGGAGCTGTATTTGTGTGTGTTCAACAGAGCAATACATGCAATCCCAAGAGTTGCATACGCAAAAATAGAAATGACAGAAGCTTGGGGGGCTTCAGCAGCAGCAGCAGCAGCAGCAGCAGCTACATGCATGCATAGCTAAGCAGCGCATGCTTGCCCAAAAGTTGCATACACGGAAACAGAAATAAAATGGCTGGAGCCCAAGAGCTGCTTGCACAAGAGATGCATATGTGAAAATATAAATGGCAGGAGCTTGCCCAAGAGTTGCTTGCCCAAGAGTTGCATCTGCCGAATTAGAATGGAAGAAACTTTGGGGAGCAGTAGCAGCAGTAGGAGCAGCTAAAGCATAACCAGACAGCTCAGGGACATGCATGACACTTTCAACATGCTCGCCTATTCTTTCACGCACCAAGCAGCAGCACGCACACGGCTGTGGACCAAACATGCAGCAGTGGTTGGGCTGCTGCGTTGGCAATTGGTGGGTTCACTACTGCTGGTGCTGCAGGTGGAGATTGCCCTAGACTTTGCTCGCGGAATGGCCTACCTGCATAGCCGGCGGCAAGTGAGTGGAGTGCGTATACACTGCATTTATACCGGGGGGAATGGAGGTGCTTTGCTAGATCTGGGCAAAAAAAGACAGTATGTGGGTTCTGCGAGAACAGTGTTAATTATCAGGATGGTTAATTATGCTTATATATAAGAATCTATGGCCAGATACGATCTGGCGGAGTGGGTTCTGCGAGGGCCAGATTCCTCCCTTGGCCTTCTTTCCTCTGCCTTCACCATCAACCTGCCCTTCTGCTTCTACCGCCGTTAGTGCACCTGCAATCTCAATTCCGGCTGTCCCTCTTTGCCTGTTTTCATAGCCCATAGCGCACCGGGATCTCAAGCCCACCAACCTCATGATCTGCAGCACCTTGCAATCTTACGCATATGGTTCACTCTGTCCCTTCTCTGCCACTGCAGCCCATAGCGCACCGGGACCTCAAGCCCGCCAACCTCATGATTAGCGGCAACTTGCATGCAGACGTGGAGCAGCTAATCCTGGACTCTGGGATTGTCCGCATTGTTGACTTCGGTGAGTGGATGCTGGAATGCGCATGCTTGCAAACATTCATGCATTCAACCTAGTCGGTTAAGGATGCCATGCAAACCATGACTAGTTACAGTGCTGATGCCTGGTTGCTGCTGAGCAGGCCCTGTCCTTTTGAACCCATGCTCTGTCTTTCTCAACCACTCGCCATTTCCTTGGCCCACGTGCGCAGGTCTTTCGAAGTAAGTGCGAATAGCCCATATGACCCCCTTTCAGTCCATGAGTAAGTGCCTGTTGACAGGTTGGCTGTCGATTTCCAACCCGCCATGTTCCAAGTTGCAAGTTGCCTTTTGCTCCGCTGTTGCTCTTTGCCTCATAGTGATTGCAATTCCTTGGCGGCACCCAGAGTGTGCCGAAGCTCTGGTTGGCGCAGGTGGAGACCATTTTCAGCACTCTAGCTTTTGAGCATTTGCATCACTACCATGCCAACCCTCTATTTTACCGATTGTCCACCTCCTTGGATCACCTGCACCGCAACCTGATTCCTGGTCCATGACATGCTCCTGGCATACTGATGGTATTCTCATGTTGCATGGACCCAAGTTGTCAGATGGAGAAGTGGAGTGATGCACAAATTGGCTAGTCAGCCCCCACTCTTCACGCGAAGTGTAGGATTCAGCCAAGCTGCCTCCCCAGCCCCTGCTCTTGTACGTGCACTGACAGAGGCAGATCACATTGTAGTCCAGTTCAATGTCTTGAGGGTTTTGTTGGCTCAAGTGTGTGTTCCTTGTCGGCCAGCTGAGTATGTGCAACTGTGCTTCCCTGGACTCCCCAGGGCCTGGCCTGCCAAGCCTGAGGCTCCTCATGTCCAGGAGTGTGTGCCTGAGGCTCCTCATGTCCAGGAGCCAGGCCGTGGGGGCCTGAGCACCCATACTATCCACTAGCGCACAACCTTGCCTCATTGCCCACCATGGCAGTAACTCACCTTCTAAACGCTGTGTAAGGATGAGACTCGGGCCTGAAACTTGCCCCGCAGTGAGCTCCAGCACAGTCCACGCTTTGATCATTTGTGAAGCCAGTGCTGGAGGTGCTCTTTGATGTGTCCCCAACAGGGATGGGACCCACGACAGAAGCCGTCTGGCGACTGCTCCTGAGTGCGCATTTGTGAATGTGCTGAGCATGTGTGCACACATGCCTCTGCTCATCACCTCTGTCCAGGACGCTCATGGTCACTGACAAGACCAGGCGGCAAAACAGCACTCAGACGCTGGAAAGCAAAGACCTGACCGACACCTACAAGCTTACGGGGGAGACTGGGTCCTACAGATACATGTGGGTCACTCTGCAAGGGTTTGTAAGGGTCTGTTCGCATGCTCGTTATATCTCTCCTTAAAGACTCTTGTAGGTCCAGCTAAGCACACGGGGCTTGGAGGCTCTTACAGGCTGTCTGTTGGTGCATGCATGCCCTCATCGGAGGACTCTGCGGGCCCTTTCAAACAGGTCCATCAATTTTGTCGACCAAACAGGTCCATCAAACAGGTCCATCAAAACGTGCTTAGGTGATGGCTCTGCTCATAGGTTGCCTGAAGATGTATGAAATCTGTCTTATGACTGTGCATATGCAGCAAAATGTTTTATTTGTGTGCCCCTCTCTGCCCTCTGCCGCATCTCAAAATCAAGTGCTTGCACTCTGACCTGAGACTGGTTCCCTCCCTAGAGTATCCAAGCCTGCGAAGTTGTGCAGCAGGGGATGGGTTTTCCCCACTATAACTTGGATAGCTACAACATACAAGCCTGCACAGTTGTGCAGCAGGGGATGCGTTGTTCCCAGCCAGAACACAGTTTCACAGTTTCCAAGCCGCTGCATCCAGGCCTGCACAGTTGTGCAGCAGGGGAGGCATTGTTCCCAGCAAGAGCGCAGCATCCAAGCCTGCACAGTTGTGCAGCAGGGGATGCATGTTGCCATGTCCGCCAGCTATGCGCCAGTAGGCACGAAGGGCCAGATGGCCAGGCATCTCATACGTAAGGTCCAAGTACACTGCAGCCACACCAAAAAGGTGTCCAAGTAAGAGCATACACTGGCAGACAAAGGTGGGGCTGGTCTGAAGGCCACACACCCTCACCATTTTGACCTGTCCAAGATTGACTGTTACAGGTTATAACCACCCTTTTCCCTTGGTTCCCCAATCCTCTCCTTTCTTTTTCAAACCCCATCGCCTCCCACCTGATTCTTCCGCCTCCATGCCTGCGTGTGTTTGCAGGGCGCCTGAGGTTTTCAGGCATGAGCCTTACAACCTGAAGGTGGGTGCACAGAGGAATAGGGCACAGTAAGCACGCGCACTGACCTTGCGGGTAGGAGAGAGAAGGGGGGGGGAGGGTTAAAGGGGGGGCTGAGGATGTGTCTAGATGCTGGAGGTGCTTGGAAGGGGGCACAGCAAACTTAAAAGCACGCCGCACCAACGTCTCTAGTATGTTTGTAACAAGAGCCGCTCATGTGCGCACCCTGCAAGAGAGCAATGCATATGCTGTATCTACGTGAGAGCCGACAAGCTTTTACTGCTTGAGAGGAATGTTGGGTGTGGCCAGACCCTCAGCAAAGAGACTCGTGCACTCTCAGGGTGAGCCATCCATCTCCTCCCAAGGTTTGAGTGTACGCTGTCGGCGGTCAGTGACCAAAAGACTGGTTACGTTATATTATTACATTATATTCAAGGCTCATAAGTGTATTTCATACGTGTATTCAAGGCTCATAAGTGTAGCTCATAAGTGTAATGTATATGCACAAGTGTAAGGCTCATAAGTGCAGCTGCAGGCCATCAAGGGTCCCATGGCTGTCCTCTCGTTACTGTCTGTGGTATGGACTGCCCTGTATTTCCTGCACTTAAGCATCTCCCAAATGGCAGCCTATGTAAGCACACACACGCACACATGCGTGAAGACACATATGCGGCATGCCCACATGCACACGTGAATGGCACTTGCACATGCACGCACACATGCACACATACCCACGCATGCCTGCACACACATACGCACACATACACACACATGCATACACACACGCACACACATGCACACACATGCAAACACACATACCCGCGCATGCATACACACACATACACAGACATGTTTACGCACACATACACGCACATGCACACACATGCACACTCACAAATACACGCACGTACACACACATGCATACACACACATGCATACACACGCAAGGCACTCTCGCGTGCCCCAGCGCCCTCTGCTCCACTTCACCTAGACATGCGCGCGCGCCCACCGCCCTGCAGGTGGATGTATACTCCTTTGCCATCATCTGCTTCCAGCTGTTTGAGGGTGTGGCGCCGTATGCCACGATGGATCCGCTGGAAGCGGCGCGCCGTGCCGCATGCGAGGGCCTGCGCCCCACCTTTCCCAGGGGTGCACAGCTTGATGAGGTCCATGAGGTGTGTGAGCATGCAAACACAGCACGGCTGCGTGTGCTGCGCATGTGCTGCACGGGTGGGCATGTGCTGGCTGCCGTGCACCTGTGCGCACATGCCAGCTTTGGTTGGGTGTGTGCGCAAATGTGTTTGCAAGTGTGTGCGTGCGCGCGCTTGTGTGTGCGTGTTCAACATTTCGTGCATGCAAGTGCTGTGCTGTGTGATAGGCATTTGCGCACTGTGTGAGGGCTGCAGATGTGCACGCACGAGAGGGACAGAGGTGTGGGTGTGGGTCACAGGGTCAGGGGGCTCTAGATGCTAAGGTCGCTTGCAATTTTGCTTGCGTGCACACTTGAAGAGCCATGGGCATGACATCAGTGTGGCAATTGCACATCATCCAAGACGAGTCTGATGGAAGATATGCCTGAGCACTTGCGCAGCTGGAGTGACCCGCCTAAGCCCTTTCTTTTCCCTTTAGCGCCCGGCTAGAACAGCCAGCTAGGGCCCCGTGCTCTTCCATCACACCATCGCATCCGCGACAGCTGGCAAGGGTATTGCAGCCAAGGGTTGCACAGGCAAGCGCCCGCTCCGCCAAGGCATGCGCAGGCATCACACACGCAACTGCAGCCGGCAAGAAGGCATGCTGGGCGCGCATGCTTTTGATGCTGTGACCACAGAGATGGAGTTCCTGCGCGTGTGCGTGCCTGCCTGCCTGATTGTCCCTGCAGAAGCTGCGGAACTTGGTGGTGGAGTGCTGGGACAAAGATCCAGACAGGCGGCCTACATTCCTCTCCATTGTGGAGCGGCTGGAGGCGATACTGCAAATGCTGCCCGTCCACATCCACACCTTCACCAAGGACAGGGGTTGCTGCTCCCTGTCATAGCCCGCGCTGCTTGACTGCTAGGGGAGTTTGCGCCACCTTGCAAGCGCAGCGTTCCTTTACTTTGTCAAAGCAAAGCTTCCATTGGCTACTCGCTCGACTCCGTAGGATGACCCCAGTTGCCTTCTCATTGCCCACTCAGATGCTGCTGCATGCTGAATTCTGTTGGCCATTCGGACCATGCAGCTGCTGCAAGAGCTCCCTTTTTCTCTTGATGTGGGATGTGCCCTGGGACTGAACGCATGAAGGTCCCCTATACCATGATTTAGAACAGCCTATGGTCATCACGCGACGACCTACATGGATGAAAAAATTCTCTTGGCCTCCTTTCCGTGCAGTGTTGCTCTTTTTGTGTGTCTGTGCGTGCATGTGTGCTTGTGTCTAAGGGTGCTGCAGAATATGTGTGTATCTAAGGGTGCTGCAGAACATGTGTGTGCCTAACAGTGCTGCAGAATATGTGTGTGTGTTTAAGATTGCTGTTGAACATGTGTGTGTCTCTGAGGGCGCCACAGAACACTTTTCAGTCTTATTGGGCTTCTTTGTCTTGAGTATGAGCACGTATGATGCCATCTTGCTGCTGTCAGTTGCAAATCATGGCACGCAACTGCTCAGAAACTGTGGCTGAGGCAGAGAGTGAGAGGTCATTTTGTGAAATGTGACGCATGCCCTGCATCATTGAATCTCTTTTTTGACTACTTCAGCTCCCTTGTCTCAGGGATTTCAGGGAATGCATGCACTGTTGGCACATGGCAGGGTTGTGCAGGCATTTGGGGCTATTTAAGAGCTGCATGGGGTTGTTTGATCGCCACATTCACTGCACTTAAATCATTTTTCCTGGCTGCCTGCCTACAACATGCCCCTGCCTGCCTAACTTCTGCAGCTAAGCCTTTATTCAAAGCAACAGTGGTGACTATGGCTGTTTGTCTGGCACCTGCTATTCATGTCAAACAAGTACTGCCTGCAATGCACTGGATGCTTTTGGGGCATCTATCGGGGTGCAAAAAACCTTCCCATCCTTAAAATTACTGCGTTTTGAATGCCATTCAATGCGAGCGAAACTCCCTAGCAGTAAACAGTGGCAGTATATTATGACAGACATACCTCCTTTCGTTTTAGCATTGTCTGAATGGGCATAGTTTCAGGCGATCGACATTGAGAACAGGAGGTCTGCCTTGGATTGCATGACTGACTTTCTAATACATGTAATGTGAACACACCTGCACGCAATAGCATGGCCAGGGATCAAATATTGTGTTAGACTCTCCTTGCAACATCTTTGCATTTTTATCTGATGTCTGATTTTGGCAACTTGGACCTTTGCGATCATTTTTGCAAGCGTGCTCCTTCATATCTGTGTCCACTCTTATCTTTCTGTCCCTTTTATCTCAGTGATGTAAGAGCAATGAGTTGTGTCTGTGTTTCAGAATGACCGTAAACAACTCGTTTGAAACTCTAGCAGGGCACTAAGACACGCAGGGCCTCACAAGAGCAAAGACTACTTGCCGCTCTTAAGTTTGGGGTAATTTGTCAGCCAGATGGGTTGACTGCAAACATTTGTCATGCCGAATCATGACATGCGGTGAGGTGAGGCAGTCATGCCCATCCAGAGTAATGCTAGTCACTAGCTACGGTAGGCTGAAGTCACTTCAGCTCAATGGTTGAGCACCCTGCAGCTAGTAGCAGGTTCTGCGTCGAGGCATACAATGCTACTCGCATTGTATAGTATAGCCACCCATCCACATCCTGCAGACGCTGCTGCCTTCTATGCATTCTATTGTTCTGCTCCCATCCTTACTCAGAACCAGCTAGGCTTGTCTCCCATCATGATTTGGACGCCACGTCGGAAATGTTTGGGCTGTTGAAACAACCATGGTTGATTCAACCAGGTCCAGTTGAAACCCTGGTTGATTCAACCATCAACCAGGAATCAACCAGAAAATGATTGAAACAACCATGAAACAA